>Ga0209805_1001351_pt1 | contig 14932 bp, 19 predicted proteins | sample GraSoiAngelo_148_FD_185905 | JGI IMG/M metagenome (GOLD analysis project Ga0209805, IMG submission 185905) | Grasslands soil microbial communities from the Angelo Coastal Reserve, California, USA - 14_1009_09_20cm (SPAdes) (version 2) | ecosystem: Environmental > Terrestrial > Soil > Grasslands ... | reverse complement strand
GCCCAGACCGGGCACCGTGCTGCTATGTCATATCCGCGCCTGGTTGGATATGCAGACCATCCCCAGGCCGAGAGTGAAAAGTTTTCGGATAAGATAGTTTTCTTCGATATCGAGCGTGGCGCCGCCGAGATGACAGATCGCGGTCGTGTGATTGATGGTCATGCCGTCCTTTTTGTGGACGAATGTGCGTTTGCGTGATTCCCAAACACGATCGGCCAGCATGTCCAGCGCGCGATCCAATGAAATTTGCGTCCACTCTTTCGCGCGCGGAGCGCGATATTTCATTTTCGTCTCCCGGCGACTGTGGGTGAGTAATTGATAAGAAGCGGCGCCCTTCGGGCAAAGATTCCCCTGGCTGATCGGACTCTCCGGATCGCCTTCGATCGAAATCAGTTTGCCATCCTTGTGGTAGACGAGCTGCCCGCAGCCCACGCCACAATACGGACAGACCGAGCGCGCCACCTGCGCATCCTCAATCCGCGCGTGCATCGCGCGCGTTTTGTCAGACATCGATTCGAGACCCGTCCCATCTTTGTACTCGCGTATCTGCCGGATGAGCGGCCATTTCGACAGCAAATCACCAAGAGGGGCCATCACACATGCATCGTGCGCTGAGGCACGCGTGGTTGCTGAAAAACTCTGTCGCTAGGGAAGTTCAAAAAAGTACCTGTAAGCGCAGTAGCAGCTCGTCGAATTGCTCGGCATTGCGCTCTTGCGGTTGCCGAACTGCTTTCTCGAGATTTTGCAGCCGCTCAGTATCAGATGGTGGATCGGCCGCACGCAGGGGCAAAACCATACCGGTGGAAAAAACAATTGTGAAACCCACCGCAACCGCGTTTGAAAATTTCATGAGGACAAATTGAGGATGAGTCCCACAATTAAGCCTCGGATAAAACGTAAGGTAAAGAGAAAATAAATAACCCTCGTTTCGGTGGCGGTCAGCGTTCATTCGGCCAAGGGAGCGGTAAAGAGATCGCGATGGAAAAATGAACACGCCGGCCGCGGCTCCGAAAAGAGGAGTGCCATCACGGCCACTGTTAGCCGCGAGAGCAAAAACGCGGCTGCTGTCGCACGATGGAATGGCCAACTCATTCGCTAGAAGTAATGCGCTAGAAAGAAATGCTGAAGAGGTTGATTCCGTTCCATTTTCCGGGGACGTCGGGATTGAGCGAGACATTTTCTTCGGCCGTTCCGTATTTTGTCGGCGCGAGCGGATTGAGCATCTGTAGTGGATTGCCGCCGCGGATCGCGCGCGGAATCACGCCGGAAATATTCTGCGTGGAAAGGGCCGCGGGCCGATGAGTTTGGCGCGGATTATGCCTGGATTCGAAGGAAGTGGTATGCGAGGGATTAGCGGCGGCTCGCACTGGTTGACCTAACGCCAGAAGTCCCGTGGCCAGGCAAGCGATCAATGTCTTTGTTTTCATACCAAAGGCTCATCCCATTCCGATCTCTTGCCACGTCACGATCGGAGGATTTTCCCATCCCTCATTCGAAATAAAATAGGGACCCCCTCAAGCCACCTATCGATCAAAGCGTGGCACGGGTCGGCAAATTTTCTTCGATGCCTTCGATCAACTCGGGGAGACTGATCGGCTTGGCCAAAAATGGGTGTCCTTGGATCCGCAGGCCCGGCCTTCCTTCGGCCTTCGTCACAAGAGCCGTCAGAAAGACAATCGGTATTCTATGCAACGCGGGATCGGATTGAATGCGGGCGGCGACTTCGCCGCCATCCGTTTCCGGCACTGCGATATCGAGGAGGATAAGGTCCGGCTTAAGGTTCTGGGCTGTTTGATGAGCTTTGCTCGCGTCGTTCTCTTCACAGACGACATAGCGGCCAGTCGTTTCCAGAGCGCGCTTGGCTGAATAGGTAAAGTCGCGGTTGTTATCGATTATCAAGATGCATGCCTTTTTTAGCCGTTCGGCGACCTCTGGGAAAAAGTTTGCTTCGATCGTTCTGTTCATGATTTCCAAGAGAGGTTGTCGCGCCGCCTGCCTAACTTGTTAGCTGACTCAAAAACCACGCGCCCAGAAGTCCGAGGATCATGCCGATCAACGGACTGAGCATGGCGAACCAGACGGCGATGTGGGTAACTAAAGGACCATGTATTTTCGTATCTGTGCTCATTTATTTTCCTAGGCTGTGACCAGAAGTTCGGCCGGGTCTTCTTTCTTGCTGAGGGCACGGCGCAGCTTCGCCAGCGCAATGTTCTGCAATTGGCGAATTCGCTCGCGCGTCACCCCGAAATCCTTGCCCACGTCTTCCAGCGTCTTCGGCTTTCCACCATTGAGACCGAAACGCTGAGCGATGATTTTCCTCTCGCGTTTATCGAGCACCTCGAGAAGCCCGTCCATCTCATGGAGCAAATTCTTGTCACGCAGCAATTCGAACGGTGTTTCCGCGTCCTCGTCGCCAATCATTTCGCTGAACTCGGTCGAGTCATCGTCCCCAATTGCGGCGTCGAGCGAAGTCGGGCGAATACCAAGGCTTTTTAATTGTGCAACCTTTCCGCTGGCGATGCCGATTTCTTCGCCAAGTTCCTCGTCGGTCGGTTCGCGGCCGAGTTCATCACTCATCTGCAGCGAGACGCGACGCACCTTCGCGATCTTATCGACGAGATGCACCGGCAATCGGATCGTCTTGCTCTGATTGGCCAGAGCGCGCTTGATTGATTGTTTGATCCACCACGCCGCATACGTGCTTAGCTTCGCTCCTTTTGTCGGATCGAACCGCTCGACCGCCTTGGTCAGTCCGATGTTTCCCTCGGAGATCAGATCGAGCAGCGACAGACCGAGATTGGCGTAATCGTGCGCGATGGTGACAACGAGCCGTAAATTCGCGAGAATCATGCGCTCGCGCGCTGCCACGTCGCCCTTCTTGATTTTTCCTGCGAGCTCGATCTCTTGTTCCGGCGTCAAGAGAGGAATCCGCCCGATCTCTTTCAGGTATCTTTCGAGTCCGGTATCGCGTTCATTCATGGCTAGAAGCATTCGACGGAGCGAATCCGCTGCCATTGCGCAAGCGTGGGATTTTGCGATGCCACCTACGAGTTGGTGGCGGCTACCTCTTTGGAGATAGGATCAACTCTGCCCAATTGCGGGCTTCTGCCAGCGTTATGTCAATCACCCAGACGGCGACGTGTCACACGCCCATGGTGAGAACGACGCGGAAGCGCACTTTGCCGCTGTGCATCCGTTCGTAGGCTTCGGCCACGCGGCTGAGTGGATATTTCTCGATCATCGGGTGCACACCGGTCAAGGCACTGAATTCCAACGTGTCCTGCGAATCTTTCGCCGTGCCAGAGTACCAGCCGGCGACTGATCGCCTTCCCGCAATCAATGGCATCATGCTTACTGCCAGCGGTTCGTTAGGCGCGGCAGGCACGAGTAGTTTGCCATCAGTCGACAATCCATCCACCAATGTGGAAATCGCTTTTGCGTTTGGGGCCGTCGCCAGAATCACGCGCGCGCCGCCAAGCTTCTGCAATTCCGCCACCGCATCGCCGGCGTCCGAATCAATGTAACGATGCGCGCCCAGTTTTTTCGCCAGCGGTTCCTTGTCCTTTCCTCGGCCCAGCGCCACGGTTTTGAATCCCATCTGCCGCGCATACTGAACTCCGAGGTGCCCCAGTCCGCCGATGCCGTGCACGGCTACTACCTGGCCGCCGCGCGCGCCCGAATTGCGGAGCGCGTTGTAGACCGTGACGCCCGCGCACATAAACGGCCCCGCTTCTTCCGCCGGCAATTCGTCGGGAATCGCGGCCAGCGCTTCCGCCCGTGCGATCATGTACTCGGCATATCCGCCGTCAGAATCGAAGCCGGTGACTTTGCGATTGACACACATGGCGAAATCCCCCCGCTTGCACGGTGCGCAGACAAAACAATGTCCGCCATGCCAGCCCACACCGACGCGCTGATCTTTCTTCCATTCCCTGACGTCGTCGCCGACCGCATCGACACGTCCCCCGATTTCATGACCCGGCACACGAGGATACTGAAGCCCGGGCCACAGACCCTCTTTGACGAACATATCGCTGTGGCAAATACCGCACGCATCCACTTTCACCCGAACCTGACCAGGCAGCGGCTCGGGAATGTCGCGCTCGACCAATTCCCAATTCCCACCGGGTTTGCTGATCTGCGCTGCCTTCATTTTTTTGCTTGTTCATAAGATGCTCCGCGTTTTACGAGATTGTAGTTGCGCGCGCTGGTAGGCAACTATTTCGCGTCGGTAGGATTTTCCAATATCGCTTGCGAGGTGATCTGCACTCCCTCTTTCGAGAGAGAGTATCCACGCAGGTCGTGGGGCCTCTCGGACGATTCACAGACCGGCCCCTTCTCCTGCTGCTGATCGATCCTTCGTTCAGGTCGCGCTTGATCGCACCGGCGGCGACACCCACGTTTATTCCTCGAGCGAAGCACGCAAGGTCGCCATTAGTAGCGACGGAGAACGCTGGCATGCATGCATCTCAGCCTTCTGGCAAGCTCGGTGTAACGACTCTCCTGGAGCGGCCGTTCCTCTCTAGGTAAGCCTGGTCAGAGTTTTTCCAAAACGCGGTAAATGCGTAGGTCATGCCGGGTCTTGCGTTAACGCGTCGGTGAGTCGGCGGTTCATACATATAGGTCGTTGGAGTCGTGGTTACCGACAAGACATGCTGCCCGGGGGGCAACACTGCATCGTAACTCTGATTAAGCCCCAAATCCGCAACGTGTACACCGTCGACGAACAAGTTGAGGTACTGGAAAGTCCCAAATTTGGCTTCCCTGGTCACAACCAAACGAGCGTCATCCTCAGAACGGGCCGAGGCAGAGTTCAATCTGGCCCCTCGCGCCTGAATGGGTGTGCTTGCAGCAAAGCTGCATGCGATTGCAACCATGATTAGTTTACCTGAAACGTAATTTAATATTTTCATGCTCCACCTTCCCGCCGAAATCCTGGGCGCGCCCAGTACGCGCTCGTGGGATTTTCTTCTGCTGCGGGTGAGGGAATTGGCCGTGCCACCTTTGAGGGAGGCTAGGCGAGCAGAACGTCAGCTAAATCAATCTCACCATAAATATTGGTGCCGCGATAGTATGGGGCATAGGGCTGTTTGGCCGATTCGTGATGCCGGTAGAGGCAAAGAATGTTCGGGACCAACGTTGCCCGCAGATGCGCCGCCCCAACGATACTACTGTAGTGAAACGGAGAGAATTCTTCATGAACCAGTCACAAGGGGCGGAATTCGATTGGCAAAGCATTTCTTTGCATCAGGAGAATTTGTCCATTATCGCAATCTAGAAGTGGACGTTTCCAAGGGTCCCGATTTTGGCACCACATCCATTGGTTTGGATCCCCATACGGAGATGAGTTCGTCGCCGGGTCGGCTTTCGATTTGTTCGAATCCAGCTCGGTTTAGATATTCGTATAACTCCTGCGGGGTCGAGCAAACGGTGATATGGTCGGGCCGTTGAGCGGGCGGAAACTTCCGGTGCGTCTCAAAAATCGACCACCCCGCGTCGCTGCAAAGATTCACGTTGTCGACGTAGAGTTTCCCGCCGGGGCGCAAAACCCGAAAAGCTTCTTCGACGTAACTGTACCGGTCCCAGCCCTCCAAATGCATAAAGACCACTGTGCAATAGGCCACGTCGATTGAGTTGTCAGAGAGGGGCTGCAGATCATTTCCCGACAGTTCAACGAATTCCACGTTCGAAAAATTGCGGAGCCGCTCAGCTGCAAACCTGAGCATATTGCGGGAAACGTCAGCGCCGATCCAACGGCGGCAGCGCCCAGCCAGATGTTTCCCGACGCGAGCAATGCCGCAGCCGATTTCCAGAACGACATCCGTGGGATCAATGCCGATATTGGTTAGAAGAAATTCGCTCGTTCCGGCCCCACTTGCCTCCAAAATGGCTTCATCCTCGGTACCGCTGACGTGCATCTTCGCACTGGAAAGTGATTCCGAGAGTGTCATCCAAACGCGCTTGTAATCTGAACGCATCGCTTCGGTCGCGCCTATTGACAACGTGAAGCAATGGCTTCACATAGCCTTTCCCCCACGCCCCAACGCAGCCGAATAGCGATACTGAGGGGCCAGCTCTGTGTCAAGCTTCGGTGTCGACCGCCGCAATTCCCCGAGGAGGAGTGAAGGACCCGCGCGGCCAGTCACCGTGCCGCCATCTGCCAATCGGACTCAGAACAAAAAACGGCTCGACGCCGTAAAGCCATCGTGCCCGAACAAGCCGAACCAGGACGGCATCTGCGGATAGAGCAGCCCGAATCGTGGGCGAAAAGAACGCCGGAAATGGCCAGCGCGCGGAGACCATCCAGGCCGAAAACGCGGCTCGTGCTGCGGTGCGTCATCGATAGGTCCGCGGGGGAATTGCCAATGTGAATCCCGGCAGATCGAGCGATAGGTTGGGATTGTAAAACGGATCGCGGTCGAACAGATCGCCCCATCGCGCCTGCATGTAACTGGCTTCCTGCGACGAGGCCGGCTGTTCCTTCATCCCGGAGTCACTTAACGTTAGATTGGCATAGGGCGTCCAAACGATTTGCAGTTCGCGCTCACGGAGCCGGAGGCAAAAATCGACGTCATAGAAATGATGCGGCAGATTTTCCACGTCGAATCCTTCGAGCTCTTGGAAAATTTCTCGTCGAACGGCCAGACAGGTGGCGGAGAGCGCGGAATAATTTTGCTGTAGCCAGGCACGATTGAAATAGCCGGGATGTTTTCGTGGGAGCCCGCGAAAGGCGGGCGCCGCGATCCCGCTCAAGCCGAGAATCAGGCCGCCATCTTCCAGCGTGCCTTCTCGGGACCAAAGGCGGGCGCCGACCCCGCCGACCTGTGGCCTAACGACGTGACTAACGATCTCGCTCAGCCAGCCAGGTTCCGTTGCTTCGATTTCGCGTTTGGCAAAGAGCAGCACCTCTCCCCGCGCGCGTTTCGCGCCCTCATTCATTCCCGCTGCTCCAGTTTGCCCGTGAATAATTTCCACGGCTGGATAATCCGTTCGCTCAAGCCGATGACCCTGCGCTGTGGTGACGATGGTGACCCTCGGCAGCGGGTCGGGAGGCTGATAGACAACGCGATGCGATTCCGCATTTTGCGGGCAGGCTTCCGCATGCGCCGCGATCCCACGCTCCTGGAGATAACTGTTGAGCGCCCGGCGGGCGGCGTGCCGCGCGTACGGTTTTGCGTTCGGCTCATCGGCCAGGCTGCCCTCGACCATTCGCCAATGGTAGAGAAGACGCGGGATGTGGCGGATTTGACCTGGCCTGGAGCGGGCGACGCAGCGCAGGGCGAGATCATAATCTTGGGAACCGTCGAATCCTTCCCGAAATCCGCCGATCTCGCGGAGCAGCGAGGTGCGATAAACCCCGAGGTGATTCAGGTAATTTTGCGCCAGAAAAAGCTCCGGGTTCCAGTCCGGTTTGAAAAACGGATTTGAACGTTTGCCATTGGCATCGAGAAAATCTTCGTCCGAATAGATGATGGCGACATCCGGGTGGCGGGCAATCTCGCAGGCCACCTCCGCGAGGGCATTCTCCGCCAGTTTATCGTCTTGATCCAACAGCGCACACCATTCGCCGCGGGCGAGCGACAAGGCGGAATTTGAGCAGGCAGAGATATGACCGTTCTGCTCGCGAAAGAGGACTTTGATGCGGCGATCTTCGCGCGCCAGGCCTTCGAGGAAGGGTCTGATTCGAGAATCCGTGGAGGCGTCGTCGGCCAGGCAGAGTTCCCAGTTTTCATAAATCTGCCGGCGCACCGAGGTGATGGCTATGCTGAGGAAGCTCAGGTCGCCGTTGTAGACCGGCAGGATGACAGAAATGACGGGCCGGTGGGCGAGCGCGAGAATTCTTTGGTGAAAATTCGCGCGCATCTCTGGCGTAAGGGACGCGAAGCGCTCGAGCCACTCGAGATACGTCATCGGGCTTTCTCCTTCCGCACGCGCTCGATCAATGCGCTGAAACGCTCGCCCAGCCGGTCGATGGAAAAATTCTCCGAGAATGTCCGGCGAGCATTCCCGCCTAAGGACGCGATCAAGCCCGGCTCGTCGACGCAACGGCGGAGTGCCTCCGCCAGCGCCAGGCTGTCCTCGGCCGGAACGAGCAGCGCGTTCACTCCATCGTTGAGCCATTCCTCAACGCCGCCGACGTTCGTCGTGATGATCGCTTTTCCCAGGCTCATTGCTTCCAGAATCGCGATTGGCATCGTTTCATCGCGGGATGCACAGACGAGAACATCGGCAGCCGCACTCGCCTCGAGCGCTTCGCTGTGATCGAGCGCATTCCGTAGCTCGACGTTCGGCATCTGTCCGGCCTGTTGCGCGAGTCGCTCATAAAAGGGGCGATCCAAAATCCGCCCGGCCATTTGAAAAACCGCGCGTGATTTCGCCGTGGTGCTAAGCTGATCGATAGCCTGAACGTAAAGGTCCTGCCCTTTCCGCGGCTCATAGGTCCCGAGAAGGAGGAACCGGATGAGTTCCGAATCCTTTTCCGGTTTTCCCGGTGTCGCCTTTGCCGAAGGGATTCCATACGGTACCACTTCGATCGGTCGATCGGTCCAGGTCGCGTAGAGCCGGGCCGTCCGCCGCGTTGGCATAACGAGAATATCGGCCAGGCCAAGCGCAGCTTTGATTTCCGGAATGTGCGTGATCAGGTGATGGGCTACGAGGCTTTCATGAATGTACCAGATTGCCGGAACCCCTTGTTCGTTAGCCTCGCGGATTGGCGCCCACATCACCAGAGTGTTGGCCACCACGACGTCGAATCGCGCGCAGAGCGCTCCAAGTTCTGCCAAATCCGGTGGAGCTGATAAGTCGATTACTGGAAAAACTTCCACGCCGATTCGTTGCAACTCGCCGGAGATTGGGCCCGATTCCGCAGTATTCGGTTTCGGCGCCGCGACCGCGATTTCCCAGCCTTTGCGTTTGAGCCAGCTGAGCAGGTGAAAAAGCTGAATGGGAGCCCCGCTCCAGGTCGTCTCGTGAGCGAAAAACAGGACGCGGGCCCGAGATTGGGTAGTCATACGATCTGACTAGCGGAATTTGAACGCCTCAAACACGTAACGATAGCGGCGGTAGACATCGCAAGCACACGTCCACAGCAAGGAAGATCCTGGAATATATAACGACATCTGGTTCCGGAGGCGGTCGAGTCTCTTGAGTTCCGATAAGAAGCCCACTCTAGTCTGGTGATGCTATGGTTTTTTGCTCTCACTGAGGATTCGACCGCCTTTCGGCAATATGCGGAGATGCTCATGGTGGCGGTCCACACGGCGAGAAAATTTACCTCACTCGTCCCCTACTTCATTTATGACGGCAGCGACAATGATTTCACCGTCTGGTTGAGAAAGCACGACGTTCGGATCATTCGGCACCGCAGTTTGTTTCGCGATGCTCTGGCGGAGTTAGGCCGAAAAAAAGGGAATCCGCATTTCGAGGCAGCGCTTTCCGGCGCTTTTTCCCGCGTGGAACTGCCGGAGATCGTGGCAAGTTTGGACGGCGCCGAGCGCGTGCTCTATACGGACTGCGACGTGATATTTGTGGCGGAGGTCGTCCCCGAATTGGAGGCGAACCCATGTCAGTATTTCGCAGTCGCTCCAGAAGGAGTGCTGGACGATTACGTAAATATGAATACGGGCGTGATGCTCATGAACACGAGACGCTTGCGTGAAAGCCTGCCGGAATTTCGCGAATACATCGCGAGGAATCTGGCAGCACTCGAAAAGGAATCCTGGGACGAAGCCGCCTACCGCTGGTTCTACCGCGATAGCAATGGCCCTCTCTGGGACAGGCTGCGGCCGGAGCTGAATTGGAAGCCGTATTGGGGAAAATGCGCCGAAGCAAAGATTATCCATTTCCACGGACCGAAGCCATATCAGCGAGACCATATTGAATCCACCTGGCCTGAGTTGAAGCGATTTACCGGTGGCGATTATCGCGCGGTGGTCGAACGGTGGTCCGAGGTGCTGCGGGAATGTCGCTAGGGAAGTCGTCGATTAGCGGAATTTAAACGCCTCAAAGCGCTTCCAGCCCATCGAGGAGTTCGTGCGCAAGCCTGGACTCCGGAAAGATGGTAGACAATGACGGTCGCGATTTTTCCATGGGTATGCGTGCTTGACTCCTGAGAAGGCGCTCGCCACGAGAGTTCTCCACCGCCCACTCCGACTCAAGCCGAAATCGCTTGGACTCTGATTTCGCCCTCGCAATCGAGGGGGCAATCTCCGCTTGCGCAACGATGGGGGAGCTTGAAGTTGCCCGGTCATGACCGCTCCTGAGACGCTGGATCGTTCCCTGGCTTTGTCTGCTTCCGAGGAGCCGCGCTTTTGGTGGCATCGGTTGCCCCGGAGCTACGTCCCGCCGATCTATGCGAACCTGACCGATCAGGAATGGCAACTTCTCCAGGACTGGTTTGAGGAAACGACTCGCCAGAATTTGATCGGCGAGTGCGTCCGATCATGTCCGTCCTTCACGGATTGATCATGGGCAGCGGGATTCAACACATTGTGCAGCTAGGCACGCACGCTGGTTATTCCGCTTTGCTCCTTGGCTTTTCGCTGCGGCAGATGCACGCGCAGAATGGCCTTCTCAGCTTTGAAATCGATGAGTTCCTTTACCGTTTTGCCCGCGCATGGCTCGAGCGAGCCGGCCTCAACTCCGTCGTCAAAGTGGAGCTGCGGAGTTCGCTTGATCCCGCTTCACCGCAACTTGCCCGGGACTATTTGGGCGGTGCGCCGGAGTTGATCTTCCTCGACAGCTCGCATAAACATAAGCAGCCGCTCGACGAACTCGAGGCCTGGTACCCGGTCTTGGCGCCAGGTGGTTTGATTGTGCTGCATGACACGAGTGAGTTTGCCGCCAGCTTTGATGTCACCCAGCAAGGTGGCGTTCACCGCGCCCTCCGGGAGTGGCGTGAGGCGCATCCCGAGATCGAGGTGATTTCGTTGAACCGAAAAGTGCTCGCGATGGAAACGCCCCAAATGATCTACCAGGATTTCTGCGGCGCCGGCCTGATCCAGAAGCCGGTCTAACGAACATAGCAGCGAAGCGATGCACGCGAGTTCCTATGATCGAATGGCGGAGTTTTGCCACGACTATCTCGCGGCGCGCCAGGACGAGCCGCTCACGATTGTCGACCTGGGCAGTTGCGATTACAACGGCTCGTATCGCCCCATTTTCGCGAGAAAACCGTGGCATTATCTCGGCGTCGACCTTGCCCCAGGCAAGAATGTCGACCTGGTCTTGCGCGAGGCCTACCACTGGCGCGAATTGCAATCGGACAGCGTTGACGTGCTCGTCTCCGGTCAGACCTTTGAACATACGGAGTTCTTTTGGGAAACCATTCTTGAAATTACTCGCGTTCTGAAGCCCGGTGGCCTCTGCTGCATCATCGCGCCGGCGAGCGGCCCCGAGCACCGCTTCTCGCTCGATTGCTGGCGGATTTTTGCAGACGGCTTTCGCGCGCTCGCGCGCTACTCCGCGCTGGAAGTGCTGCACGCGCACACTCACTGGGAGGAGCTGGCGAAATACAACGACGAGAGCAATAAATGGCACGAGTCGATCCTGATTGCGCGGAAGCGCCCAGAGTCGTTAGGCGAAAGAATCCGGCGCCGGCTTTTCGCTGCGGCGCGACGCCGGCTGCACCCACTGCCTCAAAGGGACGAGACCCTGATCCAGGTCTTTTTCTCTTCGGATGGTGTGCTTCGGGAAGAGGCGTCGGTTGTGGGGGGCGTCGAGCAGGGCGACTGGCGGGAGGTGCGGATCAACCTGCCGGACCACGCCCGCGCCTGTCCTTTGCGGATCGATTTCATGCGCACCCTCGCTTTCGTCGAAATTGCAAGGCTGAGCGTGAGCGCGGCGACACGGGAGTATTTTTCAGCGGCAAGCGCGGACGAGTTTAACGTCGTCTCAGTGCAGGGGGATGCCGAGCGCCTGCCGCACCCGGAATATCTACGCCTGCGGATCACGGGAATCGATCCACAACTTGTCTTGCCAGTGCTGGAATCCGGCCGGGAGGAAGGGAAATTGCGAGTAGAGCTGCGGCTACGCGTCTTTGGTGAAGGCTGACGGACGAATGGAATCGGTCACGCCGTTGAGTGAATCCCCGGCGAGCCCGTAGATTCGTTTCACGCCCGCTGCGACGAGCGTGTCAACCAACACATCCGCTACTCGTTTTCTAGCCATGGGGTTTCTCCTTGCTTTTCACTTGGGCGCTCCAACGTGAGCTTCTTGCCGTAAAGGTGCGTGCGAAGACAGGGTCGCTGTCCATGCACTTTAATCCAGTCAACGCTGGAATCGATTTGATTCGTCACGCGAGTTCGACTCGAAGCCGAAGAGCAAGACGGTCAACGCGCAAATGATTACGATCGGAGTTACCATTACAGTTAAATACTATTGGTCTGTCAATTGCACTGCCATGGCCCGAGAGTGGGATTTTAAACTCCCTCGTTCGAGGCAGATTCGTCTGACTCGATCGAAGTAGAATTGACAATAAGGAAAATCGTTCCGGCTATACGTAGAGCTGGAAGAGCTTCGGGACTGATTAGCGCTAACATCCGGTTCCCTTCATGGTTGCGGAGTTAGAACTCACTATGTCATTTATTGGCCCCCACTGTTTTGCCGGACGCCAGCGAGCGTCAGTGATGCTTCCCTGCACCCACTTTCCCACTAAAAAACGAGCAAGAGACAGACACCGCCAAAAAGAAGCGCTTCATGGCCGTATCTAGATTCGCGTTCATTTGAGTTGATCGTGAACCGCAACTTCACGCATAGAAGCCGGCGCAGCCTGTTGCGTCGCGCGCGCGCGAATTCGACCCGCCAAGTCACTTAGGAGCTTCGACATCGCGCAAGGTGAGCATCTGCTCGATGTCTCTGGCGAAGAAAAGATCGAGGGTCCAACCTACCATCACCCGCAGCTTCTTCGGCAAGCGCGGCAGTTTCATCAGGTACACCGTCCGCCAAAGCACCCACGCGACAAAGCCCGAAAATTTTATCCCGAATACCATCGCTACTCCGGTGCGCCGCCCGATGGTCGCCAGTTGTCCCAATGTCGTAAAGACGAAAGGGTTTAGCGGGCGGCCGAGAATCGCGGCTTCGGTGTTCTTCGCTACGACCAAGCCTTCGCGTAAACCATGCTGGGCCGTGGGCGGATGAAACCTTCCCGTCTTTGAATCCGGCACCGCAGCGCAATCACCCACCGCCCATAATCCGGTTACTCCGGGGACACCCAGGAATTCATTTACCAGGAGGCGGCCTCGCTCTTTTTGGCCGGGTAAAGGCGCGATGACCGGACTCGGTTTCACACCTGCCGGCCAGATGAGCGTCGAAGCCGGGATAGATTTGCCATCGGTCATTGTAACGAGCGACCCATCGTAGCTCGCCACGCGCACCCCTTTGATCACTTCCACCTTCCTTTCACGCAATTTTCTTTCGGCGTAATTGCCCAACTCTCGCCCAGTTCCGGCAGCAGAAAATCACCCGGATGAACGACGACGACTCGAACCAGTTCTTCGCTTAAGTCTGGATAGTAGCGCACAATTTCCCGCACGAAGTCGTTGATCGCGCCGATGGTTTCGGCTCCTGCAAAACCACCGCCCGCCGTCACAAAAGTTAACAACCGTCGGCGCGCCGACGAATCGCTCTGCAGAGTTGCCTCTTCTAACAAGGCTAGGACACGATTGCGCAGCATTGCTGCGTCAAACATGCTTTTCATGGTCACGGCCCACTCGCTGACGCCCGGAAGACCGAAGAAGTTGGTCTCGGAGCCGAGCGTGAGGAGTAGATGATCGAACTCGAACTCAAGCTCGAGCCGGGCTAATCCACCCAGGCAGCGAACACGCCGCGCGGACAGGTCAATTGCCTGCACCTCGGCTTCGACAAACTTCACATGACGGTTGATCAGCGTCACTTCGGCGTCGGCACGCCGAGCCAGCGTTTTGTCCAGGTACGTCGCCGCGCTTAGTCCGGCAAATCCACCTCCCAAAATAACAATGCTAGTCTTCTTCATTTGTCCTCCCCGTCATGCCAACAATTGTTGGTGCCGTCGCCGGGCTCACGTTTCATGGGAACTCCAGCGTCGCCTTTCTTGTTTACCTCTTGTTACCAGGGTGTTTACCGAGCGTGGATGCAGCTTCTTCGATCAGGGCTGCCACCTCCTTCGGCCTGGAAACGTAGACCGAGTGACTCGCACCCGAGACTTCGACCTTGTGACTCTCCGCTCGCTCGGCGTACCAGCGTTCGAGGTCCGGATTGATGGTTCTGTCTTTTGTCGCTACTAACATCCAGCTCGGTTTGCTTCTCCACGCAGCCGTGGTGATGACTGCTTTGAAATTGTCAGCTGCGTTGAGTACCTGCGATCGCGCCATGAAAGCGGCCTGCTCAGCAGATAGGTCAGCTGCGAAGTACTCATGAAACTGCGCGGGGTCGAGGTAAGTGAAACCGTCAGCCGTCTTCTTTATCGCCGTAGATTTGCTGAGGTCGCTGGGGAAACGCTTTCCGTCGTCAGCCTCATTCTCGCCCGCATCCGGCATGTGGGCCGCGACGTACACTAATCCGGCAACTGATGGATCCGTCCCGGCTTCAGTAATTACGGCTCCCCCATAGCTATGAGCGACAAGAATGCATGGTCCATCCTGTTGAGCGAGGACGCGCTTCGTCGCGGCCACATCTTCTTTAAAGGACGTCTCCGGCTCTTGGACGATGCTGACGTTGTAGCCATCCTTAACCAGAATGTCGTAAACGCCTTTCCAGCCGGAGCCATCTGCCCAGGCACCGTGGACTAGAACAATATTCCGAACGCGATGCTCCTCGTTCTGCGCTGAAAGCGTGCAAGAGGTTAACAGCAATAATACTATGCAGAGGAACCGACACATCCCTCGTTCTACTCGCGTAGCTAACTGTGGCGACTCAGGACGTAGTTTGATTTGTAAATTGATATTTTCCTTTCGTT
>Ga0209805_1001349_pt1 | contig 14947 bp, 7 predicted proteins | sample GraSoiAngelo_148_FD_185905 | JGI IMG/M metagenome (GOLD analysis project Ga0209805, IMG submission 185905) | Grasslands soil microbial communities from the Angelo Coastal Reserve, California, USA - 14_1009_09_20cm (SPAdes) (version 2) | ecosystem: Environmental > Terrestrial > Soil > Grasslands ... | reverse complement strand
GGCGAACTCCTGCGGCACATCACGGGGAGGTGTCGCGAGCGCCTCGAGCGCCACGACGGCATCGCGCACGTTCGACGTGAAGAAGTGCACGCCGTGGTCGCGGGCACGCCAGCGGGCCTCGGGAAGCAGCGGATGGCCGGCGGCTCGCAGGTGCAGCTCCGCCATGAAGTCCACTGCCGCATCAAGGCGCCACGGCAGGCGCTCGGCGGCGAGATTGCCGTCACCCAAATCCTCGTAGACGTGCCACACCCAGCTCCCCTCGCGTTCCGCCGCCGCCGCAAGCAGTTGTGGACACCCGTCGCCCAAGTCGAGGGCGGGCAGCCAGCGCTCGACCACCAGGCGGTCCGTTTGCGCGACGGCCGGCGGGTGCCGCTTGGCGATGAGCGCTCGGCCGGGGGTGCTCCCGACCTTCAGGCGGTACACCGCCGGCTTGAGTCGTTCGAGCTGCAGCCCTTCTCCCGGTCGCGACGCGCCGCCCAGCAATTCTCCCACGGCCTCGCATAGCTCCGCCGCGCCCGGCTCCTGCCATCGCTCGAGCGAGCGCTCGAGGCGCTCGCGCACACCCGCCACGCCGCGCGTCGTCATGTGAGCGCGCGCTCCAGGACTCGCGTCACCACCCGGCAACCGTCGAAGTGCTCCTCGGCGAGGCTGCGCGCGAGGCGACAGTGTCGCTCATAATCGGCCTCGATCGCCGCCAGCGCGCGCACCGCATCGTCCATCGATCGGAACCGGAACAAGCCCGCGGCGTCGGGCAGCCGGCTGGGCCCGGTGTGCTGCACCACCGCCGGTTTCCCGCTGGCCAGGTAGCAGATCGTGCGGTCACTGGTCCAGCTGTTCACGAACTGGACACAGTAGGGCTTCACGCAGCTGAATTCGCCCCGCGACGCCTGGATGTAGGCGCGATACTGCTCCGGCGTGGCGCTGACCTCCCATGCCTCACGCACGCCCCAACCCAGGGCGCCGAGGCGCTCGCGCCATTCGGCATAGTGCTGACCCAGGCACACCGCCAGCTCGAGCCGTGCCGGCGTACGGGACGGGAGGTCGGCGTACTCGAGGTAGGCAATCCGCTTCTCGTTGGAGAAGGTCGTGCCCGCGAACTCGAACGTCCCGCCCCACCAGTGTGTGATGGTCGTGAAAGGCACCGTGGGATCGGCACGCACGACCGGCCATTCGGCGAGGAACACGGGCGGCGGCGTGTAGTGCCAGCGGAGCCCGCAGTCGGGGAAGCGCGCCGCCGGCGTGCCCACCGTCTCGCCGATCGTGAAGTAGACGTCGTGGGGAGCCACGCAGATGTCGCCCGTGGTCATCCAGACCTGGAACAGGCCGGGGTCAGTGTCGACGAAGGCGGAGCGGCGAAACCGTCGCACCACCGACTCGGGCAACGCGTGCGACAGGTTCAGGAGCAGATCGCCATCGGCCGCCGCGTCCAAGTCCAGGCCGGCGGCCGCTAGGTCGTCAGGAAGAGGGTCGCCGGTGACCGAGTAGAGCGCCAGCGCCTCGGCGAAGCCATAGCGTCCGAGGTGCGCCTTCAAGGTGGCGACGCACTCGCGCACGTCGCGGCCGCGCCAGCGACGGCGGCGCGCGAGCGAGTCGTCGCCCTCAGCGTCGTCCACGCCTTCGAGCCAAATCACCCGACATCCGATGGCGCGCAGGGCCAGGGCCCAGTTCAGGTACACCCAGAGGTGCCCGCCTCCCTGGGGGTAGCCGATGGTGTTCGCCGGGGCGAGACACACCGTGAGGCTCACGCGACGCCGTCGGAGAGCGGCGGGCGGAGCGTCTCGAACCAGGCCTCGATGTCCACGAGTCCGCTTCGACCCCACTCGGCGCCATCGTTCAACAGAGCCATGGCGGGCCAGATGACGCAGTTGACGCCGCGGGCGGTCTCGGCCGTGTGGAACAGACGATTGAGTTCGTCGTCGGGTGCCAACCGGTACCCGGCGCGTTCGACGGCCTCGCGATAGCGACGCAGTATCCAACGTCGCTCCTCGGGCGACGACTGATAGAGGAGCGTCGAGACGTCGTAGCCCGCCGGGCCTACGCCGACGTGATCCCAATCGACGAGCCGGGCGCACGGGCCGTCGCTGGCCAGGGCGACGAAGATGTTCTTCGGCCCGAGATCGCCGTGCAGCAGCGTATCGGGCCCTCCAGCCTCGTCCATGAGGCGGATACGATCGGGCGCCTCTTCGAGCAGCCGGTACAGTCGCTCGAGCAGATGGCTACGGGCCTGGGCAAACTCCGGCGTGCGAACGGTCGCGAGCGCCTCGAGCGCGCCAATGCCGTCGCGGAGGTTCGTGATCAGCGATCGCCCGCCATGATCGCGGGCGAGCCAGCGGACCTCGGGCAAGAGGGGGTGGCCCGCGCCTCGTGTGTGGAGCTGGGCGATGAGATCGACCGCCGCCTCCAGACGAGGGCGCTCGCACCGATCAGCGAGCGTCTCGGAACGGAGGTCCTCGTACACGTGCCACACCCAGCGCCCTTCTCGCTGCGCCGCAGCCGCCAGGAGTCGAGGGCAGCGCTCGCCGAGACCGAGTGCCGGCAGCCAGCGCTCCGCGACGAGGCGGTCGGTGTGCGCGATAGCGGGGGTGTGGCGTTTGAGCACGAGCGTGCGGTCGGATCCACCGCCGACTCGGAGCCTGTAGACACCCTTTTGCAGACGCTCGAGACCGATGGTGTCCGGTGATGCATCGGCGCCGTCCAGCAGGCGCTCCAGAGCGTCGCACAGCTCGGCCGCCCCAGGCTCCCGCCGCTCGTCGAGGGAGCGAGCCAGTCGTTCGCGCAGCGCGCTGGTCTCGCTCACGCGATGCGCGATCATGCTTGGGCTCCGGCCATCGACAGCCGCTGTCCCCGGGCGGCGCGCTCCGCCGCCGACAGCAGGTACGAGGCGAGCAGCTGCGACGCGTCCGGGACGCCGCCGCACCCCGGGATGCTGCACATATCCACGACGTACGGCTTCCCTTCGCTCTCGATGATGTCGACGCTGTAGAGGTCGATGCCGAAAGCCCGGCCGCAGCGCCGCGCGATCTCGCACAGCTCCGGACGGGGTGTGAACGGCTCCCCGCGTCGGTCCTGCTCGGTCCGGATGGGAAAGACCTTTTTGACGCCGAACAGGCGTCCACCTACCACGTAGATCTTCCGGTCGCGGCCCTGGGGCGCGTGATAGCGCTGCGCGAGGATCGGGTCTCTGCCGGCCCGCACGGCCTCCAGTTCGGCGACGGTGCGGACGACTCGCACACCGATCCCATCCGAGCCGTGATACGGCTTGAGGACGAGTGGTCCCTGAGCGAGCAGGGGCGTCAGCCGCTCGGGGCGCGCCGCGACGTACGTGGCGGGGGTGGGCACTCCGGCCATTTGCAGGATCCTGCTCGTGACGATCTTGTCGCGGAGTGCCACGGTCACCGGATAGGGATTCACGATGGCGGCTCCCTGGGCGTGCAGCGCTCCGGCGATGCTCAAGGCTAGGCGGCTCGTCTTTTTCAGGACGTAGAGATCGTGCTCGACCCGCACGACCGAGAGATCGAGCGCTCCTTGCGTAGGATGGATGACGTCGACCACTGCGCCGGCGTCCGAGAGCGCTTGCATCACCGCCGTCACAAGGCCCGTGGTCTGCGCAAAGCGCGACGACACGAGGAAGCCAATGCGCAGTCGCTTCATGTCGCGGCCACCTCGCGCTGCGGCGGCGACGGGCGGCCCACCCAATCGAGTCGCTGCAGGGCGGCCTCCAGCTCGGCCGCGTACAGCCGCGTGTCGCGGAGAGACGCATGCGCCCAGTCGTTCGCCAGGTCATCCGCTATCCAAGACATGGCGGACAGTGTGCGGAAGACCGTTCCGCAATACGCCAGCCGCCAGCACGCCTCGCTGCTCAGGTCCGGCCAGCCTTCCCGCCCAGCGGACCAGTAGCTCGAAACGTCGGGGTTCGCAGACAACTGCCCCGACTGCACGGTCAGCTGCTGCGCCAGGTCGACTGCAGGCACGCCCCAACCAGCTTCCTCCCAGTCGAAGACGGCGAGGGTGGCGTCCCCGTGGATGGTGCGGAGGCGAATGTTCCTGCCGTTGAAATCGCCGTGCACCAGCGTCGGCTGCACGCCGTGACAGATCTCCTCCAGGCGGTTCCAATGCGCGGCGAGATCGTCGAGCCGGGCCGTGAGCCCTTCGATGAAGCCGACATCTTCCGGCAACAGCACGGGATTGTCGACGTGCCGTCGCATCGTTTCGCGAACGGCTCGCAGCCGCTGCAGATGGCGGGCGGGCCCGCCGTCGGGGAGCCGGCCCCGGGCGCCAACACCGGCAGCGGCGGCATGGAGCAATCCCAACCAGCGGCCGGCCCGCGCGCGGTGCTCGGGGAGCAAATTCGAGTAGTCGGCCCCGCCGGCTTCTTCCATGAAGAGCCAGCCGAAGGCCGCGTCCGGTTCGTCAACGAATCCGTAGTAGCGGAGCGACGCGACCGGGAGGCCGGCAAGGATGTCCTCGTAGACCGTGCGCTCGACCTGAGCGACCGCTGTCCGACACCGCTTCGCTATCACGGCCGATCCGGCTTGGCCCACGCCCTCGAGCCGGTACACATTGCTCTTCCGCTTACGGACCCGCAGAGGCGTGATCGACACCGGCTCGGCGTGCGGATACAACTCGCACCAGGCGCGAACGGCCGGGTGGGTCTTGAGATTCGACCGCCGCTCGCCAGCGGCTGACTGCGCGACCGGCGGCTGCGCGCTCGGGACCGATGGAGTGGTATCGCTGACGACGCGGCCACTGTCGAGCACGAGGAGCCCCGCACAACGCTCCAGTGTGCTGGGCCGATGGGAGATCACGAGCACGGTGCGGCCGCGCATCAAGTGCCGCATCGCCCCGAGAATCCTCGCTTCCGTTTCGGCGTCGACGGCGCTCGTGGGCTCGTCGAGGATCACCACCGGACTGTCCTTCAGGAAGGCGCGGGCGAGTGCGATGCGCTGTCGCTGGCCCCCCGAGAGCTGCGCGCCGCGCTCGCCGACCTGCGTGTCATAACCCCGCGGCAGGCGTACGATGAACTCGTGCGCGTTGGCGGCGTGCGCGGCAGCGACGATCTGCTCCCGGCTCGCCCCCGGCGCGGCGTACGCGATGTTCTCGGCGATGCTGGCCGAAAAGAGCACCGTGTCCTGAAGCACCACCGCGAACTGGCGGCGCAGGTCGTCGAGCTTGTAATCGCGCAAGTCGACGCCGTCCAGCAGGATTTGCCCCGCGGTCGGGTCGTAAAAGCGCGTGAGCAGGCTGATCAGCGTGGTCTTGCCGGCCCCGGTCGCCCCGACCACTCCGAGCCGCGTTCCCGGCTCGATCTTGAAAGAGATATCGTGCAGGACCGGGCGGTCCGGCCCGTACGCGAACGAGACGCCGCGGAACTCCACGGCGCCCGTCGCGCGCGTCACCGGTCGGGCATGCGGCCGCTCCGGCACGTCGGGCTGCTCGTCCAGAAGCGCAAACGCCCGCTCGGCGCTCGCCAGGTATCCTTGGAGCGCGGTCGCCTTGCGACTGATCGTTTTCAGGGGCTCGTACAGCTGGCCCAGATAGCCCAGCACCAGCAGCAGCTGCCCCAGCGTGATGACCCCCGCCCGGACGTGGCCGACCCCGATGAGCAGCACGGCCGCCACCCCGAGCGCCGTGACGAGCCCGATGAGCAGACCGTAGCCTCCCTCGAGGAGTGCCATGCGCAGCCGCTCGGTCATCCCCTCCCGCGAGCGGTGCACGAAGCGGGCGGTCTCGTGCGCCTCCTGGCCGAACGCTTTCACCACGCGCAGCGCCCCGAGCGCCTCCTGCACAACGGCGAGAGCGGTGCTCTCGAGCTTCTTCACGCGCCGAGATTGGCGTCGCATCCGCGGGCGGTACACGCGGGACAGGAAGAACAGCGGCGGGCAGATCGTCAAGGCCACCAGCGCGAGCTGCCGATCGAGTTGCGCCGTCACGACGCACATCGTGACGACCGTGATGGCGGCGGATACGAACGGAATAGCTCCCTCGACGAGGATGTTCTGGATCGCCGGAGCGTCGTGCTGGATGCGGTAAATGGAATCCGCTGTGCCGCGCGAGTCGTGATAGGAGAGCGACAGACGCTGGACCTGTTGAACCAGCTGAGAGCGCAGATCGAGCATCAGCCGCTCGCCTACGTAGGTGCGGAGCAGCGCGGTCGTAAGGCTGTGGAGCTGGCCGAGGGCCGTGACGGCGAGCAGCAGCCCGACGGCAACCGCGAGCATGGCCGGGGCGGTCCGCCCGACCGTGGCCGGCAGGATCGCCTGCAGGAACCGGGGCAACGGCCGGTCGCCGAGCACCGAGTCAACCACGAGCTTGAGGGGCACCGGGTTGAGGAGCGCGATGGGGCTCGCGAGCAGCCCGATCCCGAACAGGCCCGCCAGGTGGAGCCAATACGGTCGTGCCTGGCGGTGCAATCGGCGATACAGCGCGAGGTCGCTCATCCGGCGGCGCCGCGCCGCAGCTGCGCGACGGCCTCGCGGATCGTGGTCATCGCAGCGGCGCATTGCTCCAGGGTGCGCCAGGCGAACAGCAGGGCGCCGAGTCCGAGGACTGCGGCGGCGACCCAGGCGCGGTCGCGCGCCGCACCGAGCCCGAGCCCAGCGAAGAAGAGCGTCAGGAGCGGGCCCCGCGCGGGCACGTCCGGCCACCACCGCAGGCGAATGAGCTGCTTCCCGCCGGCATGCGCTTCGACGCCCATCAGCAAGCGGGCGGCGGCGAAGAACCCGCCCCGGACCTCGAGATCCCAGCGTGCGTGTCGCCCGCCGCGCAGCACGCTCGCGCCGTCCGCTCGCAGGCCCGCTTCCATGGCGTGGAGCCGTTGCTCCTGCTCCTGCCACTGCTCGCTCCAGATGGACGCGGTGACCGGCCAGAGCGGCGCCGGCCGTGGCGTGCCGCGCCGTCGCCACGGCGTTAGGCCTTCGTTGAGCCGCCCGCGCAGGCGGGCGAGGGGCTGCATCAAGTGCAGCGCGGCGGTCAGGAGCCGACGCCGCAGCCGGGCCGACCAACGCGCCGGCCCGTCCGCGAAGCGGGCGCGAACCGCGCTCAGCCAGGCCTGCGCGATGGGCGGAGCGACGGCACACAACAGCAGTGGTTGCGCGAGCCGGAACGGCTTCCAGGCCACGCTCAAGGCGGCGATTCCCGCCAGGGTCGCCGTCATCAGGTGCCACTCCGGCATCTGCGGGAGCGAGCCGAGCAGGCTGGGCGCGGGCGCGTACAGCGACTGAAACGGCGCGCCGCCCCACACGCCGTGGTACACGCGCGGACGGCGCCATCCGAGGGCGTGCGTCAGCCCGCTGCCGTAGATACGGCCCGCCCAGCGCACGTGGCCCGGCCCGTTGTACTTCTCGGGCCACTTGCGCTCGAGCATCGCCTCGGCGCGGCCGTAGCCGATCTGCTGCCGCCAGTAGGTGCGCACCGAGTTGCGGCGGTGGTGCCAGACCATCGCGGCCGGATGAAAGCCGAGGGTCCACCCCTGCTCCTGCAGACGCCAGCAGACGTCCACGTCGTCCCCGGCGGTGTGGAACTGCGGATCGAAGCCACCGATCGCCTCGAGACAGGACTTCCGGAACGCCATGTTGCACCCGGGGATGTGCTCGGCCTCGCGGTCGGTGATGAGGACGTGCATGGGTCCGCCGGGCGCGCGGGCGACGCATTCGGCGATCGGTCCGTCACCGGGTGGTGCGATGTTCGGTCCGCCCACGCCGGCGTGCGACGTGCTCAGGAACGTGGCGGCGAGGTAGGTGAGCCAATGCTGGTCGGGATGCGCGTCGTCATCGATATAGGCGACGATCTCACCGCTCGCTGCCTGCAGACCCGTGTTGCGCGCATTCGCCAGGCCGCGATTGGCGGTTTGGATCAGCCGCACGCCGTACTCGCGCGCGATCGCACCCGTAGCGTCCCTGGATCCATCGTCCACCACGATCACTTCGTAATCCGGGTACGCGAGGCGCTGCAGCCCTTCCAGGCAGGCGCGGATCGTGCGCGAGCCGTTGTACGTGCTCACCACGACCGAGATGCGGGGCCAGGGAACGCTGGTCGAATACGGCACCTCGGCGAACGCTTCCCGCACCGTGTCCAGCGCGGGTTTCGGCGACCGATCGACGCGCGTGAGGCCGAACCCCCAGTCCGCGACGTCATGGCCGTGCCGATACCACTCGTCGGTCCAGGAGAATACGAACACGCCGGCGCACCCGCCCGCGAACGCCGTGCGCACCTGCCAGTCGAGCGACCGCGCCTGGGCGGCTTCGCCGTTGCGCACCGCGTCGAGGCCCAGCTCGCTCATGACGAGCGGCCGGTCACCGGCGATGTTCTGGAGGCGCGCCAAGTACGCCTCGAACCGGTCCTGGGATTCGAGGTACACGTTGAAGCAGACGAAGTCGAGGAACGGCAGCTCGAGGTACTCGGTCGTCGGATAGTTGACGTAGGTGACGAGCCCGCCCGGGTCCTCGTGTTTGATCACGCGATACAGTCGCTCGAGGTAGCGTTGCACGCGGCGGCGGCCGAGCCAGCGCGCCATCGGCGCCGGGATCTCGTTGCCCAGCGCGTAGCACAGCAGCGCCGGATGCCCGGCACAGCTGCGTACCTTGTCGCGAATCACCGCCTCGACGTCGGGTGCGCCGCGGCGGTCGATGATGTACCCGATGTACTGTTCGGCGCTGAGTCCGACCATGACGCGCAGGCCGTGACGCGCCGCGACGTCGAGCAGCGGGCGGGGCGGCATCGTGTGGGGAATGCGCACGGCGTTGATGCCGTGCGCGGCCATGTCGGCAAAGTCTCGCTCGACGGTCGCGATGTCGTGATACTCGTTGCCGCGCGCGTCGGGAGCGAAAGCGCCATAGGTCACGCCGCGCACGTACAGCTTTTCCGTGCCGACGAAGAGGAACTTCCCTCCCACGCGCGGTCGCGGGGCGGGCGCCGGGACGGAGTCTGCCCGTGGCGGGCGCGACGCGGTCACCGCGGTGGCGCCGGCGGAACTCACGCCAGGGCCCGCGTGCAGAGGATGCGGTCGGGAAATACGGCCCAAGGTCCCTGTCTCACTGGTTGGTCGGCCGGCCGGCCGGGTGGATGACCCGCGTCGACCGAGGGCGCAAGTGTGTGGTACCCGAGCGATGTAATCAGGGCGTTAGGTGGCAAGGCATATGCCAGGCGTTGCGGACGTGACGCGCATCACTGCACAGACTGCACAGCGTGCGGCCGCGAGGCGTCAACGGATTGTCGCGCAATGCGAAGGGCGTGCGGCGCTGACGCAGTCGACGGGGTGGAGCACGTGAGCGACGGACCGAGCGGCGTTCGGCGCTGTGGCTAGTGTTGTGGCGCTGCTGCATCGCGCTCCGGATGCGCGCGCGCGCCGCGTTACTTCGCGGGCTGCTGAAGCGTCTTTAAGGGTTTTGCCCGCGTGTCACCGCCAGGACGTCAGCGGTTCGCGACGAGCGACCGCCGGGTCGGCGGCGGTGACGAGCCCGGGCGCACACTCGTCCAGATCTCCCAGTTCAAGAGCGCTTCGTCGGCAGCATCGGCTTCCGCCAGATCGCGCGCCGGAATGCGCGACCGAAACGCGCGTGGGTTGAGCTGGTCGAGCGGCCACGCGTTGGCGAGGTGAGTGAACGGCGTCGTGTCAGGGCGGTCCGCAAACGCGTTCCACAACGGCGTGGCGGCCGCATCGTATTGGCTGAGCGGCGGCAACCCGAGGATCAACCCGATCGAGCGCACCACCGAGCTCGTCGTGTACAGTGTGCTGTCCACGCCGCCGCTCTTGGCGTAGGGCGACGCGAGGAGCAGCACCGAGCGGTGCGCGTCGACATGATCGGGGCCGTTTTGCGCGTCGTCTTCGAGCGCGAAGACGGCGAGCGAGGACCAGGACGGCGACTGCGACAGGCGCTCGACGACTTGTCCCAGCGCCAGGTCGTTCTCGGCGACCATGGAGCGTGGCGTCGGCCGGCTTGCCTGGCGACCGAGGGTGTGGTCCCGTGGCAACCAGAGGAAGACGAGGTCGGGGAACCGGCCCTGGCGATCCCAGCTCGCGACGGAATCGGCGAACAATCGTGCGCGGGTCGTGTCGGCAATGCCGAGCACGAACCCGGGGTACTCGGGAACGGTGATGTCCTTGAGCCCCGGGATGTTGGTTCGCGCCCGGCGGGTCGCGCTCCAATCTTCGTCGTCGGACTCCGTGAGCTCGCCGAAGTTGACGACCCAGAGCCCCTTGCGTTTGGCGGCATCCCACAGATAGGCATCGCGTGGAGTCGCCAGATCTTCACCGTTCGTCAGGTCCCACTTGCGGCGGTTGGAGTAGATGTGCGGCCACGTTTTCTCATTGTAGTCGCCCGCGAATGCGCGGTCGCTCCAATCGTGGCCGTCGGCCGAGACCTCGCCGTCGACGTAAAAGTTGTCGAACAGCACAAAGCGCCGGGCGATGGCGTGCGCGTTCGGCGTGATGGAGTCGTTGAAGATGGCGAGGTGCGGGTCGCCGTTTCCCTGCGGCAGGTCACCCAGCACCTGATCGTAGGTGCGGTTCTCCCGGATGATGTAGACCACATGGCGGACCGGCGGGCGAGCGGTCAGGCGGTCGGGCGCAACGCCGCGCAGGCGGGCGTTCGAGTACGGGCTGAGCGCGTACACTTCACGGGTATAACGGACGAGCGTGGTGCCATCGGGCGCGGGCACGATCGAGACCGACCCGGCGATCACGTTGCCGATGTACTTGCCGTCGGGATTCGCCCCCGACCCGGCGCCCTTGCCGTTCGCGACGTACAGCGCCCGCCCGTCGGGTGACACGGCGACGGCGGTGGGATACCAGCCCACCGGCACGAGTCCGGCGACGCGCATGCGCGTCGTCTCGAGGCGCACCACGGCGACGGCGTTGTTGCCCGCCATCGCTACGTACAGGGTCTTCCCATCGGGCGACAGAGCGAGCGCGTTGGGATCGCTGCCGGTCGGCGCGTGGGGATCGAGTGCGACGGTGAGCTGCTCCACCACAGCTCCCCGCGCTAGATCGACGCGCACGATGCCGTTCGCGCCCGCGAGGGCCACGAACAGCTCCCCGCCGCGCAGCGCTAGCGCGGAAGGATGCGGGCCCACGAACATGGACCGACGGGTCGGCGGAGTAGCGGACAGGTCGACGACGGAGACCGTCGAGTCGCCCCAATCGCTGACGTACAGGTGCGCGACATCGGCGACGACCGTGTAGGGCCGGTGGCCGACGGCGACCGCGCCGCGGCGCGCCAGCGTGGCGGCGTCGATCAGGTACACCGAGTCGCTCAGGTTTCCGACGACCGCCACGAGCCCTCGCGTGGGGACGAGCGTGAGCCCCGCGGCGAACAGCCGCGCGCTCGAGTCGGCGAGCGTGACGGTGTCGGCGCTCCACCGTGCGCCGCCCTGCCAGGCCAGCCGGTACACGCGGTTGGTCCCGCCGCCGCTCGCCCACACGGTGTCCCGCCAGTCACGGCCGGAGCGGGCGAGCCCGAGCCATGCCGCCTTGAGCGGCAGCCGCCACACCACGCTGCCGGCGAGCGGGTCGATGCGCATGAGGCCGTTCTCACCGTAGCCGTTATTCGTCACCAGCACCGAGCCGTCGGAGAGCGTCACGACGTTCAGCGGCAAAGTGCCGACGTCGACCTGCCGACCCGCCGGGTGAATTCGCCAGCCGGAGGGGAGCAGGGTAGTCCCGTCCCGTTGGGGGCCGGGGGTGAGCCGGACGGCGACGAGAGTGAGGCCCGCGATGGCGGGGACGGCGAGCAGGGCGAGCAAGGCGCGTTTCAGCATGGGCAGGAATATCGCCGCTCGCGGGAGCCGCGTCAGCCCCTTAGCCTTCAGCGCCAATGAGCGGGCTCATCTTCCATCTCATCCCGCACACTCACTGGGATCGCGAGTGGTACTTGCCGCGCGCCGCGTTTCAGGCGCGCCTCGTGCCCGCGCTGGACGACGTGCTCGAGCGGCTGACGGCCGACCCCGGATACCGCAGCTTCCTGCTCGACGGCCAGACGGTGCTGGTGGCCGATTACCTGCGCGCCCGCCCGGACCGCGAACCCGAGCTCAAGACCCTGGTGAAGACGGGGCGCCTGCAGGTCGGGCCCTGGTACGTTCTCGCCGACGAGCTGATCCCCTCGGGGGAAGCGCTGGTGCGTAATCTGCTGCTCGGCGCGGCGGACGCCGAGCAGCTCGGCGGGCGACTCGACGTCCTGTATTCGCCTGACGCCTTCGGCCATCCGGCGGCATGGCCGACGCTGGCGCGTGAGTTCGGCATCCGCTTTGGCGTCGTGTGGCGGGGGCTGGGCGGCGAGCCCGGCCAGGAGCGCGACCTGTACCGCTGGCGCGGCCCCGAGGGCCGGGACGTGCTGTTATGGCACCTCCCGCCCCGGGGCTACGAGCTCGGGGCTGCGCTGCCCGCGGATGCCGACGGCCTGGGCGCGGTGTGGACGGGTGTCCGGACGGCGCTCGTGGAGCGCGCCGCCGGGAAGCACGTCGCCGTGCTCATCGGCGCCGACCATCATGCCGCTCACCCCGCCGTGTCCCGCCTGCGCGAGCTGCTGGCTGAGCTCGAGCCGCGCAGCGCGTTTCGAGTGTCGCGGCTCGATGAGTTCCTCCAGCTCGCTGGGGAAGGCGCGAAACCGGCGCCGCTCGACGGGGAGCTGCGCTGGTCCTACCGCTACGCCTGGACGCTGCAAGGCGTGCACGCCACCCGGGCGCCGCTCAAGCGGCGCGCCACGGCGGCTGAGTTGTCCCTCGAGCGGCTCGCCGAGCCACTGGCGGCGCTCGCGCGCCGCGCGGGAGGTCGCGACCGGCGTCCCTTGCTCGAGCTGGCGTGGCGCACGCTCGCCCGCTGCCAGTTCCACGATGCGATCGCGGGGTGCACGATCGACGACGTAGCGCGCGCAGTCGACGGGCGGCTCACCAACGTCGAGGCGCTGGCGCGGGACGTCGTGCGCGGGGCCGTGCTCGACCTGGTGCACCACGACCCGGACGCGGCGCGGGAGCGCGCCGGCGACGCGGCGCCGGCGCTCGTGCTGTGGAACCCCGCGGCGCGGCCGCGAGGTGGTGTGGTCGTGGTCGATGTCACGCTGTTTCGGCGCGACGTGCTGGTGGGGCCGCCGTCCGGAGGGGTGTCGCGCCAGGGGCAGGGGTACCGGCCGTTCGGGCTTGCGGGGCCGGACGCTCGACCGATCGCGCTGCAGCTGCTCGACCGGCGGCCGGGGCAAGAGCGGCTCGACGCGGCCCGACATTACCCGGACCAGGACGAAGTGGAATGGGTGCGCGTGGCGCTGCGTCTGCCGGCCGTGCCTGGCTTGGGGGTCCGGTGCGCCGCGCTGACGCCGGGCGCGATTCGGCCGGACCGGGCGGGAGAGGGCGCCGTGGTGAAGGGCCGCTCGCTGGCGAACCACTGGATCGAGATCGTCTTGGAGCCGACGGGTGCGCTGGCCGTGCACGACCGGCGCACCGGCGAGCGGTTCTTCGACGTGCTGCGGCTCGAGGACGGCGGCGATGCCGGGGACACATACACCTATTGCCCGCCGGTCCGGGATCGCATCGTGCGCGCCGCCGGGCCGATCAGGGTGCGGCGGCTGGCCGCGGGGCCGTTGGTAGCGGCGCTTGAGGCCACATTCGCTCTACGAGCTGGGAAAGGCGTCACGCAGCTACGTCAAGTGAACAGCGTCACGCAGAGTCGTCCCGGGCGTGTGGAGGTACGGCTCGTCGTGATGCTCCACGCAGACAGTCCCGTGGTCCGCTGCATCCTCGACCTCGACAACCAGGCCACGTGGCACCGGCTGCGCGCCCGGGTACCGACCGACCTCACGGGTGTCCCCGCTGTCGCGGGGGCCGCGTTCGGGTCGGTCGCGCGCCCGCCGGTGGTCGTGCGGGCGGCGGAGTATCCGCTCGAGACGCCGGTCCCGACCGCACCCGCGCAGCGGTTCGTCGCGGTGGCGGACGGGCGGCGTGGCCTGGCGCTGCTGGCGCCCGGCTTCTTCGAATACGAGTGGACGCGGCGCGGAGACCTCGTGCTGACGCTGCTCCGTTGCGTCGGCGAGTTGTCGCGCGGGGATCTGCCGACACGCCCGGGGCACGCCGGCTGGCCGACCGCGACGCCGCTCGCCCAGTGCCTCGGGATGAGTCGCGTGGAGCTGGCGATCGCCCCGGTGTCGCAAGCCGAGCTGGAGCGCGGCGACCTGATCCCGTCCCTGTGGGAAGACGCCTTCCTCCCGGTCCGCGGGTTCTGGCTGCGGGACGCAGGAGACCTCGTGGTCCCGCCGATCGACATCGCGCTCGAAGGGACCGGGCTCGTCGTGTCCGCGGTGAAGCCCGCGCAACAAGGTTCGCCGCTGGTGCTGCGGTGCTACAATGCCACCGGGCGCCGGGCGCCGGGCGCCTGGCGGTTCGGCGAGGGCGTGAAGAGCGCTCATCGCGTTCGGGCCGACGAGCGCGAGTCGACGGCGCTGGTGCTCGAGGGCCGGGGGAAAACAGTGCGGTTCGTGGCCGAACCGCACGAGATCGTGACGATTCTGGTGACCTGATGCGGGAACACCGCCTCCTCGCGACCAGGACCGCGCGCTACTACTCGCTGGGCGAGCCCGGGCCCGCTACGCGCCAGCTGTGGGTCGTCTGCCATGGCTACGGCCAGCTGGCGGGACGGTTCCTCCGCCACTTCGAGCCGTTGGACGATGGCGCCCGGGTGATCGTCGCGCCTGAAGGGCTCTCGCGGTTTTACCTGAGTGAGAGCGCCGCCGAGCGCCGGGTGGGTGCGAGCTGGATGACCCGTGAGGACCGACTGGCGGAAATCGACGACTACGTGCGGTATCTCGACGCCGTGCATGACGACGTCTTCGGATTCGTCGATCGTCCACAGGTGATCGTGCACGCGCTCGGCTTTTCCCAGGGCGCCGCCACCGCCAGTCGCTGGACGGCGATGGGCAGAGCCGGAGTCGATCGTCTCACGCTCTGGGGCGGCGAGTTTCCACCGGAT
>Ga0209805_1001346_pt1 | contig 14948 bp, 14 predicted proteins | sample GraSoiAngelo_148_FD_185905 | JGI IMG/M metagenome (GOLD analysis project Ga0209805, IMG submission 185905) | Grasslands soil microbial communities from the Angelo Coastal Reserve, California, USA - 14_1009_09_20cm (SPAdes) (version 2) | ecosystem: Environmental > Terrestrial > Soil > Grasslands ... | reverse complement strand
AAACTGCTGGCCAAAGACACTCCCGAGCCCTCGGTGCTGTGCCATGAGATCCTCAATTCCCAGGTCTACACTTTTCTCGACGACGCGCCGCTCGAGGAGCGCCGCGCACGCGCCGTGTACACGCGGCGCGCCACCGAGGTGCGCAGTGCGGACGATCTCGGCGCGCTCGACCCGGCGGCGATCCAGCGCGTGCGCGAGGAAGCCTGGCCGGCGGCCAACACGGCCGACGAGCTCTACGACGCGCTGATGGTCGCCGGATATCTTCTCGGCGAGGAAATGACGCCGCAATGGCGCGAGTTGCTGGGCGAGCTCGGCCCCCGCGCGGTCAAGAAGGACGGGCGATGGTACGCCGTGGAGCGCAAAGACGATTCGGCGGAAGAGCTCCAGGCAAGCCGCATGGAAGTTCTCGGCCCGATCGCAGAAAAAGAGAATTCGATACTTCTCAAGCTGGAAGGCGAGGGGCGAATCCTGCGCGGACGCTTCACCCCCGGGACGAGCGAGCTCGAATGGTGCGATCGCCGGCTGCTCGCGCGCATTCATCGCTACACGCTGAACCGCCTGCGCTCCGAGATCGAGCCGGTCACCGCGGCGCACTTCATGCGCTTCCTGCTGCATTGGCAGCACGTCGCCGCGGGCGAGCAGCTGAAAGGCGCCGAAGGGCTTGCCGCGATTGTCGAGCAGCTCGGGGGCTTCGAGCTGGCGGCGGCGGCTTGGGAGCACGACGTGCTTCCGGCGCGGGTGAGCGACTACGGCGTCGAGCAGATCGACCGCCTTTGCCTGAGCGGCCGTGTCGCCTGGGGCCGGCTCACGCCCGGCGACGGCAAAGTGCCTCTGCGCTCCTCGCCAATCGCGCTGATGTTGCGGCAGCATGCCCTGGCAGCCGGGGAAAGCGAAGCGCCGGTTTCGGCGCAGGCGCGCTCGGTAAGGGAGGCCCTCAAGAACCGCGGCGCCCTGTTCTTCAACGAGCTCGTCGCGGCGACCGGTCTGCTGCCGACACTCGTCGAGCGCGGGCTCGCCGAGCTGGTCAGTGCCGGCTTGGTGACGGCCGACAGCTTCAGCGGATTGCGCGCGCTGCTCGCGCCGCAGCACAAGCGCAACCGACTCGTGCAAGGCGCAGGTCGATGGGCGCTGTTCCCGCTTCACGATTTTTCTGACGGAGAGGCCATCGCGCGCGGACTGCTCAAGCGCTACGGCGTGGTTTTCCGGGCTTTGCTGCAAAGAGAATCGCTGCCGCCGTGGCGCGATCTGGTGAAGCTGTACCGGCGCCTCGAGGCGCGCGGCGAAATCCGCGGCGGGCGTTTCGTCGCCGGCTTCGGCGGCGAGCAGTTCGCCGCCGCGGATGCCGTCGGCAAGCTGCGCGCGGTGCGCAAGCTCGAGAAAGGCGAGGAGCTGGTCGCGCTGAGCGGCGCCGATCCGTTGAACCTGGTCGGCATTCTCACCCCGGACGCCCGCGTTCCTGCTCTGGCAGGAAACCGGGTTTTATTGAGCGATGGCATTGCCATTGCCGCGGTCGAGGGCGGCAAGCTGCGGCGCCTGGCCGAATCGGAGCTGAGCGGCGACGCCCTGCAAGCTCTTGCGCGGCGCTTCCACTGGCGCTCGCTCCACCCGTATTTGCGTTCTGCTGCCGCGCAGGAACTGAGCATTCTGCAAAGGAGGCGCGACCGCGTCCTGAATCTGCCGTGGAGCCAGACTCGCCGATAGGAAGCGCATGGCGAGGTCGAACAAACAGTGGCTGCGGCGCCACGTCACCGACCCTTACGTGCGCAAGGCGCGGGAGCAGGGCTATCGCTCCCGCTCGGCGTTCAAGCTTCTCGAAATAGACGAAAAAGAAAAGCTTCTGCGTCCTGGAGCCACCGTGGTGGACCTGGGCGCAGCGCCGGGCGGCTGGTCGCAGGTGGCCGCCGCCAGAGTCAAGCCCGGCGGGCGCGTCATCGCCATTGATTTGCTGAAGATTGCCCCCATCACTGGCGTAGAGATGATGCAGGAAGATTTCCGCGCGGCGACGCTGGCGGGTGTCAGGGCGGACATCGTGCTCTCGGACCTCGCGCCGAACCTCTCGGGAGTCGCGAATGTCGACCAGGCAAGGGCCGCGGAGCTCGCGTTCGCGGCGATCGATTTTTGCCGCAGGACGCTCAAGCCCGACGGCGTTTTCGTGGTCAAAACATTTCATGGCGAAGCATTCGGCGAGGTCCTGGCGCGTTTGAAACGAGAATTCGGGAAGGTGATGGTGAGAAAGCCCTCGGCGTCGCGGGGTGAATCGAGCGAGACTTATGTGGTGGCGCGCGGCTTGCTGGCCGAGTAAGATGCCCTTTTGCGCAGCGCAGTGTAAGGAGCAAGTACTTGAACAACATGCTTAAGAATCTGGTCATCTGGCTCGTCATCGGGCTGGTGCTGATGACCGTGTTCAACCAGTTCAATACCCGCCAGGCGGCGCAGGCGCCGATGGAGTATTCGCAGTTCCTGGAAGAGGTGAGGGCCGGGCGCATCGCGAAGGTGACGATCGAAGGGCGGCAGCTCAAGGCGCAGACCACCGAAGGCAAGCGCGTCACCAGCTACTCGCCGGGGGACATCTGGCTGGTTTCCGACCTGCTCAAGTACGGCGTCAAAATCGAGGCCAAGCCCGAAGAGGAGCCGTCGCTCCTCATGAACATCTTCGTGTCGTGGTTCCCGATGCTCCTGCTGATCGGCGTGTGGATTTTCTTCATGCGCCAGATGCAGGGCGGGGGCCGCGGCGGTGCGTTCTCCTTCGGCAAGTCGCGCGCGCGCATGCTGGATGAATCGACCAACACGGTCACCTTCGCCGACGTCGCCGGCTGCGAGGAAGCGAAAGACGAGGTCGCGGAGCTGGTCGACTTCCTGCGCGACCCGTCCAAGTTCCAGAAGCTCGGCGGCCGCATCCCGCGCGGCGTGCTGATGGTGGGCTCGCCCGGCACCGGCAAGACGCTGCTCGCGCGCGCCATCGCGGGCGAAGCCAAAGTGCCGTTCTTCTCGATCTCCGGCTCCGACTTCGTCGAGATGTTCGTCGGCGTCGGCGCGGCCCGCGTGCGGGACATGTTCGAGCAGGCGAAAAAGCACGCGCCGTGCATCGTGTTCATCGACGAGATCGACGCGGTCGGCCGCCAGCGCGGCGCCGGCCTCGGCGGCGGCAACGACGAGCGCGAGCAGACGCTGAACCAGCTGCTGGTCGAGATGGACGGCTTCGAGGCGACGATGGGGGTGATCGTCATCGCCGCGACCAACCGGCCAGACGTCCTCGACCCGGCACTGCTGCGCCCGGGCCGCTTCGACCGCCAGGTCGTGGTGCCGCTGCCCGATATCCGCGGCCGCGAGGAAATCCTCAAGGTCCACATGAGGAAAGTGCCGCTGTCGACCGACGTGAAGCCCGACATCATTGCGCGCGGCACGCCCGGCTTCTCGGGCGCCGACCTCGCCAACCTGGTGAACGAGGCGGCCCTGTTCGCCGCGCGGCAGAACAAGCGCCTGGTCGACATGGACGATTTCGAGCGCGCCAAGGACAAGATCGTCATGGGCGCGGAGCGCCGCTCGATGGTCATGCCGGAGGAAGAGCGGCGCAACACCGCGTACCACGAGTCGGGCCACGCCGTGGTCGCGCGCCTGCTGCCGAAGACCGACCCGGTGCACAAGGTGACCATCATCCCGCGCGGCCGCGCGCTCGGCGTGACGATGCAGCTGCCCGAGACCGACCGCTACAGCCAGGACCGCGATCGCCTCATGAACATGATCGCGGTGCTGTTCGGCGGGCGCATCGCCGAGGAACTGTTCATGCACCAGATGACCACCGGCGCGGCGAACGATTTCGAGCGCGCCACGGAGCTCGCGCGACGCATGGTGACGCAGTGGGGCATGTCCGACGAGCTCGGGCCGATGGTGTACGGCGAGAACGAGGGCGAGATCTTCCTCGGCCGCTCGATCACCACGCACAAGAACGTATCCGAGGCGACGATGCAGAAGGTCGACGCCGAGATCCGCCGCATCGTCGACGTGCAATACCACCTCGCGCGCAAACTGCTCGAGGACAACCGCGACAAGGTCGAAGCGATGGCCAAGGCCCTGCTCGAGCTCGAGACCATCGACGCCGACCAGATCGCCGACATCATGGCCGGCAAGCCGCCGCGGCCGCCGAAGCCGAGCGGCTCGCAGAGCGCCGCCAAGCCGTCGGCGAGCGACGGCGGGACCGAAGGCGCGACCGCGCCTGCTGCCAGCGCCTGACCAAAGCAAGACCGCGATGATCCTGCGGTGTGGGAAGTACTCCATGCCGCTCGATCAGCCACTGGTCATGGGCGTGGTCAACGTCACGCCCGATTCCTTTTCCGACGGCGGCCGCTTTTTCGACGCACCCGCCGCTGTCGCTCACGTCCGACGGCTGGCAGACGACGGCGCCGACCTGATCGACATCGGCGGCGAATCGACGCGGCCGGGCGCCGCACCGGTCTCCGAGCAGGACGAGCTGAAAAGGGTCTTGCCGGTCCTTGAAGGCCTGCAAGACCTCAATAAACCCATTTCGGTCGACACCCGCAGACCCGCCGTCATGAAAGCGGCGCTCGCCGCCGGCGCATCGATGATCAACGACGTCGAGGCGCTCGCCGCCCCCGGGGCGCTGCAGGCTGTGGCGCGAAGCCAGTGCGCGGTGTGCCTCATGCACAAGAAAGGCGAGCCGGCGACGATGCAACGCGACCCGCATTACGATGACGTCCTGCGCGAGGTAAAAGTCTTTTTGAAAGAATCGGTTGAGAGGGCGAAAGGGGCCGGCATCGCCGCCGACCGCATCGTCGTCGACCCCGGCTTCGGCTTCGGCAAGAGCGCGCTCCACAACCTCGTCCTCCTGAGGCATCTGCGGGAGCTCTCCGAGCTGCCGATCCTTGCCGGCGTGTCGCGCAAATCGACCCTGGGCAAGCTGACCGGCAGGCCGGTCGACGAGCGGCTGGCGGGCAGCCTGGCGATGGCTTTGCTCGCGCTGCAGAGCGGGGCGAAAATACTGCGCGTGCATGATGTGCGCGAGACGCGAGACGTCATCGGCGTTTGGGAGGCATACGAGAGGGCATGAGCAGGAATTATTTCGGCACCGACGGCGTGCGCGGCACGGTGGGCGAGAGCCCGATGACCGCCGACTTCGTGCTGCGGCTCGGCTACGCCGCGGGCAAGGTGCTGTCTGGGCGAGGGGAGCATCCGTCCGTGCTGATCGGCAAGGACACGCGCATCTCGGGCTACATGATCGAGGCAGCGCTCGAGGCAGGCTTCTCCGCCGCGGGGGTCGATGTGCTCCTTTGCGGCCCGCTGCCGACGCCAGGGGTCGCCTACCTCACGCGCGCGCTGCGGCTCTCGGCCGGCGTAGTCATCAGCGCGTCGCACAATCCATACCCCGACAACGGCATCAAGTTCTTCTCCGGCGACGGCTTCAAGCTGCCCGACGGCACCGAAGCGGCGATCGAAGCGCAGATGGAGCGGCCGATGGGCTGCAACGAGGCCGCCAGCCTGGGGCGCGCGCGGCGCATCGACGATGCCGGCGGGCGCTACATCGAGTTCTGCAAGTCGACCTTCCCGGCCGAGCTCGACCTGAAAGGCATGAAGATCGTCGTCGACTGCGCGCATGGCGCGGCCTACAACGTCGCGCCCCACGTGTTCCATGAGCTGGGCGCCGACGTCGTCTCGATCGGCGTCAAGCCCGACGGTCTCAATATCAATGCGGCTTTTGGCGCCACTTCGCCCGAGAGCCTGGTCGCCGAGGTGAAACGTCAAACTGCCAACCTGGGAATTGCACTGGACGGCGACGGCGACCGCGTCCTGATCGTCGACGCTGCCGGGCGCGCGTATGGCGGCGACCAGCTGCTCTACGCCGTCGCCAGGCATCGCGCTGCGAAAAAAACGCTTCCCGGCGTCGCCGGCACCTTGATGACGAATTACGCCTTCGAGAAGGCGATGACCCGGCTCGGCATCCCGTTCGCGCGCGCCCGCGTCGGCGACCGCTACGTGCTCGAGCTCCTGCGCGACAAGGGCTGGGAGCTGGGCGGCGAGAACTCGGGGCACATCATCTGCCTCGACAAGCACACCACCGGCGACGGCATCGTGTCGGCGCTTCAGGTGCTGCACCCAATGTGTCAAGCGGGCCGCTCGCTCGCCGAGCTGACCGCCGATCTTGTCCTGTATCCGCAGGTACTGATCAACGTAGCGGTGCCGCGCGATTTTGATTGGCGAAAACATCATTCGATAATGAAAGCGCAGGCGGCGGCCGAGCACTCGCTCAATGGGCGCGGGCGCGTGCTGCTGCGTCCCTCAGGAACTGAGCCGGTTTTACGCGTGATGGTCGAAGGCGAGCCGCGCGAGGCGATCGAATCGGCGGCGCAGAGCATCGCCGCCGCAGTACGCAGCGCAGCTTCCTAGTGGCGTATCAGCGGCTGCACGCCCGACTCGGGCTGCAGCGTGACGTGATCGATCCCGAATTTTTCGTGCAGCCGGGTCTGTAGGTCGCGCCGCGTCCGGTCCCATCGCGTCATGCTGCGCACCACCACGTGCGCCGAGAGCGCGGTGCGGCTGCCCGACAGCACCCACACGTGCAGGTCGTGGACCGACACCACGCCGTCGACCCCGGCCATCTCGCTGCCGATGGTCTCCACCGAAAGGCCGTGCGGCACGCCTTCCATCAGCGCATGCAGGCTCTCGCGCAGCAGCCGCACGCTCGAGATGGCAATCAGGACGCAAATCACGAGCGAGGCGATCGGGTCGATGCGCGTCCAGCCGCTGAACGCGATCACCGTGCCCGAGATCAGCGCCGCGACCGAGCCCAGCGCGTCGCCCACGACGTGCAGCCGCGCGGCGCGCGCGTTCATGTCATGGCCGTGCGGGGCGAGCCATCGCATGACTCCCAGATTGATCGCGAGCCCGGCCAGCGCGATCACGGCCGCCGCCGTGCCGTTCACTTCGCTAGGCTGCCTGAAACGTTGAACGGATTCATAAGCTAAGGCGGCCACGATCGCGAGCATGGCTGCGGCGTTCAGCAGGGCGGCGAAGATCTCGGCACGCCCAAGCCCGTAGGAATGGTGCTCCGAGGGCGGCTGGCGCGCCATCCAGGCGGCGAGCGCGCCGAGCGCGAGCGCGGCGCCGTCGGTGAGCATGTGGCCGGCGTCGGAGAGCAGGGCGAGCGAGCCGGTCCACCAGCCCCCGAGCGCCTCCACCACCGCGAATGCGACAGTCAGCGCGGCCGCGCCCCGCAGCGCCGTGCCGGAGCTCTGCTCGTGATGGTGGTGATGCTCAGCCATGTCCCATCAGCTTGGCAAGGATCTGCTCGAGCGAGCGCGCGTCGTTCCCGCGCCAGGCAACGATCTGATCGGGGCGGATGAGTACGGCGTCGGCGCCGTACACGTCCCTCGCCTCTTCGCTTTTCAGATCGACAATCTTGAGGTCGATGCTTGTCAATCTTTTGAGTTCCTCGCCATGCGATGCGAGACGCAGCAGCGTCCAGTCGAAACCAAAGCAATCGTAAAGCGACCGCCCCTCGGCAAGCCAGAGGTGCGGCGGGCGTCCGCCTGGACACGCGCTCGGCAGGTACGTATTCATGGTTTCGGGCGGCGGTTCGGTGCCGTCCGCAACGACGGCCGGCGAACCGTCATAGCGGCCGCCGAAGGTGACGCCAGGGATGTTGAACTCCGCGCGGCCGTGCGCTGCCAGATACTCGCCGGCGCGCCTGCGCGCGGCGTCGCCGCGGGGCGTGTCGTCCTCGATTTCGGGCGCCGGCGGGTACAGGCCGAGCGAATCGGCGAAGCGCTTGGCGTACGCCGTATTCCTGAGGGCGAGCGGCCTGCGCTCGGCCTCGTAGCTCTCGAGAAGCCGCGGCGAGGCCTGCCCTTTCAGCACCGCGGCGAGCTTCCAGCCCAGGTTCACGGCGTCCTCGACCGCGGTGTTGTAGCCGAGCCCGCCGGTCGGCGTGAACAGGTGCGCCGCGTCGCCGCCGAGGAACACCCGTCCCTTGCCGAAATGTTCGGCGACCAGCGAATGCCCGGCGGTCCAGGTGTCGCGCGAGAGCACTTGCACCTCGAGCGGTACGCCGATCGCCGCCTGCACCATGCGCGCGGCCGAGGTTTCGGTGATCGATTTTTCATCTTCATGGTTTTTCAATTGCGTGTGGAACGCGAATTCGCTCGTCCCGTCGACGGCCGGCATGAAGCAGCGCCGCTCGCGGTTGAAGCTCACGTTCATCCAGGCTGGCGCGTGCGGCAGCGCGCGATAGAAGTCCGCAATGCGCGCGTAGACCGCATACATCCGCCCGCCGACGAAATCGCGGCTGACGCCGGTCTCCCCCGTGTAGCGTATGCCCAGGCCTTGCCGCACCAGGCTGCGCGGGCCGTCGGCGCCGACGAGATAGGCGCCGCGGATCGTCCGCGCCCCAACACCGCTCACCGGCTCGACGTTCGCACACACGTGATCGCCTGCGTCGCGCCAGGCGGTCATGCGCCAGCCGTAGTTGACCGAGACCGAGGGCAGAAGTTCGGCATGCCGGCGCAGCACAGGCTCGATGAATTTCTGGTTGCAGCGGTGCGGGAGCTCGGCCGCGCTCCAGGATCCGGAAAGCGAAGAGATCATCTGCTTCGCTTCACGCGAGGACGGGAGCTTGAAGCGCGCCAGCTCGTATTTCGCGAAGCGCGTGAAGTAGGCAATGTCGGTCGGGAAATCGGGCGGCATGCCGAGCGCACGAATCTCGTCGGCGAATCCCAGCCGCCGGTAAAGCTCCATGGTGCGCGCCTGGGTCGCGTTTGCCTGCGGGTTGAACGCCGTGCCAGGCTTCTGGTCGATGAGCACGACGCCGACGCCGCGGCGGCCGAGCTCGTTGGCGAGCATCAGGCCGCAGGGGCCCCCGCCGACGAGGATGACCTGGGTTTGCGCCGGGACATCGTCCGAACGGGATGCCGACCCCGGCGAACTATCCGCGTGCGCTCGGCGATCGGGCATTCCGTCGGAACGAGCTGACGATTCTAGAGCGCTCATATGACGCGTTCGCGCAGGCACTATAGTAGATCCGGCGCATCCTGAATGAGGGCGTCGTCGCGCCCGGGAATGGGAGCAGCCCTCGGCGAGCGGTGAGAATGCGGTAAAATTCATAGGCATGGCACGCACCCGGCTGGTCGCCGGCAACTGGAAGATGCATGGCAGCCGGGCGGCGAATCGCGGTTTGCTCGAAGCCATCGTCAAGGCAATGGGAAAGGGCTTAAACCCGGAATGCGCGGTGTGCGTTCCGTTCCCTTATTTGCAGCAGGTGTCGGCGCAGCTCGCGGGAACCGCGCTCGCCTGGGGTGCTCAGAACGTCAGCGAGCACGCGCAAGGCGCGTACACCGGGGAAGTGTCGGCCGCGATGCTGGTCGAATTCGGCTGCCGCTACGTGATCGTTGGGCATTCCGAGCGCCGCCATCTCTACTGCGAGAGCGATGCGCAGGTCGCGGCGAAGTTTGCCGCGGCGCAGGGCGCGCGCCTGGTGCCGATCTTGTGCGTGGGCGAGACGCTGGCGGAGCGCGACGCGGGACTGACGGAGGAAGTCGTGGCGCGGCAGCTGGACGCGGTTTTGAGCAAAGGCGACTTTTCAGGTGCGGTATTGGCTTATGAGCCGGTGTGGGCGATCGGCACCGGCCGGACGGCGACGCCGCAACAAGCGCAGGCGGCGCACGGCTTTCTGAGAAAGCGGGTGCCCGCGGAAACGCGCATCCTGTATGGAGGCAGCGTGAAGGCGGGCAATGCGGCGGCGCTGTTCGCGATGCCGGACATCGACGGCGGCCTGATCGGCGGGGCGTCGCTGCTCGCGCAGGAATTTCTCGCCATCGTTCAGGCGGCGGCGAAAGGATGACGACATGATTGGCTGGACCAACGTACTGATCGTGCTGCACGTGGTGGTCGCGCTGGCGATCATCGGCCTCGTGCTGCTCCAGCACGGCAAGGGCGCGGACATGGGCTCGGGCTTCGGCGGCGGCGCCTCGGGGAGCTTGTTCGGCGCGACGGGCTCGGCGAACTTCCTGTCGCGCACCACAGCCGTGCTCGCGACATTGTTTTTCCTGCTGAGCCTCGCCCTCGCTTACGTCGCGACGCACCGCACCGGAGACGACGCGAGCGTGGTGGATCGCGTGCCAGCGAAAGCAAAACCCGCCGCCGAAGCGCAGAAACCTGCCGCCGAGCCGCAGAAGCCCGCGGTGCCCGCGGAAGCGCCGTCGGGCAAGGAGGTACCGCGGTGATTTTTGGGAGATAATTTCGCATCCGCCCACGTGGTGAAATTGGTAGACACGCTAGCTTGAGGGGCTAGTGGCCTAAAAAGCCGTAGCAGTTCGAGTCTGCTCGTGGGCACCAGAACCCTATGCTCGCAGAATATTTTCCGGTGCTGCTTTTCATCCTCGTCGGCCTGGGCGTCGGCGTGGCGCCCATGGTGCTCGGCAAACTGCTCGCACCGGACAAGCCCGACCCCGAGAAACTCTCGCCTTACGAATGCGGTTTCGAGGCGTTCGAGGACGCGCGCATGAAGTTCGACGTGCGCTACTACCTGGTCGCGATCCTGTTCATCCTGTTCGACCTCGAGATCGCGTTTCTCTTCCCGTGGGCGACCGTGATCAACGACATCGGCCTGGCGGGATTCCTGTCGATGATGCTGTTCCTCGCGATTCTCACCGTCGGCTTCGTCTACGAGTGGATGAAAGGAGCCCTGGAATGGGAATAGAGGGCGTCCTCGAGAAGGGATTCGTCACGACCACCGCTGACAAGCTCATCAACTGGACGCGTACCGGATCGCTGTGGCCGATGACCTTCGGCCTCGCGTGCTGCGCCGTGGAGATGATGCACGCCGGCGCGGCGCGCTACGACCTCGACCGCTTCGGCATCGTCTTCCGGCCGAGCCCGCGCCAGTCCGACGTCATGATCGTCGCCGGCACGCTGTGCAACAAGATGGCGCCGGCGCTGCGCAAGGTCTACGACCAGATGGCCGAGCCGCGCTGGGTGATCTCGATGGGCTCGTGCGCCAACGGCGGCGGCTATTACCACTATTCCTATTCCGTGGTGCGCGGCTGCGACCGCATCGTCCCGGTGGACATCTACGTGCCGGGCTGCCCGCCGACGGCCGAGGCGCTGCTCTACGGCATCGTGCAGCTGCAGAACAAGATCAGGCGCACCAACACGATCGCGCGATGACCCCCAGGCTGCAGAAGCTGAACGATCTGCTCGTGCAGGCAGGGTTTGCCCCGACGGAGCGCTTCGGCGAGCTCACGATTGAAGCGAAGGATCACAAGCCGGCGGCGCTGAAGCTGCGCGACGAGCTCGGGTTCGAGCAGCTGATCGACCTGTGCGGCGTCGACTACGCGAGCTACGGCGAGCGGCCCCGAGAGGGCGCGCGCTTCGCCGTGGTGGTTCATTTGCTTTCGGTCAAGAACAACTGCCGGGTGCGGCTGCGCAGCTTCTGTCCCGACGACCAATTCCCGGTCGTCGCCTCGCTGGTCGACGTGTGGCCGGCGGCCAACTGGTTCGAGCGCGAGGCCTTCGACCTGTTCGGCATCCTGTTCGACGGTCATCCCGACCTGCGCCGCATCCTCACCGACTACGGCTTCGTCGGCCACCCGTTCCGCAAGGACTTCCCGCTCACCGGCTACGTCGAGATGCGCTACGACCCGGAGCAGAAGCGCGTGGTCTACCAGCCGGTGACGATCGACCCCCGCGAGGTCACACCGCGCATCGTGCGCGAGGACCACTACGCCGAAGACCGCTGATGAGCGAGAAGAATGCCTGAGATACGCAACTACACGCTCAACTTCGGCCCGCAGCACCCGGCCGCGCACGGCGTGTTGCGACTGGTGCTCGAGCTCGACGGCGAGGTGATCCAGCGCGCCGACCCGCACATCGGCCTGCTTCACCGAGCGACCGAGAAGCTCGCCGAGCACAAGACCTACCTGCAGTCGGTGCCCTACATGGACCGGCTCGACTACGTGTCGATGATGTGCAACGAGCACGCCTATGTGCTGGCGATCGAGAGGCTGCTCGGCGTGGAGGCGCCGATCCGCGCCAAGTACATCCGCGTGATGTTCGACGAGATCACGCGCATCCTGAACCACCTGCTGTGGCTGGGCGCGCACGGTCTCGACATCGGCGCGATGACCGTGTTCCTGTACTGCTTTCGCGAGCGCGAGGACCTGATGGACGTCTACGAGGCGGTCTCGGGCGCGCGCTTGCACGCGGCGTATTACCGTCCGGGCGGGGTGTACCGCGACCTGCCCGACAGCATGCCGCAATACGCTGTTTCCAAGATCAAAAATCAAGCTGCAATCGAAGAACTGAACAAGAACCGCCAGGGCTCCGTGCTCGACTTCATCGAGGACTTCACGCAGCGCTTCCCCAGGTGCGTGGATGACTACGAGACGCTGCTCACGGACAACCGCATCTGGAAGCAGCGCACGGTGGGCATCGGCGTGGTCTCCGCAGAGCGGGCGCTCGCCCTCGGCTTCACCGGCCCGATGCTGCGCGGCTCCGGCGTCGCCTGGGATCTGAGGAAAAAGCAGCCCTACGAGGTCTACGACCGCATGGAGTTCGACATCCCGGTCGGCAAGAGCGGCGACTGCTACGACCGCTACCTGGTGCGCATCGAGGAGATGCGCCAGTCGAACCGCATCGTGCGTCAGTGCATCGACTGGCTGCGCGAGAACCCGGGCCCGGTGATGGTCGACGACCACAAGATCGCGACGCCGACGCGCCTCGAGATGAAAGAGAGCATGGAGCAGCTGATCCATCACTTCAAGCTCGTCACCGAGGGCATGCACGTGCCTGAAGGCGAGGTGTACGCCGCGGTCGAGGCGCCGAAGGGGGAGTTCGGCATCTACCTGGTGTCCGACGGCGCGAACAAGCCCTACCGCCTCAAGATCCGCGCGCCCGGTTTTGCGCACCTGTCCTCGCTCGACGAGATGGCGCGCGGCCACATGATCGCCGATGCAGTGGCGATCATCGGCACGCAGGACATCGTTTTCGGCGAGGTCGACCGTTAAATGCTTTCCGCAGAGTCCCTCAAAAAGCTCGACCGCGAGATCGCCAAATACCCGCCCGAGCGGAAGCAGTCGGCGGTGATGAGCGCGCTCATCATCGCCCAGGACGAAAAGGGCTGGCTGTCGAGCGAGGTCATGGACTTCGTCGCCCGCTACCTCGGCATGCCGAGCGTCGCGGTGTACGAGGTGGCGAGTTTCTACGCGATGTACAACCTGGAGCCCATCGGCACCTACAAGTTGACGCTGTGCACCAACCTGCCGTGCGGCCTGCAAGGCGCGCTCGACGCCGCCGATCACCTGCGCCGCAAGCTGCGGATCAACTTCAACGAGACCACGCCAGACGGCCACTTCACGCTCAAGGAAGGCGAATGTTTTGGCGCCTGCGCCATGGCACCGGTGCTGCTGGTCAACAACAAGAAGATGCACGACTACATGAGCAACGAGAAGCTCGACCGGCTGCTCGAGGAGCTCGGCCGCCAATGACCCTGCTCGATTACGGACCCGACGCGATCCTGATGCAGGGGCTCGACGGCCGCAATTGGCGCCTGAAGGATTACGAGGCGCGCGATGGCTATCAGGCCCTGAAAAGGATTCTTACGGAAAAGATCAAGCCCGAGGACGTCATTGCCGAGGTGAAAAAGTCCGCGCTGCGCGGGCGCGGCGGCGCCGGCTTTCCGACCGGGCTGAAATGGTCGTTCATGCCGCGCCAGTTCCCAGGCCCCAAGTACGTGGTGTGCAATTCCGACGAAGGCGAGCCCGGCACCTGCAAGGATCGCGACCTGCTGCGCTATAACCCGCATGCGGTGATCGAGGGAATGCTCATCGCCGGCTACGCCATGAGCGCGAGCGCCGGCTACCACTACATCCACGGCGAGATCTGGGAGATCTACGAGCAGTTCGAGGAGGCGCTCGCCGAGGCCTACGCCGCCGGCTACGTCGGCAACCACATCCTGGGCTCGGAGTTCTCTTTCGAGATGTACGCGCATCCCGGCTACGGCGCATACATCTGCGGCGAAGAGACTGCGCTGCTCGAGTCGCTCGAGGGCAAGAAGGGCATGCCGCGCTTCAAGCCGCCGTTCCCGGCGAGCTACGGCCTGTATGGAAAACCCACCACCATTAACAACACCGAGACCTTCGCCGCGGTGCCTTGGATCGTGCGCCGTGGCGCCGACGCGTTCCTCGCGCTCGGCAAGCCCAACAACGGCGGCACCAAGCTTTTCTCGGTCACCGGGCACGTCAAGCGCCCCGGCAACTACGAGCTCAGGCTTGGCACGCCGTTCGCGAGGCTGCTCGAGATGGCGGGCGGCTTGCGCAGCGGAAGGAAGCTGAAGGGCGTGATCCCGGGTGGTTCCTCGATGCCGGTGCTGCCCGCCGACATCATGATGGCGACCGACATGGACTACGACTCGATCGCCAAGGCGGGGTCGATGCTCGGCTCCGGCGCGGTGATCGTCATGGACGACAGCACGTGCATGGTGCGCGCGCTCGAGCGCCTGTCGTACTTCTATTTCGAGGAGTCCTGCGGGCAGTGCACGCCCTGCCGGGAGGGCACCGGCTGGCTCTACCGCGTGGTGCACCGCATCGAGAACGGCTTCGGCCGGATGGGGGACCTCGCGCTGCTCGATGACGTCTCCGACAACATCGCCGGCCGGACCATCTGCGCGCTGGGCGACGCCGCCGCGCTGCCGGTGAAGAGCTTCATCAAGCACTTCCGGGCCGAATTCGTGCACCACATCGAGCATGGAAGCTGCCTGGTGCACAAGGATGTCGAGCCCAAATGGGGCCGGGTGGATGCTCCCCACGAGCCCCACCTCGCGAACCACATGGCCGAGGCGGCCTGATGCCGAAAATCGAAGTCGACGGCAAGCCGGTCGAGGTGCCGCAAGGCGCCACGGTGATGGACGCGACCAACAAGCTCGGCGTCTACGTGCCGCACTTCTG
>Ga0209805_1001345_pt1 | contig 14954 bp, 14 predicted proteins | sample GraSoiAngelo_148_FD_185905 | JGI IMG/M metagenome (GOLD analysis project Ga0209805, IMG submission 185905) | Grasslands soil microbial communities from the Angelo Coastal Reserve, California, USA - 14_1009_09_20cm (SPAdes) (version 2) | ecosystem: Environmental > Terrestrial > Soil > Grasslands ... | reverse complement strand
CCTAAGCCTTGCATTTGCTTTGGCGGTCACTTTGGCATCCCTGCTTACCTTGAGACGCCTTTCGGCTAAGAACTAGTTCAAAGCGCTCAACCGCCACTTTCGAGAACGGAAAAACGAAGACAGGATTGGAAAAACGTCGGCCCTCGATCCTTCTAATGGGTCCTACGAAGGAACGGCTTTTCTGGGGTCCAGCCGGGAATAGTTTCCGCGACGATTCCCCTCCCTCTCCCACGTTTGTACTTGGAATTGTCGAGATAGTCGCCGAGAACCCCTCCAAGCCAGGCATCATCGCCGGCGCCCGAGCCTGCTCTCCATTGATTGACGGAGGAACGGAGGACAAATCTTTGAACTGGGACCAGTGAACCGTGAAGGGTTGGGTGCTTCCCACCGCGTTACTGATAACGGCACAGTAGTAGTATTCCCAGTGATAATCGGTGAAGACCGCTGGGGCCCCGCTCACGATCCCTACGTCATGTTGACCACAGCCATAGCCGCCTAGGTACAGCTCAAGGTAGCCAGTTGGAACTTTGAAGGTGGGAACAGCACTCATTGGATGAGGACCTCCGCCGATGCTCCAATCCGCTAATCCACTAACCCTACTCAGGGCAGTGCTCCTCTGGAAGACATTGTAACGGCTGTCCCATATTAGACAGCCGAACTCGACAGTACGATTCCCGCTAATCCCTGTAGAGTTGGGACCTAATTGTAGTACGCTGAGATTCATACACCGAGGCCTGACGTAGGACTGGAAGTTGATCCCTGGCAGGCTCTGACCCGAAGTGAAGAAGGCGACGACCAGAGCAACTATCACTAGGGCCTCGACGGCGATGACTATGAGGAAGACTACCAAGAACCATTGCCAATGCTTCTTGACCGCCTGTTCGAGGAACGAAAGACCCCACTACACCATAGCAACTCGACCTGAGATCTCCGTCCGTAAAAGTGTTGTAACAGACTCCGCAATAATCCCAAATTTGCTGGTGCCTAACGTTGGTCGTTTGAGCGTCTCGGCAGCGCCTGGCTCGCTACTGGCTCCAACAATGGCGTGAGGGTGCTAGATCCAAAGAAGATACTACAACACGCAAGATCCTCATCCGGAGAAATCGGACCGAGGTGAGAGAATGACAAAGAACAAGACCCGAGAAGGCCCACTATCTCCCCGATAAAGGAGTCAACGACGCGAGACCCGGACTTCCAACCCTGACAGTCCGCAGGAACGTAACGTGGGTCCAACCAGAACCAATGACATCTAGCGTTAAACGACCTCAACAGTTGAGCCCAGACACAACATGGGCCGAACCTAGTGTCGCAAAGTCCAAGCTGGCAAAAGGGTCCCCAGGCCTCTCTACTACACGGGACCGGACAAAGGAGTAGGCGCCGAACAATGGCCCAGTTCAAGTATGTTATTCCATCGTCTTGTAGTTTGATCGCTAGTTCCTGTTCCATTCGTGAGGGGTTGGCGTGTAGTCGTTCGCGCCAGTCGCTCCGCTGACCCGACATCTTTGGTATTGAGCAATCAACCTGTTATGGCGCAGACACGAGAACGAAACTGCTGCCCATGATTTGACCGCTAGCGTCGGGAACAGATTCTCAAGCAAACCCCAGTGAAAGCGAAACATTTCCTAGCCATTAAAATTGCGGAACGTTTTACTAATTGGCTGAGGGCGACCATCATCCAGGAACGATTCCCGTTATCGTAGACTATAGAATCATCGATATTTTCTCCGCGCACCTTTACTCTAACCACGCAAAGGCGTGAGTCCGGTTCTGTTTAGGCCTTACTGGCCTCGTAATCCTTCCAACCACTTTCCCACAGCATCGCCTACGACAACCCAAACTTTGGAAACGTCACTCGGTGACAATTTCTCGCTTAGCACTATGTTATGTTCGACTGTACCGCGACGACGGGGCCATTCATCAAAGTCAAAGCGTAAACGGTCGCAGGTCGCGTCGAGGCTAGCTTTCCGTAAAGCTGTGTTCATCGCCTCTCGAAGCTCTGCTTCTCTTTTGGGTTGTGTCATGTCGACTCCTACACTCACAAGCGGCGGCCTATATCAGCGTGGGAGAAGGCATACGCCTTCTTTCCGTTTCCCCTGAATGCTTTGAACTCGACTAGTCTCACTGGTCGCAACTTCGCGAGCGACGCTACAACCTCTCTTAGCTCTGCAGTCACTTCGTCTATCACAATCATGACTCCACTTCTTCCGTGAAAAATCGAATCCAAGTATTGATATGGTTCGAGGGGTCTCGGATACATTTTCTTTTGTTGACCTTCGAAGAAGGTGATATTCCACCCCTCGTCCTCTCCCTCTATCGAGCCTAGATTGGCGATGTACTCATGAACCTGCCGCACCAGCGTCCGCAAGGTCTTCTCGTCATCAAGGTGACGAACGAAGCCAAGCACTTGTGCTTGAACATGGGATTCTAAGTCGTGAGAGCTCAGTTCGAATTCCACAATCCAAAAACGCCCACGACCCTTTTCATCGAGATCGAGCATTAGTCCGTCCGTAACCTTCTTGAGGGTTTGTCCCATCATCTCTGCGGAGAAGAAGTCCGTTCACAAATGGGTGCAACGTGTTACGGAGGGTCAAGCATCACCCTAGTCTCTACCCCTTGGAGAGGGGCAGCTGTAGTATTCCCGCGTTCTAGCCAAGTCGGGTAGTTGTCGGTAGAGGCCCGGTGCCCTTAATTGCGACGAATTGGCCGATGGTGTATTCGTGAACGGATGACGAGAGCACTCGTAATAGTTGTTCTCAGTCTGCTCTTGATATCATGCTCTGTTGGTTTGAGCCCACCCATTGTGCATGCCTCCGGTACAGTTCACTCGCCAATATACATCAACGGGGATCAATCGTTTACCCCGGCGAACGGAGTAACGGGCGGCAACGGCTCTTCGCTCAATCCCTACATTATCCAAGGATGGAACATTACTCAGTCCGGGAGCTTCGGCGAGATCACACTGATAGGAACGACAGCCCATGTCATAATTCGCAATGTCTTCCTTAACGATGCTGGGGGTTGCTCGGGTGGTGACGGGGTCTTCTTGTGGAAGGTCACCAATGTCGTGATTGCGAATTCAACGATTGAAAACGCGAGCGACGGGATATACGTCGCGACTACCACAAACATCACCATATCAGGCAACACTATCGACCGGAATTGTCTCGCAATAGAATCCGGACAATGGGCCTATGGGAATCCATCTTTTGACATTTCCATCATCAACAATACGATCATTGGCAATGGCAACGGCGTCTACTTTCACTACGATAGCAACGTGACTTTCGTTTCTAACACAGTCGCATCAGATGGAACAGGCGGCCAATTCTTCCTGAACTATGCTCAAGTCGTCAACAATAGCTTCGTCAGTGACGGTTTGTGGGGGCTCATAGTTCAAGGCGACGGGTCCCGGGTTACAGGCAACGCGGTTTACTCTAACGGGGATGGGATTACCGTTAACGGAAACCACGAATTCGTTGCTGCGAATACTTCCTTTTCAAATTCGCGAGGAATCATTGTATCTGGCAACAACGATACGATCTCAAAGAATTATGTCCAGCTCAACAGTGGAAATGGGTTAGTCGTCCAGGGCTCTGGCGATAGAATAGATTCTAACTATGCGTCAAGAGATAGCGGGTCAGGAATCTCTCTCCAGTCCTCGACCAACACAACAATTACTGGCAATGACATGTACAAGGATGGGACCGGGCTGACGATAGGCTCGTCAGACCAGACTCTGGTCGATCATAACAACTTCCTCTCCAACACGGTTCAGATCTCAGCAACGAGCGTCTCGAAGATGTCGCTTAACAGTACCTATCCGGCTGCTGGAAACTTCTGGTCAAACTATGCGGGAGTCGACCGTTGTAGCGGTCCGCTGCAGAACGTGTGCACGGGCCCTGACGGTATTGGAGACACTCCTGTGGTGGTGCCTACCAGTTCGGGCAGTCCACCAGTTGTAACGGGCACTGTTCAAGACTACTATCCGTTAATTGGACAGTTCGGAGCGTCTTCTGACACTCCTCCAGTCTGGCCCGTAGGCAACCAGATCACGACCTCGAACACCAGCTTCTACAGCACTAGGCTCTCGTGGACTCCAGCATTTGATGATACTGGAGTCGTAGCCTACCAATTATATGAGAACGGTACTCTACTGGCGAGCGTGCCTCAATCCACTCCGTCTTTTGTGGTGACTGGATTGACACCAAGCGACACTTACCTGTTTAGGGTCCTAGCAAACGACACGGCTGGGCTCGAAAGTACAGTGAGTCCTTCACTGGTGTTTGTTCCACCTGAGACGTTGCCTGCTCCTCAGCCACCAGCGTCCGCGGAAGTGGTCATCCGAGACAGCGTCTCGGGGTCTGCTTCCTTCGATCCCGCAACGCTTACGATAAATCAAGGACAGACGGTGACATGGTGCAATGCTGGTATTAGTGAACACACGGTCATATTCTCAAGCAGTTCCAAGTACACCTTGATCCCTGTCTACCAGAGCAATGGAGACCCATGCATTTACCTGACCTTCTATAATCCCGGGACCTTCTCCTACTACGACGTGCTCTCTGGCGCGACAGGAACTATCGTAGCGCTGCCGGTTCCGGCGAACTTTTCGATATCCCCAAACCCATCAAAATTAATCAGCTTCTCTTCTAGCCCCGGCTTATCGACGATAACGATCACCCGGTTTGGAAATTTTACGGGTACGGTGAACCTCTCTCTCTCAATCTCGCCGTCCGGTCTGACGTGTTCGCTGAGTAGCGATTCATTCAGCCTTGCCTTCTCGACTATTGTAGGACTCTCGTGCCTCGGTCCCTCGGGAACGTACAATGTGACGATAACGGGGAGTAGCGGCAAGTTCTCTCAGTCCGCGACTCTCGTGTACTCCGATAGGAGTCCGCCGGGCCCTTCACCGGGTCCGTCACCACCGACCACGCAAGGCGGGCCACCCCCGAATGGTGGACAACCTCCTAATGGCCGACACATTCCAGGGAGCGCACTGAACCAGACAAGCCAATTAGTCTTGTCAGTTCTCAACCTAATTGCTCGAAGCCCGGTGTTGCTTTCGGGATTTTTCACCGTTGTTGTACTCGCAACCGTTGTACCAGTCCTCGTGGTTATCTATAGCCAGAAGAAAAATCGCAGAGGATGACGGGTTCGGTGTGTCTCGGTTCTCGAGATCATCCAAGTTGGATTATCTCTTCTTGGGGCTTCGAGAGTTCCTGGTATCCATTGGATGTCACAAGAACATCCTGCTCTAAGTTGCATGAACCGAACTTGCTGGTCACCGAGGGCTCGATTGTGAAGACCATGTCCCGCTGAACCATCTTCTCGCCCTGCTTACCGTATCTGTTAGGCCATTTCGGACCCAAGAGAGGACCGATCTCATGAGTGCTCCTTCCCAGCACATGTCCTAGCGCATGCTTGTATTCTGGATATCGCCTCCTTACGATCAAGCTTCTCCCTGCCTGGTCGACCTTGTAACCTGGAACCCCAGGCTTCAAAATGGCAAGAGCTGCATCGTTCGCTTCACGGGCAGTCTTGACCATCTGCTGCACTCCTTTTGGCACTCGTCCAGAGCCGACAAAATAGTTTCTCTGAATATCGCTACAATACCCGTCGTATTTCACGCCAAAATCCAACTTGACAAAATCACCCTCTTTGATTCTAGTTCCGTAGTACCCCACGTGAGCCATAGGCGCGTTACCAACCACGACTGAGGGGCATCGATCGTAAGCCCATGCAGAATCCAGTTTTCTGTCAGTCAGAAGCTTGTGCGCGAACTCGTGGACATCCTTGTCCGTCTTGCCTGGCTTGATCGCGGCCTCAACAGAATCGTAGATCTTTTCGCACTCTGCAATCGACTTCTTCACTAGTTCGACTTCGCCGGGTATCAGCCTCGCCCGTAGAGCAATCGCGAGGTCCTCTCCCGAGACCAGCCGCTTCGAGTAATCCTTCAACGCGGTTTTGAGGTACCGTTCCATACCCGAGGTGAGCCCGTCAGCCGCGCCCTCATCATAGCTTGTGTTTACAGCAATCTTCTTCGGCTTCCTCTTTCTAACAAACTCCCTCAGCTTTGGTGCAGCACCCTCGCTACCATATCCAATTATTTCATCGTAGAATTTCTGCTGCCTAACAGTCTCTTCTTCAAGACTCCCGACAATAGCCGTCTTCGTCCCGGTCCGTTCGATTATGGCGGCTGAACGCCAGGTCAGGTCGCCGAATCGAAGATCCTGTACTAACGGGTCCTCGTTGCCTTCCCGTGTGAACGTAATCCACATGTCAATCCCTTGCGCCTCCATGGTGTCCCTGACAAGTTTCAGCTTCTTCCTCAGGAACTCTATCTTGAGGGGAGATCCAGTGAGTTTCACGCGTTGCTTGCTGGAATGAGCGAACTTATCGTTTTGCCTTGTAACAACCAGCCACCCACATTAGGCCGGTCAGAGACAATCGGGTTATCGAATCAGTCTTGCCGAGTTGAGGATGAATACGAGTTCTGAGACCACATGGATGCCAGCGGCAATTAATGGATTGAGCAAGCCTTCGAAAGCCAGGCCGAGCCCGATTCCATCGACGATCAGTGTTCCATAGAAATTCTGCATGATCACACCGTAAGCCTGCTTGCTTGCCTTGACGATAGTCGGAATTCTTCCAAGATCATTCGTCATGAGAACAATGTCGGCTTCCTCGATCGCGATATCTGTCCCAGCACCCATTCCAACACCGACGTTCGCGAGAGCCAGGGCTGGAGCATCGTTCACACCATCACCTACCATGACGATCCTTCGCCCTGAGCCCGATAGTTGTTCAATGTAGGAGACCTTGTCGGCGGGGAGAAGCTCTGCGTGAACCTCATCGATCCCGACCTGTTCCCCGACACTCTTTGAAGCGACCTTATTGTCACCTGTGAGCATTATGGTCGACAAACCCATTCTTCCCAACTCCTTGACCGCTTCTCGGCTCTCGTCCCTGACCTTGTCGGAGATTCCAATCACTCCGCAGATTCGTCCTCCGTGAGCAACTAGGACAGTGGTTTTTCCTTCCGAGACCTTGCTAGTAATGGTCGCATCGACCTCGTTCGATAATGCGATGTGTTGCTCGTTCATGAGAACGCTGTTTCCGACAAGGACCTGTTCTCCATCATACCACGACACGATTCCCTTCCCGGCCATGTAGTCCGATGAAACGCCTGACTCCGAGCTGACTCCTAGTGCCTGAGCCTTTGCCATTATCGCGTGCGCGAGTGGATGTTTGGAGAATCTCTCCGCGGCTGAGGCATATGTCAGGACCTGCTCTTTGGAGCATCCATCAAGTCCTACAACGTCAGTAACTTCAGGGTCACCTAGCGTAAGCGTTCCTGTCTTATCGATCACGACAGTATCGACCTTACTCATCTCCTGAACGTAGACCCCGCCTTTCACGATGACTCCTTTCTTTGCCAAACCTCCCATTACAGCAACAATCGCCAGAGGCGTGCCTGCAGCGACACCACACGCACCAGCAACAACAATTACCGATATGGTTGAGATGAGGTTCCGAGTCACGACAAAAGTAATCACAGCAAAGACAATTGTAAACTCGACAAGCCAGGCAGCAAGTTTGTCCGATATCCGCTGAATGGGCGCCTTCCTGCTCTCAGCCTGTTCAACTAGCTTGATGATCTGGCCAAAGACAGTCTCGTTTCCCACCTTCTCGGTCCGCACCTCGAGCACACCCGACTGGTCAACGGACCCAGCGAACACTCTGCTACCAACCAACTTCTCAACAGCAACAGCCTCTCCAGTTATGGCAGATTGGTTGACGAATCCCGAACCTTTGACGAGATTTCCGTCAACCGGAATCCGTTCCCCATCTCTAACAATTACAGTTTCACCGGGCTGAATGGATTCTACAGCGGTCTCGATCTCTCTCCCGTCTCGCCTTACAAGGGCCCTTCTCGGAATCGACCTTTCCAGTTTGACAATTGTCGCTCTTCCCTTGTCGACCGCGTAAGCCTCTATGAACTCTGAGAGTAGAACGAAGAAAGTCACCACAACAGCGGCTGTAAACTGGCCTACTAGGAGCGAGGCAACTATCGCTACGGTCATCGAGACCTCCATGTTTATTGATCGGTGGCGGAGCGAGTGGAATGTTTCCACAAAGACAGGATAACCGCCGACCAGGGTAGCTCCAATCGCTACAAAGTCAATCGGTGAGAAGCTACGCCAGAAACCTAGATAGCTGAAGAGGGCGGCGACGCCCATAAGGAAGAGACGGATCTCGTCTTCCCTGTTCCTCGCTGGCTCGCTGATGTACGAACCCCTCATCCTACCCAGCATAGGAAGCTCCTTACTTGGAGCGCTCATCTGCTGCTTGCGACTACTTGTTGAAGTTCAAGAACAGTACCACTCACGGGTTTTCCTCTTCTGGAAGTTGCAACACAGTCTTCAACGAGATCCTCGACGATCACATCAATGACCCCGTCAAGCGAGGCGCGAACCGCGGCGATCTGATGCACGATTTCCGGATAGGTCCTGTTATCGCTGAGCATTGTTCTAACAGCCTTCACATGACCTTCTATTCTCGCGAGTCTGGTGTCAACTTCGGGGCGTTTGTGGTTCGACATACCCTATCCTGGGGAGGGGGATGCATTAAACGTATAGTATCGATTAACGCCCGCTCGAAAACTACTTTGAACGGTCTGGTCTAGAACGCGTTCAGGCCCGCAGGTGACATTGGACAAGAGTTAATGATTGGTCGCCTGCTCCTCGCAGATTATGAGCGAAGGAGTTGAGACGTATTTGGGTGGTTTCTATAGCCCAATCGGAGTCTCAATTGGCCGTCTTGGACTGTTGAATACCAAAGGCAATGTCGGAGCGGGAGTATACGCTACAAGCAGGAGGCTGTTCATAATTGGACCCGGCAAGGCCACTTTTCCTTCCAGTCTGAACAAGATTGCTGCTGGGTCCGGTAAAGGAGATTTCGTGCCTTCGATCTTGACCAAGGATCAAAATGACGCCCTAATTGGCGCTTTGACCGAGAACAAACAATTCGAAATTGGCAGAAGCCAAGTCACACAGATCGAAGTGAAAAGGCCTCCTGGTTTTCTCAGAACAGGATCGCTAAAGATAACGTCAGCGGATGGACAAACCCTTGACATCAGGATAAGCTTGAACATGCATTATGAGTGGACCGTCAGACTTGTACAAGCGTTCAAGCCTGAAGCTGTAACGCTCGACTGAGGAACAGAACCCACTTTCAGTGCCATTTGCGAAGAAGGGTCTCCGCTTCCTCCACTAGCTCCTTTATGATGGCTGCCACGGGCTTGAGAGTTTTCACTCCGCTCACTGATTCTCCCGCCCAGTGGGGCATCGCCTTGATGGTTCCAGTAGTCTCGCTGGTCATGGTGAAAGACTCGAGGGGTTTCACGGGGACCATTTCGCCGGTTGAGATGAGTTTCTTGTGTCCCACGATGCTGCCTTTGAATTTCTGAGCTTCTTCTATGCAGAAGCGGAGGACTCTATGTGGTGCGTTGGGCCAGCCTTCTGAGAAAGCCTCTGTCACAACAGTGTCCTCCGGCTCGCTCGCAATCAACGCTTTGACATATTCAGGATGCGCCCCGGCCTCCGTAGCTGCAATGAATCGCGTCCCAACTCTTGCTCCAGAGGCTCCCGCAGCTAAGACCGCGGCCAGAGCTCGGCCGCTGCCTATGCCACCGGCTGCTAGCACAGGGACCTTGACAGAATCCAAGACCTGACTCAACAACGTCAGAAGACTGACCTTTCCCCGAACGTGCCCACCCGCCTCAACTCCCTGCGCAACTATCATGTCACAACCGGCCTCAGCGGCAGCAACCGCTTCCTCGTTCGAGCCAACTTGCCACGAAGCCAACGCACCTCCCTTGTGCACTAGATCAACTAGCGACGGGTCTGGTTGGCGATAGAAGAACTCGACAACCCTGACAAGTTTCGACGCCGCCTCAACTTGTTCTCGAATCTCGTCAAGATCGGAGACGAAGGCTTCTGGAATCAGAAAATTGGCCCCAAAAACGCCAGAAGTACGACGTCGCATGTCCTCAAAAACCTCGGTCATTTGATTGGGATCGAAGGATCCGGCGTAAACCATGCCAAGGCCTCCAGCGTCTGAGACAGCCGTTGCCAGTTGAGGCCGAGCTAGACCTCCAATAGCAGCCTGTTGTATTGGTACCTTGCAGCCAGTTAGATCGGTGAATCTTGTTTTTAGCATCTTACGAACGGGTTCACCGGACTACCGGTACACAGTTAGACTTTTCCCGATTGGCTCGGCTCAGGCGAGGACTAACGGGCTGTTGACGATTTCCATTCGATGAGCCAGCTCTAGTAGAATGTCCACTCGCCTCTCTAGGTCGGGATATAGGCTGAGAAGTCCGTGTCCGCTACCTCCCACGAATAGTCCCGCAAGATTATTCGTCGTTGCACCACTTGACTCTGAATTGGCCTTAACGATGGCAGATGCAAGTGCTAGAGGCTTTCCTGTGAATTTAACTGACACTCTGTCGGCCCAGAGTTCACGTTCCCTGTGAACCGCTGCTTCCACGAGCCTCAGCACGGGGTCGAATGGGAAAGCCACTCTCGCTAGTTTCGCGAGGCCTTTGGCAGCTGAATCGCCGTTTTTGATGTGCGACAACTCGTGAGCGAGGACAGCGTCGGTCTCGTCGGAAGACAAGGACCCTGCGAGCTTCGGAGACATTGCAACCACTCCTTGTCCGCTCAAGCTGATCGAGAAAGCACTACCGGACAGCGCCTCCCGCAGGGAGACTCCGGACACTCCCATCTTACCAGAGAGAGTGCCGAAACCGGTGGCAATCCCGGAAAGCGACACGGGTGCAGCCGTCATTCTTTCCAACATTCGTGAGAAAGTGTATCTGCGCGCAATGAACGTCGTCAGGGTAGCAAATCCTAGTGATACCAACAACGAGCTTCCAAGCACTGTGCGAACCGTTAACTGAGGATATTCCCAATAGTTCTGGAGCAGTGCGGTGCACACTAAGAAACTCGTTCCTAGAAACGACCAGAAGAATAGCGATGACACTAGCATCGGCTGCAATAGCCGGGAACGTCTCGACGGATTGTAACCCTGAAAAGAGTAGAGAGCATAACAAGCAAGTTCGACAGCAGCGACTCCCCCTAAGATCCCTAGGGTGGTAGGCGCAAGGAAGAAGACTCGATAGAGGTCTAGGTCGATCGTTGTTTTGATCCCTTCCGGATCTTCTCCTCTAAACGCTTCAGCTCATCCTTCGGAATATCATCCACATAGTCTGACAGAGTGGAAATGACTGTAGGACCGAAAGCTGTCAGGAGCCGGTCAACGAATCCCTTGACAACTCTGCCTTTCACTTTCTCTTCGGAATGGAGCATGTAGATGTAGCGGGAACCGCCTCTGCCAATGGCCTCGTCCCTTGCAAGCATTCCCTTCTTGTGGAGCCGGTCGAGGGTTGTGCTGATAGTCGAGTAGGCGAGTCCTCGTGAGGGCTCGAGGTCCTTGGCCACTTGTCGGGCCGAGGCTTTGCCCTGGCGAAGAACGCTTCCGAGAACCGCTGCTTCTAGGTCGCCGAGCTCCATGGACAGGGACGGGTATGGCTAGCTTGGATATAAGTTTCTATCCTTGTCGGAACTCTTTGGCGAGCTCCCGCTCAGCGAGAACGGATTTATGTAGAGTCTCTTGATTGTTCCAACATCATTCGAGCCGATTTGATTGACTAGTTTCCGGGCTACGCCTTCATGACCACTCGCGAAACAGCTTCGACGATTAGCCCGTCAAAGTCGAACGGCGTCATTCTCAACAGATACTCCAGAACCTTTCTGCTTCTTCTTTCAGGAGTCAACCTTGTACTCGGCCTGATATTCTACATCTATCCTCCGCTCGTGATTTCTTATTGGCCATGGCCGGTGAAGGAGCTGGCCGTCAGGTTCTTGGGAGCAATATTTCTGGCCATAGCCTTCGGATGCTGGTCTGCAGTCCGCGCTCAAGAATGGCAAAAGGCCAAGATACTCGTTCTAGTCGGCGGGACCTTCTTCGGCATAACAGGCATCGTCTCCCTTGTTAGAGCAATCACTGTAAGCGGTGACGCCTCGATGTGGGTATGGACGGGATATTTCCTAATCGCCGCAGCCGGTTGCTTGCTTCTGTTGCAACGGTATGGATGGCATCGTAGACAAGCGGAGACTCCGACTTTGACAATGCCAAGAGGTGCCCGATTATTCTTCGGGATTCAGACAAGCGCAGTCGGAATTTTCGGAATCATGATGCTGCTGGTGCCGGGTTTGGCGCAGCAAGAGTTCTGGCCGTGGAAAGTGTATGTATCCACTCTGCAGACATTCGCCGCATTGTTTCTAGCGACGTGCCTAGCGACGGCATGGGCCACTCTGCAGAAGGACCATGAAAGAATCAAAGTCTTATTGCCCCTAGATGCCGTGTTCCCGTCTCTAGCCTTAGTGGCGGTAGTCATCAGCTGGAGTGTCATCGCTGTTGAGAGTCCCAGCCGGTTAGTGACGAGTGTCTGGATTGGACTGTACTCTTTCGTAGCGGCCGGATCTACAATACTCTACTTTGCGTTGAGAAAGCAACGGCACTAGAAACTAGACCACTAAGACACTGACACTATTCGTACATGATCCGCATTCTCTTGCCGCGCGGCGCAAATCTTGCGGCGCTATGTCCAAGTCCAAACAGTGGAGACAGTCTTGAGCATTTCTTGGTTGTACCATCCTGCTTCTGCCTGGTGAAAGTATACCCAAAGGACAAGTTGGTTAGTGCTCGTTTGGTTGAGGGCTGCCTCTGCTGAAGGTTGCCCGGGATAGTCGGCAAATGACGACCTCCAATAGCCTCGGCATGTCAGATTGTCCTTGGAGGTCAATTGTAAGAGGTCAGCTGAGTTCACTGAAGTGTGACAAGGAAACACTCCTCCCAGGTTGAATGAGTCTAGGAAAAGAGTTACAGTTGGAGTCCACAACTCAACGGACATAATCGCATTCGGAACGGTAATTTGGATTAGCAACGTGTAGTTGATCGGGTTACCAAGAGTACGAGCGCCCGAAACTATGTCAACCGTCACCCTGTTCGCCGAGTAGTAGCTTGACGCATAGTATCCCACTAATGGCGTCGCGATGATCAGGAACACTCCAGCAAGTAAGAAAACAACTCTGTTGTTTAGCCGGTGACCATCCAGTTTGACCGGTGCCGGGTCAGGCAATTCTGACCGGCCTTCTTTGTGCCGTTCACCTATTTAGAGCACTCGAGTTCGGTCAGTCCCATCCAAATCAAATTCGCATTCCCTTCATCGTTTCTCTTATCCAGGACACCAGTCGCCGATGAGCGTCGTAGCCTTGGGGAGAGAGCAGGTAGATCGATTTTAGAACCTTGCTGCAAGAAATGCTACCGCGATGGCAAGCAACCCTGCTGCGGGCAAAGTCACTAGCCATGGCAAGACCATGCCGCGCAGAGCGGATACGATGACTTCTTTCCTGCCGCCAATTCCGGCAGTGGACCCTGCATGGACATGAGTGGTAGATAATGGAGCCCCGAGGTAGGCTCCTACCGAGACTAGAGCAGCGGTCACGATGCCTGCCTGCAGCCTCTGAGTATGATCGAGGGGAACGACGCGCTTCACAAGTTCTAGAGCTACTCGGTGGCCGAGCACTAGGGACCCGGCCACGATCGCGACTGCTACAATTGAGTATGGACCCCAAACTGCGTAGGTAGAGCCCGCCACGAAAAAGAAAGCTCCGAGGGCCGCCATTTTGGGAGCGTCGTTGATCCCTCTTGCGTAGGCGGTGGCTGCGGCGGATCCCCAGTGCGAGATTTTGGCGAATCTTGGGCTCTTCTTTTCTGAAGTCTGAGTCTGAGGCCGTCGAGTTAGACGGCGCAGAATGCTTAGTGCGATCAGCGCGACGAAGGGTCCCGCTGCTAGTGGGAGAATTACCCGGATGGCTAGGAAATCCAGTTTCAGACTTGACACGCCGAACAGAAAGATCCCCTGCAAGAGAACAGCGCCGAGGATTGTGTGAGTTGTGGAGACGGGAAGCCGAAAGAGAGTCGCTAACAGGATCCATATCGTCGCCCCGACTAGGACTGCCAAAATGAAGGATGAGTCAGTGGAATTTCGCAGTATACTTGCAGGAGTAAACACCGTCAACAATCTGCCCGAAATCAGAATTGCCGAGATACTTCCTAGACCGCTGAAGACCCCTCCCCAGAGTAGTGGTCGGCGGCCTAGTCTTGGACCTCCGGTTCCTGAGGTAGACATGAGTGAAGCTACGCTCTTGCCAACATCGTTGGCCCCGTTTGCAAAGGCCAATACGAAGAGAACGCTAAGGCCGACTTCCTCGACTAGCATCGCCGAGAAAACACTCGCTTAGAGAATTAATCGTTTCACTCTAGGAAGCAATGCAAGTAATCCGTCTAGATGCCAATTGTGAAGAGGATGAAGAACATTGCCCACAGAGGAAGTGCTAGTCCGAGTCCTACGAGGATGTTTTTCCGGAATATCTTGGAGCCGTCCAACGGTGGGATGGGTATCATGTTGAATGACCCCAGACCGACATTTAGTTCAAAACCAAATATCGCGATGGTCGACAGGAATCCTGCTGGTACAGCTAGAAGTAATGATAGAAATGCTATGGCGAATGCAAGGTTGATTCCGGGTCCGGCTGCTGAAATTACCATGTTCTCCTGCTCGGGATCACGTGGTCTATACGTCGAATCGTAGCCGTAGGCCGCCATCGCTGCGGGCGCAATGTAGACTGCTCCTGGAGCACCAAAGACGATACCTCCTCTTGAAAACACTACGATGAACAGGGTCAGTAATAGTCCCCACATCCAGAGACGGAAGTGGGCGACATAGCCGCGTCTTATTGCGACGAACTTGTGCCCCATTTCGTGGATGATAAATCCTGTCGCGGTGGCAACAAAGCCGGCTATGACTATCTCAAGGCTACCTA
>Ga0209805_1001337_pt1 | contig 15017 bp, 20 predicted proteins | sample GraSoiAngelo_148_FD_185905 | JGI IMG/M metagenome (GOLD analysis project Ga0209805, IMG submission 185905) | Grasslands soil microbial communities from the Angelo Coastal Reserve, California, USA - 14_1009_09_20cm (SPAdes) (version 2) | ecosystem: Environmental > Terrestrial > Soil > Grasslands ... | reverse complement strand
GGGCGAGCACGCCGAGGGCGGCCATCGGGTGGTGGCGGATCTGGCTCATCGGTGACGATCTCCTTTGAATTACTTGAATGCGATGCGGACGAGGTCGACGGCGGTCGCGACCAGGACGAAGAACAGGCCCAGGCCGACCGGGGAAGCCCAGCCGTGCCAGGCTCCGACGACCGGGTCCATCTCCGAGTGGCGGTTGGGTTCGCGTTCGCTCATTTACGGGTTCCTCCTTTTCCCTAACGGCGTTAGGTGCAATATCTGGCATGATATCCCTAACAGTGTTAGGATTGCAAGCGTCACTAACGGAGGAAGCTGAAAATGTCGCCAGATAAATCAGATAAAGAGGACGAAGGCCAGCGGGGCCTGACCAGGGACCGTCTCGTCAGCACTGCTCTCGAGCTCATTCAGCACGACGGCCTGGAAGGGCTGTCGATGAGGGCGCTTGCCGAGCGGCTGCAGGTGAAGGCGGCTTCCCTCTACTGGCATGTCCGCGATCGTGAGGAGCTGCTGGAGCTTCTGGCCGAGGCGATCTTCGAAAGCGTCCCGCGCCGGCGTCTGACCGCGGACTGGCGTGCGAACGTGGTCGCCATGGCGGCGGCGCTGGAGGCTCGGGTGTCCTCACAGAAGGACGCGAGTCGGGTCTTGATCGAATCACCCGACGTGCTCGAGCAGAGCGTCATGTTCGCCCGGTTGAAGGCGGAGCTGCAGTCAGGTGGGCTTCAAGTCTCGGAGGCAGCGGAGGTCGCGCGGATGGTCATCTTCCACGTCATTGCTGGCGGGAGCTCTCCCCGCGCCGGGACGGGCGACAGCCTCGCTACGAGCTCTGAGGTGGCCTCGATCGCGATCGACACAGGGTCCCGTGGCGTGGTGCTGCGGACAGGCTCTCCTGAGATGCAGACCCTGATTCGCGTCCCGCCAGACCAAAGCACCGCGGCGCCGGCGGTGGTGCGCGGCGAGACCGTCACCGTGCGCCGGCTGCGTGGAGTCGGGCGCGGTGAGATCGAGCTGAATCCGCGCCGGTCCTGGAGGCTTCGGGTCCAGGCCCCGACCTGGAACACAGTTCTGCGAGTGGATGGCCTCGACGTGCGCGAGATCCACGTCGACAGCGGGGCCGCCAAGGTGGAGTGCTTCCTGCCCCGGCCGCGGGGCGTGGTGCCGATACACATCTCGAGCGGGGTCGTCGGGGTGGCGCTTCACCGTCCGGCCGGCTCGGCATTGGTAGCCGAGATCAGCACTGGAGCGGTGAAGGTGAAGCTCGACGACTTCGCGATCAAGACCTCCGTCAGCAACGTCCACTGGGAGTCCGAAGGTGCATCAACAGCTGCGGATCGTTACGAGCTGCAGATCAGCAGCGGCGCGGTGAAGATTGACCTGGACACCTACACGGCAAGCGTTCCATCCCCATCCACCGCTGCGCCGGTCGCACCAGCTGGCAATCCGGCGTCGGCATTGGAGATACTGCTTGACGGGGTGGAGAGCCGCGTCAAGTCGCGCTAGCCGCGCTTACAGGGCGCGAACAGCGCTGGAGCCAGCTGACCTGACCTCAATCGTCACCCACCAGCGAATTCCTCGATCGCAGCCGAGCGACGCTGCGCACCCTCGGTAAATTGCGCTGATCGTTGTCTCACCCGGTTGATTTGCCCTGAACACGGCCACTTCGTAATCGAAGTGTGGGTGGCTGTTGGGCGGGCCAGGCTGTGTGTACGGTGAGCCGTCAAGGGCGCTGACAACATTACGGTCTGATACTGAGAGGTCAGTCCACTGCGCCGAGCGGTCGACATTGGACTCCGCCGCTAGTGCGACGGCCATCGTCTGGCCTCGGGAAAGCGTGACGGTCGTGCCTGCCGCGCATGCCTGCAAGATGCTGTCGGCCACAATCGAGCTCGGCGGACTGGGGTCCGGCTTATTGCAAAAGTAGCTCGCGTCCTCTAGCGGGAGGGTCACAGTGTGGTAGCCCCACACTCCGGTGCCGATCGTCGTGATCGCCAAGGCGGCCAAGGCGCCAGCGAAGACCCGCTTCGAGCGGCGCGTCCGCATCCGATAAGCCACGTAGACCATTGCCGCCACCAGCGCCAAGATGATCCAGACGTAGGGAGCGCCTTCGGATGCCTGACCACCCCACGAAGTATCTGGAGGTGACCTCCGGCGAGCACGACGCCAGCAACAGCCGCCATTCGGGCAATCGTAGGCGTGAGGATCGTGAGCCCTGCTCCCGAACCTGTGTTAACAGGCGGGGTTCCCGACTGAGTGAAGGCGACCTAGCCTCCGATCAAAACCCATCAGGAGGTCGTCGTAATGCCTTTTCTCGCAGCTGGCCCCGACATCACGCCAATTCAGGACCTCATCACGACTTGGACTCATATAGCGCAAGCGCTGGTCGCTTCGATAGGTGCGTTGGCCTTCATCTTCGCGTTCATCTGGAAAATCACGGCCGTCGAGTCGCACTCGGCGCTGGCGGCCAAGCAGTGGATCCAGCGGATTGTTGTCGGAACGATCGGTGTTGAGGTGGCGGGCTCGCTGGTCGAAATCCTGACCAAGTCGGTGCCCGGCCACTGAAGGTGGGCGACGCCACGAAGCTGCCCGACTATATCCAGCAGCTGATCGACGCCATCGACCGACTGGTCGGGCTGTTGTCGCCGATCCTCCATCCCAATCAGGTCGCCGCAGTCCTTCTCAATGACAGCCTCGGACTCTTGCTGAAGGTCTGGTTCGACTTCGTGCTGCGCACGACCGACCTCGAAACGACCCGCGACTTCGTCCAGAACGCGACCATCACACAGTTCGAGCCCACGGTGCAGGCGCTTGCGAACAGCGCCCTCGTGATGGTCACGGTGTGGGCCTCCTACCGAATCATGTGGGGGCACGGCCTGCGCAGCCAGTTCAGCGCTCGCATCCTGCTACCGCGCCTTTTCATGGGCGCGGTGCTCATCAACTTCGCGCTGCCGATGTTCCAGGCCGTCGTTGCCGCCAGCAACACGCTCTGCGACTTCGTCATGCGGTACGGAACCATTCCTGACTGGCACGTCTGGTGGTCGACGTTCACGCTCAACCCGGGTGATGGTCTCTGGTCGGTCTTTACGACGGCGGTGCTCGTGCTCGGCTACGACGTGCTCGCAGTCGCCTATCTGGTCCGATACACGGTGCTGATCTTCCTTGCCATCACCGCGCCGGTCGCAGGCCTGCTCATGGTGCTGCCGGAGACCAGTCACCTCGCCAAGCTGTGGCGAAAGCTCTTCATCACCAACCTCTTCATGCAGCCGATCCAGCTGTTCGTGCTGGCCATCGGCTTCGCGCTGGAGAGCACAGGCCACACACCGGTGCGCCACCTGTTTGCGCTGGCCTCCCTGCTGGTCGTGTTCAAGGTGCCCGGCGCGATGGGCAGCGCCGAGAAGGTCGCGCACAAGCTCGAGTCCCTTCTCCATTCGGGCCTCACGCATGCGGAGCATGCTGTCGTGCGCGCGGCGTGATCGCAGCGCTTCGCGTGGCCGGCATCTGCACCGCCGGCGTGCTGGTCTGGACGGCCGCGGCTTCTCGCGTCGTGGCGGGGCGGTGGTCACCCAGCCCTTCGGCTGCACCACGCTCGTCCTCGAGCCATTCGATCCGTTCTGCCCGGGCCGTCACGTGCACACAGGCATCGATCTATCGGCGCCGCTCGGCACCGCAGTCCATTCGGCGACGAGTGGCATCGCTCGCGAGGGCTACGACCCTGCAGGCGCCGGCATCTTCGTCGCCGTCTCAGTCGACGAGCACGTGCGCCTTCTCTACTGCCACCTGCTGCGCGCCGATATCACCGGGCGCGAGCACGTGACGCCCGGGCAGGAGATAGGCGAGCTGGGTGCAACCGGCCTGGCGACCGGCCCACACGTCCATCTCGAGGTGCAGATCGACGGCCGCTCGGTCGACCCCGCGAAGTGGCTTGCGCGGGCGCCTTAACAGGCTGGGTTGGTGCGATCGGTTTGAGCACATAAGCTCGCTGCAGTCATTTGAGGAGGGTGTTTCGAAATGGTCAACAAGGTCTTCCTGATCGGTAATCTCGCATCGGAGCCCGAGGTTCGCGCGTCCCAGACGGGGACCTACGTGGCGACCGTCCGGCTGGCCACCAACGTCTATGCGGGCAAGGCCGATGACGGCACTGCCAGGCAGCACACCGACTTCCACAACCTCGTGATCTTCGGCAAGCAAGCTGAGACCGCTGGGGCTCACTTCCACAAGGGCCAGCTGCTCTTCGTGGAGGGCCGGCTGCGCAACAGCTCATGGGATGACGCCGCCAGCGGTCAAAAGCGCTACAAGACCGAGGTGGTGGTGGATCAGTTCGAGTTCCTGGGCGCAAAGCCCAAGGAGGCTGCAGCCTGATTCCGGATGGGACGCGGCAGAGGTGAAGTAATGTTGTAATCGCGATGCTTCAGGAGATCCGCGGCTGGTTCGAGTCGCGCCTGCCCAGGGATTGGAAGGCGCGGCCTATCGAGGTGCGCGCCGACAGCGAGGAGATTCTGGTGGTCGTGTCGCTGCCTGACGTCGAGCTGGCGGCTGGGACCTCGCTCGAGGCTCGCGCCGCTGCGCGCAATGCCCGGATCGACCGGTTCCGTGAGGAGACGCGCGAGGAGCGGGTCAGGATCGCCAGGGAGGCTGAGCGGCGGTTTCGCCGGAAGGTGGCGTGGGGCGCCGGCTGCGGTGATCAGGAGAAGGTATTCACCACCATCAGCGTGCCCGTGATGACGCGCTTGCGGATGCCGGAGCGCTCAATCCTGGACACCCTGGTCGCGGGAGGCGTCGCGCGCAGTCGCAGCGACGCGCTGGCCTGGTGCGTGCGCCTGGTGGGGATGCACCAGGCAGACTGGATCAAGGGTCTTCGCGACGCTCTGGTGAAGGTGGACGAGGTCCGCAGCAAAGGGCCCCTCAACTAGCTCGCAGCCAATTCGCAAGGACGACTGCTGAACGGCGTTGCCCCGTTGATACGCTGTGGGCCCTTTGACCATGGAAGCCGAGCGCGACGACGTGGTGATCATGGGCGCCGGCCCCGCTGGGCTGACGGCCGCCTGGGAGCTCATGAAGCACCACGTCCGGGTGACGGTGATCGAGAAGGACCCGCGTTACGTGGGCGGCCTCGCCCGCACCGTCGAGCACCGCGGATACCGATTCGACATCGGAGGCCATCGGTTCTTCTCTAAGAACGAAGAGATCGAGGAGACCTGGACCGAGATCCTCGGTGAGGAGATGCTGTCGCGTGGGCGGCTGTCGCGCATCTACTACCGCGGCCGGTTTTTCGCCTATCCGCTCAAAGCCATCAACGCGCTGCGAAACCTAGGTCCGGTCGAGACGGTGCGGTGCATGGCCAGCTACGCCTACGCGCGCATCACGCCGATCAGGAATCCACGCAGCCTGGAAGACTGGGTCCGGAACCAGTTCGGCTGGCGTCTGTACAACATCTTCTTCAAGACCTACACGGAAAAGGTCTGGGGCATCAGCACCAAGGAGCTGTCGGCAGATTGGGCCGCCCAGAGAATCAAAAGCCTCGACCTCTGGACTGCTGTGCGCAGCGCGTTGCTGCCGAGCCGCGGGCCAAGCCGGCGCGGCGACCTGGTCACGACCCTGATCGACCGGTTCCGTTACCCACGACTCGGCCCCGGCCAGATGTGGGAACGGGTGGCGGAAGTGATGGCTGAGCGCGGCCGGCCCGTGCTGCACGGGCGCACGATCCTGGGCATCGAGCACGGCGGCGGCCGTGCCCGCTCGGTGCTGACGCGCGATCCGGAAGGCCGGGTCGAGGAGCACGTTGCCGCGCACTTCGTCTCCTCCATCCCGATCCGCGAGCTGGTCGGCCTGCTCGATCCGGCCGCGCCTGACGCGGTGCGTGAGGCGGCGAGCTCCCTTTCCTACCGCGACTTCATCAGCGTGGCGCTGATGATCGATCGGGCGCAGGTGTTCCCGGACAACTGGATCTACATCCACGACCCGAGCGTCATGGTCGGCCGGATCCAGAATTTCAAGAACTGGAGCCCCGACATGGTTCCCGACCAATCGAAGACCTGCCTTGGCCTGGAGTACTTCTGCTTCGAAGGTGACGGGCTTTGGACCATGAAGGATGAGGATCTCATCGCGCTGGCTGCGCGCGAGCTGGCGCAGCTCGGCATCTGCTCAGAGAGGGACGTGTTCGACGGCGTGGTGGTCAGGCAGCAGAAGGCGTATCCGGTCTACGACGATGTCTATCAAGAGAGGGTCGAGGTGATCCGCAAGTACCTGGCGGACCAGCTGCCCAACCTGCACCTGGCGGGCCGTAACGGGATGCACAAGTACAACAATCAGGACCACTCGATGATGACCGCGCTGCTGGTGGCGAGGAAGATCGCGTCGGGATCAGCCCTCGATCCCTGGAAGGTAAACGCCGACGCCGTCTATCACGAAGACATAAGGCTCGGTGAGAAGGACCTGTCCGGCCGTCAGGTCCCGGAGCGCGTCGGCGCGCGCTGACCTGTCAGACGGTCTTTGGTCGCGCGAAGTTCGCAGCCACGAAGCTGGCCACGGCGAGGACTAGGAACAAGATCATGTGCGTGTAGTGGTGGGGTGAGTGGGGATCGCTCACGAAAATCTGCAGCACACCGAATGCGTAGAGCACGGCGACGACGATGAACACGACTCCGAGAACAGCAAGTCCGACAGCCAATGACGTCGATCTGATCACAGGTCGAAATGTAGCAAAGCCAGGCTGATCAGCCCCGCGCCCACGCAGTACCAGCCGTACGGATCCAGCCGGCCCGAGCGAAAGTAGCGCAGCAGAAACCGAGCGCTGAGAAACGCGGCGACGCCGGCCAGAACCGCCGCGGCCGCGAACTCCCCCACCGGCACGCTCCCGCTGAGGAGCTGCGGGATCTCGATCAGTGCGGCTCCGAGGATCACCGGCGTGGCCAGCAGAAAGGAGAAGCGCGCAGCCTCCTGGTGGCGAAGGCCGGCGAGCAGGCCGGCCCCGATCGTGACGCCAGACCGTGAGATGCCCGGCAGAAACGCGAGCGCCTGGCAGGCTCCCACCAGCGCGGCTGCGGCAAAGCTGATGTGGGCGGCATCGGTGAATCGTTCCTCTTGCTCGACCCTCGAAAGCGATGACGCCATCACGCGCCGCTCGGCGCCGCGCCTCAACAGCTCCGCGCCCAGCATCAGGCCGCCGTTCACGAGCAGAAAGGCGGCCGCCGCGTAAGGGCTTGCGAACAGCGACTTGATCCGGTTTTCCAGGAAGACACCCAGGATTGCGGCTGGAATCGTGCCCGTCATGAGCAGCATCGCGAGCCGCTCGGAGTCGTTGCTGATGCTGCCGCGCACTGCGGCGGTGAAGAAGCCCCTGACGATCAGCACCCATTGGCCCCGATACAGGATCAGCAGCGCGGCCGCGGTGCCGAGGTGCAGGAGGACAAGGAATGGCACAAACGCAGGATCGGACTGCCTGAAGCTCCAGTGCAGAAGGCTCGGCACCAGCACCGCATGCCCGAGCGATGAAACCGGAAACAGCTCGGTCGCGCCCTGAAGCAGGCCCATGAACAACGCCTGCCACAACGACACACAGATATATTCGGGGAGATATGGCCCGACTCGCAGCACTCAACAACGCCGTGCGCACCCTCGACGAATCTGTGGCCCGGGCCAAAGAGGCGGAGCGGCTCGGCTATGAGTCGGTGTGGGTTACCCAGCTTCCGGACGCGCGAGACGCAGCTGTGGTGCTCGCCGCCTATGCGGCGGCGACGCAGTGGGTCAAGTTGGGCACCGGCGTGCTGCCGGTGTATCCGCGACATCCGACGGCGATGGCCCAGATGGCGGCATCGCTGGACGAGCTGTCTAACGGCAGGTTCATCCTCGGCATCGGGGTCAGCCACAAGGTCACGGTCGAAGGAATGTGGGGCCTGAAGCTGGAGCACCCGGTGGAGTCGATGCGTGAGTACGTCTCGATCGTGCGCGCCGGCCTGGTCGAGGGTGCCGCGTCAGTGGACGGGAAGCACTTCTCAGCGCACTGGACCTACTCGGCGCCTCGGCGAGGCAACCTCCCGATCATGCTGTCCGCGCTCAGCCCTCACATGCTCGAGCTGGCGGGTGAGGTCGCGGACGGGGTCGTGCTGTGGATGTGCGGGCCCGCGTACATCCGCGATGTGGTGGTCCCGCACGTGACCGCGGGACGGCTAAAGGCCGGCAAGTCGATCGAAGGATTCGAGATCGTGGCCGCTGTCCAGTCGTGCCTCACGTCCGATCTGGCAGGGGCGCGATCGGTGTTCAGGCAGGTTGTGGAGCGCTACTCCAGCCTTCCGTACTACCGGCGGGTGATGGACGCCAGTGGATTCGCCGACGAGCTGGCGGCGGGTACCGTCAGCGACCTCATGATCGACGAGCTGAGCGCGCTCGGCGATGAGCCCCGCTTGAAGGAGTCGCTCCGGCGTTACCGCGAGGCGGGCGTGACCTTGCCCTGTGTGTTTCCAATTGGCGGACACGACGGCGCAGCAGGTTATGTGCCGACGCTGGAGGCGGCCGCGAGCGCCTAGGCCAGCCGCTCGAGAACGGAGTCGATGTGCTTGCGCGCGGTCTCGAAATCGCGCCGCACGCCGGAGTCCTCCGCCTGGTCCAGGAGCGAAGTGACCTCCTCCCATCGCTCGGGATCTCGCTCCTGGAGCCCGGCCTTCACCTGGCCCATGGTCTGAGTCGCGAAGAGCAGTCCCCCGCCCGGGTTGTCGAGGATCGAACGCGCGATCTCGAGCTGGTGGCGAGCCCAGGGCACGATCTCCTCTCCCGGATGCGTGTCGAGGGGCTTGGGCTTGAGGACGTCCATCACGCTATTGTCCGGCAAGCCGACTGAGGGCCTCTCCGGTCAGGCGGTAAACGGTCCAGTCGGAGTTCGGCCGCGCGCCCAGCCTTTCATAAAACCCGATCGCATCAACGTTCCAGTCAAGGACCGCCCACTCCATGCGACCGCAGTGGCGCTCGACCGCGATCTTGGCCAGATGTGCAAGCAGCTCCTTGCCGATGCCTTTGCCGCGATGCGACTCGAGGACGTAGAGGTCCTCCAGGTAAAGGCCAGGCCTGCCCAGAAAGGTCGAGTAGTTGTGAAAGAACAGCGCGAATCCGACCGCGCTCCCATCCTCTTCGGCCAGCACCGTCTCCGCGTATGGTCTCGGTCCGAAGAGAGTCGCGTGCAGGTCGGCCTCGGTCATTGTCACCTCAGACTCGAGCTTCTCGAACCGCGACAGTGCCCGGATGAGTGAAGCGATCGCGGGCACGTCGTCCGCATTCGCGGGCCGGATACCAACGCTCAACGCGGCCGGTCCTTCAGCCTGAAGACGAGGCGCATCGCGCCGTGCGTCTCGGAAAAGCTCGCGATCTTGTTGTCCACCAGCCCGGCGGCGAGGCCCGCATCGATGACATCGGTGTCGCGCACCTCGCTGCGACCGCCTTTTGGCCGCACGACCCAGATCGAGCCGTTCGGTTCGATCCAGGACTTGACGCTCTTGATGCGCCTTAGGCCGGCGGCAGTGGACACTCCGAGAAGGACCATGTCGCACCGGCCCTTCGGCCGGCCCAGCGTGATGTCAGACGTCCTTTCGCGCAGCAGCCTCATGAACGCGGGGTCGTCGAGGTCCGCCACCGCAACCCTCGTGCCGGGCTTGACGCCAAGCTTGTCCAGCAGTGGGCGCGTCGAGATGGCCTCCGGGCTCATGGCCCGCTCTCCTGGCCGTCCGCGCTTCCTCGGACCGCGCCGAACACGATCACGCCCAAGAGCCATCCGGCGTAAGCGCCTGCAATGGCCAGAACGTAGACCGGAATGTTGCTCATCACGCGATCGTCGAGCATCAGGCCGAGAGCGATGAACCCGCCGATGACAAGGGCCCCCGCGACACCACCCGCGATCGCGCCGGCGAGGGTCCTGGGATTCACCAGCTCAGACTTCGACCACCTGCAGATCCTTCGCTGCTCCGGCGACCGTGCCTGAGTACAGATGGTTGAAGACGAAGCGGGTCTTCGGGTGCCGCTTCCTGAGCGCGGCAGCCGCCTCCCAGCTCATGTGGCTGAAGACATCGCCAGGACCTGTCGCCTCCACTATCGCAACATCGGCGCCGTCCACCAGCCGATCGAGCGGGGCCGTCGGCTCGGTGTCACCGGAGTAAGCGAGGATCTTGGTGCCGACATGGAGCCGGTAGCCGTTGCTGCCGGCGGTGCCGTGGTCCAGCTTGACCGTCTCGTATCGATAACCTGCAACCTGGCCCTTCGGACGCGCGGTGACGTAGCGCGCCTTGAAGCGGGGCAGCATGACCGGCTTCCAGTCAACGCCCCAGCTGACCTCGAAGAGCGATTCGAGGCGCTCCTGCACCCTGTCAGGGCCGACGAAGGTGAGCGTTCGGGGCTTGTCAACGAAGATCCGGTGCAGCACGAAAGGCGGCAGGCCGAGCGTGTGGTCGCCGTGGAAGTGGGTGAGGAACACGACATCGATGTCGAGAGGCTTCACTCCCACCCGGTGCATGTGCGGCAGGAGTGGTGCGCCCGCATCGAGCAATACCTTTCCGTCGACAACGACTGCGCCGTTATATCTCTCGGGGGAGAAGGCGGACCCCGTGCCAAGAAAGGAGAGTTTCAGGCGACGGTCACCGCCGGGTTGAGGTACACGTCCTGGATCGAATGCAGAAGCTCGATCCCCTCCTTCATCGGACGCTGGAAAGACTTGCGACCGCTGATCAGGCCCATGCCACCGGCGCGCTTGTTGATCACGGCTGTGCGGACGGCCTCCTTGAGGTCGCCGGCACCGCGCGACTCACCACCGGAGTTGATCAGTCCAGAGCGTCCCATGTAGCAGTTGACCACTTGATAACGGCAGAGGTCGATCGGGTGGTCGCTCGAAAGCTTGTCGTAAACCGCAGGGGCGGTCTTCGCGAAGTTGATGACCTCAAAGCCGCGGTTGGTGTCGGGGAGCTTCTGCTTGATGATGTCCGCCTCGATCGTGACCCCGAGATGGTTGGCCTGGCCCGTGAGGTCGGCGGCGGACTCGTAGTTGACCCCGTCCTTCTTGAAGGCGGAGTTCCGGACGTAGCACCAGAGCACGGTGGCCATGCCCAGCTGGTGCGCCTGGTGGAACGCAACCGCGATCTCCTGCAGCTGCCTGTCTGACTGCTCCGATCCCCAGTAGATCGTCGCGCCGACCGCCACCGCGCCCATCTCCCAGGCTTCCTTGACGGTTCCGAAGAGGACCTGGTCGTAGTGGGTCGGGTACGTAAGCAGCTCGTTGTGGTTGAGCTTGCAGATGAAGGGGATCCGATGGGCGTACCGGCGAGCAACCGAGCCGAGCACTCCGAAGGTCGAAGCTACGGCGTTGCAGCCGCCCTCGACAGCCAGCTCCACGATCTTCTCGCCGTCGAAGTAGATCGGGTTCGCCGCGAACGACGCCCCCGCGGTGTGCTCGATCCCCTGGTCGACTGGCAGGATCGAGAGGTAGCCCGTCCCAGCGAGCCGGCCGTGGTCGAACAGGGCCTGCAGGCTGGAGAGCACGCGGGTGGGGCGGTCGCTGTCCTTCCAGATCCGCTCCACGAAGTCCGGTCCAGGCACGTGCAGCTGAGCCTTCGGCACGGTTTCGCACTTGTGTTCGAGCAGCGCGGCAGCGTCCCCGCCAAGGATCTCCTCGATCTTGGCCGACGATCCCCGGGTAGCAGTAGCCATCAGTCCCTCTTACATGTTTGGTTAGAGCGCTTAGCAGGATCGGAGTCCTGCACTCGTCACTCTATAGTGCAACGAGATGACCGAACGGGCCATTGACCTCCTGGGCGCGCTGTCCGATCGGCTCACCGCCGACCTCGGGAGCACCGGCGCGACCACGGCCGACGTGGTCAGGGAGACGGTCCCGGAGCTTGTGATGGCTCAGCCGGAAGGCTTCACGGAGATGCCCATCCACAGCTCGGCCCAGTTCCTCGAGGCACTGTTTCGATCCCTTCGGATCGACTCCACGGTGCCGTGGCCGGAGTACTTCGTGCTCGCCAGGGAGGCCTCCAGGCGCTACGCCGAGAAAGGAATCCCTCTCGAGTCTCTTATGCAGGCGATGGCCATCTTCAGGCGGGCGGTGATCGCCAGGATCACGGCCGAGATCAGCAACAGCCCGTACGCCGACGAGGTGGTGCTGCTGGCGCAGAGCCGGCTCGGCGACGTCATGGAGCACCTCAACTCCAGCTTCATCCACGGCTATCTCGATTTCACGGAGGCCCGCCACCAGGCCCGCCAGACAGAGCTCCACGGCCTCTACCACATCGCCAGCGCGCTGGGGCGCTCGCTTGACGTGACGGAGATCGCTGAGGTCGGCCTGTCCGAGACCCTGCAGGTGCTCAACCTCCAGGCCGGCGCCGCTTGGGTCCGAGAGGGGGCGCGGCTGAAGCTCGCCAAGACCCTCGGCCTGGAGCCGGGGCAAGAGGTGGAGTTCGCGGTGAGTGGTCGGCCTGGACCGCTGAAGGTGATGGAGATCGGCACCGGCCCAGCCGAGTCCCGCGTCGACCGCGTCGCCGGCGAATGGAGCGCCATCCGTGCGGAGCTGCGGACCAAGGGTGTCCTGCTCGGCGCCATGACGGTCGCCACCCGGCTGCCCCGCACATTCGAGCCATCAGATCTTCAGTTCGTGGCTGCGGTCGCTGACCAGATAGCCGTCGCGCTCGACCGCGCGCGCCAGCACACCAAGGAGGCGCGCACCGACTATCTGACCGGCCTTGCCAACCGTCCGGAGTTCGAGCGCGCGATCGACCGCGCAGTCGCCGCCTCGGAGCGGCACAAGCGCCGGCTGGCGCTGATGATGATCGACCTCGACAACCTGAAGCAGATCAACGACGAGCATGGGCACCATGTTGGCGACGAGGCAATCCGCGTCCTGGCCCACGAGCTTCAGCGGGCGGTCCGCGCCACCGATACTTGCGGCCGCCTCGGTGGGGACGAGTTCGGGGTAGGACGCCGACGAGAACCACGCCTCCGAGGTGGCCGCGCGCGTCCGGCACTCGCTCGAATACCTGAACCGGTCGTCGAAGCTGCCCGTCAGGGTTGAGTTCAGCATCGGCATCACCGCGTGGAAGCCGGGCATGGACTGGCAGGCCATGTACCAGCTCGCCGACAAAGAGCTCTACGCCGACAAACGGAGCCGTCATTCGGCTCGCCGGAAGGTCGGTGAAGGAAGAGGCTAGCGGCGTCGCGCCGGCCGGCTCGGTGCTCGGCAGCGACTTCTTCGATCGGGCCACGGTGGAGGTGGCGCGTGCGCTGCTTGGCAAGCTGCTGGTGCGTGAGGTCGAAGGAGAGCAACGGTGGGGCCGCCTGGTTGAGGTCGAGGCCTACCTCGGACCCGACGACCAGGCGGCGCATTCATACGCGGGGCATCGGAGCCCACGGAACGATGTGATGTTCGGCCTGGCAGGCCACGCGTACGTCTACTTCACGTACGGGATGCATCACTGCTTGAACTTCGTAACCCGCGAGGAGGGAATTCCGCAGGCGGTCCTGGTCCGCGCGCTCGAACCGGGTCCGGGGGTCGGACGCTGCAGCGGGCCGGGGCTGATCTGCCGCTCGCTGAGCATCGACCGCACGCTCAATGGGGTTCAGCTTTCGCCACCACACCTTTACGTGGTGGACGACGGCGAGCCCGAGCGGCGCATCTTCGAGACCCCGAGGGTTGGCGTCCACAACTCCGGTGATTGGGCGGCGAAGCCGCTGCGGTTCTGCTGGGACTCTCCACACCTGTCGAGGCCGGTTCCGCGCGCGTTTCGAGCGGTGGGCGACTAGCCTTACGGCCAGTCCGGCCGGCTGGGATCCCGCCGCTCTTTCGTCTCCCAATCCGCGCGGACCGGTGCGAATACGTCGGTGGCTGTGCAGCCATCCGGTCCGGCCGCCGCGCCGTGCTCCACCTCGCTGGGGATGACATAGGTGTCGCCGGCACGCAGCTCCAGCACCTCGGTCCCGATCCGCATCGTCATCGAGCCGCGGACGATGAACCCGAGCTGCTCGTTCTCGTGCTTGTGCTCTGACACGACTGAGTTGGGTGCGAGGTCGACGACCGCCAGCGTCAGGCGGTCACCGTTGAGCGAGCGGGCGGTGACGCCTTCCGCGAGCACGATCGGCCGCAGCTTCTCGAGCGCCTGGAACGCGCTCACTCGACGACCCGGTCGATGATGGTCGCCGTCCCCAGCCCGCCGCCACAGCACATCGTCTCGAGGCCGTAGCGCAGGTCTCGGCGCTCGAGCTCGTAGAGGAGCCTGTTCATCAGGATTCCGCCGGAGGCACCGAGCGGGTGGCCGACTGCGATCGCGCCGCCGTTGACGTTCGTCTTTTCGAGGTTCGCGCCGGTCTCCTTCTGCCAGGCCAGCACCACCGAGGCGAAGGCCTCGTTGATCTCGAAGAGGTCGATGTCCTTCAGTTCCAGCCCTGCTTGCCGGAGCACGGCGGCGGTGCCCGGGATGGGACCCTCCAGCATCAGCACTGGATCCGTGCCGACGACGGCTTGCGCGCGGATCCTGGCTCGAGGCTTGAGCCCGAGCTGCTTTGCCTTCTCGAGCGACATCAACAGCACCGCCGCGGCACCGTCGGAGATCTGGCTCGAGTTGCCCGCCGTGATGGAGTGCTCCGGATTGAAAGCCGGCTGCAAAGCCGCCACCGCTTCGTAAGAAGCGTTCGCGCGGATGCCTTCGTCCTTGGAGAACATCTCGGTGTGGCCGTTGCCCTCCAGGGGGACGTCCACGGACATGATCTGCGACCGCATGTAGCCCTTCTCGGTCGCGTCGTGTGCACGCTGATGGCTCATCACGCCGAACTCGTCCATCTGCTTACGCGAGATCCCATACTTGCGCGCGATCAGCTCGGCCGAGATGCCTTGCGGCACAAGGTCGTAGAGCTCCGCGAGCTCGGGTGGAAACGGTGTCCCGGGCTGCAGCGCGTTGGAACCCATCGGCACGCGGCTCATCGATTCCACGCCGCCCGCGATGGTCACGTCGCACACTCCGGACTGGATGAGGTTAGCCGCGAAGTGGATGGCCTGCTGGCCAGAT
>Ga0209805_1001335_pt1 | contig 15030 bp, 9 predicted proteins | sample GraSoiAngelo_148_FD_185905 | JGI IMG/M metagenome (GOLD analysis project Ga0209805, IMG submission 185905) | Grasslands soil microbial communities from the Angelo Coastal Reserve, California, USA - 14_1009_09_20cm (SPAdes) (version 2) | ecosystem: Environmental > Terrestrial > Soil > Grasslands ... | reverse complement strand
TTGAGCTCAGTCAACGGTAAGTAGCGCTGCGGGTCCTGTCCCGGGCTCGGGGCCGTGCCCTCGCCGCACCCTCCCCACCTTTCGCGTCGTTCGCTCCGCTCACTCCGCGGGGTGGGTCCCCGGGGAACCCGCGGCTCGTGCACAACCCGCTCGCCCGTGCCACCCGCTGCGCCTTGCGCTTGTCCTAGCGGAGACGCTCTCTCGGGACAACTATGCGCACAGTGGTTCCTTCACCGGGTTTGCTTTGCACTTTGCAGAGCCCGCCCAGAAAGGCCACGCGCTCGCGCATGCCCAGAAGTCCGAAATGTCCGGGACGCACTCCGGCTTCTCCCCACTGTTCGGTTTCGAAGCCATGACCGTCGTCGCCCACGTCAATCTCGAGCGTCTCCTCGTTCTTGAGAAGCGCGAGACGGACCTCGTGTGCAGCTGCGTGCTTTTTCACATTGTTGAGCGCTTCGACCGCGACGCGGTAGAGCGTCGATTCGGCCTCGCGCGACAGCGGACCGGGATCGTCGAGCGCTTCTTCGAGCGTCCAACCAGCTTCGTCCGCCATCTCGCGCGCCGCCGCCGACAGAGCTGCCACGAGGCCGAGATCGTCAAGCGTCGCCGGCCGAACTGTTCCCAAGATCTCGCGCGTCTCGCGAATGGCGCGGCGCAGCAGCTCGGTCGCCTTGCCGACCTGGACGTTCTCAACGCCCGCGCTCTGGAGCTGCGCGTGGGCGGAGACGAGGATCGGCGCCAATCCGTCGTGCAGATCGCGCGCAAGGCGGCGCCGATTTTCTTCTTCTTGGGAGAGAAGCTGCCCGGTGAAATGCTGGAGGTCGCCGTAGAGCTCCATGCGTTCGATCGCGAAGGCCGCCTGGTCGCCGAGGATGCGCAGAAACGCGATCGCGTCGTTTCCGGGGTGAGCCTGCCGGTTGACGTTGAGGACGCCCTGGGTCTTGGCGGCGACGAGGAGAGGGATGCAGATCGCGAACGGGACGTCCTTTGTATAGGGCGTCCCGAGCTCCTTCGAGGCGGGGCCTTCGATGATCAGCGGCTCGCGCCGCTCGAGCGCCTGCCACGAGATCGACGGTCCCACCCCGACGCGCGTTCCCACCAAACGGCCGGGACGGGCCGCGCGGATGATGAGTGCGTCACCCGCCGCGTCGACCGTCATGAGTGAGGCGGACTCGTAGGTGACCGCTTCGTGAGCGGCCTCGAGCACGAGATCGAAGAGCTCGTCGGCGCTCGCGGCGTTCCCTATGCGCACCGTCGCGCGCTCGAGGGAGCGGAGCAGGGTGGAGGGGGTCAGGTCGCGGGCTGCTCGACCAGGCCGTTCCGGACCGCGTAGATCGCGGCCTGCGTGCGGTCCGATACGTTCAGCTTCTCGAGGATCGCGGCGACGTGACTCTTGACGGTCTCCGGCGACAGCACCAGCTTGTCCGCGATCTCGCGGTTGCTCAGGCCTTCGGCGACGAGCGCGAGGATCTCACGCTCGCGTTTGGTGAGGTTGCGCGCGGCCGGGGCAGTCGTCGAGCCGGGCTTCATCTCGGAGAGCATCCCCTTGAGCATCTGCGATTCGATGAAGGCGCCGCCGGTCGCCACCTGGCGGATCGCGTCGATGAGGTCGTCCTTCGACACGTCCTTCAGAAGGTAACCGGCCGCGCCGGCACGGACCGCCTCCCTCAGGTACGCCGGGTTGTCATGCATGGTCACCATGATCACGGCGGTGCGTGAGCGTTCCTCTTTGATGCGCCGCGTGGCCTCGAGGCCGTCCATGTCCGGCATCCGGACGTCCATGAGCACGACATCGGGCAGCTCCTTGCGAGCCGTCTCGATCGCCTCACGGCCGGTCTTGGCCTCACCCACGACGGTCAGGTCCTCGGCCTTCGCGAGCATGGACGCGACCCCCTGCCGCACCAGCTCGTGGTCGTCGACGAGAAGCACACGGATCGCCATCGCCGAGATTCTAGGGGTCGATCACGCGATGGCGATCCAGATGAGATAGAGGAGTAGCCCTGCGAGCACGACCAGGAGTACGCCGATACCGAAAAGGGCCAGCGAGCCAGCCTCGCTTTTCGCGGACGGTGTCAACAACCTTTCTACAGCACTTACAAGATCGGCCGAAGGAGCGTCCTTCGCCACCCACCCTTGCGGTTTGTCGACCTGTCGTTCCGCGGCCGCGGCCTCGGCTGGGCTCGCCGCGAGGATCAACGACGAGACGCCAAGCTCGGCTCGCCCGTCCCGGCGCAGGACCAGCGCATCGACCAGAGCGAGGTCGGCGGGCCAGCTTCGGGCGAGGGCCACGGCGTCGGCAAGCTTCGCGGCGCGACGCACGTCGTAGCGGCGTTCGAGGCGGAGGATCGTCTCGATCCCCGCTCCGACGCTCGGGTGCGAGACGACCAGGAGGACCCTCGGTCGGCTGATGGCGGGACGATACACGGTTGTCCCGTTCCGCTACATCGGACCTACACCGTTCCTCCCCCTCCCGTCTGATGCCTTGTAACAGCCAAGAAACGACTCTTTCACTCGTGCCAAAGCGAATCCTCATCGCCGACGACCACCTCGCCGTGCGCGAGGGCCTTCGGTCGCTCATCGACCCCGATCCCGACTTCAAGGTCGTGGGCGAGGCCGCTGATGGCATCGAGGCGGCACGGAAGGCCCTCGAGCTCCGCCCCGACCTGATCATGCTCGACAACTCCATGCCGGGTATGACCGGGCTCGAGGTAGCCCGGATGCTCCGGGACAACCTCCCGGCCACGAAGATCGTCTTCCTCACGCTGGACCCGGGCATCCGCGACCTCGCCCTCGCAACGGGCGCGGCCGCGCACATCTCAAAGGACCAGCCCCCGCAGGAGATCATGCGTGTCGTCCGCGCCGCGGCCGGCATTTCGACGCCGAAGCCACAGGTAAACCAGCCGATGAGCGCACAGGCCAAGCTCGCCGAGCTCCTCATTTCCGAAAAGCTCCTCACCTCGCGGCAGATCCAGGACCTCGATCGCTCGCGCGAGGGCAAGCAGACTCTCTCCAACGCCGTCCTGCGATCGAGCCTCGTTGCGGCGGACGCGCTCGCGAACGCATTCGCTCGCATCACTGGCCACCCGGTGGTGTCGCTCCGAAGTGCCCCCGAGCCCGCCGTCATACGTCAGCTTCCGCGCCGCTTCTGCGAGCTCCGCGCCGTCGTCCTCATCGAGTTCGGACGCGCGAGCGCCACGCTCGCAATGGCCGATCCGCTCGACGAGGCAGCCGCGCGCGAAGCCAAGGACATGCTCGGAGACATCGATCTCAAGGTCGTCACGGCCACCCTCACCGAGGTTCGTGATGCGATCCACCACGCGCATGCGCCCGCGCTCGTGCCGCTCGTGGCCGTGCCGCCGCTTCCAGAGAGGCGGTCGCGACGTCCGCTTGCGCTCGTCGCCGCTCTCGCCGCTGCGTTCCTTCTGATCGCGACGGGCACCGGCGTTCTCTTGAACCAGACCACAGTGGTCGCGGCGCGGGCGAACCTCACGATCTTCCAAGGGACTGTCGACGTCCGTCATGGGTCGGGCAGCTTTGCCGCGGCTTCGACGAACGACCTCGTCGAGCAGGGCGACACGATCCGCACGGCCTCGGGCGGGCACGCCGCACTGACATTCTTCGACCGATCGCTCGTCGTGCTCGAGCCTGACACCCAGGTCGTCCTCGAGACCCTTCGCACGGTTGCCGGCGGTCGCGACATCGACCTCGTTCTCCGCCAGGTGACCGGCAAGACGTGGCACGTCGTCGCACACAGCATCGGCGAGGGTGGCCGCTACGCGGTGCTCACCCCAACGTCAATGAACACAGTGCAGGGCACCGCCTTCCAGGTGCGCATCGATGCCCTTGGTCGGACCGTCATCAGCACGACCGACGGAACCGTGCGCACGTTCGGCACCGACACCGCGATACCGCCGGTGCTCGTTGCCGCGGGGATGCAGAGCACGGTCACGCAGACCGGACCGTCGGCCGCCGCGCCGATCACCGACGCGACCCTCACCTTCACGTTCGAGGATGCAAATCAAGCCTTCGTCGTGAACGCGGCTGGACAAGCAGCCGGAACGAAGGAAGGCGTGGTTCTCCGCTATATCCCCGGGTCGTCGATCGCGCAGGACAACGGCCGCGTTGCGGTCACGATCCCGGGCACGGACGCTGGACGATTCAGCTCGGTCGTGGCCCCGAAAGGCGACGTCGCACAGGTGCGCATCGCGACTGATCTCACCCAGGGCGGCAAAACGACATCGGTCACCGAGACTCGGCCGGTCGAGAGTGGGACTGCGAAGGGCGGCGTCACGATCAACAACACCACCGTCGTCGTGATGACCGACGCCGCCGCGAAGGCGGCCGCAGCTCCGATCGTGGCGAGCGCACCGCCGAGCCCGACGCCTTTCAATCCGCTCACCCTCATCTCGCGCGGTCCGCAGGGCGACCTCGGACCGGCCGGTCCGGTTGGTCTGAATGGCGAGCCGGGCGCGCAGGGTCCTCCGGGTCCAGCGGGTCCGACAGGTCCGTCCGGCGCATCCGGAAATCCCGGTCCTTCGGGCGCCCCGGGCGCTACTGGACCTTCCGGCGTTGGCCCTGCAGGCGCGACCGGCGCCGCGGGCGCTGATGGCCTTCCCGGTGCGACCGGCGATCCGGGCGTTCAGGGTCCTGCCGGCGCGGCCGGCCCTGCCGGTGCCGCTGGTCCCGCGGGCCCCGCCAGCGTCGGCCCCACTGGCCCTACCGGCGCGACCGGGCCGACCGGTGCAACGGGCGCGAACGGAGTCGATGGCGCGACCGGTGCGACAGGCGCAAACGGAGCTGTTGGAGCGACCGGGCCGCAGGGCGCGACCGGAGTCGCCGGCGCGACGGGCGCGACCGGTAACAATGGTGTTGACGGAGCGACCGGGGCCACCGGTGCAACCGGCAACAACGGAGTCGATGGTGCGACTGGTGCTACCGGGCCCGTCGGCGCGACTGGTGCGAACGGAGCGATAGGCCCGACAGGTCCTCAAGGTCCGATCGGCGCGACGGGCGCCACCGGAGCGACCGGTAACAATGGAGTTGACGGCGCAACCGGTGCAAACGGCGCGACCGGTGCCACTGGTTCCAATGGCGCGACGGGCGCGAACGGTGCGACTGGCGCTAATGGCGCGACCGGTGCCACTGGATCGAATGGCGCGACGGGAGCTCAGGGTCCGACTGGTGCGCTGGGACCGACGGGCTCGGTTGGGCCCACAGGTCCTCAGGGCCCGACAGGCGCCAATGGCGCGACGGGCGCGAACGGTGCGACTGGTGCTAACGGCGCGACCGGTGCTACTGGATCGAATGGCGCGACTGGCGCCAACGGCGCGACCGGAGCTCAGGGTCCGACGGGCGCACAGGGTCCGACCGGATCAGTGGGGCCGACCGGTCCTCAGGGTCCGACAGGTGCGAACGGTGCCACAGGCGCGAATGGCGCGACTGGCGCCAACGGCGCGACCGGAGCTCAGGGCGTGACGGGAGCGAATGGCGCGACCGGCGCAAACGGTGCCACAGGCGCGAACGGTGCCACCGGTGCGAACGGCGCGACTGGCGCCAATGGTGCGACCGGTGCGAACGGTGCCACAGGCGCGAATGGCGCGACTGGCGCAAACGGCGCGACCGGAGCTCAGGGTCCGACGGGTGCGCAAGGCCCCACCGGCTCTGTGGGACCAACCGGTCCTCAGGGTCCGACAGGGGCAAACGGCGCCACGGGCGCGACTGGTGCGAACGGTGCCACCGGTGCCAACGGCGCGACTGGAGCTCAGGGCGTGACGGGAGCCAATGGCGCCACCGGCGCGAACGGTGCCACAGGCGCGAATGGCGCGACTGGCGCGAACGGCGCGACTGGCGCGAACGGTGCAACTGGTGCAACTGGCGCGACTGGTGCCAACGGTGTGACCGGAGCTCAGGGTCCGACGGGCGCACAGGGTCCGACCGGATCAGTGGGACCGACCGGTCCTCAGGGTCCGACCGGTGCCAACGGCGCGACGGGCGCGAATGGTGCCACGGGTGCGAACGGTGCCACCGGTGCCAACGGAGCGACTGGAGCTCAGGGCGTGACGGGAGCCAATGGTGCGACCGGTGCGAACGGAGCGACTGGTGCCAACGGAGCGACCGGTTCGAACGGCGCGACCGGCGCAACGGGCGCCAACGGTGTGACTGGCGCCACCGGATCGAACGGCGCGACGGGCGCCACCGGATCGAACGGCGCCACCGGCGCAACGGGCTCGAACGGCGCAACTGGTGCGACCGGATCGAACGGCGCGACGGGTGCGCAGGGTCCGACCGGCGCCCAGGGTCCGACGGGTTCTGTCGGACCAACTGGTCCGCAGGGTCCGACCGGTGCGAACGGAGCAACGGGTGCGACCGGCGCGAACGGCGCCACAGGCGCGAACGGTGCGACCGGTGCCAATGGTGCGACCGGCACCGACGCCTACACCACCACCAGCGCGAACTACACCCAGCCGGCGGTCAGCGCCACGGTGAGTGTCACCGTCGGCACGACCGCCTGGATGGCCGCCGGTCAGTACCTCTACGTCAACACCGGCGGCTTCTACACCGTGAGCTCGATCACCAACGCCACCACCGTCGTGCTCACCAACCTCGGCTACAGCGGCAACGCCGCGCCGACCACCGTGATCAACAGCCCCAAGGCCGTGAGCCCCGGCGGGATTCAAGGCGCGAACGGTGCAACTGGTGCAACTGGCGCGACTGGTGCCAACGGCGCGACTGGCGCAACCGGATCGAACGGTGCCACTGGGGCAACGGGCTCGAACGGCGCAACTGGCGCAACCGGATCGAACGGCGCGACGGGCGCCACCGGATCGAACGGCGCAACTGGTGCGACCGGTTCAAACGGCGCGACGGGTGCGCAGGGTCCGACCGGCGCACAGGGTCCGACGGGTTCTGTCGGACCAACTGGTCCGCAGGGTCCGACCGGTGCGAACGGCGCCACAGGCGCGAACGGTGCGACTGGTGCGAATGGCGCAACCGGATCGAACGGTGCCACTGGCGCAACCGGATCGAACGGCGCAACTGGCGCAACGGGCTCGAACGGCGCAACTGGCGCAACGGGCTCGAACGGCGCAACTGGCGCAACCGGATCGAACGGCGCGACCGGAGCTCAGGGTCCGACCGGCGCCCAGGGTCCGACGGGGTCTGTCGGACCAACTGGTCCGCAGGGTCCGACCGGGGCGAACGGAGCAACGGGTGCAACCGGTTCGAACGGCGCGACCGGCGCAACGGGCGCCAACGGTGTGACTGGCGCCACCGGATCGAACGGCGCGACCGGTGCGACAGGATCGAACGGCGCAACCGGTGCCACGGGTGTCAACGGCGCCACCGGCGCGACTGGGTCGAACGGTGCGACCGGTGCTCAGGGCGCAACGGGTGCCCAGGGCCCGACTGGTTCTGTTGGCCCCACCGGTCCTCAGGGTCCGACAGGCGCAAACGGCGCCACGGGCGCGACGGGCGCGAACGGCGTGACGGGTGCCACCGGTTCCAACGGCGCAACCGGCTCGACCGGCGCGACTGGCGCGACCGGGTCGAACGGTGCGACCGGTGCTCAGGGCCCAACGGGTGCCCAGGGCCCGACTGGTTCGGTTGGCCCCACCGGGCCTCAGGGCCCGACCGGCGCAAACGGCGTTACGGGCGCGACCGGGTCGACTGGCGCGACTGGCTCGACCGGAGCGACGGGCGCGACGGGTGTGGGCGCGACCGGCGCGACCGGTGCAACCGGTGCGACAGGCGTGGGCTCGACGGGAGCCACGGGCGCAACCGGCGCGACCGGGGCGACAGGTGTCGGGTCGGCCGGGGCCACGGGTGCGACTGGTGCGACCGGTGCGACGGGCGTGGGGTCGACGGGCGCCACCGGTGCAACCGGCGTCACCGGTGCGACCGGCGCGACCGGCTCGGGCTTCAGCCAGGTCAACAAGGACGGCGTGTCGCAGGGCAGCGGTTCGATCCTGAACTTCGCGAACGGATTCGGGGTCACCAACGTGAGCGGCACCATCACCGTCGACGGCGCCGGCTTCGTTCACAACACCGGCGCGGTCAACGAGTCCATCGACGGCAACAAGACCCTGACCGGGAACACGACCTTCACGGGGACGACAACCGTAAACAACGCCACCACGACCGGAACAGCTTCGTCAATCAGCACCGGGAACGGCCTCACGACGGGTCAGGCCTTGAGCTCCAGCACCGGCACCTCGACGTTCTCGACAGGGAGCGGGACCGGACGCGGATTCTTCTACGGTGGCGCGACGGATTCACAGGTCGGTGCGAATACCTTCTCGAGCACCGGGAACTTCACCGGAACGCTCGTTGCGCTCACCGCGGACGAGACCACGGCGGGCACCATCCTCGGGATTAGCGCGAAGAGCCTGACGACCGGCAAGGCCATCGACGTTTCGCTCGGCACTCTCTACTCGGGTCAGACCGACTCCGTGGCTGGGTACACCGTCGGCGCGGTCAACGTGCGCGCTCAGTCCTTCACCGGCAACGTCTTCAACGTCTCCGCCTCAGGTGCCGCATCTTCGACCGGTAACCTCGCGAACCTCTCGAGCAACCAGCTCGCAGGGAACGTCCTCAACGTCCAGGGCAACGGCCTCACGACCGGCACCGCCGTGAACGTCTCGACCACGAGCCTCGCGGCCGGCGGCAAGGCCGTCGCGGTCACCGTCGGGACCGCCGGAACGCCGATCTTCGTGAACACCGCCAACCTGTACTCAGGCAACCTCGTCGACCTGCAGGTGAACTCAGTCTCCAAGTTCAGCGTCGACCAGACCGGTCAGCTCACGCTCGCGGGCAATCTCCTCGTCCGCGGCGGGACGATCACCGGGCCGACGAGCGGCACCTTCACGATCGACAACGGCAGCGCGCAGCCGATCGCCATCGGCACGACGACCGCGACGACGATCAACATCGGTCAGTCAGGCCAGGCGCAGAACCTGCTCGGCAACGCGACCGTCTCCGGGACGCTCGGCGTGACAGGAAACTTCTCGGTGAACACCAACAAGTTCAACGTCACTGCGGCGAGCGGTAACACGACTGTCGCTGGAACCCTCGGCGTGACGAGCGACCTCACGGTGAACACGAACAAGTTCATCGTCACCGCATTGACTGGCAATACGACAGTGGGCGGCACGCTCTCGGTCCTCGGCGCGACGATCACCGGCCCGACGAGCGGCACGTTCAGCATCGACGGTGGCTTCGCAGGCGGCGCGCTCAACATCGGTGGTACGGCGAACACCGGCACAGTCACGATCGGCCGCGCAACTCAGACCGTCGCACACCCGGGGAACGTGACGGTCGCCGGGACGATCGCGGGTAGCGGCAACATCAGCACGAGCGCCGGCGGCATCACGATCACCGGTAACAGCACGATCGCCGGTACGCTGACGAGCCTCACAGGCCTGACCTCGTCGGGCACGATCACGTTCAGCGGCTTGACGACAGGCCTCGTGTACAACACGAGCGGTGTCTTGAGCCAGGTCGGGAACGGCACGGCTGGCCAGGTCCTCACCTCAAACGGGGCGAGCGCGCCGACATTCCAGGCCGTGGCTGGCACGGCGTCGAACGTCGTCGTCCTCGCGAGCGGCACGACGACGTACACGCCGAGCGCCGGGACGCTCGCGATCATGATCGAGTGCGTCGGCGGCGGCGGTGCTGGCGGCGGCGCATCGGGTGGCTCGGGCACCGCCTCGGTCGGCGGCGGCGGCGGCGCGGGCAGCTACCAGCTGGGGTACCTCGCCTCGCCGGTCGGCCCCTACACGATCCAGATCGGCGCGGGCGGCGTCGGCGGCTCCGGCACGAGCGGCGGCAACGGCACGGCGACGTGGTTCGGCAGCGCCTCGGGGCAGTGCGTTGCGAACTTCGGCACTGGCGGCCTTGGCCCGCTGGTCGCTGGCACCACCGTGAGCTCAAACCTCGGCGGCCCGGGCGGCGCCGCGGCAACCTGCAACTCGGGCTGCAAACTGACAGTGGCCGGGGCTGCGGGCGACCCGGGTGTCCGCTTCTCGGGAACGCTCGTGAACCCAGGCAACGGAGCCAACAGCGAGTTCGCTGGCGGCGGCCAGATCCTCTCGCAAGGTCAGACCGCTGGCGCCGCGGGCGGCGGTTGCGGCGCGGGCGGCTCAGGCTCCGGATCGACGTCGTCCACCGCGACGGCGGGCGGCGCGGGCTCGGCCGGCTGCATCCGCATCATCGAGTTCAAGTAACTCACTACTTGTGCCACGGTCCGCTACCTGATCTGATGTGTCCGGTTTGACCCAGAACGCGATCGTCGTCCCGATAAGCGCACTTCGCCGCATCTTTCTGATGCTTCTCGTGCTTATCGCGCTGATCGTCGTTGTGCTGGTCGTGCGCACGCAGGTCTTCCGCGCGGGCATCGCGACGCTCTTCGCGCCCGATGCGGCGGAGGTGATCGACCGCAGCCTCTACCAGGCGGTCTTCCTCACGAATGGCGCGACCTACTTTGGCAAGTTGCAGCCGCAAGGGGACCAGTGGTTCCTGCTGACCGACGTGTTCTACCTGTCCGCGTCCGATCAGACCGGTGCTCAGCTCATCAAGCGCGGCAGCGAGGCCCAGGGGCCGAAGGAGCCGATGATCATCTCGCGCGAGCAGGTGCTGTTCATCGAGAACCTGCGTGACGACGGCGACATCGTGACGCTCATCAAGAAGTTCAAGTCCGGGCAGACTCCCTCCGCCTCCGCGCCCCCGGCCACGATCGCGCCGAGCGCGAGCGCTCGCCCGAGCGCCACGCCGAGCCCGAGTCCTACACGCTGAACAAGATCGGTCTCGCCTACCGCCGGGTGCTGCGCTGGCTCATCGCGCACCGCCGCCGCCTTCGCGACATTGCGATCGCCTTCGTCGTGTTCGTCGCGGCGATGCTCTTCACTCAGTGGTGGGACTTCACCGTTCCGGCGCTCGGCCGTGCCCAGTACCAAGCGGTCTTTCTCACGAACGGACAGACTTACTTCGGCCGTTACTACGACCGGTTCGGCGCGTACGCGAAGATCGAGGACGTCTACTACCTCCAGCAAGGACAGGCCACCGACTCGAGCGGCACAACGGATACGCGGATCATCCGCCGCGGTCACGAGCTGCACGAGCCGAACTCGCGGATGCTGATCCCGAAGTCGGCGATCCTTTTTGTCGAGGATCTGACCGACTCCTCGCAAATCGCGCAGTTCATGCAACGGGACGCGGGCCGATGAGCCTCTACGACCCCGAGCGCGACCCCGTCCGCATCGCCGGCCGCTGGCTGCGCTGGGGCTTCGCCTGGATCGGGCTACCTCTGGTGCTAGGGATCTTCGTATCCGCGAACCTGGATCTCCGCTCGCTCCCGCTCTTCGGTCCCGAACGCATGTCCGCCGTGCTCTTTCTGGATGGCCAGGCGTACTTCGGTCACCTCGATGACTCGGGAGAGAACGGGACACTTCTGCTCCGCGATGTCTACTACTTCAAGAACAGCGAGGGCGCTGTGACCGGAGTTCCGGTTGGCCTCGTTCGTCGCGGGACGGAAGCACATGAACCCGCTGACGGGATGCGCATCAATCGCGATCGCATCCTTGCGATCGAGCGGGTCGGTCCCGGATCGCCGGTAGCGCAGGCGGTCCAGGTGGAACGCGAGCTCACTCACACCTCGCCCGGCAACGTGTCGCTGAACCGCACGACCGTCGCTGGGGCCGCGGCGTTGCGGGACCAGCGTGTCGCCGCGGAGCACGACCTCGCGCGCTCCTGGACCGCGGCGGTCGACCAGCTGCGCAAGCTCAACGATTTAGTCTTGCCGGTGACGAAGGCCGAGGCTGATCAGATCACCGAGAAAGCGATGGCCGACCTCCGTACCGTGCGGCGAAATGGGCTCGCCGCACTCGGGACGGAGGTCGGTATGTCCGCGACCGACCTTGATGCCTACGTCCGTTCGACCGACCCGCTCCTCGACGGCCAGAGCTTCGCGACCGACGTGGGGGTCCTGCTCGCACCGGATCTCGACGCGATCGTGAATCGCGCGACGCAGCTCTACGGGCAGGTCGGTGACGCGGCCGCGAAGCAGCTCACGCAGGCGAAGGCGACGCCCGCTCCGAGCCCGAGCCCTCGCCCCTAGTTCACGGCCTCGCGGCGCCCGCCGTCGAGCGGCGTGAGGTTGACCACAGTCGGTTGGTCGAGCGGCTCCTGTTGCAACGCGAGCGCGATGGCTTGCGCTCGGCTGTGCACGCCGAGCTTGAGGAGGATGTGCTCGATGTGCTTCTCGACGGTCTTCGCGGTGATGACGAGATCGCGTGCGATCTCGACGTGATCCATGCCGCACGCGAGGAGTCGCAGGATCTCCAGCTCGCGCCGGGTCAGACCGGCAACGACCGTGCGGGCTATCGGCCGTGATCGTTTCGCCAGCCGCTGTACACGCGCGAGAAGCTCATCGAGCACGAATGGCTTGAGCATGTAGTCGTCGGCACCAAGCAGGAGGCCGGCGACGCGATCGAAAGATTCCTTGCGTTCCCCCGAGATGAGGATGATGCCGATCGAGTCCCCGTATTCATCACGGAGGCGGCGGCAGAGCTGATAGCCGGAGATATCCGGAAGGTGGACGTCCAGGAGGATCACGTCGGGCGTCTCGCGCTGGATCAGATACAGCGACTCGCGGGCATCGGAGGCCCGACGAGTGGGGAACCCGTGCTCGGTGAGCGTGCTCGCAACGAGGTCGCAGACGAGCGGGTCGTCGTCGACGACGAGCACCCGACCGCGCGGTCGCATGTTCGTTGCCATACCGATCGTGCACACGGTTGCAAGAAACGCACCGACGTCACTTCGATGACGGTGCCGTAACAAATATTGATTGGCTCGATGCAGATCTTCGACCGCAGGTGATCTCGTACGGGTTCTCGCGTAGGTGCGCGTTCGGTGAAGATCCGGTCGGCGCCGCTCACCGTCGGTCCACCCGCGTTCATAGCGTCCGTGCTCGTCGGGATGCCGACGAGAAAACGCAAAAGGAGAACACGGACGCATGCCGTATCCACCACTTGAACGAATCGCGAGATCGCGCGTGGTTTCGACGATCACCATCCTCGCCCTTTGCGCAGGGGCCGCGCTCTCAGGGAGCGTCGCGCAGGGACGCATGGACGCTCTGACCGGCTCGCCCCTCGTAAGCTCGCAGAGCCAGGACACGACCGCCAAAGTGACCGGCGGCGGTACCGTGCTGGCCGCAACGCTCTACCCGACGACAATCGCGAGCTTCGGGCTCAACGCACGCCGACCTCCGGGCTTCACCGGTGGAGCCACCGCAGTGGGCCGGATCAACTACGACCGCCACCGGAATTCCGTCGGGCGCCACGTGAACGTCCCTGTCGTGCTGATGCAGGCATTCAACAGCGGCGGACAGAGCGGCGGCTCCGCAACGATCGCCGGCGACTGCACCGCGCCGGGCTCGGAGTGCCCGCCCACGGATATGTCCGTTCTCGTCTACGTGGAGGACAACGCCGACCCCGGAGCCGGATCTGACGTCTTCCGGATCTTCTTCTGTTCGCTGGGTCCGACCCTGCCGGGACCCGGGTTCAATGGGGGGACCGCTCCGACCGGCTGCGAGGGGCCTGAGGGCGGCAACCTTCGGACCGGGAATATCCAGGTACGAACCGATGCCGGCGTCCTCGGCGAGCAGACCGCCACCGCAGCCGCGGCAGGCATCTTTCCGACGACGCCGACTTTCAACGGCGTCGACCTCGCCGGTGGAATCTACGGTGTCGGCGTCCGAAGCGGAACGGATTCCACATACGGAGACATTCACGCGGAGTTCACTGGCATCAGCGCCATCGGCTTGTACCAGATCATCAGCGTCGACGGCTCGATCACGAGTGGGTCGATAGCGGGCGGCACGCTGACCTTCAGCGGCACCGCCACGCTCGACATGGGCGATGGTCCGCCTCCAACGGGAGGTCTCTCGCTCACCGGGACACTCACGGCGACCGGGATCACGCTGACCGTCGGCGGGTCGGCGCTTCCGGCCCTACCGAAGACCGACGGATTCACCGTCATGGAGTAGCCCGTCGCTAGCCATACCGGGACGCGTTTCGCGATGCCGTGGACCGCAAGGTCCACGGCATCCTCGTCTCGCGGCGTGCGCGCTATTTCGAGGTGAAGGTGAAGTCGCCCGAGACCGCAAGCGTTCCGGCCGAGTTACGGCTCAGGACCCGGTAGTGATAGATCGTCAGCCGGGTGAGCCCGCTGAGCTTGACCGAGTGGCTCGTCACGAGCGTTGAGTTGAGAGCACTCGCCTTGCCGTACGCCGTTGTCGTGCCGTACTGCACCTGACTGTCGGTGGGCACGTCCGTCGTCCAGGTCACGGTCGCCGTGGTCGGATTCGCGGTCGTCCGCACGTTGCTGATGACGGGCACCGCCATGTAGCTGTACGTGCATGTGCAGGACGCCGATTGCGTGTCAGGGTTCGTAACCACGACGCTCACGACGCCTGCCGCGTGCGCACCGGTGTCCCCGGTGATGGTGGTACTCGTGACTGTCACGCTAGTGAGTGCGACGCCGCCCACCGTCGCGGTTGCGCCCGACTGGAAGTCGGAGCCGCCGATGGTCACCGTAGTTCCTCCCGTGGTCGGTCCGCTCGCCGGCGAGATGGAGCCGACGGTGGGGGCACTCGACGCGTCGTAGCTGTAGGTGCATGCGCACGTCCCCGACTGCGTGTCCGGGTTCGTGACGGTGATGCTGTTCGTCGCGTTGGGCGCATGCGGTGCCGTGGTCCCGTTGATCGTGGTAGCAGTGACGGTCACACCGGTGAGCGCTACCCCGCCGATCGTCGCGCTTGCGCCGGCTTGGAAGTCCGTGCCGCTGATGGTCACCGCTGTGCCGCCAGCAGACGGTCCGTTCGCTGGCGAGATGCTCGTAACGGTGGGCGCCGGCGCGGGATCGTACGTGTAGGTGCAGGTGCACGTCGCGGATTGCGAGTCAGGATTGAACACCATCACGGCGTTACCCGTGCTCGGCGCGTGCGCGCCGCTCGTCCCGGTCAGCGTGGTATCCCCA
>Ga0209805_1001334_pt1 | contig 15035 bp, 20 predicted proteins | sample GraSoiAngelo_148_FD_185905 | JGI IMG/M metagenome (GOLD analysis project Ga0209805, IMG submission 185905) | Grasslands soil microbial communities from the Angelo Coastal Reserve, California, USA - 14_1009_09_20cm (SPAdes) (version 2) | ecosystem: Environmental > Terrestrial > Soil > Grasslands ... | reverse complement strand
AGTCGTCGACTTCAACCCGGTCGTCACACCGACCGGCATCGCCACTGTCGTTCCGAACAGCTACATCTTCGGCGAATTCAACACCGGCAATCTAGTTCAGCTCCAGCTCAATACAACTGGGTCCGTCTTCTCCATGACCCGGCTCTACACTGAACCGGTCGGAATAATCGCCGTCGAACTGGGACCTAACAACAAGCTCTACTTTACCACGCCCGACGGGATCTACACTTACGACCTTCCGGCTAGGCCCGCTGCAAATGCTGCGGACCCGTCTCTGGTGATACTGGTAATCATTGTCGTAGTTGCTGCAGCCCTACTCGTAGTTTACACTGCGATACATCATCGGCGCAAACGCACACAGATGCTTCAACAAGCCAGCACAGAAACGCCTAGGTGATGAGTGATTCCAGGTGGCCCACAGGTGCGCCTCCTAGACTTAGCAACTTGTCGTGGAAGGTTCTGATTGGCTCCTCTGGATGGGCATGGAAGAACCGCTCTCGGGCCTTTTTGATGAACAGTTTTCCTAGAGTGTAGCCGTAGTAGGAGTGGTCGAAGGTTCCTCGCAACGCTTCCCGCTCAGCAGGCCCTGCTTCCATCCACGCATTCTTCATGATGAACTGTCGCGCTTCATCAAGTGTCATTCCTTGAGTGTGCATCTTGAAGGAGACGATGAAACGGCAGTCCCTCAACAAAGCCTCCTTCAACTGAATAAACCGCAACCGCTCGACCCCGTACCCTTCGTCCAGCATCATCTCCTCACAGTAGTGCGCCCAGCCCTCGCCGAACGCATAGTTCCAGTAAGCCTTCCGCGTCATCGAAGTTCCATACTCTTTCTGGAACACACGGTGCGTGTAGTGTCCCGGCCAGACCTCGTGAATCGCAATCTCCTTCAACGTCACACGATTCAGATGGCGGAGCCATTCCTCTGTTCTCTTCGCGTCCCATCCCTCCTCTGGAGGAGTCACGTAGTACAGTCCTTCTACGCCCTCCTTCTCGAACGGCCCTGGCGACGACATCGCCGCGGTGGTCGTGGCTCGCATGTGGGACGGAGTGGGAACCACTCTGACCCGGGTCCCAGGGGGAATACGAACAAGCTCTCTCTCCCTCAGCCAACCTTCTAGATCGTGCAATCCCTCAGCCGCATCATCAATCAATAGCTTGGCTGTCGGATGGTCTTCCTGAATCTCCTCAAGAATCGTCGACACCTTCGCGCCAGGCCTAATTCTCTCAGTAACCTCACTCAAAGCTTTCGTGTTTGCTTCTAGGTCGCGAATGGCCAACTCTAACACTTCTTCGACTGGTTGGCTGATCCTATCGTTGACCCAGAGTAGTTTCTGGAAACGTTCTCTTCCGAGCGCAAAATCCATCGAGGTCTTATGTTCCTCATGGAGTGCCTCAATGAACTCAACCATCGAGATTACAGCCTCAGCCTTCGACCTTTCGAACTCTTCTCGGATTGCCACGTTCGCTTTTGCAGCTTCTCGGGCCGCGTCTCCGTCGAGGTCCCGTATGACGCCTTGAGTCTGCTTTATCGCGACCTCGACAATCGGGTCTGCTAAGGTTCCGTCAAGATCTCTCGACGCTTGATCTAGAAACCCGGGGATGGTGCGGAGATGCTTGTTCACCGCGCTTATCCTAGCATCGACAGGAGCATACTCACGGGAGACGTAAGGAGTAGCACTCAGCTGCAGCGCATAGATGGTCGGCCGAGTAGAATACGCACGGAGATCTTGTATCTCGAAAAGGATTCTCTCGAGCATAGTTTCCATAGATTGCGCGTCTTGCCGTCCTTCCTTGTCGAGTTCATGAAATTCGTCTTTGATCCGCTGGAGCAGTCCGACAGCCTTGTCAGCCCATCGCTTGAGCCGATCAGCTGAAACATCAGGCAACAATCCATCATAATCATGTAAGCCCAGCATTACCGCTTGTCTAGGATTCAGCTCGAAGACGTGGTGAAAGACTTGCTCTTCTAGCTTGTCTAATCTAGAGACTAAAACCGGGATTCCCAAGAAGCCTCAGTAGGGAAGTTGCAAGCCGCCGATAAAAGATAGACTGTTCATGCTTATCGGCTCTTCTAAACGGCCTCATCTACTCAAGGAGTTTGGGAATAGTAACAAAATCTAATACTCAATGCTTCTCGGGCGTGCGGTTTGAAGAAGACATGGCAGCTCCCGCACCCAAAGCGAAGTCTAGGAAGAAGCTCATACTCGCCATAATCGCAATAGCTGTAATAGCGATTGTGGCCACACCTGCCGCATTAGCCGGAAGCTACAGGGTTCCCCTAGAAATCATGAGCTTCAACGATACTACCGGGACAACGAGGACGAGTAATATCACATTAACAAGCCAAGTAGTTACCGCATGGGAATATTATTTCAGTATCCGGACCCAGGGAATGGTCAGAACTTCGGACTCTAGCGTCTCGAGTAATGGGGGCACTACAAACATCACCCTGACAATGACATTGACAAATCCATCGAATCAGACAATAGATCTTGGACATACGAACATCAGCGGAGGAATCGGATCCAGGACCCATACTATCTACCTCTCAGTCGATCAAGGAGTCCGTGCCAACGGCTCGTACAGGTTCGACCTCGTGTTTACAGCCAACGTTGTCTTGCTGGGCGGAGTGGTTGAGGCGACCTTCTCGACAACGTTACATAGTAACTTCACCTTATCCGGCTTCTAAATCCCAGATCCTAGTGGTCCGATTGATTTCTACACCCGCCACGAAACTGGCCAGTGGAACAGTTACCAGCCCGTCCAATCCGAGTCATCGGCCACTGGACATTGACACGCTGTACCACACACGTGCGATACTCAGCGTGCAATGGTCTGTAGACGGCGAACATCTCTACTTCGACACGAACATAACAGGCCGCTACAACATCTGGGCAGTCCCTAGCAACCGTGGCTGGCCCGTACAACTGACAGTAAGCGACGAGAGAACCCTTCTTCAGGAGCCATCTCCAGACGGTCGGTTTCTCCTTTACGCGCAGGATATTCAGGGGGACGAGAAGCCGAACCTCTACCTCTTGGATCTTACAGAATTCACGATCCGCAACATCACAAACACTGGCAAGGTAGGATACCGGGACGCGAAGTGGTCGCCTGATGGAAGATCGCTCGTTTTCGCCGGAGAGCGTGATGGTCCGGGCACATATCCCGTTTTTCACTTTGACCCGGACAAGGGAACGATCAAGAAGATAATTGGACACGAGGCTGGCGACTGCGAGTCTCTCGAGTACAGCCCGGACGGTCGCAAGCTCGCACTGACAAGAACCCGGAACTATCAGTATACAGGTGCAAGCGTCTACGATCTTGAGACGGGGAACGAGACAATGCTTGCCCCGATTGACGACAAGTCAACCACGATAACCGGAGGCTGGACCCGAGATGGTAAACGGGTCTACGTTACCAGCAACGCAAACGATCGGGGAATAGACGCTGTCGCTCTGCTAGAACTGAAGCAGGGACCCGAGTTTCAATGGCTGACCTTGCAAGACTGGGACAGCCAGCTAGTGGACGTGTCCCCGACGGAGGACAAGTTCGCCTACATCGTCAACGAGGCGGGGAACCTGAGACTCCTGCTACGAGATCTGAACGGAGAAGAGGAAGAAATTCCGCCAACTCAAGGAGTGGTGCGCGCTGCAAGATTCTCGCCTGACGGAAAGCGCCTCGCCATCATACACGCCTCTGGGGACAGCCCGCACGACATCTGGATCTACGACCTCAAAGCGCGAACCCTGAAACAGATCACCGACTCGCTCGTCGGCGGTCTACATCGCGAGAATTTCGTTAACCCCCAGCTCGTCGTCTATCCCTCCTTCGACCAGACGCCGATCGCTGGCTTCCTATACGTCCCGGCCAACATCAAAGCCGATCACTCCCATCCCGCCATCGTCCTCTCCCATGGTGGCCCCCAGTGGGAACACTTCAACAGCTGGTTCCCCAGCATTCAATACTACACAAGCCACGGCTACCTCGTCATCGCCCCCAACTTCCGAGGATCAACTGGCTTCGGCCGCGAATTCACAGAGTCCCTCAGAAAGGACGCCGGCGGAGGAGACCTCAAAGACCTGGTCGCAGCAGTCGACTACCTCAAGACTACCGGCTACGTCGATCCCAACCGCATCGCGATAACCGGCGGCTCGTGGGGAGGATACCTGACACTAATGGCGTTGACAAAATACCCGGACATATGGGCCGCGGGAGTAAGCATTGTCCCGCTCGCCAACTGGTTCACAGCCCACGAGAACGAAGACCCTGTTCTGCAAAAGAATGACGAATGGCTGATGGGTGATCCTGTCGCGGACCGCGACCTCTGGCAGGACCGTTCACCCTTATTTTTCGCTAATAGGATCCGCGCTCCGCTTCTACTCTTAGCAGGACAGAATGATATTCGATGTCCGGTTAAGGAGACTGAGCAGATGGCTGATGCGGCAAGAAAGAATGGGGTGACAGTTGAGGTCAAGATTTACGAGAATGAGGGCCACGGGTTCGTGCGGCGGGAAAACGAGATCGATGCGATCAAGAGAGCGGCGAAGTTCCTAGAAACTCACGTGGGCCAGCGGTCAGCGAAAGGATAAGCACGCGATCCAGTCTTCCGATGGCTTAGGATGGATATAGCGCGTGAAATGATTATATACTCTATATAGCTATCTATGAGTCAAGCGGGCTCTAAGCGTTGAACAAGATTATGCTTTCGCTGGCCGATGAGACTTTCCTCACAGTATCTTCTCAAGCAAAGAAGAGGGGCATTTCAGTGCAAGAACTGTTGAGAGCAGTGATTGTACCAGAATGGGTAAAGGAAAACCTAGGCCCACGCACCATCTCAACCCGCCCCGTAGAAATTGCACTTACACCAACCACGCCCCAGATGAATCCGTATCACCGAAACCGAATACTCGACCACACAGTGGGCCAGCTAAAGTACTAAACCGCAAATCCGTCCAGGTCCAATTATCAGTGTGGCCCGGAGCACTTCGGTTACTCTGTAACCGTGCGCATGTGGGTTATGTGACGACGATTCACTTTCAGTCGGTTCCGAAGCTACTCCTCTTAGGATGCTCGGCGCCACCCTCCACTAGAACCACTCCATTACGAACGGCGTCTTTCACATAGGTGCTTCTCTGGCGGAGTCTTCGAAACTCTTCGACAGTATAGCCGAAAGCCTCCAAGGGAATCTTGTTCGTCCAATTCTTCTGAAGATAGCTCAGCCTCTCTGAGACTGGCATTTTGGAAAAATCGTCGGAGACAATTATTAGATCCACATCGCTGTCTTCTAGATACCGGCCCGTGGCCCAAGAACCGGTCAGAATTGCCTTGTTTACTGTTATACTTCTAGCGAGTCTCTGAACGTACCGCTTGGTTATTCTCTGGATATCCGTCTCTTTAGCCATCGGACGAGTTCTCCCACTTCTCTAAGATATCTCTGGGCCTGCTCCTTTTTGAATAGTGTCCCCGGTGCCCCGAAAGCAACGTCTGGATATTCGGAAGGAAGGTAGAGAGGCGAGAGATCGTCGAGGGTTCTGACCAGCTTGGGCGATAATTTCGCCTGTCGAGCGACCATCGCGTGTAGCCTAACCAAATTGTGGCCTTCTGCGCCTCGTGGAGGTCTCTTTCGCTCAGACAAGATGGCAGCTTTCAGGGCTTTTTCTGCAGAGTTGTGGAGTACATGAATACACTTGCTGTACTTTCCACCCTTGAAGAGAAGCTGGGCGGACTCGTAGTCGTCGATCGCAGCCGCCAACCACCATCCCGCGTCTTCTCGTACTGCCTTAGCCATTGTATGCCCGACCCAGAAAATCTGCGTCGGGTTAAAAACTGACGCGTGGGTTTCTCATGCCCCGCATACTCTTCGTAAAACATCAAATGCAAGTTGGCTGCCGCGATAATTATTGTCGATGCAAGAGGGAGTACGCGCACCGCGACGACCGAGACCAAGGTTGGAGACGCTCTCCGATCTGATCTATGGATTGTCACTGTCGATCGGCGCGATCAGCCTTGTAATTACCAACAGTCAATCGTCGAGCGCGGGCGATATCAATAGGAACATTCTCCAGTTTCTCTTCGTCTTCCTTATCCTGATTACGAGCTGGATCATTTACACCAGTGACATGTCTGTTCTCCCGATTGAGACTCGTCTCGTAACCTTCCTCAACATTGTGCTGCTCATCCTCGTTGCAATCATCCCCTACCTCTTTGATCAGGTTGTGTCTGCTTTCAATCCACTCGGCGTTCAGGAGTATGCGTCGATCTTATTCACAGCTGACTTCGCCGGGTCATTATTGATACTAGCCATTTTTGCCCACATCATCGCTCAGGAGGAGGAGCATCTCGTCGATGGAGAGATAATGATAAGGTTCCGGAGGATTCGAAACAGACTAAGCCTCCTAACGGTCGTAGTGCTCCTGTCTCTTTCTGCCCCCTGGGATTGGCTCTTTCTCGGAGTGCACGTCAGACTCCTGATCTGGTCCCTGCCCATAGTCTCGTTCTGGTTGTACAGGACGAGACGCTCCCCGTTTGGATCGCTAAGGAGGGCCTAGCAACCTCTAGACTCTATCAAGAGTGGAATGGGACATGCTAAGAGTGTGAGAAGTGAACCCAGCTGGGCTCTGTGCAGTCTTCCTCTCTTAGAGCGTGACCTTGTCCAGGTCCGGACGAAGAATGTCTAAAGGTTCGGTCTACGCAGGTGAGGACGCTCCAGCCTTGCTCAAGAACGCACCCGTTAATCCACCTACGAAACTTATCGGTGGACCTGAAAAGAAGATACCTACGTAGATCTCAACTGCCGAGCCGACTATGGCGACTAGGCTGATTATGGAAAGTCCCGCGACTACGAGTCCTGATTGTAGCTGAGTCTCGGGTTGTCTAAGAAACAGTTGGCCGAAATAGAGGATGGCTAGGCCCGGCACTATCGTAAGAGTGAATGAAGTCAGCTGGTTCAGTGCGGTGAAGATTGGGAAGAATCTGACATAGTAGGAGTTGAGAGTTCCCGCAAGGAGAATGACAATAGAGCTAATGATTGTGAGGCTTCCGCCACTCATAATGAGATAGTAAGCAGGCATCTGGCTGGTTGGCATGGTCTGTCTGTTGGCGCAGAGAAACTTAAACTTGACAGGATAATACGTTCTTCGGTTCGATCGTCCGTTTTCGACTTTCCAGGCTTTTTCGTATACGCTTCTTTCGAATATGATTCTGCCTAAATACACAAAGGAAGAGTGAGCCCTATGGGCGATCCGGTTCTTCCGATCGTCGAGCCCGATCTTGTCGGCATCTGGAAAAAGAATGTCTGGTGGTTCGGTCTGCGCTGGCCGTTCAGTCTGGTCCTCTTCTCTTGGGTCACTGTAGCCTCGACGCTGGCTCCTGAGTTTCACCTGGACCGTTACTTGTTGACGATGCTTGCGGGGTTTTTCGGGTTGGTTGTCGGAGCTCACTATATCGACATAGCGGGGAGTAGTGACAAGTATCTTCCATATTTTCCGGGGATGAACCGGTCTGCGATTAGAGCAGTTGGCGTTCTGGCAGTTCTGGCTGGAGTGGCTGTTGGAGTCTACATGTCGCTGGTCTACTCGATCTGGTTCCTCATCTTTGTTGTTCTGGGAGGATTCTTCGCCCTGTTCTATCCCATCGAGAAGCCAAAGTGGCTGCACACGTATGCCGGGTTTGGTGTGGCCTGGGGCTTCATGCCCGTCCTAGCCAGCTACTACATCCAGGCGCAACGAATTGACCTTGTCGGACTCGGGCTAGCTGTCTTTCTCGGGATCACCGTGGTCGAGATGCATCACATGGCAGTCCTGACAAACGAGAAGAAGTATGCTACGGAAACTAACAAGAATGCCCGACTATTGTTGAAGATTCACAGAGCGGCTGCATACGCGATAGGGCTGATACTCCTCATATCGCGACTGATATAGGCCGGATCGCTGAATATGCAGACAAGCATTTGTGAGCTCTGACCGGGCTCGTCTTCTGGCGCGATACTTGGAGTTGACAAAAACCAATCCGTAGATCATGAACGTGTAGAATAGTACGTCTAGCCCGAAGCTTAGCCAGTCAGAGCCGATGGCGAGCAAGCATGACGCGGAAATTGCGATGCCAGGTGGTGGGCACCCTCCAGTCTTCCACGGGAAGGGGAAGCCATAGCCGCTGGCCGAGTTGCCGATCGTCACCGTGGCCAGTGCAAGGATCGTTCCTATCAGAATGAGAGTAGGCCAGAGCAGAATCGGCCGAGTCATTGATCCAACCGTCAGCATCGCACATGAATATTGCAGCTGCGGAAGATCATTTCCACTTGTGAACGGCGATGCCTATGAACGCTGATCCTACAGCGACAAAGAGTCCTATGACTAGACCAGCGTAAGCTGCCGTTGGGGACACGTTCGCGGGATTGTAGAGGTTCCCTGCGTCGGGATTGTTCATAACCATCGCATCCCCTATTTTACCCAGGCCGACCGTCATTCCCACTGTAATCAGTACGATTCCTAGGATCAGGAAGAACGCCGGGGCCGCGTCGAATCTAGCAGGCGTGGTCAAGATTTGGACCGGAACCTCATTGAGACCGCGCGTTTGCTGTGTTTAAGCGAATCGGAACCAGAAAAGCACGCCTAAGGACGAGCAAGTGTCGATTCCCTTCGACCTGGTTTGTGTTAGGTTCGCGCAGTTTCATTTCCTTTGAGGCTTTCTACTTCCAGTGGATTCTCGAACGAACTGGCGGTTGGGATAGCGCGTCCAGTATTTGATGCGGTTTGAACCGCTATTTTTTCGAGGACTGTTTTGCGTAGTCCGTTAAGCCTTGAAAATCGACCACAACGACCGGCTCATTTCCAACCACCCACGCGTCATGGCCTGGCGGCACTAGGGATATTTCTCCGGGGCCGACATCCTTCGCGGTACCGTCATTCATCACGATATGAAGAACACCGGAGACATGGTATTGAAAGTGGGGAGCTTCGCAGCTGTCGGTCTTCGCTATCGGTTTTACATGCTTAGACCACCTCCATCCGGGTTCGAACTTGGCTCGGCCTATCGTGCCTCCGCCCATTTTTACAAGCTCGATCTTTCCATTCTCGAACTTGCGAACCTCGTCTGGAGAATTGAGATGTTTAACTTCCATCTTAGATGAAGGCATAGACCCGTCGCTCCCGCTCCGCATTATAAGACTTGTAGTCTAATTACGCGACGCGATTTCTTTCACTAGGCTTCTATAGATTCGCGTAGAGAGGCCTGGTAGTCGTCTTAGTAGCCTTGCCAATATTCGCGTCAGGTCTCGGACTCGTCCTGTTCGACACCGCCTACTTCGTCTGGATCGTAAGCGAACTCTTCGGCGCAGTGCTTGTTCCACGGCTTCGCCGGCGAGGAGGAGCGACGCGCGTGAAAGCGGATCGTGGCTCTGGAGCCTTGATTATCTTCACTGTTCTCGTCTCGATCATCATCGCGTTGAGTCTAGGATATGCCGGTGTTGGGCCGTTGCCTGATTGGGTCTTCTATCCGGGGATTTTTCTGATGCTTCTGGGTGTTCTGGTTCGGCAGTGGGCGATTGCGGTCTTGGGACGGTTCTTCTCATTGACAGTCCGGGTGGCTGAGGATCACCGGGTTGTGGCGAGGGGTCCATACCGGCTGGTCCGGCACCCATCGTATACCGGGGTCTTGATTACGTTCATCGGACTGGCCCTGGCAGTGCAATCCTGGGGCGCACTCCTGGTTTTGTTGACCGTCTTTGGCGTATCCTATGGCTATCGTATGCGCGTCGAAGAGCGGGTCTTGCAGTCAGAACTCGGCCCGGACTATGCTGAGTATATGAAAAGGACGAAACAGCTCATACCATACCTCATCTGACCCGTCTGCTCCTAGCCCGTTGAACCTGACGGGAAGGCGATTCCCAGAGCTAGGCTTAAAAGTCTGGCATACTACTTTGTTTCTGGTAATATGCTTTGACCCTGACCATCGAGACCAATGTCGGAAAGAAGTTCGCGATATACCTTCCCAAAACCGTCGTCAAAGCCCTTAACCTCAAGGAGGGAGGCAAGATCCTTCTACGCGTCTCCGGGACCTCTCTCGTACTAGAGAGCGTCCAAGATCCGCTTCAGCTAGCTCTCTCTTCGAAGAAGTTCGCATCGGTCGACCCGGAAGAGATCGAGAAGACCAGTGTCCGGGAGCAGGCGAGGACCGTTAAGAATCCTTCTTGACACATCCTTCCTATTGCCGACCCTTGGGATCGACACGGGACGAGACGTTGCCCGAGGCCTGAAGAGACTCTCCGAGACAAACAACCAGCTTCACTACTCGAGCTTCAACATACTAGAGTGTCTCTGGCAACTGGCAAGAAGCGCGAGGGAAGAGACCACCTCGCTGGAACCAACTAAGCTGGGGCTTCGCAGCATCATAGAAGGTCGCAGGTACGTCAAGACCAGCGAGGACTCAAGAGTCTTCAACGAGGCCCTCGGCCTTTATCGAATGGGACACCATGACATGATAGACAATATTCTCTACGAGGTTAGTTTGCACAACAGCCTCAGATTCCTAACACTTGACGATACCCTCCGAGAATTCATCCTGAGCAAGGGTCTTGAAAACACCCTCATATCCATAGACCAGATCCCATCTGCTTAACACTCCAATGAAACGACACAATAAGAAACCGGAGAATCCTGAAATATTCTCGGACGATGAGTTCAACCGTGCAGTGGAAGAAGCTCTCCGAGAAGACCGAGGGCTGCTAGAAAAACTAGCAAAGATCTAGCCCGCGACCACAATTCACACGGTCGCACTTTCAGATCCAAGGTTCTTCCTCGCAACCACGCGCTCAGTCTTCACAATCACCTTCTTGACTATATCTAGGTAGTTTAACGCTTCATGAATACCAGCGGCCACAAAACCAACCCCTTGAGCGATCTCGCGGTTCGAATACTTCTTCGAAGCACGACTCAGATCCTTCTCCAAACCCTCCAGATACCGCTTAAACTCCTTCATAGCAAGCAGAGTCGCCTCAGCCTTTTCATGATGAGTTTGCAGAGGATCCTTGACCATTCTTGCTCCTCCAAGGCTTCGAGAGAACTGCGATAAGAGGATGGTTCAACCCAGCAGCCCAGAAACGGGTGACATTCACCGCGATTTGAGCAACGCCTTAGGTGGGCGAGAATCAGAACTAGATTTTTGCAAGCCTTTCTAGGAGTTCGAGGTCTCTACGGAGATTCTTCTCAACGATCCTCCTGAACTCCTTATCGATCTTGACTCTTTCGGCGTCTTTCTTCTTCCTCGGCTGCTGAGTCATGATCTGCTCCTAGATCCCCCTTTTCCATGAGCTAAATTCGTTACTATCCGATCTTCGACCCGGGTCTCTTGCAGCCTACTCTTCCATTCCCCTTCCAAAGACCAGTTTTGTGTCGCGGGAAGCAACTACTTTTGACATTTCCTGGCGAGGGGTCTCGCCAGTTGAAACTGAACCGGGCGAGTCTTGTGAAATAGGGCGCAGAATCAGCAGGTCGCCGGTTTTCGACATGGTGTAGCTCAGCGTGCAGGTCAACGTGCAAACTGCGCGATCTCAAATCGCCTGCCGCGATTCGGTATCAGGGCTGATTCTGGGCGATTTTCACAGGTTACATGTACTTTACACGTATCCGTAAACTATGGGAAGGTGGTCATTCTCCTTCGAAGCGAGTTTGAGCATATCGAAAAAAACGATCTCTTTCAATCGTCGACGATTCTACGTCCTGGTCTCCTGTCTGATCATCCTGATCATCACAGTGCCGGCTATTGTTTACTGGAGTGAACAGAGGATAGCAGAACATGCTCGCTGGGACACCGAATTGAACCATGCTGAACTGTTCAGAAATAACGTGGGTAGCGCCGCCGAATTCATAAACGGGACATTCTATCCCTGGAGCAACGAGTCAGAAAGGTCCGCTCTAACCCTGCTGGTCCAAGGTGAGACAACACTGCTCATGCTCGGAAACCTTGACATGGCTCATGCATTCCAGCTCGCCATCATAGGCAACAAAGTCGGAGAGAGCCCGTCGGCGTTCTACCAGATAACCCAGACCCAGAGAGTCTCCTTTTCGACAAACCTTCGACTGTTAGGAGACAAGATCGTCTACGCCTACATTCTCAACAACACCAGCACAAGGAACGGGATTGGACCGCCCTTCTGGTACTCTGGGCCAAGTCCCCCCAACGAAAAGGACCTCCAAGACGCCTACAACATCGCCGCCAACCTGACGAAGTAAACTGAACACTACGTTCTCTCCAGTTGGAAGCGTTCTGCTAATCCTAGGATTCCGTCGCGGACTTCAGCCTTTCGTATCTAATTGTCTCGTGAGCCTTCCTGGCAACATGAAGGACCATGAGCACATCCTCACGCTTGAGATGCGGGTACTCTCTGAGGATATCGTCCACGCTAAGACCAGCATCTACGAGCTCTAGGAGCAGATCCACTGGAATCCTGGTGCCTTGTATGACGGGCTTCCCGCCGAGAATCCCAGCGTGCGCCTCTATCGCCATAGGGCAGCGATCACCGCCTTAACTAGTATTGATCCTCTAGTAAACCGTGTGGATTCCGTCCGATAACTTCCCGATCTTCACCCTTCATGGAGTTCGCGGTATGATTCAACGGCCTCTCTAGCCACGAAGCCGAGTATGACCGTGGTCGCCAGGTAGTCGGCCCACCAAAGGCGGAGGAAGTATTCGGCGAGCAGGCCTCCGAGCAATGCTAGGGCAATGAAGAGACAGGTCACAGACTCTACTGCGTCGATAGAGAGCATGAGCGTCCGGGTCTCCCGGCCGATACGTTTCTTCTGAACATAGAGATACGGCATGACTATGACAGCTCCGACTGCTATGACGATTCCGAGCAGGGAACCTTCCGGCCTAGACCCTGTCAGGATAGAGTAGACTGCGCCGAGTCCGATTGTGGGTAGTAGAGCAAAGAGTAGTAGGCTAGTGAACTGTTCCGTCCTATGCCTATGCCCACCGGTGCCGCTGAGTGAGGAGTTCTTCCGTAACCCTGCCAGGACCGCGATCCCTGAGATCAGTTCTATCAGACTATCACCACCAAACGCCAGTAACGCGAAGCTTCCAGCAACCAATCCAACCCCGATAGACCCGAAAACCTCGACCAGCATCCAAGCCGAACTGAGATACTCGACCCTGACCCCGGCTCCGATCCTCGCACTCCTCCACGTCTGATGAACAGGACTACAACAGCACGAAGCACAGCTAACACACTCCACAGGGGTCCTGCACGCCTCACACGAATTCACAGAGCAGCCACAAGTCCCGCAAGATGATGAAGAAGAAACCCCGAACGACAAGGAAGAGACCGTGCCCTTACCGCGTATCCTCGTTGTCATAAGAGCTTAGCTTGTCACGATTTATCAGATGATGCTGACACGGTCTAGATGTATGGTCCAAATGCGACGGACTGATTTGTTCCGCTAGTAAACAATGTGTTTATGTACGTGTCTACACGATGTTTACAATGACATGGCAGTCGTAAGCGTTAGGGTGGATGATAAGGTCAAGCGAAGGCTCGAAGCAGCGGGCGTTGATGTGCCTCTCGAAATAAGACATCACCTTGAGGAACTTGCGTGGCAGGCCGACTTGAAAGAACGCCTTGTGAGACTCGACAAGGTATTGAAAGACGCGCCGCCCGCGCGCAAGGGTTTCGCGGCAAAGAGTGTGAGGGAAGATCGTGAGAGCCATTGACTCGTCGTCGATTGCCAAGTATGTCAATAGAGAAGAAAACTGGGAGCTGGCCGCTGAGGCTCTTCGAGGCGGCTGCGTCTCTATCGAACTCGCAGTGAAGGAGACCGGAAACTCTCTGTGGAAGAGGGTTCACCGGGGACAATTAGACAGCAAAAGAGCGAGACAGATCTTCCAAGAATTCATCGGATCACTTCCGTTCAAGATCATGGATCAGACACAGTTCTATCGGGCTGCCTTCGAAATCGCCACCTCGTTCTCAACTCCAATATACGACGCCTTGTTTCTCGCATTGTCGAGAGAGAAAGGCTTCCCGCTAGTAACCTCCGACCCGTCACAAGCCGAGATCGCCAAAAAGATAGGAATAGAGGTCCAATACATACCATGAAAAACCGGGACCTGTGCCTAACCGCATACCCTCGATCATCATAAGAGCTTAGCTTCTAGGCATTTCACAACTTCAACTACGAAAGTCGAGAACTCAAACAGAGGCACGCCTGGACCCTACGCCTATGGCCCATGCCCAACATAACCGAGAGAATCCAGAACCTAACAGACGAATGATTACCTTTCGCAAGGCTGTCTAAGCCTAGTCCAAATGAAAATGGTTCCAGATTAGAGGGTCCTACTGTGACATGGCCAACACATAATGGCGCAGTTGTCTAACTTGTCCGACCCGCCATCACTCTCCGGGACCAGGTGGTGCGCCTCCCAACCTCCCTCCTCCCTCCCCTCCACGACTAGCCAGACGAAGCGAGACCCCGCAAGGAACAGCATGCTGATGATCAGCCAATCTGCACTCACACGCCACCATCGACCTTACCCATGCCTCGCTCGAAACTTTCGGCGGGAAGGCCAATTATCGTCTCGAGTTCTCAGCAAAACTTTCCCATTTATGAGTTCTGAATCAAGGAGTTGAAACCATGTCCGCTCTTCGAATGGAAAAGCAACTGGGCAGAATCCTCGATTTCTCTCACAAAGAGCACTCTCGCGTCGCGAGGATCAACTGCTTTTGACATTTTTTGGCGAGGGGTCCCGCCAGTTGAAGCTGAACCCGGCGAGTCTTGCGAAATAAGGCGCAGAATGAGCCGGTCGGCCATTTTCGACATGGTGTAGCTCAACGTGCAGGTCAACGCGCAAACCGCGCGACCTCAAATCGCCTGCCCCGATCTCCAATCCAGCCTTGTTCTGCGCTTGTCAAGTTTACAGCGGGACAGACTGCGCGATTCCTTTCTTCGAATGGCCGGGCCGAGAAAGAGAACCTTTCGTTAATTCCCTCCTAACTGCGAGTCTCGTGTCAGGAGGAACAACTGCTTTTCACATTCTCGAAT
>Ga0209805_1001333_pt1 | contig 15036 bp, 15 predicted proteins | sample GraSoiAngelo_148_FD_185905 | JGI IMG/M metagenome (GOLD analysis project Ga0209805, IMG submission 185905) | Grasslands soil microbial communities from the Angelo Coastal Reserve, California, USA - 14_1009_09_20cm (SPAdes) (version 2) | ecosystem: Environmental > Terrestrial > Soil > Grasslands ... | reverse complement strand
GCCCGAAGCGTTCCGCGAGATCACCATCGCGTACGCGATCGCGTCCTTCGTGGGCGCGCTGACGCTCGGCCTGGTGTTCTTCGACCTCATCGGCATGACCCATCTCGGTCCGTGGGACGACCTCGATCCCGCCCGGCGGGCGTGGCTGACGCGCCTAGCGCTCGGGCTCGCAGTGTGCTTCCTCGCGCTATCGCTGTTCCTCGCGCTGTGGCGCGCATCGGTCGTCGTCCCGGATTTCCTGCCGGCCGAGCTCGCGAGCTTCCTCGAGGGTCTCGCGCTCACGTTCCCGATCCCGCTCATGCTCCTCGCGACGGCGCTCATCGCCTGGGGCGCGATCGCGATGCCCTGGCTCGCGTGGATCCTCGCCGTGGGCGCGCTCGCCATCGTGATGCTCCTTCTCGCCCTCGTGCTGCGCGCCGTGAGCCGCGCGCTCCCGCCGCTCGCGGTGCTGCTCGGCGGCCTGCTGCGCTTCCTCGGGATCGTCGGCCTCGTCGCGCTCATCGGTGTCCTCGCGCTCGCGAGCGCGGCGTACTTCGCGGTGAGCGTGCTCGCGGTGGCGGTCGTGTTTGTCGCCGCGTTCGCCGGGCTCGCGCTCTGGGTGGCGGGGTGGCTGGTCGCGGAGGCGATCGTCTACATGCTGCGTCTCGTCGCACGCCTCGGCGACGCGATCGCCGCGGTGCTGGTCGCGATCATCGACGCGCTCATGTGGCCGGGGCGGCTGGTGTGGAACTGGTTCGCGAGCTTCGATCGGATGCGCGCGATGCACATCCAGCCGATCCGCTCCGAGTCCCGTCCGCTGCGCCTCGCGCCAGGCGAGCCGCCGGCGCTCGAAGAGGTAGCCCGCTAGAGGCCCTATATTTCCGCGGACTTCAGGGGAGGGATCCATGCCCAAGCGGATCACGCGTCTGCTCGCGCTCGTCATGCTGTCGGTCCTTGTGGCCGCCTCCGGCGCCGGGACAGGGCCTACGAGCTCCGCGACCAACGATCCAGCGATCGCGTTCGTGCCCCTCATCAGCGATTGGGCGTTCATCAGCTCCGATGGGACGCCTCCCAGCCAGGCCGCCTGCGTGGCCGTGAACCGGCGTTGCTTCGGCCCCGCGGCGATGGCGAACTCGTACAACTACGCCGTCCTGCACGCCGCAGGGAATCGGGGTCAAGGCAAGACGATCGTCGTCGTCGACTCGTTCGGCGCCTCCACCATTCGATCGGATCTCGGCATCTTCAACACCGCCTTCGGGCTGCCGCACCTCTGCGGCGAAAGCGGGCCCAGCGATCCGTCGGCCAACTGCGCGTCGACCGTATCGCCGCGCTTCGACATCGTTTGCGTGCAGGGTTGCCCGCCACCAACGCCTCCGCCGCCGAGCAACGGCACCGGACTCGAGAACCACAACCTCTGGGACCTGGAGGTCGCGCTCGACGTCGAGTGGGCGCATGCAACCGCGCCGCTCGCGAACATCGTGCTTCTGACGACCCCGACCGCCGAGGTGCTCGGCGTCCAGGGCTTCCAGCAGATGATGAACGCCGAAACTGCGCTCATCGACAGCGGAAAGATCGACGTGATCAGCCAGAGCTTCGGCTCGGGCGAGGGCGCGTTCAATGATGGACTCGCCTCACTCAAGCAGCTTCGTACCACGTTCGAGAAGGCGCGTGCCGCGAAGGTCACCGTGTTCGCTTCGAGCGGCGACGGCGGCACGACCAACAGCATGAAAGTGCCGGTGAAGAATTCTCGGATCATTCCGTACCCGAGCGTGAGCTGGCCGGCATCGGACCCGCTCGTGACGACGGTGGGCGGGACGTATCTCTGCACGAACGCCGTGACCGGAGCGGGCGTCGATAGTGTGAGCCCGCCGGTGAACTGCCAGAGCGCGCCGGGCGATCGCGAGCCGGGCTGGGTCGCCTCGGGCGGCGGCTACAGCATCTACTTCGACCGCCCTGACTATCAGAACGTGCTCCCACCCGGCAGTACGTACACAGGCACCTCCGCCGGTGCTCCAGGAAAGAACGCGAACATGCGCGGGATCCCGGACATCGCCTATCAGGCAAGCGCGCGAACCGGCGTGCTCGTTTATCTGACCGAACCGGACACCAAGGGCGGCACCGCCGGATGTGGCGGCGCGAATCCCTGCAGCACCGGCTGGTACACCGTCGGCGGCACGAGCGCGAGCGCGCCGCAGTGGGCGGGCCTGATCGCGATCGCCGATCAGATGGCCGGTCACGATCTCGGCTTCATCAATCCGGCGCTCTACCGGATCGCCAACAACTCGGCGAAATACGCCGCGGACTTCTACGACGTTATCCAGGGAACCAACAAGGGTGGTGAGTTGCCCGGTTACGACGCCAGCAAGGGCTGGGACGCGGTGACCGGCCTTGGCACCCCCAACGCGGCCAACCTGCTGCCCGACCTGATCACGGAAGCCAACGACTAGCGCCGCGCGATGTGCGAGGAGGCCCGCACGCGGCGGGCCTCCTCATGGCCCCAACGCTGTCCTGAGCGTGAACCCCTGCGCGCCTCGCGGGGCCGCCTGCCCGTTCTCGAGATCGAGCGCGACGATCTGCACCACTGCCTCAGCGCCCGCGGTCACGCGCGCCGCGTCCTCCTGCGGGCAGCAGGGATCGGCGAGGATCAGTGCCGGTCTGGTGCCGACGGCGAACGTCAGGCCGAGGTGGTCGCGCGGATCGTCCGCCATGACGCTCACGTCGAGGCCTCCCGCCTCGAGGCCGCTGATGTGGACGACGCGGCACGGCCACGAGCGCGGCGGCTCGGTCGCGCTCGCGCGCACCGCGTAGCACAGCCCGTCTTCGGGAGCGACGACTAGGTGTGTTGTCGTGCCCGCGTCGACGCGGATGATCCGGCGGAGCTGCGTGTCCAGGCGCGGCTCGGTGGAGCCGACGCGGAGCTCGCGAAGGCTTGCCTCATAGCCGGTCGCGCCGATCGACACGTCGGCCGGCTCGTTCGTTCGGATGGCGAAGCCCATCTGGTAGCTACCGTCGGCAACGGTGATCGTGTTCGCGAGCTCCTGACCTTGATCGACGCGGATGAACGCGTGCGCGATCGGCGCGCCGCCCTCATCCGTGACCCTGCCGGTCATCGTGACCGTGAGCGGGATGATTCCGGCAAGCCCCAGCAGCGTGCGTCCCGTGCGCTGGACCGGTTCGAGCGTGGCCGCGAAGAGCACGAGGACGATCGCCGCCGCGAAGATCCCGACGACCGCCGGCCGACGGCCGCGTAGCGGCGCTTCGTCGGCATCGACGATCTGGCTCACGTACGCAGGATGCGCAACCTTGGACAGGCAAGGCAGCTTTCCAAGGTTATTGTGCTAACCTTGGATAGTGTCAAAGGCTAACCAAGCTTCTCCGTATCGGGCCAGGCGCGGCCCAGGCCCGGGAGTTCTCCGGCGATGGGCGCCGAGTCCCGATAGCCCGGACCATCACGCTCGGCGGGGCTTCTCGTACTACGCGTTCAAAGGCTGGCCGCTCCGGGGGCTGCAGCTGACTTTGTCGTCCGAGCTCGCGCAGGAGCTCTCTCGCGGCGAAGCCGAGATCCTGCGCCTGAACGACGATCCTCCCCGCACGCGCTTGCTCGAGGCCGTTGCGCGTCAGCTGCTCCGGGCGGAAGCGGTCGCGTCCTCCCGCATCGAGGGATACGAACTGTCACATCGGCGCCTGGCCGAGGCCGCGTTCGACCCTGACCGCGCCGCCGGGACGGCTAGGAGCGTGTACGCGAACGTACGCGCGATGGAGGAGGCGACCCGGCTCGCCACCGAACGCCGCGCCATCGGCGTGGGTGACATCCGCGCGATCCACCGGCGTCTCTTCGAAGGCACGCGTGATGAGCGCTTCGCCGGGTTGATCCGCGAAACGCAGAACTGGATCGGAGGAAGCGACTACAGCGTGTATGCCGCCGAATTCATCCCCGTCCCTGAGGACGAGGTCCGCCCGTTGCTCAAGGATCTTTGCGCCTTCTTGGACAGAGACGATCTGCCCGCGCTGGTGCAGGCCGCTCTGGTCCACGCTCAATTCGAGACGATCCATCCATTCATGGATGGCAACGGCCGTGTCGGACGATGCCTCATCCACGTCGTCCTCCGCCGGCGCGGCCTCGCCCCGCACTACGTTCCGCCGATCAGCGTGGCACTCGCTGCGAACGCCGACGAGTACGTCGACGGCCTGACGGCCTATCGCGACGAACGCTTCGAGGATTGGCTCGTGATCTTCATTCGTGCGACGTACGCGGCTGCGCGGCACGCCGAGGCCCTCAGCCGGGAGATCGAGGAGTTGCAGGCGAAGTGGCGCGAGCAGGCAGACCACCCTCGTACTGGATCGGCCGCTGACAAGCTGATCTCAGCGTTGCCGATCCACCCCGTCGTAGACCTGCGTACGGCCGAGAAGGTGCTCGGCGTCAGCGACGAGGCCGCACGTCAGGCCATCGACCGGCTGACAAAGAGCGGCGTCCTGCAGGAAGTCACCGGACGTTCATGGGGCCGCTTATGGGAATGCTTCGACCTGTTCGCGCTCCTCGAAGACTTTGCAACTAGCCCGCGAGCAGATCCTTCACGAGATCACGCTCTTTTTCGAGCTCGGTGACGGTCGCGGCGACCTTGCCCTTCGCGAAATCGTCGAGCTGGACGTTGGGCACGATCTGCCAACCGCCGTCGCCTCTCGAGTGCAGCGGGAAGCTCGACACCAGGCCCTTCGGCACGCCGTACGAGCCATCGCTCACGATCGCCGCGCTGAAGCAGTCGCCCTTTGGCGTGGGCGTGATGAGCGAGCGCACGTGGTCCACGAGCGCCTGCGCCGCGGAGAACGCCGACGACGCGCCGCGCGCCGCGATCACCGCGGCGCCGCGCTGCTGCACGATGCCGATGTACTCGGCCTCGAGCCAGCGGCGGTCGACTACCTCGTCGGCGCGCTTCCCGCCGATCTCGGCGTTGGTGAAGTCGGGGTAGAGCGTCGTCGAGTGGTTGCCCCAGATCGCGAGCTTCTTCACGTCGCTCACCCGCGTCTTGGCCTTTGCGGCGAGGAGCGAGCGCGCACGGTTGTGGTCGAGCCGCGTCATCGCGCTCCAAGCGTTGTCCGGGACCGTGTGGGCATTTGCGTGCGCGATCAGGCAATTGGTATTGCAAGGATTGCCGACGACGACGACGCGCACCCCCGACGAGGCGTAGCGCTGGATCGCCTTTCCCTCTTCCACGAAGATCGGGCCGTTCTTGCGAATGAGATCGCCGCGCTCCATGCCCGGACCACGCGGCACGGACCCGACCAGCAGCACCCAGTCCGCGCGATGGTGCGTCTCGGCGCGGTCCGCGCTCGCGACGACGCTGGCGAGCAGCGGAAAGGCGCCGTCCTCGAGCTCCATGAGCGTGCCCTTGGCCTTGTCGATCATCTGCGGGATGTCCGAGAGGCGCAGGTCGACCTCGGTCTCGGGCCCGAACATCTCGCCTGCGGCGATGCGCGGCAGGAGCGCGTAGGCGACCTGTCCGGTCGCTCCGGTGACGACGACGCGAAGGCTGTTCATTTCTTGTCGTCCGCACCGCCGTAGACGGCTTCGGCCTCGATCTCGACGAGGATCTTCGGGTCGATGAACTCACCCACGCGGACGATCGTCGTCGCGGGACGGATGTCGCGGAATGTCTCTCCGTGGATGACCGCGACGCCGTCGATGTCGGACGTGTTCTTCACGTAGATACGGGTCATGATCACGTCGCCCAACCCGCAACCGAGATCCGCCAGCGCGTCCCGCATCGTCTGGAGCGCGGCGCGCATCTGGTCTATGACATCGTCTGAGACGACCTGCCCATCAGGCCCTATGCCCGCCGTGCCCGCGACGCGCACGACCCTGCCATGGCGGATCGCGCGCGAATAGCCGAACTGGAACTCGTACCGTGAGCTCGTCGAGAACAGAAATCGGTCGGGATTGTTCGGATCGACGGTAGGCATCAGTTCCGCATCCTCCTTATCACCGCGTCCGCGAACTCCTTGGTCCCCACGGCCGTCGGGTCATCGCGATTGGCCTTCAGGTCATACGTGACCTCCTTGCCCTCGGCGACGACGGCCGCGATCGCGCGCTCGAGGCGGTCGCCGGCCTCCTTCTCGCCGATATGCCGCAGCATGAGCACCCCCGCGAGCATCAGCGCCATCGGATTCACCTTGTTCTGTCCGGCGTACTTCGGCGCGCTGCCGTGGATCGCTTCGAACATCGCGATCCCACCCTCGCCGATGTTCGCCCCCGGCGCGACGCCGAGACCGCCAACGAGCCCCGCGACGAGGTCGCTCACGATGTCACCGTAGAGGTTCGGCAGGACGAGCACGTCGTAGAGGTCCGGCTTCAGGACGAGCTGCATGCACATGTTGTCGACGATGCGGTCCTCGAACGCGATCTCGGGATAGTCCCGCGCGACCTCGCCGGCGATGCGCAGAAACAGGCCATCCGCGAACTTCATGATGTTCGCCTTGTGCACTGCGGTGACCTTCTTGCGGTCGTTGTTGCGCGCGTAGTCGAACGCGAACTTCACGATCCGCCGCGAGCCCTCGACGCTGATGGCCTTGATCGCGAGCGCTGAATGGTCGCGGATCTTCGCGTTCGCGAGCCGCTCGATCACTGTCTGCACCTCGCGCTCCTCGGCGGTGTCGACGTCGAACTCGATTCCGGCGTAGAGGTCCTCGATGTTCTCCCGCACGACCACGAGGTCCACGTCGCCGCGCGGCGCCGGGACGCCGCGGTAGGTCTTCGCCGGGCGCAGGTTGGCATAGAGGTCGAACTCCTTGCGAAGGGCGACGTTCACCGACCGGAACCCGGTGCCGAGCTCGGTGGTGAGCGGTCCTTTGAGCGCGACGCGGTTGCGACGGACCGACTCGATCGCGTCCTTGGGAAAGGGTGTGCCGAACTTCGCGATCGCGGGCGTGCCGATGTCGTGCACGTCCCATTCGATCTGGATCCCTGTCGCTTCGATCGCATGGCGTGTCGCCTCGACGATCTCCGGGCCCGTGCCGTCACCCGGGATCAGCGTGATGCGGTGGGCCAGTGCGTCCTCCCCCTAAGCAGGTGCGTCGGGCATCGTACTTCCGCGCGGCCAAACGTCGTCGAACGCCCCCTGCTCGCGCGCGAGCTTGATCCGCCCCTTGTGCGGCCAGCCGACGCGGCCACCGGGTTTCCATCCACGCACAGGTCGTCCGCGCGGTGGCCGATATGCGCGACAGAGCTCGCCTGCGGGCGCACCACAGTCCGGACAGGGACCGTAGGCGTAGGCGCGTGGAGATACTGGCTGGCGGTCGGGATTACCGACGACGCGATAAACAGTTTCGGGCACACGTGCCGCCTGCGCCTTGCGGCGCTCTTCGCTCTGTAGCCGCTTCTGCTCCTTGTCGGCCGCGGCCGCGCCCGCTGCTGTGGCTTCCGTCTTACTGAGCTGCTCGGCTTCTCTCCGTCGCGCCGCGGCGATCTCGTCGACCAGCCTCACCAGACCGCTGACCGATCCCGCGACGTCATCGAAGCCGGCCGCCTCGAGGTGCGCCGCAACCTGTTGGAGCTTGACCTTCTGTCGGCCGAGCACGCTAATGCCGAGCGCGATCTCGCGAAGACGCCGGGAGCTGGGGCGAGGCATGCCCATAACCGTAGAGCCGTTGAGCGCCTGACTGTGCTTCGCGCAGAGGAGAGCTCTTCCGCACCGCGGACGATCGCATCGCGCGTTTCCCGGCGCGGGTCAACGAGTGCACCCGCCAGGAGCACGTTGAGTAACGCCGGCTGGTTAATCCGTTCGGGTGAACTAGTCAGCGAACCGAGCGTCCTACCCCGAATGAGGGAGAGCGGCCTCGGCAGCGTGCGTTAATTCGAGTGTGAACAACAGCATCGAGTTCGTGTGCGTCAGGCCGGAGCATCAGAACGATTCCCCGCGGGAGTCGCTCACGATGCACGAGGACGCATGGGCGTACTGCCCAAGCGGCGGCGCCGCGGCGGGCCACACCTGGAAGGCGACCGCGCATTTCACCGTCGCGGAGGCCAAACAGACGCTCGCCTAGCCCGAGGCGCGAAACTAGCGGCGTGAAGACGGTCACCCTTCGCGGCAGGCGCTACTCCTATCAAGAGACCGGCGACGGCCCGCCGCTCGTCCTCTTCCACGGCTGGTCCGGCTCCTCGGACAACTTCCGCACCTGGCTCCCCGTGCTCGAGCAGCGCTACCGCGTCATCGTCCCCGATCTCCCCGGCTGCGCGGCGATGCCGCCGCTCGACTCGCGACACACCGCGTCCGCGTACGCCGACTTCGCGCACGAGTTCATCGCTGCGCTCGGCATCGGCCCCACCGCGGTCGGCGGCCTGTGCTCCGGCGCGAGCGTCGCGATGGCCCTCGCGGCAGCGCATGCCGACGACGTGAACGCGCTCCTGCTGCACACGCCGTTCTTCCACCCGAGCGTGATCCGCCGGACGATGCGCGCGCAGCTCGCGCTCCTCGGCACACCGGCGGGTGAGGTCTACGAGGTCCTGCGCAAGAACACGCTGATCGCGAACACCTATCGGCGCTTCACCGACGGAGGCGGAGTCGCCTCAGACGAGGAAGAGCGCAACCGGCGCAACCTCGCGCTCGCGGACTCGCGCTCGCAGCGCGAGCTCGCGGTCGATCTGGTGCGCGGCGACCATCGGGCGCTGCTGCGCTCGTGGCGCAAGCCGCTCCACGTGATCGTCGCCGACGCGGATGCGTTCGTGCGCATCGCGCCCTTCCGCGCGCAGCTCACCGAGCTCGCGCCGCACGCGCGGGTCTTCGTGATCCGCGGAGGGCACGGCTGGACCGCGGCGTACATGGCGCAGCAGCAGGAGGCACTCGCCGCCTTCGGGAACGGCAGCTAAGGCGGGAGGCCCCGCGGCGCGCGGGGCCTCCGTTCGCCTTCAGGCGATCACATGCGGTGCTGCCGCCGCCCGTCGTCCTTCTTGGGCAGCTTGGGCGGCTTGAGCGTCGTGCCGGCTGTGTTCGCGGTCGTGATGTTGCCGGTGAATGTCGGCTGGGTCCGCGCGTGCACGGCCGCCTCGAATCCCGAGGCGATCTTGATGAGGGTCGGCTCGCTGAACGCGGTGCCGAGGAAGCTGATGCCCATCGGCATCCCGAGCACGTTCGCTGCGGGCACCTGGATGATCGGGTAGCCCGGCGCGGCGGAGAGCGTCGAGCTCGCGAAGATGAAGTGGTCCGAGAGGATCAGGTCGGTGGTCCAGCCAGGGCTGTCGGTCGGCGCGACCACCGCGTCGATCCCGAACTGGCTCATCGCCGCGTCGATGCCCTTCGCGCCCGCGTCGTGGTCGATCGCGAGCGCCTGGTTGTAGGTCAGGCCGCCGAAGAAGGGCTGCGGGTTGTCGCCGGGATTGGTTCCGCTGGTGTCCATCGACTGCGCGAGCTCGAAGATCTCCTGGAAGAAGTACGGCATCTCGCTCGAGGCGTGCGCGCTGTTGAACGCGATCGCGTCGGCGAGGGTCTTGTTCGCCATCGGGACGCCGACGCGCGTGGCGAAGTACTTCTGCACGTCGAGCTTGAAGTCGTAAAGCAGGACGAGGAACTCGCCGTCCGCGGGCGCGAACTTGAAGCCGGCGCCGTCGAGATCGACGACCGTCGCACCGGCGGCGCGGATCTGCGCGATCGCGTTGTCGAACGCGGCCACCACCTGCGGCGGCGCGGCGTCGATGCCCTGCCGGGTCACGCCGAGCTTCGCTCCCCTGAGCCCATTAGCGTCGAGGAACGCGCTGTAGTCGGCGGGCAGCGAGGGGCGAGTGCGGCCCGTGCCCTGCCAGCCGAGAGGAACGCCGGACGTCGCCGCATCGCGCGAGTCCGGCGTGCGGCTGACGATCACGTTGAGGATCGCGACGGCGTCGGCCACGGTACGCGCGTGCGGGCCGACCGTGTCCTGGGTGTGCGAGATCGGCACGACGCCACCGCGGCTCACGAGCCCGATCGTCGGCTTCAGGCCGACGACGGCGTTGACGTTCCCGGGGCAGACGATGCTGCCATCGGTCTCGCTCCCGAGGCTTACCGCGGTGAAGTTCGCGGCGACGGCGGCGGCCGAGCCCGAGCTCGAGCCGCAGGCGTTGCGGTCGAGCGAGTACGGGTTACCGGTGAGCCCGCCGCGTCCGGACCAGCCGCTCGTCGAATAGAAGGAGCGGAAGTTCGCCCATTCGGAAAGGTTGGTCTTCCCGAGGATCACCGCGCCGCCCGCGCGGAGCTTCGCGGCGACCGTCGAGTCGTCCTGCGCCGGCTTGCCGACGAGCGCGAACGACCCGGCGGCGGTCTGCATCTTGTCGCCGGTGTCGCTGTTGTCCTTGAGCAGCACCGGGATCCCGTGCAGCGGTCCGAGGACCTTGCCCTTGGCGCGCATTTCGTCGGCGTTCTGCGCCAGCCGCAGCGCATCGGGGTTGAGCTCGATGACGCTGTTGACGTTCGGCCCGTTCTGGTCGAGCGCCATGATGCGATCGATGTAGTACTGCGTCAGCTGGACCGAGGTCAGTGTTCCCGCTGCCATCTCGGCTTGAAGCTGCGCCACTGTTTCTTCGTTGTGGTTCGTTCCGAACGCTGACGTGCTTGCGCCGGTCTGCGCCGTGGCTGTGGAAGGGAACAGAAGGGCCGCCGCGAGGACAGCGACAAGAATCCTGCGCATGTTGCTCCTCCCAAAGACGCCTTCGCCGATCGGCGAGGCGCCGACGTGCTAGCACGCTTTGCGGGCGGTGGCAAAAGTTGGCAAAAGTGACGATCGCGAGACGCGCGCGTGATGGAGCCGCGCTGATCCACGCGAGTCCCCAGAACGAATCATTTGTGGACGACCCTGTCCGCATTCCTCAAGGAGGTGCACGATGCGCAGTCGCATCGCTCTGACCAGCACGCTCGCGCTCGGTCTCTTACTCGGTACCGGTGGGATTGCGAGCGCGACCGGGCAGCCCAACCAATCGTGCGAGGACCAGACCACGCGCCCCGGCAACGCCGCGTCGGCGCCCGGCTCCGCATTCAATCCAAACGGCACCGCAGGCACGAAGTACGCGGGCGAGCAGCCGCAGAACTCGAACAATCCCAACTCGGTGAGCCAGTACGACGTGGCTTGCACCCAGGTGTCATCGCACTAGATCCCAGGCAGTCGCGCGCAACGTAGAAGTCGCGGGCGGGCGCTCGTCATCGTCCGTACGGACGACACACCGAGCGCTCGCGCGCGGCTGACCACATGGCCTGAAGGGCGACCGGACACCGCGTCCGCTAATCACCCGTCACAAAGGGCCCGAAGTTGTGAACAACTCCCTTTACGGGCCGTCATCTCGGTGGGATGGTGCGCTGAGATCGCGGGCTGAGCGATCGCCACAAAACGCTCCCAACTGAAATTTGAGGAGAAGTTATGCAGGCGACCTTCTATGACCTTGAGATCGTCCTACAGGACAAGCCAGGAACGCTCGCGAAGGCCACCGAGGCGATCGCGCAGGAGCAGATCAACCTCGAAGGCGGCGCGACGTTCAAGTGTGGCGGGGAAGGGATCTTCCACGCCCTCTTCAAGACCGAGAAGGACGCGACCAGCGCCAAGAAGTCGCTCGAGAAGATCGGCTTCAAGGTGCGCGAACAGACACCGGTCGTCGTCACGGATGCTGAGGACAAGCCCGGCGGAGCCGCGAAGATCTACCGCTCGATCGCCGAGCAGGAAGTGAACGTGAACTTCACGTATCTCGCGACGAACACCCGCGTCGTGATCGGGGCCGACGATCCTCAGAAAGTGACCGATGCGCTCCGCTCGCCAACGAGCACGGGAGTCCGCCGCTAAGCGCGCGCTCGCTCAGCCCGCGAGACCGCGATCGACGACCTCGCGCACGCGATCGGCGGTGGCGCCAAATTGCGCGAGCACCGCCGCACCGATGCTCTCGCTCTGGCGAACGACCCCCAGGAGCAGGTGCACCGGTTCGAGCTCCCGCTCCTTGCGGGTGCTCATCTCTTCGTGTGCGAGGTCCATGGCCTTTTTCGTCGCCGGCGACAACGTGATCTCACTCGGCGACGTGGCGCCGCTGCCCCGCGGCACGATCTTGCCGACGGCTTCGCGCAGCTGCGGGAGGGCGAGACCGAGCTCGGCGTAGATTTTCTTGAGCGTCTCGTCGACGACTCCGCCTTCAGTCAGACGCCCGAGGCCGAGGATGAGATGCTCCGTTCCGATGTAGTTGTGGTTCATCCGAACTGCCTCGTCCTGCGACAGCGCGAGGAGGCGTTTGCTGTTGCTGCTGAACCAGCCGAAGGCACCGGGCGGGTTCGCGCGCTCGGGCGTCGGAGGCGCAGGCTGACCCAGGAGTGCGTACAGCTGGCGACGCGTCTTCTCGAGCGACACGCCGAGGGATTCCAGCACGCCCGAGGCGATGCCCTCGCCCTCGCGCAGCAGTCCCAGCAGAAGGTGCTCGCTCCCGACGAGCGCATGGTTCAGCCGGCGCGCCTCGTCGATCGCGAGCTCGATGACCTTCTTCGTGCGCGGGGACATCGTGATCTCCGCCGGCGTGGTTGGTGCGTCGCCCCGGCCGATCACGAAGCCGACGGCTTTCCGCACCTTCTCGAGCTCGACGCCGGCCTCATGGAGGAGGCGCGACGCGAGGCCGTCCTCGCGCACGAGACCGAGCAGGATGTGCTCGGTACCGATGTAGTTGTGGTTGAACAGGATGGCCTCGTCCTGGGCGAGCGCGAGAACGCGCTTTGCGCTGTCGTTGAACCGGTCGAACGGACCACGCGTCGGACTTGGTGCAGGCGGGGTAATTACGCGCCCTGTCCATTCCGACTGCGCCCCCGATTGCGCCGCGGCGGAGCGCCGGGTCAGGCGCCGGAAGAGCGGGCCCGCGGCTGCCCGCCATGTCCCGGACGGCGTCGCCTCGTGGACCTTGCCTTCGGCGCGCCGAATCCGGCGGTCTCGCCGCAGGAGACCGAGCGTGAGGATGACGGCGACGATGCCGCCCATGACGCCGCCCGCGAGGGCCGAGACGACGATGTCCATTTGCGCGAGGCTAATGCTCGCTCGGTCGCTTTGTCCCTGCGATCTCGCGGCGCAGGCGCGCCTCGGTGATCCCTAACGCACGGAGCGCTTCGCTCCCGGCGCCGTTTGCCTCGCGCAGGGTCGCCACAAGGAGGTCCTCGGCGTCGAAGCTCGGCTTGCCGGTCGCGCGCGCCTCCTGCGCCGCGAGCTCGAGCACGCGAGCCGCGTTCGGCGTCGCGCGGTAGGGATCGGCGGGGTCCGGGAGCGGCTCGGCCCGTGCATGCTCGGTCGCGGCGCGCAGCACGCCCGGGTGAAGCCCGAGCGAAGCGAGGACGCGGGCGGCTCGCGCATTCGGCAGCGACGCGATCCCGCAGAGGAGATCGCCGGTCGTGATGGGGCGCGCCGGATCGGCCGCGAACCAGATCGCCTCGAACGCCTCATCGGAGAACGCGGCCGCGAGCTCGCGACCGTGCGCCATCTTCGCGGCGATCTGCACGCCTGCGCTCACGCGTCCAGCGCGATCCGCTGGGACGGGCTTGACCTGTCCGCGCGAGCGGAGGCGTTTCCACACATCCACCCGCGCGCGAACGTACGTCGCTCGTCAAGCGAGCTCAGCCGTTCATGCGATCGATGACCTCGCGCAGCCGCTGCGCGGTGACGCCGGATGCGGCCAGCGCCTTGGCGGCGGGTCCGACATCGGCAGCGATGGCGAGGAGGAGATGCTCTTCCCTGATTCGACCGCTCTGGCGGTCCATCGCGAACGACCATGCCCGGGCGATCGTCTCCCCAAGGCCGGTGCTTTCGCTCAGCACCGGCGCATTGGGGCCATCGCGCGCGGGCAGCGCGGCGAGCACGCTCTTCGCGAGCCCGTCGGGGTCGACATTCAGCTGGGTCAGCATGCGGCGGATCAAGATCGAGTCCTCCGCGATCAGCGCGAGAAGCAAATGAGCCGTCCCGACCTCGTCGTGGTTGAGCCGGCCTGCTTCCCAGTACGCCCGTGCGAACGCGCGGCTCGCATGGCCGTCGAGGCGGTCAACAGGCACGACCCGACCCATCGAGGCGACCCAGCCCGGCACCGTCATCGCAGAGGCTGGCGGCGGCTGCTGCTGCCCGAGGGTGGCGATGACCTGGTGCCGCACCTTCTCGAGCGACACGCCGAGCGACTCGAGCACTCCGCTCGCGATGCTCTCGCCTTCTCGCGCGAGGCCCAGGAGCAGGTGCTCGGTGCCGACGTGGCTGTGGCCGAGCTTGCGCGCCTCGTCGATCGCGAGCTCGACGATCTTCTTGGTGCGCGGGTGGAGCGTTATCTCGCTCGGCGAGGTCGTCGTGTCGCCGCGGCCAATCAAGAACTCCGCCGCCGTGCGTAGCTTCGAGAGCTCTACACCGAGCGAATCGAGCACGCGCGCGGCGACGCCCTCGCCCTCGCGGACCAGGCCGAGCAGGAGGTGCTCCGGCCCGATGTAGTCGTGGTGGAGGCGGATCGCCTCGTCCTGGGCGAGCGCGAGGACCCGCTTGGCGCGGTCGTTGAAGCGATCGAACGGACCCACGAGCGAGCTGAGGCTACTGCGCCGCGTCTAGCCCTCGACGGCGAGCGGCGCGCCCAGCGAACAGCGACACGGCGAGCCCTATCCCGAGCGCGGCGATCAGTGCTGTTCGATCGATCGTCCCTGCGATCCAGAGGTCGGGTCCGCCGAACAGCAGAAAAGCCGCCATCGCGATCACCCCGACTGCCGCCGCGCCCAGCACGCTCGTGGCGGCCCCGGCACCCATCCGCACCGAGTGCATGACGAGGAGAACGAGTCCGAGGATGATCGCGGGCAAGACCATGTCGAAGACTGCTGCCGGCCAGATCAGGGATCCGATGAGCGCGAGGCTTCGCAAGATTCCGTAGAGGATCACGCTCCCACCGGCCGCGACCGCTGCAACGAGCCCGATCCGGCCCGCCCTCACCGTGAGGGCGACGCCGCCGAAGATCGAACCGGCCAACACCAGGAGAACCCCGAAAGACCAGAGACCTATGTAAACCCGCCCATCGTGCGGTGGGGGAAGCGCGTCCCAGTAACCGCTCAGGAGGAGCGCTGCGAA
>Ga0209805_1001332_pt1 | contig 15041 bp, 19 predicted proteins | sample GraSoiAngelo_148_FD_185905 | JGI IMG/M metagenome (GOLD analysis project Ga0209805, IMG submission 185905) | Grasslands soil microbial communities from the Angelo Coastal Reserve, California, USA - 14_1009_09_20cm (SPAdes) (version 2) | ecosystem: Environmental > Terrestrial > Soil > Grasslands ... | reverse complement strand
GGGCGTCATTCGAAACCATCAGTACGGCGAGGGCGCCTACGAAATGTCTGAGATGGTGATCCAGCAACTGCTCGCGGAAGCCGGGTTCAGCGGGTTCCACGATGACCTCGTTTCGGTCGATCCCCAGGGACCTGAAGTCGCGGCGGACTGGAGCAGCCAGGAATCGCCAGAGACCTATCTCGGCTATGGGCGCGGTGACACCTTTGCCTCACCGGACGGTATCGTGCCGGACGCCCCTCACCGGTATACGTCGCCGACCCGGTTGCGGCTCAACGATTGGGCGCTGGCAGGCATCTGGACCGTTACGGACGGAGCCGCCAAGCTTATCGATGCGGGCGGTCGCATCGCGTTCCGCTTTCATGCGCGCGACGTCAACCTGGTGATGGGACCTGGTAAAAACGGCGACACGGTGCGATTTCGCGTCTTCATCGACGGCAAAGTGGGTGGCGCCGTCCACGGAAGCGACGTCGATGCCCAGGGCCAGGGAACGACCAGCGAGCAGAGGACCTATCAATTGATCCGCCAATCGGGCGAGATCGACGATCGAACATTCGAAATCGAATTCCTGGACCCCGGCGTGGAGGCCTACTGCTTCACCTTCGGATAAATCAGGAGTCAGCAATCGACAGGAACGTCGGCTTCGGCGGATTGCCGAGCTCGACGTGGTGGCGGTGTCGACCTCGGCCGATCTCGTTGGTGTGGGGCGAGAGGCCAGAATTACTCTGGTCTCGGAAATCCCCAGGCGGCGCATGGGTGGCGCTACCGAAAGAACAGGAGATGAGATGGGAAAGGCAATCGTGATGAATTGGGTGACCCTTGACGGCGTGATGCAGGGACCGGGCCGCCCGGACGAGGACACGCGGGATGGATTTCAGCGCGGCGGCTGGGGGATCCCATACGGCGACGAGGCGACAGTCGCCAAGATGGGCGAACGGATGGGCGGGGATCGCGCATGGCTGTTCGGGCGGCGCACCTACGAGCAACTCCTGACCTCCTGGAATGCCCGCGGCGGTCCGTTCAAGGACGCGCTCAACACCATTCCAAAGTACGTCGCCTCGAGCAACCCGGCGACAAGGCTCGACTGGCCGAACTCGACTCTGCTGCACGGCGACATTCCGGACGCAGTGGCGGACCTCAAGCAGAGTTCGGGCACGAACCTCGTGATCATGGGTAGCGGCGTGCTGATCGGCTCGTTGATGGCCGCCGATTTGATCGACGAGTACCTGCTGATGATTGCTCCTCTGGTGCTGGGCACCGGACGGCGGCTGTTTGCCGGCGGCACGCAAGCATCGCTGCGGCTGGTTGACAGCAGCACCACGAGAACGGGCGTGTTGATTGCCACGTACGAGCCTGCTCGCGGATAGGAGACGACGGTGCCCCACGATGCCCGGGCGGTCGCCGCCCTCCGGCGCATTGCCTTCCTTCTGGAGCTGGCGCAGGAGCCGACATACCGCGTTCGCGCCTTTCGCCGCGCTGCCGACATAGTTTCAGCACTCACCGCGGACGAGCTCGAATGGAGGATCCGCGAGGGTTCGCTCCAGCAGCTGCCCGGCATCGGCGCGGTCACGGCACTGGCGATCGTCGAAGCGCAGCGCGGCGAGGCCCCGGTCTACCTGCGTCGGCTGGAATCCACCGAAGGGCGCTCCGTGGCCGACAACGCCGCGGCCCTGCGTGCGGCGCTTCGAGGCGACTGCCACATGCACTCCGACTGGTCCGACGGCGGCAGCAGCATCCTGGAGATGGCCGAGGCGGCGCGCTCGCTGGGTCACGAGTATCTCGCCCTCACCGACCACTCGCCGCGACTCACCGTAGCCCGGGGCCTCTCCGCGGAGCGGTTACACCAGCAGCTCGAGGAGGTGGGCCGGCTCAACGTCCAGCTGGCACCCTTCCGCATTCTCACCGGCATAGAGGTCGACATCAACGAGGACGGCTCGCTCGACCAGGAGGACGGCCTGCTCGACCGTCTCGACGTCGTCGTCGCCAGCGTGCATTCGAAGCTGCGCATGCCCCGCGAGCAGATGACTGAACGAATGCTGACGGCAGTCGCCAACCCGCTCACCAACGTGCTGGGCCACTGCACCGGTCGCATCGTCGTCCGCAGAGGGCGGCCGGAGTCGGAGTTCGACGCGGAGGCCGTATTCGAGGCTTGCAGGCGGTTCGACGTTGCTGTGGAGATCAATTCACGTCCCGAGCGCCTCGACCCGCCTAAGCGCCTGCTCAGACTGGCGGTCGAGGCAGGTTGCCGCTTCGCCATCGACACCGATGCTCACGCCCCTGGGCAGCTCGACTGGCAGATAGCCGGTTGCGAACGGGGCGTTGCGGCCGATACTGTCATCAACACGCTGAGCGCTACCAACCTCGTCGCCTGGGCGGATCGCTCCATCGAGGCGTCCAATAGCCGAACCAGTCCCTGAAAATTGGCGGGGGCGCGACGGGAACGATCCGTCCGTCGACATCGCCAAGGATGCCAACCAGCGGTTTTGACGGTGCTCCCGCCGACGTCGACCGTTTTTCACGGCCCCCAATGCCTACGGCGCCGGTTAAGCCGTCAGTCGCGGAATCACCCGATTCATGCGCCTTCGATTAGGAGTCGTTCGTCCCTGGGCGAACGAGCGCAGCGTTCGGCAAGTTCGACCAGCTGCCTCATGTAGCTGGCCAATAGGTCGTCTTTCACAATGTCGCCAACGAAAGCGAGCTCGTCAATTAGCGTTTCAGCCTGAAGAGGCGTCAACTCATTCTTGCCATACGGGTCCAGAGCCGGCAGCACGTGCAGCTCATAGGCTTTAGCCAGAAACAGCATCCGGTCGAATATTCGCTCCGGGATCCACAGGCTGTGTGTAGACGTGCCGTCAGGAACCTCGCTGGATACGCCCGCACCTACCGGCTCGTCCTTGGCATAAGTCTCGGCCGAGAACCGATCCGCGTAGTGACTCACGAGGAGAACCTACCATCCGAAAGCACTCGACTGAGTTTGAGCGTGGGAAGTCAAGGCTCCCAAGGCTCTTTGCCGTTAGTTAGGCCGGACGTGTAACCACGTGCCGTACTCCACAGCGAAAGGAGGATCTTCAGATGAGTTCCACTTTTTCTCATCAATTAGCACCCTTCAAGCTGGGGATCGTAACCTTCGGGGTCCTCATCGCTGCTTTGGTGTCGGGACCGGCCGTTGTGCCCGCCCATGCGACGACTGGGGATAGGACCGTTACCACGACCCTCAAGTGCACAGGCGATTCCTGCGACGGCTCCGTGTTTTGGTATCAGGGAGGCCTGACCGGTACGCCTCTTGGCTCCGCATCGATCTCAGGCCCTGCGGACTCGACGACCAAAGGGACGACGACCCAGCCAGCCGCCGCGGATACGTTGACCTTTAGCGTCGGAGAGCCCTCCGTTTACGGTTGCGGAAGAGGTTTCATCCAGTACTTCACTCCGGGGAGAGCAATCAACTTCAAGGCTACGGTGCCGAGCACTGATAACGACGGCGACGCCATATGCCGTGCCGCTGGCAGCACCTTCCGCATACAGAGTTAGGCGGCGCAAGGTCGTTCAGGAGTTGCTGGGTCACTGCACAATCTCCCTCACCCTCGACACATACAGCCACGTTGCTCCCGCCCTTCACGCGGAAGAAGCCAGCCACATGCAGGGGCTGTTCAGATAACCGGTAACAATCCCGTTCCCGGCCAGCGCCGCAGTTAACGAAGCTGATCGACAACCTTGTGGTGGGGTGCCGTCGACCATTCGAGACCCTTCCGTTTGATGGCAACCTCGGCCCTCGTGACAGCATCAGCCATGGCTTTGGCTAGGAAGGCATCCAGACCGTCGCCAGAGAGATCCGCCTGTGGCGCAACATTGATTCGCATGCCGCGCTTCGACGGGAACAGACGGCCGCCATGGACACCGGTCCAGTCAGGCTTGCTGATTGTGCCCGCCAGGAGAAAGACGGGGTTGATGGTAACGTCGGCTCCGGTCGGCGGTTCGAGTTGACGAGCTTTGTGGATGAACTCCGTGACACGCTGCCCTTGCGGCGCGCCCCCGCCGTCCACAACTCCGTACGCGAAGGCCAGTACGGGGTCCTCTCGTAGGATCCGCTGGCATTCGTTTTCGAGCTCCTGAGCGGCTCCCCTAAGCCTGTCCGAACCAGCGTTTGCGCCAGACTTGAGGCCATACTTGCCGTTGAGTAAGTCCAGAACATCGAGCGCGACACCAGACCTCGCAGGCGCGGATACCTCTGAGGCCTTCTCATGAAAATAGATGAGACCGCGTCCCCACCTACGCTGCGGAACCTCGCCCTCAAGCTCGGAGAGCACCGCACGGAGCAACTCAGCAAGGCGAGGAGCAGTCACATAATCAGTGAACACTATTCACCACACAACTCGGGTGCGAGCCCACACCTAACGTCGGCTATGCCGTCAGATAAGCCGTCAGGGCGGCTGCTCGCTTAACGGCCTGACTGCGGTCGGCAGTCTTATACGGTCCTAGCGGTCACTCCCCAAATTCGAAAGTGGCGGGGGCGCGACGGGAACGATCCGTCCGTCGACATCGCCAAGGATGCCGACCAGCGGTTTTGAAGACCGTGGAGCCCACCTGAGCCCATGCACCCCCGTGCGGGTGAAGGTTAAATGACGGCGTCGATTTTCTGTCGGAGGTAGGGCTTCGGCTTGTAGCCGACGATCCGTTCCGCGGGCTTGCCGGCGCGGAAGAGGATCACAGACGGGATGCTGAGCACGGTGAACTTGGAAGCCGTGATCGGATTCGCGTCCACGTCGAGCTCGCCGACTACCATCCGCCCGTCGTACTCGGTCGCCAACTCCTCGATCACCGGCCTCAGCATCTTGCACGGTGCACACCAGGTGGCCCAGAAATCCACCAGGACGAGCTGCGACGAGCTGGAAACCGTGGTCTCGAAATTCTGATCCGTGACCTGGAGGATGTTCTTCGTCGTCATGCCGCTCCTTCTTTCGGGCTCGTCTTCTCTTCCTTTTTAGCAGGTGCCTTGGTTTCGGTTTTCGTTTCCTTTTTCGTTTCGGTTTTGCGGGTCTCTGCCGGGGTGCTGCTTCCGTCACTGCTCGCTCCCCTCGAGTCGGTCTTGTAGAAGCCACCGCCCTTAAAGATGATGCCGACCGGATAGAAGACGCGGGTTACCGGCGCCCCACACTCGGGACACTGGCTGAGCGGCGGATCCGTGATGCGCTGCTGCACCTCGAAATGGTGCCCGCGGCTACACCGATACCCATAAACCGGCATATATCGATCTACTTATACCCGGAAAGTGACCCCAAGAAAACGCTGAGCTTGAGGCGCGGTCAGTTGATCCAGAGCTTGCTTTTCGGCCTCGGCTCATCGGTCGCCGAGTCGGTGAAGTCGCCCGGCTGCAGGAGCCCGCTCTGCATCATTTCCGCTACCCGGTCGAAGAAGGCTTCGTCGGGACTGGCAGGCTCGATTGCCTGTGGCGCCCCGTCAGTCAGGAAGCGCTGGACCGCCGCGCAGATCATCTCGCTGCGGCTCTGCGGTGACATGGCCGTAGCCCGGTTCAAGGCATCGACAAGGGCGTCTGGCATGTAGATCACCACGCGCTTGGCGCTCATCAGTCTCAGCATAGTAGCGAAGCCCTGCCGGGCGGGCAAGCCGAATCGGCTCACGAAAATGAAACAAAGCAACGGACCAAATGGCGCGACCCCCACCCGACCCACCCCCAAGGGGGCAGGAGAGACGTCAGGTTGGGGCGATCCGGATCGCCGGGTCGAGCGGGTTGAAGACAATTCCGGACGCCGGTTTCGGATAGAAATACGTGGATTTCTGCGGCATCACCTGGCCGGCCCTTGCCACGGCGACCACGTCGGAAACCGCCGGAGGCCGGACCAGGAAGGCCGCCTGCGCCTCGCCAGCCGCCACCCGGTCAAGGGCGCTGTCGACGTCGCGCGTATAGCTGATAAACCGCTCCTGTTCGAGCAGGAGGTCCTCGAGCCCGAGCTCGCGCTCGAGGATCTCCCCGTGAAGGACAGCGACATCGAGCCGGGAAACCGGGTCGGCCGACGCCACGCGTTCGACGTCGACGGTTGCAAGAGTGAGCGCGGAAGCTATACCGATTCGATGGTCCGGCGTCGGCTCCTGCATGGCGGCCAGCAGGGCGGCCCTGTCCGCCCGGGGACGCACATCATGGCGAGTGTCAAGTCGTCGCAGCAACGCTGAGGCGTCGAATCCCTCCAAATCGTGGAGAACACGATGGGTCGGCAGGATGACGAGACCCGGATCCTTGAGATCGACCAGCAGCATCAACACGTAGTTGAAGGCGGCGTCAGGGGGCGCCTCCGGATGCTCATGCCGTTGCCTGTCCCGGAAGTTCAGCGCGGTTTCGTATCGATGATGGCCATCGGCGATGTAGAGCCGCGAGCCACGAAAGACCACGGCCAGGTCACGGACAGACTGCGCTCCGCTCAGGGACCAGACCGTGTGCTGGTCGCCATCCGCACCGATGATAGACAGCTCCGGGGTTCGAGCCATCGCCGCGACCACGATCGAGCCGACGGCCGACCCGGGATCTTCGTAGAGGGCAAAGACGGGACTGAGGTTGGCCACCACCGCCCGGGTCAGGGAGAGCCGATCGGCCTTGGCGCGCGCGTGGGTCCGCTCATGCGGCAGCACGCCGTCACCAAATGGTTGAAGCTCGACGACCCCCAGGATGCCGCGCCGGGAGTGCGTCAGGCCCGTGGTCGGATCGACAAACTGGTGACGGTAGAGATAGAGGCAAGGGCTCGGCTCGCGACGCAACACTCCCTCGCGAAGCCACTCGCTGAAAAAGCCGGCCGCCCGCGTGTACTTGTTGTCATCGGGGGTATCCGAAAGCCGGACCTCACCCGCGATCAGGCGGACAACATTGTGCGGGTCCTGCTGGTAGTAGCGCAATTGGTCCCGCGGCGAGATCACATCGTAGGGTGGCGCGACCACGCGCGCCAGGTCAACCCGCTGCGGGTCGTACCGGATTCCCTGAAACGGCCGGACCGTCGCCACAAGTGGACTAGAGCGTAACGGTCAGCACGTCAGCCATCCCCGGAATCCGGCGTATCTCCGCCTGAATCGATTCTGGAACCGGATCATCGACGGAAAGGATCATGACCGCGTCACCGCGTGGACGGTCACGCCCTACCTGCATGCTGGCGATGTTGATGTTCTTCTCACCGAGCAGAGTGCCGATGGCGCCGATCACCCCCGGTCGGTCTGCGTGCCAGCTCATCAAGAAGGTGCCCTGCGGCACCAGGTCGATCCGGAAATCGTTGAACTGGACGATGTGAGGCTCGTTGAGCAGCAGGGTGCCGCCGACCCGAGTGCTGCCGTGCTCGCCCGCCGCCTGCAGGCTGATCAGGTTCGCAAACTCGGTGGCGTGCGCGCCGCGCTGCTCAACCACTGTGATGCCATGGGCCGCCGCCACTGCTCGGGCATTGACCGGGTTCACCCGCTCGGCACTGAACCGGCTGAGGAACGCGGTGAGCAACGCCGCCGTCAGGACCGAGCAGTCATAGGTCGCAATCTCACCCACGTAATCGACCTGCAACCGCGTCGCCGGCTGACGACCGGCCTGGGCGAAGAAGCGACCGATGCCCTCCGCCACCGGAATGAAGGGCCGCAGGAAGGCCATCGCCTCCGGCAACGCGACCGGGGCGTTCAGCGCGAACCGGGGCAGGCCGCCATCGAGCACGGCAATCACCTGATCCGTGATCTCGAGCGCCACGCTGATCTGCGCTTCCTCGGTGGAGGCGCCCAGGTGCGGCGTGGTGATCACCTGGGGCAGCGACAGTAACGGGTTCTCGCCCGGCGGCTCCTGCTCGAAGACGTCGAGCGCGGCGCCGGCGACCTGTCCATCCAGCAGGGCATTGCGCAATGCCGATTCATCGACGATCCCGCCGCGCGCGACATTGATCAGCCGCACCCCAGGCTTCGCCAGGGCGAGGGCGCGGCTGTCGATCAGATGGTGGGTATCGCGGGTGAGAGGCACATGGAGGGTAACGAGATCCGATTCGGCCATCAGCTGGTCGAACGGCAGCAGCCTGACATTGAGCTGGGATGCCCGCTCCTCGGAGAGCACCGGATCGGTCGCGATCACTCGCATTCCAAACGCCTGGGCGCGGTGGGCGACTTCTCGACCAATGCTCCCCAGACCGACGATGCCGAGCACTTTCTCGCGCAGCTCGGTGCCCAAAAAGCGCGAGCGCTCCCAGCGACCACCCTTCACCGCCTGATCCGCCTGGGGAATGTGGCGCGCCAGGGCCAGCATCATCGCCATCGTGTGCTCCGCCGCCGCAATGGTATTTCCCGACGGCGCATTGACGACCAGCACGCCCGCGCGCGTGGCGGCCTCGACGTCGATATTGTCGACGCCGGCACCTGCCCGGCCGATCACTTTGAGGCGGGCGCCCGCCTGGATCACACGGGCGTCAACCCGAGTTTCACTCCGGACGATCAAGGCGTCATAATCCTGGATCCGGGCGACCAGCGCGGACGGGGTCTGCCGGAGCTCGACATCGACATCCGCGTGCTCTCGCAGCCGGCTTATGCCCGCCTCGGCGATCGGGTCGGCGACGAGCACGCGGGGCACGGGCTCAGGCGACGAGGCTGGGCTCAGACGACGCCAGCGCCCGCCGCGCGGCGGCCAGGGCTGCGCCTCGGGTGACCGGGTGGCCGTTGGCCTCGAGACCTCGTTCGAGTGCCTCGACGGTGGCCACCACATCCGGCTCGTAGACCGCGCCTAGATGGCCGATGCGGAAGATCTTGCCGGACAGCTGGCTCTGGCCTTCGCCGAGCACCAGACCGAGCTCCCGCCACGATCGGAAAACGCCATCCGACTTGTCGCCCTGGAGCGCCTCGGGCAGGTACACCGCGGTCACGGTCGGAGACGCGAGCTCGGGATCGGCGAGCATGCGCAGGCCGAGCGCCGCCGCCGCTGCACGAAATGCTGATGCCACCCGCAGGTGCCGCTGGAAGATCGCCGGCAGGCCCTCCTCACGCATCATCGTCAGGGCTTCCCGCAGCCCGAAGAAGATGCTGACCGCCGGAGTCGTAAAGGTCATGCCTTTCGCCTGCATCGTTCGGGCCCGGGTCCAGTCGAAATAAAACCGCGGCGCGCGGGCGGTGGACTGTCGCTGCCAGGCCGCGCGGCTCACACTCACCATCGTGACGCCCGGCGGGACCATCCAACCCTTCTGCGACGCGGTGATGGCGACGTCGACGCCCCAGCGATCGACGGGCAGGTCGATGGACCCGATCGAGCTGACGCCGTCGACCACGAGGAGCCGTTGCTGCCGTTTTACGACCTCGGCAAGGGCTTGCAGGCGATTGGTGACGCCGGTGGATGTCTCGTTGTGGGTGACCAACACGGTCGCAATGTCCGGGTCGCGGCGGAGCAGGTCGTCGAGGTCCTCGGGATCCGCAGCCTCGCCCCAGGGAAGCGTGTAGCGAGCCACATCGGCCCCGAAGGCCGCTGCGAGATCGGCAAAGCGATCGCCGAATGCGCCGATCGTCACCGCCAGGACGCGCTCGCCTGGCGAGATGAGGTTGGCAACGGCGCTCTCCATCCCGCCGGTGCCAGTGGCCGGAAAAATCAGCATGTCATTGTCGGTCTGGAAGGCCCAGCGCAGACCGGCCTCGAGCTCCGGAAGCAGTGCCCTGAACTCGGGACCACGATGGTTGATCATCGGCGCGTCCATGGCCTTTTGGACGCGAGCCGGGACCGGGGTGGGACCCGGAATTCGAAGCTGGGGGTTCTGAATCATGCGCCCTAGCTTACCGTCCGGATCCGGCCGTGACGCGATCAGGATCGTCGCGAGACCGCCCGCCGCCGGCGATAGCTTCGGCGGCGGTATTGGGGCAGTTGTGACGGACTCATCTGGCGACGGATGGCGATGCGCATCACGACCCAGAGCACGACAATTCCCCCGAGGATCAGGCCCCAGCGTGTGGCCGTCGCTGTGCCGGCGGCGTCCGCCCCGGAGGCGAGCTCGGCCCGGTGCTGGGCGGCCGCTGCCGCCTCCGCGCGAACGATTTGCTGCCTGACCTGCTCGATTTGCGGGTCCGCCGCCAGCATTCCCTGGAAGACGCCCATGACGATTGCGTCTCGGAATGCGGCCTGGCTCAGCAACGCTGCCTCTCGCGGATTGGTGAGATAGCCCGGTTCGACCGTCGCTGTCGGGATGTCCGAGCGCACCCAGAGCTCCGGTTTTGCCGCAACGCCGTCGTCCGGAACCTGGTAGCCCCGGAGCGTCTGGGCGAGCCCGGCGTCGATCGCCTGGGCGAAGGAGAGACTGTCCGGCTTGGGATAGAAGACGGTCGCGCCATCGATGGCCGGGTCGCCATTGAAGGCATTGACGTGCAAGCTGACGAACAAACGGGCAGCTGACGCATGGACGCGGTTCCAGCGTTCGGAAATCTCAACGTACTCATCGGTGGTCCGGGTCAGAACCACCTTGACGCGTTCCTTTACGAGCAACGCGCGCAGCCGAAAAGCCAAATCCAGCGTGATGTCCTTTTCCATCACGGTGCCAACCACAACACCTGGATCCCAGAGCTGAGTCGGATCACTGGTTGGGCTGCCGCCATGCCCCGGATCGATCGCGATCACGTAGGGCGAGGGCATGACGAACGAGGGCTCCGCAGCCGCTGCCCGAGCCGTTGGCATGGACGTAAGCAAGACGACCCCGGCCGCGAGCACGACCGGGAGGCGCGGGAGACGCAACTAGTGCGCAGTATACGGCGCGAAATTAAGAAGTCCAGCGTTAGCGCTGGTCGGCGGTGTAAGGGAGCAGTGCGACGTGACGGGCGCGCTTCAGGGCGACCGCGAGGCGACGCTGATGCCGGGCGCAGGTGCCGGTCACGCGGCGCGGCAGGATCTTGCCGCGCTCGCTGACGAAGCGGCGCAGGCGCGATACCTCTTTGTAGTCGATCAGGTGGACCTTTTCCGCGCAGAAGTTGCAGACCTTCTTGTGCGGCTTGCGGTCGCGCTTATCCGTGGGTGGTGGCATGGTCTCCTAACAATCGCTCCTCAGAACGGAATATCTTCCGGGTCAACGTCGCGCGACGGTTCCTCGCTACGGCTGCCGCCGGTGGCGACGGCGGCCTCGGCGGGCTGCTCTGCGGTCGGTGCCGGCTGGGATTGGCTGCGGGGCTCGAGGAACTGGATTTCCGTCGCGTTGACTTCCGTGGTCTTGCGTTTCTGGCCATCCTGACCTTCCCAGGACCGGGTCTGTAGCCTGCCCTCGATATAAACCAGGCTGCCTTTGTGCAGGTATTGGCCCGCGATCTCAGCCAGGTTGCGCTTGCCGATGTTCCAGACGACGACGTTGTGGTAGTCGGTGTATTCCTTCTTTTCGCCGTCCGGCCCTTGCCCATAGCGATTGGTCGCCAGCGAGAAGGTCGTCACCGGCGAGCCGCTTGGCGTGTAGCGCATCTCGGGATCACGGGTTAGCCGGCCGATGAGCATCACTTTGTTCAGATTCATTTCTTGCCCTCTTCTTGTCGAACCAGTAAATGACGGAACACGGAGTCCGAAATCCGCAAGACGCGCTCGACCTCCTGGACCTTGGCCTGGTCGAGGTCGAACTCCTCGACGACGTAATGCCCTTCCCGCTGATCCTTGACGCTGTAGGCCAGCCGGCGCTTCCCCCAGGGGGTGACCTTCTTGACCTGGCCCCCGTTCGTCTGGATCAGCTGGCCGACCTTATCGATCTCCTGCTGGACCGCTTGATCATCAAGCTCCGGCTTGACGATATACATCAACTCGTACGCCGACAATCGGGACCTCCTTTCCTACGGGATTTGCTCCGGCTATGGCCACACGGGCGGCAGCGGAGCAGGAAAGCGTTCGTAAGTTTAGCAAAGATCAGCGGCCGCCCGAGAACAAAAAGAGCGGCCGCCGAGTGGCGACCGCCCACGGAGGGAAACCGAAGGCTCGCTATTTCTTTACGCGGCCGGATTCGATCTCGCCCGACCACTTGCCGGTGGGCGTACCGGGCATTTCGATGAACTCCTTGAAGCGCTTCAGGTCATGCTCCACGCTTCGAGGCGTCGCCTGCGCCAGCGTGTCGCCGGCCTCGCCGACCATCCCCGCCGGGGGTTCGTAATCGACAACCAGCTTCACCACTGTGCGCCCATCGATGGGCTGAAACTCGACCTTGCCGTCGTTCTTGTCACCCGAGATAGACCGCCACGCGATCAGCTTGTTGGGCTTCTGCTCGACGATCTCGGCCTTCCAGCGGCGCTCAATGCCTGCCACCTTCGCCTTCCATTCCAGGTGCTTGTCGTCGAGCTGGCGGACCTCGTCGACGTTTTCCATGAACTCCGGGAATTCCTCGAACTGGGTCCACTGGGCGTAGACCTGGTCGATTGGCTTTTGGACTTCAATCGACTTTTCCACATGCGCCATGCTTGTACCCTCCCTTAGTAGTGGTACGGCTCCCACCTTATACCCCCGTTATCCGATTACCAAACCTGAGGGTTATCAATTACGGCTGAGCCTGAGAGGAACCGTGGTGGTCGGCGGGGGACTCGAACCCTCGACCTCTTGGATGTGAACCAAGCGCTCTAACCAGCTGAGCTAGCCGACCGTGCGGCCATTGTAAGCCCGCACCTGCCCTGCCCCGGAGGGGAGGGAATCAGCGGCGGACGGCTCGCGCCAGCGCCCGGGTGACGGCCTCGGCCGCTTCCAGGGGCAGGTATTGGATCGCCTCCGCCACCACCCTCTCGGCTTCGTCGGGCGGGAGCGTGCGTCGAACCACGTCCAACTGCTGATCGACCAGGTCGGCCATGATCTGCGACATCTCCTGGCGGCGCCGGCGCCGGAAGAGCTCCTGTTGAGCCGGGTAACCATTGCCAAAGGTCACGGGGAAGCCCAGCCGCTGGAGCTCGGCGAGGTCGCGGAACACGGTTCGGGTGCTGACCTTCAGTGTCTCCGCGAGGTCAACCGCGCGGATCCCGGGCCGCGCCGTCGCCATCGAGAGGATCACCAGCAGCCGATGCAAGCGCGCCGCGCGATTCACGTTGCTGAACGTAGCACTGCCTTCATGGGTCTGCAATTCAACGACCCTTCCTACAATCGCCCTATGAGCAGCGGCGGCGGCGCCGAGCCCCGGCGATTGAAAGGCCGCCTACCCAGCGCATTCTGGGTTGGCGGCGGGCTCCTGCTGCTGCTGGCGATCATCTTCCTCGCCCGCCAGATCATTCTGCCGTTCCTGCTGGCGATCTTCCTGACCTATTTGCTCCTGCCGCTGGTCAAGGCCATGACCGGGCCCGGTCCCGGCGGCCGCCGCACGCCTCGGGCGCTGGCAGCGTTTCTCGCCCTCGCCGCCTTCATGGGACTGGTCGTGGTGGCGATCCTGGTCCTGGCGCCTTTGCTGGCCGGCGAGGCAAACCGCCTTGGTCGTGTTTTGTTTGGCACCGGAGGGCAGGAGCCGCAAATCGCGCATCGCTTGAGCGCCACGTTTCAGGACTGGCGCAACACCATCTACGGTGCCGGCGTCTTTCCCCCGAGTGTTCAGCAGTCGCTGGACCAGGAAGCCCGGGACTTTGTCAGTGGCCTTGGCGACGCCGCGGCCGCCGCCGTCAGTGCCTCCCTGACGTTTTTTCCCAAGCTGCTCGAGCTGATCGCGGTGCCGCTGCTGACCTTCTACATGTTGCTCGACGGACCGCGCTTGACGCGCGAGATTCGCTCCTTCCTCCCGGCGGCACAACAGGAACCTGCCGCGGAGATGATGCGTCGCTGGGACCGTGTCCTGAGTGAGTACGTCCGCGGTCAGTTGATCATCAGCCTGTTCATCGGCGTGGTCGTCACGGTCGGTCTCCGGGTGATGGGACTGAAGGCGGCGCTGCTGGTAGGAACAATCGCGTTCTTCATCGAGGCGATCCCGTTTTTTGGGCCGCTGATCTGGGGTACACTGGCCGTCCTGCTGGCGCTGGCCCAGAGCCCGGCCGGCAGCCCGCTGCCACTGGTCGTCGGAATTTTCGCGCTGGTCGCCCAGCAGGTCGACAGCCACCTGGTCGCGCCTCTCATCCTGGGCCGCTTCACGAAAGTGCACCCCCTGCTCTTGATCTTCAGCACGCTGCTGGGTGCGTCGCTGTTCGGTTTGATCGGGATGTTTCTGGCGGCGCCCGTGACGGCCGTAGCCAGGGAAACGTTTCTCTTCGTGATGGAACGGGTACAAGCTAGGCGCGGGCCCGCGAGCCTGACCGTGTCCGCTTGAACGCGATTCCAGTGTTAAGGTGAAGCATTCCATGCCCAAAGAGACGAAAGACGCCAAAGCGAAAGCTCCCAAGGAACCTCAGCCCGAGGTCCCTATCGAGACGGTCGCCGAGAACGGTAGTGGCGGGGCAAAAGCCCGCACGGCGATCGATGACGTGATCGCAGCCATCGAGGCCGCCCGCGACAAGGTCATGGCCGACGAGGTCAAGGGCCTCACGAAGCTCGGAATTCCGCGCGCGATGGCGTACCAGATGGTCGCCGCCCGGTTCCACCAGAACGTCGTCACCGACGGCGAGGGCGGCACGCCAGAGTTCGAAAACAGCCACTGGAACGATAGATAGCCCGCAACCGCCCGTGCTGACGGTCGCGCAGGCGCGTGAGCGAATCCTCGAACGGATTGCGCCACTTGGGGCGGAAGAGGTTCCGCTGAGGCAGGCGCGCGGCCGCGTTCTTGCTGAGGACGTCCGGGCCGAGCGCGATGTCCCCCCCTTTGCCAACTCAGCCATGGATGGCTATGCCATCCGGGCGGCCGACGTCAAGCTGGCGTCGCCGACGAAACCGGTGCGCTTGAGCCTGCTGGGTGAAGTGCGCGCCGGTGCAGCGCCCCCGGCGGCCGTTCAGCCAAACACGGCGCTGCGGATCATGACCGGGGCCATGCTGCCCGAGGGAGCGGATGCCGTGGTCCGAGTCGAGGACACCGCCGAACGCGACGGCAGCGTCGAGGTCCGCGTCCCCGTCGAGAGCGGCACCAGCCTTCGCGCAGCCGGGAGTGACCTGCGTCGCAGCGACCTCGTAGCCGCCGCCGCTCGCATCATCACTCCCGGGT
>Ga0209805_1001329_pt1 | contig 15064 bp, 19 predicted proteins | sample GraSoiAngelo_148_FD_185905 | JGI IMG/M metagenome (GOLD analysis project Ga0209805, IMG submission 185905) | Grasslands soil microbial communities from the Angelo Coastal Reserve, California, USA - 14_1009_09_20cm (SPAdes) (version 2) | ecosystem: Environmental > Terrestrial > Soil > Grasslands ... | reverse complement strand
GCAACAGGTCCCGAAGTTCAAGATTTGATGTGATTCGATTCGTCAGGTTCAGAAGCAACTGCAGCTGATCATTTTGATGTTGCGCGCGCCTGAGATTCAAACCATCATCAAGCGCGAAGGCGACGACGTGCCCGATCAGGCGCAGGAAGCATATATCTTCTTCGCTGAATGGATTCACCGTGTCGCGATTGATTCCAAAAACACCCAAACGACGATGCGGCGTCGTCAAGGGTACGCGGAGCCCCGAGCCGAGGCCCATTTTCTTTGCCCATTCTCTGAATCGGGGAAACCGCTCTTCCGTGTCCCAATCGGGGGTGTGTTGTGGATCCCGGCTGCGTACAGCCTCCCACAAAGGCAGCTCTTCGATCAGCAGATCCGGCCAAGAAGAGATGGGTCCCTTACCCCAAACGTGGTATTCGATTTCCTTGGAATTCTCCTTAAAGACAATGAAGTAAAGGTGATCAAACTGGAGGAACTTGCCGATTTCATCCGCGAGGGTTCTAGCCAGTTCCTCAGGTTCGCGGCACGCAGCGATCGCTTCACTGATGCGCACAACCGCCTCGTAGCGGTAGCTGCCTGTTTGAGACTCAACGATCGGCTCTGTGCCCATAGACTTATATTCAGCGCTGAAAGCCCGCGCTTTAATTTACCCCAAACCCTCAGATAGATAGATGACTCACTTCCTCTACAGGTCGCAACAGAGTGCGACAAGCGAGTTCTTAAAGGACTCCCGCGGGTTCAGGAAACGGGGTGGACTACGACGCAGCAGAAGCCACCATCCCTGGACCGACCGGCATTGACACACAAAATCCCGGTCACAGCTTACATCGCAAGTACTGATGACTCAAGCCGAGTGAATGTTTCACGTATTGTGCGGCTACCTCTTCAGCAGGCCTTCTAACACAATCGACAGTTTCGACCCTTTCAACATTTTTCAAGCTAATCGACTTTCTGCTAACCCCGCGCTTTTCCATCACTTACGTGTGCCACGGCGTTTGGCACGGCTCTTGCCTTGGAGAGAGATGCGATGCTTCGAATCAATTGTGAGGCGGTCATGTGGAAGATCACAACTCGCGGCTTCACGCTGGAGGTAGTGTTAATCATGGCTGCAATGAACCTCCTGGCCAGCGCTGATACTGCCAAACGCGAGAAACGGAAACGGGCGTCGCAGACGCGATTCGCTGTTGCTGCGGATGGGTCTGGTAATAGACAGTTCTTGATCAAACACCAACGCAGTCCGGTAACAGTTTATCCCCTTCTTTTTGCTCGAGGTAGAGGTAAGTGTCGCTCGGAGGCTGCCGCGATAGAGAGGTGAATATCACGTTTCCGTACCTGTCCGTGCAAGGTCTTCGGCTGCTCTCCCGCGGGAAGGTCCGACCGCGGTATTGGTGATCGAGATGAGCAGTTGACCATCCCTGATCGTTTGACTAAACCGTAAGCCCACTGTTAATCCCACTGCTCTCACTATCTCCCTAACAAAGAGTACATGCTCAGAATCCCGGCCTCACTTCGAAGCCGAAGGGCTCATCTCCTGATGTGAGTGTCTCCGACGCGTCCAACACCAAGCGGCTCGCTGTGTTCGCACTCTGGTATTTGGCGTGCTCTTCTCCAGCTGCCGGAAGCAGAGAAGTTCTTCGGAGGAGCTATGGCAAAGATAATCGAGTTCTATATTCCGCAACGCTTTCGCAAGGTTTCGACGTGGTTTCCGCCGGCACAACGTGGCAAAGTGCTGGTGTTTCCACTGGCCGAACGAAAATCGGCGTGACAGCATTGGAACGCGCATGGCGAATGAAATCGCGGGGCCTGAAGACGCGACTGAAGTGCAGCCTGCGGCATCGCTGAAGCGATGCGCAGACACGCCGGTCATTTGTGCTATCGCTTGGGGTTGAGAGTGACTTGCACCTCGCACCTCCCGCCCTGCAGATGATCTGCTGACGCATGCCGGGCCCCCGATCGGCTGACCGACGACTTGACACGTTATTGACACTGACAAGACCTCGACTGGCGACCTTTCAAGGAACCATCTGTGCCACATCAATCTCAATCCCTTACCGACACATCCTCGGATCACAGAGTGGCACGAATCTTGCACATTCGTCCTCGCAGGCACGTGAGGAGCATAGTGCTGGGGTACCACTGATGTTCCTCGGCAGCGGAGAGGAGGAAACGGAAATGGACGTCAACTACGTGTTTCTTTGTGGAGTGATGTGGTGCAGGTTCGGACAGCAAGACGCAGGCAAGGAACTGCTAAGGGCTACGAACTCTGTGGATCCGGACATGAAAGCACTGGCCTGGGCTATGTTGGCAAAAGGCGCACGTCGCTTGAGGGATTTGGAAGGACCGACACCAACCGGTTCTCGCGCGATCCTCGAGGGAAACCTATGTGGATGAGATCATGCGCCATTTGCAAAGCACTCTTGCACAAGCTCCAATTGTGCGAGTCCGTGCGTTGTCAATGCGGATGGGTTTGGTAGGGCCATTGGAGCCTGAAAGCTGAATTGCATCCAGCCCCGACATAAATTGGAAGTTGGAGCAGTCGGTGCAATCGCGGCCGAAGTGCTCTCGGAAGCAGCAAGTTGTGGATGTCTACATCAATGCGGAAGCTCGGGACGGTGGCCATTTCTGTTTCCTCTGACGCATTCGCACTTACTTTCGATCAAAAGAGTTCTGCTTGGTCTGCTGTTCTAGTCAGCAGCCATACCTTGTGCCGGTTGCTCCCAGGCTGCGACTTCCACTGTCGGCGCTTCGGCATCGAATTGGTCGCGCCGTAACTGCGCCTCAAGCGCTGCCAACTTGGGCCTCGATCTCCTGCCCCGCCTTGCGCTTGCGGATGACTTCTTCGCGATACCGCCGCAGGAAATAATCAATCGTTTCCACGCGAATACGGATCCACCCCGAGGGCTTGTTCTCGTCGAGGTCCTTGAAGCAGAAATACGGCGTCCCGGACTGCTCGATAATGCCTTCGCATCACGCCATAGATCGGCGCATCGTGACCGCATTTGAAGCTGGAAATTTCGAGCGCTACCAGATTCGGGTGCCGAGCCGTAAACTTCGCCGCCCACACTTTGTGATTGGTGCTGCTACAGGAACACGGACGCACTGAATGGCGTTGTAAGGGATCAAAGCCCGCAGCGGCGGAGCAAGAAAGGCACCATGGGTCCGGCGGTGGTACCGAATATGACCACCCCGACGAGGCTAAGTCCGATGATGAGGGCCACGACCCGATAGTGCGGCCCGCATGTCCTGTTGAGATTGACTTCGACAATTTTGACAGTGCAGTGTGCGGTGCTCGCACCGACTTTGAATTTAAAAGACTTGCAGCGGCCGCAGTTTGGCATGCGGGTTGCCTTTTCCATGGTGGAACGGAAAACAGCATGTTGAAGATTTCTGTAGTCGACAGCCGCACCCAATGCTGGCTGGTCCTCGAAGGCCGGCTAATCGCGCCGTGGGTCGAGGAATTGAGGACAGCATGGAAGAGAGCCAAGGCGGAACTCAACGGCCGTGAGCTGGTGATTGACATGGGGAGCGTAATAGTCGTCAGCTAGGAAGCAGAGGACGCTCTTCTGCAGATGATGAATGAGGGAGCAAGGTTCGGTTGCAGTGGTGTCCTTACGAGGCACTTACTCCAGCAACTCAGGCTGCGAAGCAGGAAAAACCCAGGGAAGGCAGACCTCGGTGACAAGAAATGCAAAGAGTGAACTTGCTAAACAAAGGTCATATTGACGCAGCCAAAGCAGACGAGCATGCGACGAGCGAAGACTTCCGCAAGCTATTCACGGAAGACATGACAGGTCTGTATCTGCTCTCCCTTTTGTTAACGGCCAATAATGAGAAGGCGGAGCAGTGCTTCGTCGCCGGCGTTGAGGATACCGTGAAAGGAAACCCAGTATTCAAGGAATGGGCTCATTCTTGGGCCAAGCGCACGATAGTCAACAATGCTATTAAGATAATATCGCCCCATCCTAACCGCGCCAGCGGGACCTTTGCCGGAATGCCTCCGGAAGTCGGTGGCGGGCTCCAACGGACTCAAGATCACCAAGCCACAATCGCGAGTGTGCTTGCGCTCGAAGATTTCGACCGGTTTGTCTTTGTGATGTCGGTCCTCGAACAATACCCCGATAAGGAGGGTTCCGATCTCTTAGGTTGCTCGGAGCAGGACGTTCGGGAGGCGCGTATGCGAGCACTGCAGCAGATTGCGGAGTACACGAAGCACGAGGTTACGGAATCCAAACTTTCGGAGGAAATGCAACATGGCTGAAGGAGAGCGCAAGAACTGGAGAGAGTTGTGCAGCGCTGCACTGGAAGCAAATGATCCCGATGAGTTGCTGAAGATCCTTCAGGACCTCAACAAGGCCCTAAAAAGCGAAGAGCAGGTCCGTCGTGATTTCAGGGAAGCCACAAGAGCAAACAATGCTTCCAGCGAAATCCGACGTTAAAAATTTTGGAATTCAGAGCGATGCAGTGACATTTCAACGGGAGTGGAAATTCGACTGCGCAAGTGCCACTTACGTGAGGAGTATGACAGCCTTCGGTTGAGTATCCCCGACAATAACGGTGGCTTCAATCCGCCGTATTCCACTCTGAGCAAGGGCAAGGGCAAACTTTGAAGAAGTAACTTCGCAGTCAACGGCGCAAACATCACGCCGATCTCCACCAAGACGGCGACCGCGATGATAAAAGCGGACGTGCCCCTATCGCCCGTGATTTCTTCTCCATGCTTCCATTGAGCAACGGAGGGCGGTGGGCGCGACAGATCGGGTTACCATTCCAAGAAAGGTGGTTTCGTCAGGCCAGCGGTTTGGGTCCTCATCTTATCGATTTTTCGTTGTTGCGCAAGCGTAAGGATTTTGTAGATCTTTGCCTGCAGTCGTGCGTTGGCGACGATGAGCTGCTCCTGGATGCACGACTGTTCGGCCGCGAGGTCGCGCACCTTGCCGGCATCGAAATGTCCCTTGAGCGTGGCCGCTATCAGAGACCGGCGATTCTTCGCGAGCCGCTTTACCAGCGGCCGCACCGGACCTCGTTCCTTTTCAATTTGCGCCTGGATAGCGGCGATCTGCACAGGCGTCAGCTCCAGGTATTTGACGATTTCCTGCGAAACGTCAGGCGACGAGTCTGGGGGAGGCACAAGCAATGTGTCGCCCGCACTCTGCACCTCAGATCTCTGTTGTGTCTCTTTCTGGATTTTGTCGTCCAGGATCTGGTGCAGCGTGTCGAGAAATTGCAATCGGATCATTCCCAACTGCAGCTGACGGCCACTGACGTATTCTGCCTGTTCAGGGTCGATCCGGCCTTCGCGAGCGGCTTGGGCTATCTGCGCAAGTTCCTCGCAGGTTTTCAGCGACACAAGAGCCATTTGCTTTTCGTATTCCTTGAGAAGGTCCTGCGGCGTCGACGTCACTTGGGAAACGGTTGCGGGCGTCTCTGCGATGTTCGAGGTCTCGGCGGCTGCAATTGCTGTCACGCTAGTGCTCGTGGGTGGTTGCGGATGATCGTCCTGGGCTACGGAGGAAATCACCAGCGCGCCGGCGATGAGAGCTCCGAGAATGTGTACACGTTGCATGCAGATTGATCCTCCCTTTCGTGTGTGCTTCAGAACAGCGTCGGCTCCAGCCAGAGCGCGGGCATCGGTCCCTAGCGCTTCTCTCTGGAGCCAGCTTCGTCAATTGCAATCAGGCTGACTTCTTTCCCGCCTTGGGAAATTCGATCACTTCCCCGTGCTTCGCGGGCACCGGTTTCACCTTCTTGCGAAAAAGATCTGAAACGTAAAATTCGATCACCTTCGCCATGACATTCCTCCGATCCGTCGGCATATGGTTTACCGTGCTGAACATTTGGTGGGAGGGCCGGGCGGGACGCCAGCACTACCCGAAACTCGGCGCTAGTTCACGGGCGCCTTTGGATTTATAAATCCCGACGCTTTCAAGTTGAATGGAGCAGGTGAGTTGCCAAAAGAATGCACTGGCCTAAGTTCCTAACTCGGGGAAACAAAGGGCGATGGAAAAGAAGGGTCGAGAACGCGGTGTTGAAAGTCGAAAATGTTGATGCTGGCCGACACCTACAGCACAAGTGAAAAAGTGCGACTGTTCAGCGACATAGGTCATCTCTTTCTGTTGGCATACAATCTTGCCAGAATTGCGGGGATCACTCCGCGCGCGAAAGTATGAGCCCAGAACCGCAGCTCGCGCTGGTAACTGATGCTCGGCGTTATGAAGCGCTGTTTCGCATCTCTGAGGCACTCTCTGCCTGTGGGGAACCGGAAAAGCTGGCACGAGTTCTCGCCGACCAATTGCGCGAGCTGATCAGCTTCGATCATCTCGACGTCCTCGTCTTCAAGGAAAATTCCAACGAAATCGAATGGCACGGGTGGGGAGCCCGTACCAGCAAATCATCCAACTCGCCTTGGACGCGCGAATCGACATAGTGATTATGGCAGTGCGTGGCCGTGGCGCTCTGAATCTAGCGGTGTTTGGATCGACGACCTAAAGGGCCCTTCAGTTGGGACCCTGCCCCGTCCTTGCGGTTCACGTTTGAATGGCAGAGGTTCGGCGCAGCGAGTCTATTGTGATTTCCATGCAGTCCACCCGGGCATTGCCAACCCCTCAGCAAACCTAAGTCGCTAAGAAGCAGTTGTCTCGCTGTTGAAATTGACTTCGACACTGTCGAAAACACCTTCAACCTTTTCAACAATTTCATTCTGCCGTCTCGGAGTCTCCCACGAATTTAATCAGTTAGCGTAGTAAGGGGTTTGGTATGGGTGTTGCTTTCGTCTCTAGCGATGGCGCGAGGGTGACACAGCAGCCTTGCATCCAGATGAAGCTGTCTTTACCGATGAAAGGCGCTGCAGTTTTTAACCCAGCTCATGCTCTTGATCAAGAAGGCTGAGGACAAAGAGTTGCCAGAAGATAAGGATTTGACAGCGATAAGGTTCCGGGCCCTACGGCCGCAGTTCGTATGCGCAGCAGGTAAGCCAAAACTGTAGCCGCAGTGTCGAGGGAGTTGTGATGAACAAAAGGATATCAAGCCTGGCAATTTTCATCGGCCTCGTTGCTGCTTGTGCTTTCGGCGGAGAGACAGAATCCCAAACAGGTTCGGTGCAGGGTGTGGTGTTCACCTCCGACGCGGATGGAGGTCGCTCAGTTGTGCCTGGCACCAAGGTCTTTTTAGACGGGCCCGACGCCAGAGAAACTGAAGCTGACGCCGCTGGCAAATACATGTTCAACGCACTTCCACCTGGGTCTTACAACCTCAAGGCACTAGCTCCTCACATGACCGCGACCCAAACGGTTGTCATCACGGCGGGAACCGCATTGGAGGCGCTGCTGGAGATGAAAGTAGAAACTGTATCGGAGTCGACAAACGTAACCGCGACCTCAGATACGGTGGTAACGCAAGAGGCGGCAGGAAGCAATACGGTCGGCGAATCAGCGGTCAAGAACACACCGAACGTGAACGAGCGTTTCGAAAGCTTGCTTCCCTTGGTGCCGGGTGTGGTCCGCGGCCCGGACGGCCGCATAAATATGAAGGGGGCGCGTTCATCTCAGAACGGGTCTCTCGTGAATAGCGCCGACGTTACCGATCCGGTTACCGGTGCAAACGCGATCAACCTGCCTATCGACGTGGTTTCGTCCGTTCAAGTTCTGTCCACTCCCTATGATCCCGAATACGGCAAGTTCACTGGCGCGGTATCGAAAGTCGAGACCCGCACCGGAAGCTTCAACAAGTTCCACGTGTCGGCTCAGAACTTGTTTCCACGCCTGCGTGTGCGAGACGACTCAATTATTGGCATTGGTGCCGCGACTCCTCGCGTAACGTTTTCCGGGCCGATCATGAAAGACCGGATTGCTTTCACGCAGTCTTTCGACTATCGCTTTGTACGAACGCCGGTAAACAGTTTGCCGCCGCTTCAGCGTGACACAAAGCTCGAGAGTTTTGATTCCTACACACAAGTCGATTTGAACATCAGTCCTAAACAAACAGCGACCGCTTCATTCGCAATCTTCCCGCAAAAACTTGACTACCTCGGACTCAATACCTTCACCCCACAGGAAGCTACGCCCAACCTGCATCAGCGCGGATACCAAACATATGTCCAGCATCGCTACGTTACCAATTCGAGCAACCTGCTGACGTCACAGCTGAGTTTCAGGAGATTTGATGCGGACGTACTGCCGAACAGTGACGCTCCCTACGAGCTCCTGGTGGAAACCACCGAGGGGGGATTCTTTAATCGCCAGCACCGCGAAACTTCTCGAGTGGAATGGCAAGAGATTTTTCAATTGCGTCCCCATCAATTCCACGGATCGCACGAACTGAAAGCTGGAATCAGTTTCGCCCACAGCTCTTACGATGGCCGCGAACAGTTTCTGCCCGTAGACATTGTCGGTGTTGCGGGATTTCCCCTACAGCGAATTCAGTTCGGCCCCGTCTCCAGTTTCTCGATCGATCAGAACGAGACCGCATGGTTTGTCGGGGATAAGTGGACGCTCTCTGGCCGGCTCACCTTTGACCTGGGACTGCGATTCGACCGCGATTCGGTCACGGACTCGATCAACACAGCGCCGCGCGCTGGTTTTGTGTTGGCCTTGACCGGCGATGGGAAAACATTGCTCAAAGGCGGCGCTGGCCTCTTCTACGATCGCATCCCACTGAATATTCCTGCGTTTCGCAATCTGCCCGGGCGTACTGTGGTCGGACTCGATCCTTTCGGTCAGGTTCTTAGCTCGACTGCGTACGCCAACGTCATCTCGGGTGGGCTGCGAAATCCGCGCAGCGAGGTATGGAATCTCGAGCTCGATCGTCAGCTCCTCGACAACTTGCTGGTGCGCGTCTCGTACCAGCAGCGCAACACGGTGCACGGCTTTGTGCTGACGCCCCTGACCCTCGGAGAATCGGGATTCCTCTCACTTGCCAACAGCGGGCGCGATTTTTATCGCGAGTTTCAGGTTACGACACGGTATCGAGTAGGCCACAATACATTGAACGCTTCCTATGTCCGCTCTCAGGCTCACGGGGACCTGAACGATTTCAACCAATTCTTTGGAAATAATCCGCAAGCGGTTATCCAACCCAATCAAGTTGGGCGCCTATCCTTCGACGCCCCAAACCGATTCCTGGCGTGGGGCGAAATTGCCGCGCCCTGGAAATTGACCGTGTCGCCAGTGTTAGATGTGCACACCGGTTTTCCGTACTCGGTAGTGAACGAATCGCGCCAATTTGTCGGACTCCGCAATGAGCGACGATTCCCCAGGTTCATTTCGATCGACCTCCAGGTTCTGCGGGAAATCCGGCTACCCATTCGGGAGCAACGTGCACGAGTTGGCTTTGGAGTGTTCAACATTTTCAATCGCTCCAATCCCCGCGACGTGCAAAACGATATCGACAGCAACCGTTTCGGCCAGTTCTTCAACCCACCTGGCCGCACCTTTCACGCAAAGCTCGTTTTGGAGTTTTAGATATGAAGATGGCGATGAACTCCGTGATTTTGACCCTCTCGATTGTGGTCCTGACAGCCAGGCTCGGGATCGCACAGACAAACGAGGTCCTTCCCACCGCGGACGAAGTGGTCGCAAGGATGATTCAACTGGATGCCCGGCGCCAGACTCAACTCCAAGGCTACACCGCGACCCGTCATTATGTTGCCTTCAACAAACAGCGTCGAGCGGAGATGTTGGTGCGGATAACCTGCACCAAGGACGGAGTGAAAGAATTCGCGACCCTGTCCGAAGAAGGGTCACGCTGGATCCGCAAGCACGTGTTGTACAAGATGTTGAAGGAAGAGGCCGAGGCATCCCGCCGCGATACTCGAAGCAGCACCCGCATCATCCCCGCAAACTACGACTTTCAGGGCGCGGGGCAAGACATTATCGATGGGCGTTCAGCCTACGTGTTGTCGTTAATTCCGAAAGCCGAGAACAAGTACCTGATCGCCGGCAAGATCTGGGTCGACGCCACCGATTACTCCATCGTGCGGATTGAGGGGCGTCCGGCGCGAAATCCGTCCTTCTGGACTCGCAACGTCCACTTCGTCCACACCTATGAAAAAGTTGGCCCCTTCTGGTTCGCAGCCTCGACTCATTCCGTGAGTGAGATTCGTATCTTTGGCCCGGCGGAATTGACGATCGAGAATTCTGAATACTCGCTGAATCCACCCGACCATGCAGCCGATGATCGCAATCACGAAGCGAGGCTGTCCCAATGAGGAAAGCCGCCTTACTCGCAGCGTTGGTCGGTGCGGCGCTGTTCGCGTGGGTTATCCAGCACATGGGGCTCTCCGCGATTTTGCAGCAACTCAAGGCGTTGCGATTTGCGTTGCCAATTCTGATTGCACTCAGCCTGTGTCGTCTCTTGCTACAGACAGTTGCCTGGTCGACGGCGCTCAAAGCCGAAGGAATCACGGTTGCCCTCACTGATCTGGTCGGAATCCGCTTGGCATCACAGTCCATGGGCTATCTCACGGTGCTGGGCCCGGTGTTGTCGGAGCCGATGAAAATCCAACTCCTGGGAACCGCTGTCGCGCCTACGATCACAGCCACGTTTCTCGATAGCGGAGTGTACTGGCTCACGTCTGCGCTGCTGGGAATGGCTGGCTGTATCAGCATTGCCTTGCTGGTGGCGCATGGTGGATATCTGACTTCGGCGGCCGCACTCTTCGCAATATTTGCGTTGGCATTACTGCTGATTACCCGCCGCAAACCAATCCTGTCGAGCGTCGCGCAAGGCTTGAGAAGGTCCCCAGCGTGGCTCAAACGCGCCGAGAAGATTGAAGGCTCGCTGCGCGACTATCGCGTCCAGCACCCCGCCGTTGTGTCTCGCATGTTCTGGATCGACGTGGCATGCCAGTTCCTCATGGCTTCGGAAGTGGTGGTGGTCCTGTGGGCGTTACGGCTGCCAATTCACGTTATAGCGGTGCTTGCCATTGAGGGCTTTACGCGTGCGGTCAAGATGGCGACGGGATGGGTTCCCGCGCGACTGGGCGCCGACGAAGGCGGAGCTATGTCAGCTTTCATGGCAATCGGACTACAACCAGCCTTCGGTCTGACACTGGCGCTGACTCGGCGCACGCGGGATCTTCTGTGGGCCGCAGCAGGTCTTGCCTGGCTGGCCTGGAGATCACAACGCCCCAAGGAGCAGAACAAATCAATCGACCGGACGCTCGAATCGGGTGGGAAGGAATTGGCCTTATGCGATTCGTTGTAGTGGTTCCAGAATTCGCAACTGTAGCGGACTGCTACACGGATGCGAAAGTGCTCATGCGGCCCGTCTGCGGCGTTCCTTTGCTCTTGAGAACTCTGGCAACGGCGGTGCGCGCTGGCGCCGATGATGTCCTGCTTGTCTGGCCGGAAAACGCACCAACTGAACTTGCGGACATTTACATGCAGCCCCCTTTGCTCAGGGGACCAGGCACCGTCAGACTGCTCCGAGTCAAGAACTTCGATCCGCGCGCTCGGTCGAGTTGGGTAAGTGTGCTGGATGGCTTCGACACCCAATTCATGTGGTTGCCTTGGAACTGGGTCACCAACAAACAGTCGCTGGTTCGCCTGCCTTTAGTGGGCATGGATTCAGTCGACTGGAGCAGGCCAGCTTTCGTTACAACAAACGAGGTGACTCGCGGTGAGATCTCTACGGCCCTCCCCCACCGGAATGTAGAGGGCATCGCGGTCATCTCACCAGAAACTGCAGCGGCCGCGGAACAGTTCCTGGTCGTGCACTCGGGAAAAGTTCTAGATGGAATTCATACCTCGTTCAACCGGCGCCTGTGCCGTCCCTTTGTAAAGTGGCTTTCGCACACGGGCATCACGCCCAATGCCGTGACCTTCGGAGGTGTAGCCGTATCGATCTTGTCCGCGATCGCGTTCGCGGGCGGATTTTACTGGGCGTATGTCGCTGGGGCGTTGCTCTTCTACATCGCCGGCCTGTTCGACGAGATGGACGGGATGTTGGCCCGTATCAAGTTTGCCGACTCACCATTTGGGACCTGGCTGGAAGGTTTTGCTGACGGTTTGAGCTATCTGCTCCTGTTCGGAGGAATCACAGTTGGGCTCTATCGGCAGTACGGCAGCTTCGAACTCTGGATCGGCGCGGTACTACTGACAGGCACTCTGTTGTCCGTCATTATTACTTCTCTCCAGCGCAAGCGCGCCACAACTCCTGATCGGCCGAACGAATACCTGGGTCGCTTCTACCGATTACTTGAGAATGATTCGTCGAACTGGATTTCAAAAATGGTGCGACATCTCCAGGCCTTCCAGAAAAGAGGCGTGCTCATCATCTACGTAGTCCTGTTCACCCTGCTTGGAGAGCTGCCGGTGCTCTTTTATCTGTCAACACTGGGCAGCCATCTCATCTGGACTCTGGCGCTCTATTTCAACCATCGATTCTTCAAGCAGCCGGCAACGGGCATGGCAGGAATCAAGGCGGTGTAGGAGGTATCATGAAAGCGGTGATCTTAGCTGCGGGGCAGGGCACACGGATCCGGGCCGTCCACGGCCAGCGTCCAAAATGTCTGATTCAGGTCGACGACAAGACCATTCTTGACCACCAAATAGAAGCCTTGTCTATGGCAGGAATTGACCAAATCGCCATCGTAGTGGGGTACGAGAAACAGCAGATCATCCGCCACGCGAGATCGCGATTCGATCGCTGCAGGCTGAACATCCACTTCATTCAAAACCCGGCATTCGCGGAAACCAACAACATCTATTCTTTATGGCTGGCGCGCGACTGGTTGCGTGGCGACAGTTTTGTCTGCCTTAACGCCGATGTAGTCTTGAAACCCGACATTCTTGATTCGGCGTTGCGGGCGGATGCGCCCATATCTATGATCGTAGACCATTCCTGGCGGGATGAGACCATGAAGGTGATCATCTCGAATGGACGCGTGATCCGAATGAGCAAGAAAATATCGAAAAAAGAATTTAGCGCGACCTACATCGGCATCACGGTGTTTGACCACGCCATCCAGGAGCAATTCTTTCGCAAGATTCACAACCTGATTGTGGCGGGCCGTGTTAACGAGTTCTTCAATGCTGCTGTACAGGAACTGGCCGACGAGGGTGTGCAGATAGGATTCACCACAACCGCCGGTTTGCCGTGGGCGGAAATCGATGATCCGTTCGACCTGACATTTGCCCAGCAGAACATATTTCCGCATCTCGCTATGGCATCTACAGTCTGAATGTGGCGATACCAGAGATCATTACCGGCAATTTCGCGCCTTTCCGATGGGTAATGTGGCCGCCCAGTTCCTTGCGCATCGTCGATTGGAACATCGACCGGGGCTTGCGTCTGCCAGCGATCATAGATTTCCTGAAAGATATGAACGCGGATGTTCTGATCCTCCAGGAAGTGGACATTAATGCCCGCCGGACTCACCGCCTCAACATCGCTGAAGAGATCGCCCGGAAGTTGCAGATGAACTATGCGTTCGGGCGAGAGTTTGAGGAGTTAACCCAGGGGTCCAGGGCTTCGCCCGCGTACCACGGACAGGCTACTCTCTCACGATGGCCTATTTCGAATCCGCGTATGATCCGTTTTCGAAAACAGTCGAATTTTTGGCAGCCCCGTTGGTTTTTGCCTCGCATTAAGCCTTTTCAAGAAAGACTCGGAGGACGAATCGCGCTGGTCACCGAGATTAATGTCGCAGGAAGCACGCTCATAACCTATAACCTTCATTTGGAAAGCCGCGCGAATGATGAGTTGCGTCTGTCGCAACTGGACGAGGTTTTATCTGATGCGGCACGCTATGATCCGCACTGCTTTGCGGTGATGGCTGGAGACCTGAATTTGAATGTCTCGAAGAATGCCGCGGCGGAGTCGCTGGCACGCGCAGAGTTCCGCAATGCCGTAAAGGCGGCACCCACGCCTACCACGCCATCGCGGCGTCTCTTCGAAGCGGGTCGCTCAATCGACTGGGCATTCGTGCGGGGTCCAATTCAAACAGACAGCGGGCAGGTACACAGTCTCATCCAGGCATCGGATCATTATCCAATATCATTCAACCTACGTCGGGCGAAGTCAGCGTTGGCTTACCCGAGTTGATGAGCGGCACCGGCTTTAAGGTTTCAGAAGCGACTTCCCGTAACCAACTGGAATGGCGAAATTCGATCCGCCGAACTCGCGCCATGGCGAAGTTAATTCCCATAACTTTGCCCTCGTTATTGAAGAAGCGGCAACGTCGGTAGATTGTTGGCGTAAGATCGCCTCTCTCCGAGTAGAGGAGTCCCGATAGGCTGTAGGTTTTCCTTGGCTGTGTCCGCCGTTTCCAGCTTCGTGCCCGTGTAGGTCCACCATGGCACCACCGGGATCTCCTCCCTCACAGACCCCACCGTGCAGATTTCCCGCAGCGGGTTCCTCAAGCAGGACTCTCCGGGTACGTCCAGGGATGTCGAATCTGAGGTGACAGCAAAGGATACCGACGAAGGAGGTGTTTGTATCTCTCCCACGTCATCCGGTTCCCTCGCGTGCGGCGATTGAGCCACTTCCTCCAGATCCTTACGACACCCCGATAGAACTTCAGAAGGCTCTGAGAGTTCGTCGGTCGGCCGTAGTACTGGTAGTGGCCTCGGAGCTTGGCGTTGAGGGTCTTCTGCTGCTGGTCCACTGGTTCGAAGAAGTGGTGAAACCCCGACTCAGGGGTGAAGCCCATGAGATCCGTTTTGCCGATGATGCCATACTTTGCTTCCATTACAGGGAAGACGCAGAGAAGGTGAAGAACGACTATGCGAAACCCCTGTCGGAGAAAGCAATGAATCGTTATTTGCTGGCAAAAGTAGCTGCCTGGCCGAATCAAGTGCCCCAAGTCCGTGATTCCACAAGCACCCATGCGTCGTTGAAAGAACGACTTGCTGCCGGACCTTCTCACTTACCATAATAGGGGGGACTACAAACCTGTTTGTGGGACATGCAACTTCCCCTTCCAGCTTTTCCTCCACACTGGGAGTAAACGCGAACCGAATCCAACAGCCTTCAAAAGTTCTCCATCATCCATGCATTGCTATTTAGAGCAATCGCCGAAATGGCCAAGTGGCGACCGTCGGGAGATGGCAGGCCCCGGAGCCGAGCC
>Ga0209805_1001328_pt1 | contig 15072 bp, 11 predicted proteins | sample GraSoiAngelo_148_FD_185905 | JGI IMG/M metagenome (GOLD analysis project Ga0209805, IMG submission 185905) | Grasslands soil microbial communities from the Angelo Coastal Reserve, California, USA - 14_1009_09_20cm (SPAdes) (version 2) | ecosystem: Environmental > Terrestrial > Soil > Grasslands ... | reverse complement strand
AAAGACGTGGTCGCTAAGCCGCCTCCGGCGGCCGCGACCAAGCCGCCTTCGGCGGCCGCGGCTAGAACGATTTCCTGGAGTCGAGCAGCAGGGTTACGGGGCCTTCGTTCACGATCCGGACCTGCATGGCGGCGCGGAAGACGCCTTCCGCCACCTGCACTCCGCGCTCGCGCGCCAGCTCGCAGAACCGCGCATAGAGCGGCTGAGCGATCTCCGGCCGCGCGGCATCGACGAATCCGGGCCGGGTTCCCTTGCGCGCATCCCCGAACAGCGTGAACTGCGAGATCGCCAGGACCCCTCCGCGCACGTCGAGCACGGACCGGTTCATCTTTCCCTGCTCATCCTCGAAGATCCGCAGGCTGACGACCTTGTCCGCCATCCACCGCGCGTCCTCCTCGGAATCCCCCTGCCCGACGCCGACCAGGACACAAAGGCCTGGTCCCACGGACCCGCTCACCTGGCCCCCGACCGACACGGACGCTTCACTCACTCTCTGCACCACTGCCCGCACGAGGCACCCATATCAAACCCCGTGCCCGGCGTTTGATCTGAAGCGTCAGTGCTTCGTGCCAGCGCCGCCGCCGCGCGACATCTCCTCCCGCGGATCGAGCGTCTCCAGCAGCGTCGCCATGTCGTCGGCGTGCTCCTCCTCCTGCTCCAGCACGTCCTCCATCAGCCGCCGCGAGGTCGGATCGTTGTCGCCGAAGTAGCGGATCATCTCCATGTACGATTCGATGGCGATCCGCTCCGCGATCAAGTCCTCCTTGATCATGTCGATCAGCGAGTTCCCTTCGGCGTACTGCGCATGGCTGCGCGTCAAGAGCCCCTCCGGATTGAAGTCGGGGGCGCCTCCCAGCTGGCGGATGCGCTCCGCGATCCGGTCCGCGTGCTCCTGCTCCTGCTGCGCGTGCTCCATGAATTCGTCCGCCACCGCCTGGTAGTGGATCCCCGCGGCCATGTAATGGTGCCGCCGGTACCTGAGCGTGCAGACGATCTCCGTCGCCAGCGCCTCGTTGAGGAGCCTGACCGCGGTCTCGACGTCTCCACGGTAGGCCGGAGTCACCGCACCCTTCTCCACGTGCTCGCGCGCCCGCCGCTGCAGCTCTTTGATGTCCGTCAGGAATGGCGTTGCCTTCGGATCGCCCATCGCCCCGCTCCCTTCGCGGAAAGTCTCGCGTCGGAAAGCTAGGCATGCGGTTGACCTGTGGCAGCGTCCATGACAGACGGAGCGCCCCATGCTGCCGAAGGGATTTCTCGAGCTGGCGCGCACGCTGATCGGCGCGAACACGGTGTCTTCGCAGGGGACGCGGCAGGCAGCCGACCTCCTGCAAGCGCTGTGGGAGCACGCCGGCCTGCCGGTGCGCCGCCAGGTGGTCGAGGAGGTGCACGTCAACATCCTCGGCGGCCCGGGCTTCGAGGTGACCGGGGAGGGAGGCCTGCTGCTGGTCACGCATCTGGATACGGTCCCTCCGGGTCCGCTGGAGAGATGGCACAGCGATCCGTGGATGCTGACCGAGCGGGACGGCTTCCTCCACGGACTCGGCGTCGCCGACGTGAAGCTGGACGCTCTCTGCAAGGCGGAGGCGGCGCGCAGGGTGCAGGGACGCCGGGCCAGGCGCCCGTTCTGGCTTCTCGGCACGTTCGGCGAGGAGGTGGGGCTGCGCGGGTCCAGGCATTTCGCCGGAAGCGAGCTGTTCCGCGAGGTGTCACCGACGCAGGTCCTGTGCGGTGAGCCGAGCGAGCTTCACATCATCTCCGCGCACAAGGGATACGCCGTCGTCCGCTGCACCATCCGGGACCGGAAGGCCAGGCCGGTGAACAGTGAAGGGCCGGGGATCGAGCAGCTCCAGTTCGCGGGAAAGGCGGCGCACAGCTCGACGCCACACCTGGGAGACAATGCCATCCTCAAGGCGCTCGAATGGGTCAAGACGTCGGGTTCGCCGGTGCTCGCCGCGCGCGGCGGCTCTGGCACCAACGTGGTGCCGGCGAGCTGCATCCTGGAAGTCCCCGCGCCGCGCGAGAAGGGCAGTCCCCAACCGGCCGCGACGGCGTTCCTTCCGCAGCGTCCACCGCTGGCGAACCTCTGGCGCGCGCTCGCCACCGCGTCCGCGCTGGAGGAGCTGTGGCAGCGGACGCTGCCGGGCGGCAGCGACGCGCGGTTCGACCCGCCCGGCGCGGTCGGGGGCCTCAACGTGCTGGAGAGCCTGGAGGCCGCGATTGCCATCCAGCTCGATGCGCGTCTCTTGCCCGGACAGGATCCGGACGCGCTGATCGCGCGCTTCACGGAGCAGGCGCAAGCCTGGGTGCGGGAGCTCGGGCACGGGGAGCTCGATCTCGAGGTCTCCGTCGAGCGGAACGCGGCCGGAATGTCCTTGCCGGACGATTCGGCGCTGGTCAAGTCCGTGGGCGCAGTGCTCGCGCGGCACGGGCTCGACCCTGCGCCTCGCGCCAAGCCCACCAGCACCGAGGCCGGCGTGTTCGCGCGCGCCGGATGCGAGGCCGTCGTCATCGGCCCGGGGCGCAGCACCGGGAACGCGCACACGCCGGACGAGCGCATCGAGATGGCGCAACTGGAGAAGGCGTGCGATCTGTACGAGTCCCTCCTCGTGGAGCTCTGCGCGTGTACTTGATCCGCGACGGCCAGAAGAGCGATCTCCCCGGCCTGCGCAAGCTCGCCTCCGAGCTGAACACCGTCAACCTGCCCGACGACGAGCGGGAGCTCAGCTCGATCCTGGAGAAATCCGCCCGCTCCTTCGACGGCCGCATCCGCGACCCGTTCGAGCGGGAGTATCTCTTCGTGATGGAGGAGCCGCGTTCGGGAAAGGTGATCGGCTCCTCCCTGATCATCGCCCAGCACGGCACGCGCGATGCGCCGCACATCTTCTTCGACGTCTACGAGAAGGAGCATTACTCGCACAGCGTGGACCGCCACTTCCGGCACCGCGTGCTCTCCATCGGGTACAACTTCGACGGGCCCACCGAGATCGGCGGCCTGGTCGTCGATCCGCTGTTCCGCGGCCAGGGAAAGCCCGGCAAGCAGCTCAGCTACGTGCGCTTCCTCTACATCGCCATGCACCGGCCGCGCTTTCGCGACCGCATCCTCGTCGAGCTGCTCCCGCGCCTGGAGGAAGACGGGCGCAGCCCGCTCTGGGAAGCGTTGGGCCGCAAATTCACGGGCCTCTCCTACCAGGATGCGGATCGGCTCTCGCGCGAGAACAAGGAGTTCATCCAGCAGCTCTTTCCGCCCGGCGAGATCTACGCGACGCTGTTCTCGCAGAAGATCCAGGAGGCGATCGGCGAGGTGGGGCCGGAGAGCGTCGGGGCCCGGGCGATGCTGACGAAGATCGGGTTCCGCTATGACGAGCGGATCGATCCGTTCGACGGTGGCCCGCACCATTCCGCGCCGACGGAGCTGATCGAGCCGATCCGCCGCTTTCGCCGCGCCAAGCTCGGCCGGCAGCGGCTGCCTCCCGGCGCGGAAGCGTCGCCCGGCGACATCGACGAGCGCCTCGTCTCCGTCGAGCGGACACAAGGCCGCAACCGCTTTCGCGCGGTGCGCACCCTCAGCGCGTTGCGCGACGCCGAGGTGCATCTTCCCCAGGCCGCCGTCGAGGCCCTCGAAGCGGAGGACGGCGAGCGGCTGCATACGATACCCTTCGAGTGATGGACTTCATCGCCGGAAGCTGGGCCGGACCCGCGACGCCCGACGAAGTCATCGAGGATCGCTCGCCGGCGGACCTCTCGATGGTGCTCGGCCGGTTTCCCTGGGCAGTGGCCCAGGTGGACCGGGCGGTCAGCGCGGCGCGGGCGGCGCATGTGGGTTTCGCGGCGCTCCCGCTGCACGACCGTGCCCGGCTGGTGCGCCGGATCGGCGCGGTGCTCGAGGAGCGCGAAGAGGATCTGGCTCGCGCCATCGCCCTCGACATCGGCAAACCGCTCTGGGAAGCGCGCCTGGAGGCGCAGGCCTGCAGCGCGAAAGCCGGCATCACCGCAGATGAGGGCCTCAAGCTGGTCGCGGACTTCCCCGCGCCGGGACAGGCGGGCGCCGAGTGCCGGTTCCGGGCCCTCGGCGTCGCTGCCGTGCTCGGGCCGTTCAACTTCCCCATCCACCTGCCCAACGGGCACATCCTGCCGGCGCTGGCGTGCGGCAACGCGGTGGTGTTCAAGCCGAGCGAGATCGCGCCGCACGCGGCGGAGGTCTACGCCAAGTGCGTGGAGGAGGCCGGCGTTCCCCGCGGCGTGTTCAACCTCGTGCAAGGAGGGCCGGCGGCCGGCGCCGCGCTCAGCGCGCACCCCGGCGTCGACGCGGTCCTGTTCACCGGGAGTTGGGGCGTCGGCCAGGCCATCCAGCGGGCGAATCAGGGGCAGACGAAGCTGCTGGCGCTGGAGATGGGCGGCAAGAACGCAGCCCTGGTCCTCGCCGACGCGGACCTGGAAAAGGCAGCGTACGACGTCCTCTTCTCGGCCTTCGTTTCCGCGGGCCAGCGCTGCACCGCCGCGTCCCGGGCCGTGGTGGTGGGTGACGCCCGGCGGTTCGCGGCCCGGATCGCGCAGCTCGCGCAGCAGCTCTCCATCGGGCACCCGCTCGACGAAGGCGTATTCATGGGGCCGCTCGCGTCCGCCGCGGCGCTGGAGAAATTCGAGCAGGGGCTACGCGCGACAGACGCGGAGTGCCTCCTTGCTCCGCACCGGCTGCGGCCGCGCGGCCTCGACGGGTGCTACGTCAGCCCGTCGGTGCATTTCGTCCACCAGCGCCGCGGCACCGCTTACGAGCGTGAAGAGCTCTTCGGTCCCGACCTCGCCGTCTACCCCGCCGCATCCGAGGAAGAGGCGCTGGAGATCGCCAATTCCACGGACTACGGTCTCGCGGCGAGCGTGCACACCCGCAGCGAGCAAACCTTCGATCGCTGCCAGCGGGCGCTCGCCTGCGGCGTGGTGAACTGGAACGCGCCCACCGTCGGCGCCAGCGGGCGGCTCCCGTTCGGCGGGCTGCGCCGCAGCGGCAATCATCGTCCGGCCGCGCTCTGGAGCACGCTCTATTGCGCCGCCCCCGTCGCGGTGATGCGGGGCGACCTCGCGCTCGACAGGAAGAAGCTCGCTCCCGGCGTATCGTGGGTGGACGAATGAGCAGCCCGCTGCGCGTCGTCGTCGGGACCGCGGGGCACGTCGACCACGGCAAGACCGCGCTTGTCCGCGCGCTCACGGGCATCGACACCGATCGCCTGCCGGAGGAGAAGCGCCGCGGCATCACGCTCGAGGCCGGGTATGCCCACCTCGAGTTGCCCGGGATCGGCACCGCCGGCGTCGTGGACGTGCCCGGTCACGAGCGCTTCTTGCGCGCGATGGTCGCCGCCGCGGGCGGGATCGACGTGGCGGTGCTCTGTGTCGCCGCCGACGAGGGTCCGATGCCGCAGACGGCCGAGCACCTCGACGTGCTCCGGCTGCTCGGCGTCCAGACCGGCGTGATCGCGATGACGAAGGCGGACCTGCTTCCCGAGCTCGGCGCCGAGCACCGCGAGCTGCTCACGGTCGAGCTGCGCGAGCTGGTGGAGGGGACCTTCCTGGAGGAAGCGCCCATCATCGAGGTGTCGGCGCGAACCGGCAAGGGATTGCCGGAGCTGGTGCGGGCGTTGGCGGACGCCGTCAAGGCACGCCAGGCCACGCCGCGGCCGGAGCAGGCGCCGTTGTTCCTCCCGCTCGATCGGTCGTTCGCCGTGAAAGGCTTCGGGACGGTGGTCACGGGGACCCTCTTCTCCGGCGCCCTCGCGCCGGGCGACGAGGTCGATCTCGCCGGCGCCGGCGCCAAGGCCCGCGGCGTGCGCGTGCGGGGTGTCCAGGTGCACGGCAGCGCCGTCGACAAAGCGCTCGCCGGCCAGCGCACCGCCGCGAACCTGGCCGGAATCGAGGTGCAAGACGCTCCTCGGGGCGCCGCGCTGGTTCAGGCGGGCACGCTGCAGTCCGTGGGCGCGGCACAGGTCCTGGACATCGAGCTGGAGCTGCTTCCCTGGGCGGCGCGTCCGCTGCGGAACCGGGCGCGGCTGCTCGCCCACATCGGCACGGCCCAGGTGCCGTGCGTGATCGCGCTGGTCGACCGCGAGGAGCTTGCGCCGGGCGAGCGCGCCGTCGGTCAGCTCCGGTTGGGGCTTCCCACGGCAGCGATCGCCGGGCTCCGGTTCCTCCTTCGCGGCGAGCTGCCGAAATCAAGCCGGGGACACCATCCAATGGTGTCCCCCAGCGAGCCAATGCGGTCCTCTAGCGAGACGCTAACCCGCGCGGCCCGCGCCCATGCCTCCACGCTGGGCGGCGGCCGCATCCTCGCCGTCGCGGCGCGCAAGCGGCGGCGGCGCGAGTCCGATGCTGCGGCGCTGCAGGCCCTCGCGGGAGAAGATCCCCTCGCCCAGGCTGAGCGCCTGTTGCTGGAGTCCGGCTATCCCGGCGCTGCTCCGCAGAGGCTGGCCGCGCGAGGCGCATTCACCGTCAAGTCGGCCGAGAAGGCGCTGGAGCGCCTCGGCCAGACGGGAAAGGCACTACTCTACGATCGGGAAGCCCGCCTCTACGTGCACAAGGAAGTGCTGGAAGCGCTGGACGCGAAAGTCCTGGCGCGCCTCCACGAGCATGCGGCGCGCGATTCCATCGATCCCTCCATCGCGCGCGAAGAGCTGCGCCAGCGAGCCGGATCTCCGCCGCCCAAGCTGTTCGCGAAAGCCCTGGCCTCGCTCGCCGACCGGGGCGAGCTTCGGGCGGACGCGGAGCGCGTCCATCCGCCGGGGACGGCGGCAAAGCTGTCGGGGCCGGACGCCGACGCGCAGGAGAAGCTCGCTGGAGTCCTGGAGAAGGCGGGCCTCTCGCCGCCGCGCGTCGACGAGCTGCCCGCGTTGATCGGGCAGACTCCGCATCGCACGAGCTCGCTCTTGAAGGCGCTCGCCGGGGCGGGACGGGCCAGCAAGGTGAGCGAGGATCTCTGGTTCGGCGCCACGGCCCTGATGGATCTCCGGCGCCGGGTGCTCGCGCATCTCTCGGAGCGCGGCTCGATCGATGCCCAGTCCTTCAAGGAGCTCACCGGGCTGACGCGCAAGTTCGCCATTCCGCTCCTGGAGTACTTCGACCGCGAGAAGCTGACCTTGCGGATCGGCGACAAGCGCGTCCTGCGCAAGGGCGAGCGATGACCGCCGCCGAGCTGCAGGCCTTCGTCGATGCGCTCCCGGTCGCCGCGGTGATCATGCACGATCGGCGCATTCTCGCCTGCAACCGTCACCTGGCGGAGCTCGCCGCGGTTCCGCTCGACGAGCTGCTCGCCACGGAAGACCCGATCGAGCGATTCGTCGCCCCGGAAGACCAGCCCGTGGTCCTGGGGCGTATCGCGGCACGCGCCCGAGGCGACCAGGTGCCCGCGGAGCTGGACTACGTCGGCATCGGCGGGAACGGCGAGCGGATCCCTTCCCGCGCCCACGTGGCGCCTTTCCCCTCCGCGGGCGAGCACGCCGTCCTGGTCGTGATCACGCACGAGGGGCTGCGCGCGCGCAGTGCCAGCCTGATCCGCGGATTCATCGACGTGGCCGTTGCCGCCCAGCGCGAGAGCACCCAGGCCGGCATCCTCCGGGTCGCGCGCGAGGGACTCGAGCGGCTGGGTCTTTCGGCCACGCTGTGCGAGCTCGGTCCTGGTTGCTTCCGCGTCCTCGAGGCTGGCTCCGGGAATCCGTTCATCGCGCAGATCCAGCAGCGCTGGCCGGACTGGATTCCCGACTCGGCGTTCCCGATGCCGCGCAGCTCAACGGAGGGAATGCTGATCCCCGATCTCCCCGCCGTCCTCGCGGCCGGCTTCGGCAGGGCACGCGAGGCATTCCTGGGAGCGCCGCCGGCCGCAATGGTCACGTCCATCCCCATCGACGGCGTTCCCACCTTCCTCATTTCCTGCTCGGGCTCCGATCTCGACGTGACCATCGCCAACGCCTTCGGGCTCCTCGGCAAGCAGCTCGGCGCCGCGCTGGAGACCGTGCGCAGGCTGGAGGAGCTCGATCGCCGCAACTCCGAGCTGCGCGCGCAGGCGGAGGAGATGACACTCCTCAACGACGTCGCGCGCCGTGTCGCCGGATCGTTCGAAGTCGGACCGCTGCTGGAACTGGGAGGCGAGACGCTGCGCCGGCTCCTGGACGCGGACCGCTGGATCGTGCTGCTCCCCGACCCGCGGGAGCCGGCGCTGCGCTTCCACGTCCGGGCCCCCGAGGGAGCCAGCCTCGGGCTCGGCGAGGAGTCGGTCGCCATGGCGGCGTTCCGCGAGCGCCGGGTCGTGCAGATCCTCGATCCGCCCACCCCTGCGCGATCAGCGGTGGCGCCGCGCACCCGCCTCGCCGTCCCGCTGATCGCGCGCGACGAGGTGTTGGGGGTGGCGCTGATCCTCGACGAGCACGCCCGCAGCTTCACGCGCGCCGAGATGGACCGCGCGCTCTCGGTCGCCGGCCAGCTGGCCCTGGCGCTGCTCTCGGCGCGGCTCTACGAGGCGCTGCGCAGCAGTTATGCCGAGCTGGCGCGGGCGCAGAACGAGCTCATCGACCGCGAACGCCTCGCCGCTCTCGGCGAGCTCTCAGCGTCCATCGCGCACGAGGTCCGCAATCCCCTCGGCGTGATCTTCAACTCGGTCGGCAGCCTGCGGCGCATCGTCAAGCCGCAGGGCGACGCGGCGCTGCTGCTCGACATCATCGGCGAGGAAGCCGACCGGCTGAACCGGATGGTGGGCGACCTGCTGGACTACTCCCGTCCCGTCCAGCCTGCGCTGCAGCCGGTTCCCCTGCGGCCGCTGTTCGAGGAGGCCATCGAGTCGGCGCGACAGCAGACCGGCGACGGCGCGAAGCGCGTGGCGGTGACCGTCCGCGTCGCCGAAGACGCTGCCACGGTGCGCGCCGACGCGCGTCTACTGCGGCAGGCCCTGGTGAACCTGTTCCTGAACGCCTACCAGGCGATGCCCCGCACGGGGCGCCTGGAAGTCCGCGCCTCGCGCAGCACCATCGACTCCCGCCCCTTCGCCGAGATCGTGGTGCAGGACAGCGGGCCGGGCATCCTTCCCGACATGGTCGACAAGATCTTCAAACCGTTCTTCACCACCAAGGCGACTGGCACGGGCCTCGGCCTCGCCGTCGTACGCCGGATCGTGGAGCATCACGGCGGCACCATCGAGCTCGGTCGGCTGAGCCCCGGCGCGGAGTTCAGGCTGCGGCTTCCACTCGAAGCACAGGCGGACTCCTCCTGACCCGGCTTGAGCGCAAACCCTTGCCGTCAGGGTTTTGACATGTGTTCTAGTATTGAAGCCCATGTCCGACGTGGCGACTCCACCGGCCGTCCCCGAGACGCCCCAGCCCCCGCGAATCCTGATCGTCGACGATCAGCGCAACATGCGGACCACCACCGCACTGGTGCTGCGGCAGCAGGGCTATCAGGTGTCGGAGGCGGAGAGCGGCGAAGTCGCCCTTTCCCGGCTGCTGGCCGAGCCGTTCGACGTCGTGCTCACCGATCTGAAGATGGCGCCCCTCGACGGGCTGGCGGTCCTGCGCGGAGCCCTGGAGGTCTCGCCTTCGACGCAAGTGATCGTGATGACGGGCTACAGCACGGTGGAGAGCGCCGTGGAGGCGATGCAGCTGGGCGCCTACGACTACCTCAGCAAGCCGTTCAAGGAGAGCGAGCTCCTGCTGCGGGTGCAGCGCGCCCTGGAACAGCGGCGTCTGCTGGTGGACGTCGGTCTCTTCTCCGACGAGTTCCGGCAGCGCTACAAGCTCGACAACCTGGTCGGGCGCTCGGCCCCGATGCGCGACCTGCTCACCAGGCTGGTCCGCGTGTCCACCACCGAGGTGACCGTGCTGATCACGGGCGAGAGCGGGACGGGCAAGGAGCTGATCGCGCGCGCCATCCACGTGAACTCGAAGAGATCGTCGCGTCCGTTCGTCCCGGTGAACTGCGCCGCGATTTCCGAGACCCTGCTGGAGAGCGAGCTGTTCGGGCACGTGAAGGGCGCCTTCACGGGCGCCGTCAAGCTGCGGCAGGGGCTGCTCGAGGAGGCCAGCGGCGGCACCTTCTTCTTCGACGAGATCGCGGAGACGACGCCCGCGTTCCAGGCCAAGCTGCTGCGCGTGATCCAGGAGCACGAGATCCGCCGCGTGGGCGACAACGCCTCCATTCCCGTCGACGTGCGGGTGATCGCCGCCACCAACCAGGATCTGAAGAAGGCCATCGGCGAGAAGCGCTTCCGCGAGGACCTGTACTACCGGCTGAACGTCGTCCCCTTGCACGCGCCTCCGCTCCGGGAGCGGAAAGAAGACATCCCGCTGCTCGCGCAGCATTTCATCTCCCGCTTCAACCAGCGCAACGGCACGCGGCGCACGCTCACCCAGGGAGCGCTGCAGAAGATGGCCGGCTACGACTTCCCCGGGAACGTCCGCGAGCTGGAGAACATGGTGGAGCAGGCGGCGGCGCTCGCCCACAGCGACGAGATCGACGCCGCGGACGTCTTCATCGAGGCGCGCACCGCCCCTGCGCCGGGCAATCCGGACACCGGTGTCCGGACGCTCGCGCAGGAAGTGGATGATGCCGAGCGGCGCGCGATCGAGGCGGCGATGCAGCGCAACGACGGACAGATCGAGAAGATCGCTCGCGACCTGGACGTCTCCACGACCACCCTGTGGCGGAAGATGAAGCGCCTCGGTATCCGCAAGGAGTGAAGAGGCGGCCCGGCCGCCGCGGGGTTAGGTTTCCGCCGTGTCGAAGAAGAAACCGTTCAACAACCCCTTCTCGGCGGTCAAGCTGCCGCAACCGCCGCGACCGGCGCCACCGCCCGCCAAGGCACCCGAGCCTCCGCCTTCTCGACGTCGCGACGACCTGACCGAAGAGGAGCTATGGACGGTCGCGGTCGACGGAGCGAAGCCGCTGGAGGACCGCAGCGGCCGCGTCAAACCCAGGCGGCAGCCGCTCTCGGTCGCGAGACCGGAGCTCGATCCGGATCTCGAAGCCTACGACGAGCTGCGCGCTCTGGTGACGGGGGAAGTGCCGTTCGACATCGCCGACGCAGACGAGTTCATCGAGGGCCACGCCCGCGGCCTCGACCCGCGCGTGGTGAAGCGGCTGCGGCGCGGCGAGTTCGCGGTGCAGGGGCACGTCGATCTGCACGGGCTCCTCAAGGGCGAAGCGAAGTCCGAGCTGGAGGGATTCCTCTCCCGATCACGCCAGCAGGGGAAGCGTTGCGTTCTGGTCGTCCACGGCCGCGGATTGCACTCGAAGGACCAGGTCCCGGTGCTGAAAGACGCCCTCAAGCTCTGGATGCTCACGGCCCGCTTCTCCCGCCACGTCCTCGGGTTCTCCACGGCCCGCCCTCACGACGGCGGCCTCGGCGCCATCTACGTCCTCCTGAAGCGGACGTGAGTCCAGGCTAACCGGCCTTCGGCCGGCGCGGCTAGAACACATCTCATAACCACTGCTGGCACGGGTTCGCGCTAAAGCCTGGTCGCTAAGCCGCCTTCGGCGGCCGCGACTAGCGGCCGAAAGCGTTGGCGGCCGATTGGGTCAGCGACGCGAAGGTCCCCGGCTGGATCCCCATCCAGAGGACGATCAGGGCGCAGCCGGCGATGGCGAGGCCGGCGGAGAGGAGGCGGCCGCCCTGGACGGGCTCGCCCTTCGCGCTCGGGTACATGTACACGTACACGACGACGCGCAGATAGTAGTAGAGCCCTGCCACGCTGGTGAGCACGCCGAAGATGGCCACCGGCGCCAGCCCAGCCTCGATCGCGGCGCGGAAGACCGTCAGCTTCGCCATGAACCCGGCCGTCGGCGGGATGCCGGCGAGCGACACCATGAACAGGGACATCGCCGCCGCGAGACCGGGATGGCGGTCGGACAGGCCGGACCAGGAGGAGAGGTCGTCTCCGACTCCGCTCAGGGCGAGACGGCGCTCGATGATCGCCACCACGCCGAATGCGCCGATGACCGTCGCCGCGTACGAGGCGAGATAGAAGAGCAGGCCCTGCGTGGCGTCGGGGCGCGGACTCGCCGAGGCCATCGACGCCACTGCCACCAGCAGATACCCGGCGTGCGCGATCGCCGAGTACGCCAGCATCCGCTTCACGCTGCGCTGCGGGATCGCCAGCAGGTTTCCGAAGAGCATGGTCAAGAGGGCGAGCCAGATCACCAGCGCACGCCAGCCGCGGGGACCCGCGGAGGCGTCTCCGAAGCCGCTGACGAGGATCCGCACCAGCGTGGCGAACGCAGCCGCCTTGACTCCCGCCGCCATGAAGCCGGTCACCGGCGCCGGCGCGCCGTCGTACACGTCGGGGACCCACATGTGGAACGGAACGGCGGCGACCTTGAACGCGAACCCGGACGCCAGCAGCGCCACGGCGGCGTAGAGCAGCGTCGATGCGCCCGAGGGGCCGCCGCTGCGCAGGGCGGCCGCGACGTCGGCCAGCCTGGTCGAGCCCGTCGCACCGAACGCGAGCGCCGCGCCGTAGAGGAAGATCGCGGAAGCGAAGCTCCCGAGGATGAAGTACTTGAAGGCCGCCTCTGCCGGGCGCTTCCCGCGCCGCAGATACGCGCAGAGCGCGTACACGGCCAGCGACATCACCTCCAGCGAGATGAAGATGACGATCAGATCCGTCGCCTGCGCGAGCAGGCACATCCCCGCCGCCGAGAAGAGCGCCAGCGCGTAGAACTCGCCGCGCGTCGCGCGCAGCGACTCCAGATAGGAGAAGGCGACGATGCAGGAGAAGAGGAGCGCCGCGCAGACCACGGCGGCGACGACCCGGGCGAATCCGTCGCTCGCCGCCGCGCCCGAGAAGAGCGAGACCGCCGGATCGCCCAGCCGGGAGAGCGCCGCCCAGAGCGCCGCGGCCGCGAACGCGGCGGCCACCCACGCCTGGTACCTTCGATCGGGCGGCGCCGGAACTGCCTGCGGCTTGGCGTCGGATCCTGGCGGGAGCTGCCGCTGCGCCTCCTCCGCGGGTCCCGGCGCCGGACCGAGCACCGCGGGCTTCACGTTGCGCAGGAACACTTCGCTGGTCAGGAGCAGCAGGGCCCCGGCGGAGAGGATCAAGGCGGGGAGCACGCCGTAGAGGTCGTTCGGGTCGTAGTTCATGGCTGCGCCTCAGCCTTGCGCACCGGCGGGGCGCGATCCGCGCGGCTCACGCGCTGCACCACCGCGTCCACGGGGTCCTTGATCGCGGAGAGCAGCGGCTGCGGCGCGAGCCCGAGGACGACGATGGCGAGCAGCAGCGGCGCAACCGTGAACCACTCGCGCACCGTCAGATCCTGGAGCCCGTGCCCGGCGGCCTTGCGCGGCGGCCCGAAGAATACGCGCTGGTACAGCCAGAGCATGTACACCGCGCCCAGGATCACGCCGGTGGCTCCGATGACCGCGAGCGGCACCGCGCCGGCGAGGACGCGCGATGTGAACGTCCCGATCAGCACCAGGAACTCGCCGACGAACCCGTTGGTGCCGGGCAGCCCGATGGAGGAGAGCGTGATCACGAGGAAGGTGGCCGCGATCGCCGGCGCCACGGTGGCGAGCCCGCCGTACGCCGCCAGATCGCGCGTATGCGTCCGCTCGTAGAGATAGCCGACCATGAGGAACAGGGCGCCGGTGGAGATGCCGTGGTTCACCATCTGCAGGACGGCGCCGCTCACCGCCTCGGGCGTGAGCGCGGACAGGCCGAGCATCACGAATCCGAGGTGCGCGACGGAGGAATAGGCGATCAGCCGTTTCAGGTCCGTCTGCGCCATGCACATCAGCGATCCGTAGACGATGCCGATGACGCCGAGCACGGCGATGGCAGGCGCGAAGGCCAGCGCCGCCTGGGGAAAGAGCGGCATCGCGTACCGGATGAACCCGAACGTCCCCATCTTCAGCATCACGCCGGCGAGGATGATCGATCCCGCCGCGGGCGCCTCGGTGTGGGCGTCCGGCAGCCAGGTGTGCAGCGGCCAGATCGGCACCTTGATGGCGAACGCCAGCGCGAAGGCGAGGAAGAGCCATCTCTGCGTGGAAACGTCCACCACCCCGGCGTTGAGCAGGTCGGCGTAGTCGAAGCTCTTCCGACCCGAATTGCTCCAGAGCCAGAAGATGGCCAGCAGCATCAAGACAGAGCCGATGAAGGTGAAGAGGAAGAACTTCACGGCGGCGTAGATGCGGCGATCGCTGCCCCACATCCCGATCAGCAGGTACATGGGGATCAGCATCGCTTCCCAGAAGACGTAGAAGAGCACGAGGTCCAGCGAGGCCAGCGTGCCCAGGATGGCGGTCTCGAGCAGCAAGAGCGCGATGCAGTAGACGTTCACCCGCTCCTGGATGAAGTTCCACGAGCTGAGCACGACGATCGGGCCGAGGAAGGTGGTGAGCAGGAAGAGCAGCAGCGCCACCCCGTCGAGGCCGACGTGATAGCTGAACCCCAGGGCCGGCGCCCACTCCGTCCTCTGCTCGAACGCGTAGCGGCCCGGCGCGGCGCGGAAGCCGGTCCACAGCGCGATCGAGAGCACGAAGGTGAGCAGGCTGAAGAGGAAGGCGATCCCTTTGTGCTGCCCCCCTTCTCCGCGCGGCAGGAGCGCGATCAGCACGGCGCCGAGCACCGGCAGGAAGGTGACGAGCGTGAGCAGATGGGACTCGATGAACGCCATCAGCCCCTCACCAGGAAGACGTAGAGCAAGGCCGCCACGCCGAGCGCGGTGACCGCCAGGTACCGCTGCACGTCGCCGTTCTGGAACCTGCGCGCCATCGCGCCCACCCAGACGATCAACGCGGGAATGCCATTGACGAAGAGGCCGTCGATGAGGGTGGCATCGACGAGGCGGAAGAGCCCGCGCGCGAGCGCCCAGAAGGGCCGGACGATGAGGAAGTCGTAGAGCTCGTCGACGTAGAGTTTGTTCGCGAGAGCGCGGCGCAGGGCGTGGATGCGGGCGGTGAGCAGCTCGTCTCCGGCGAGACCGCGCTTGAAGTACAGCGCGTACGAGCAGGCCCAGCCCGCCCATCCGACGATCAGGGCGATGCCGTACCCGAGATACGGCGAGAATTCCTCCGGGGCGCCGCCGCGGGGAGGGGAGAAGACG
>Ga0209805_1001326_pt1 | contig 15089 bp, 9 predicted proteins | sample GraSoiAngelo_148_FD_185905 | JGI IMG/M metagenome (GOLD analysis project Ga0209805, IMG submission 185905) | Grasslands soil microbial communities from the Angelo Coastal Reserve, California, USA - 14_1009_09_20cm (SPAdes) (version 2) | ecosystem: Environmental > Terrestrial > Soil > Grasslands ... | reverse complement strand
TCGAAGAACCGCCTGTAGTCGAGCTCCGAGCGCCCGGCCCGCCACCAGGCCAGGCGATAGTTCTGGCGTTCGAGCAGCTCATGCAGGAGCTCACGGTCCGCGTTGGCGGCGGCGATCAAGCGGCCGGGATCCTCGCCCGCGTACGAGTGCGGGTCGATCGGCAGCACCTGCTCGTGATAGCGGACCACGACCTCGTCCCCGTCGCGTTCGAGGCGGAGCTCGCCGGCGTCCAGAACCCGGCCGTAGTGGTCGCCCAGGATCGGCATCAGGATCTTGTTGCGGTTGCGCGCCTCGGGCGGATCCCAGTCGACGTCGAAGAAATGCGCATAGCGGCTTGCCGGACCCTTCTTCAAGACGTCCCACCACCAGGTGTTGCGCCGATCGGCGATCGACATGTGGTTGGGCACCACGTCGAGCACCTGTCCCAAGCCCAGCCCCCGCAGGGTCCGGCTGAAGAGGGCGTGGCCATCAGCACCGCCCAGCTCGTCATTCACCTGCCAGTGGTTGACGACGTCGTAGCCATGGCTGGAGCCGCGCGCCGCCTGCAGATAGGGCGAGCAGTAGGCGTGGCTCACACCGAGGCCGGCCAGGTAAGGCGCGATCGCGGCCGCGGCTTCGAACCCGAAGCCAGCCTGGAGCTGGAGGCGGTAGGTGGAAGCGGGAGAGGCCGGGGCGGTCAACCCGTCCGGCGGCGTGTCCATTCGAACTCTAGCTATAGCAGGACCGGAGACCTCAAATGGGCTCCTTCGGACACCTGGCCGACCTCATTGTTTGACAGAGGGACTATCAGATTATGTATACTGGGGGCCTAGGAAATTCTCCGGCTGAGGAGGTGTTTTATTCCATGATGGCGGCTCTGATCGTCCTGGTTCTGATCTTGCTTCTGTTCGGGGGTGGCGGCTTTTTTGTGCAGGCCCTTTGGTATGTGCTGGTCGCCGCAGTCATCCTCTGGCTGATCGGCTTCTTCGTCCGCTCGGCCGAGGGCGGAGGCAGCTGGTACCGCTGGTAACTTCGCGGTAGCAAGGGAGGCGGTGGCCCACTAGCGGCCGCCGCCTCTTTACATTTCTGTCGGAAATGACCGAGCGATCGCGCGTGGTCATCGTCGGGGCAGGGTTTGCCGGACTCACAGCCGCCCGGGCGCTCAAGCGCGCGCACGTCAGCGTGCTCCTGCTCGACCGCGTCAACTTCCACACCTTCACGCCACTTCTCTACCAGGTGGCGTCGGCCCTCCTCGACCCTTCCGAAATCGCGCACCCCGTGCGAGACATCGTCCGCCCGCTCCGCAACGTCGAAGCTCGGCTTGCGGAGGTGACCGCGGTCGACCTCCACGGGCGCGCCGTCGAGACCTCGGCGGGTCGGGTCGCCTTCAACTATCTGGTCCTTGCGGCCGGGAGCGTCAACAACTTCTACGGCATCGAAGGGATGGCCGAGGCCTCCTTCGGCCTGAAGCACCTGGACCAGGCTCTGTCGCTCCGCAACCGGATCCTGGAACAGTTCGAGAAAGCCGCCTGGGCCAAGGACCCACGACGACGGCGGGCGCTGCTCACGTTTGCTGTAGTCGGCGGCGGGCCCACGGGCGTCGAGTTCACGGGCGCGGTCCAGGAGCTGATCCGCAATGTGCTGCAAAAGGACTTTCCGGAACTGGACGTCGCGGAGGCGCGCGTCGTCCTGGTCGAGGCTGCCGACCACCTGCTGGGCGCGTTCGATCCGAAGCTGCGCGAGGACGCCCTCCGCCGGCTCGAGCGCAAAGGCGCCGAGGTGCTCCTGAGGAAGGAGGTGAAACGCGTCGTCCGCGGGCGTCTCGAGCTGGGAGACGGCGAGAAGATCGAGGCGGGCACGGTGATCTGGACCGCCGGCGTCAAGGCGAACGACCTCGCCCGCTCGCTCGGCCTCGAAGCCGGCAAAGCCGCGACCGTAAGAGTCGAACCCACGCTGCAGCTGCCAGGCCACCCCGAGGCGTTCGCAATCGGCGACATGGCTTACCTCGAGCAGGGCGGCCAGGCCCTGCCCATGCTCATCCCTGTGGCGATGCAGCAGGCTCGCCACGTGGCGCGGGCGATCGACGGCATGACCCGTGGACGCGCCCCCCGGCCATTCCACTACGCCGATCCAGGAATGATGGCCACGATCGGCCGCAACGCCGGCATCGCCCAGCTCGGGCCGGTCCGGATCGACGGCTTTCCAGGCTGGTTGCTCTGGCTCGGCTTCCATCTCCTCCAAATCATCACGCTGCGAGCCAAGCTGGTCGTGCTCGTGAACTGGACCTGGGACTACTTCTTCCTGGACCGCCCGATACGGCTGCTGGTCAGGGCTTCTCGCTGAGGCCTGCCAGGTGGGCCACGAAACCGGGCAGCGGGGCGAGCCGGCCGGCGCTGTCAAACGGCAACGGGCGTGCCGCCGAAAGGATCTCCAGGTCGCCACGCGAGGCGGAGCCTTCGAGCAGCGCCGGGCTCACAGCGATCGTCTCCGTGTGCAGGGTATCGGCGATCCAGGCCAGCCGGAGCGGCTCGGTGGCGGTCCGCCCGCTGGTCGCTATGGCAGCCAGGACGGCGTCGCGGTCGGTGGGCAGGATCATGGGTAGCTGGCCGCGCTCGAGTCCGACGATGCCGGCCGTGAACGCGTTCGCGTAGAGCGAGGCCAGGTCCACCTTCTCGGCCAGCCGCACCGGTATGAACTCGGCCAGGCCGATGCCCGCCGCGTTGCCGTGGGATGCGTCGGTCAGGTCGAGGGGAACGATCGAAGCGATGCGGGTTCCCGCCGGTTCCTCCTCCCCCGGTATCCGGAGGCGGTTGATCACGTTGGTGTCCATTCCGGTACCGCTGATGTCCTTGCCCATCCGGTCCACCACCAGCACGTCGATGACGTCGAACGGGATCTTCGGCATCAGCTCGTAGGCCCGGCGCAGCAGCTTCTCCTCCAGCGGTCCGGCGATCTCCGAACCAAGCAGGCCGTGCACCTCGGCTGTCTGGTCCAGCGAGTTCTCGATCACGACCAGGCCACCCACGAGGATCCCCCGGGCGACGAGGAAGCGAGCCACCTCGGGCATCACATCCCGCAGCCCGCGCACACCCGCGGCGTGGATCTGCTGGGCGCCGCGCTGCTTACCGAGCCCGATCGCCGCCATCTTGGCCGGACCGCTCTCGATGGTGCCGCTGAAGTCGGTGTGCGGCTTGACCCGGTTGATGACCAGGACCCTGCCCGCCTCGACCACGTTCCGGTCGAGATGGACCGGCACGCCCGCGACCTGACCCAGCTCGACGGTCTCCATCGTGGCGCGCACCTGGACCCCGAGCCGAGCCTCGTCGATGCCATAGTCGGCCAGCACCGCCGCCTGGCCGGCAGCCGTCGCGCCGCCATGGCTGCCCATGGCCGGCACGATGAAAGGCTCAAAGCCGGAGGCCTGAAGCGCCCGCAAGGCAACCCGCACGATAGTTCCGAGCTCAGCGATGCCCCGGCTGCCCACGCCGACCGCCAGCGGCCCCTTCGGCTCGATGCTTTCGGCCAGCCTCCGGACAGCAGTTTCGACAGCGACCTCGAGGTTTTCCAGGCGGGGCGGCGCCAGTCGCTGCCGGACGAGCCCGACCGGAGGGGGCGCGAGCTTGCTGTACAGCTCGCTCGCCAACCGCTCGAGCGCCGGCAGCGCCGCCTTAAGGTCGAGGCGAGCAGAGCTCGTCTCAAGCATGAAAGTCAGGATAGCCTCGCCCGGCAACGCCGGCGTCCGGGAATTTGAAGCCCGCCACGACCCACCGTAGAATTTCAGGTCCATGGGTGTGGGGAGGCTTGCGTGAGCGCGCTGCCGGCTGAGCCGATGCAGCCGCGGATCGAGCGTAACCCGGTCCTCATCGCCGACGACGACCCGGACGTGCGCACGATGGTACGCATGCTGCTCGAGCTCGATGGCCACGTGGTCATCGAGGCGAAGGACGGAACCTCGGCCTGGGAGATGATCGAGACCCACGGTCCGAGCGTCGTCGTGGCCGATGTCCAGATGCCGGGCCTGACCGGGCTCCAGCTCTGCCGTAAGGTCAGATCGAGCGGACGCGACGGCGTCAAGATCATCGTCTACACGGCCGGGATGGCGACCCGGCAGGAGTCCCTGGAGGCGGGTTGTGACGCCTACTTCCTGAAGACCGACCCCTTACCTCAGCTGCGCGAGACCGTCCGCCGCTTCTACGACCCGACCTGAGGTGACGCAGGGACCGCAGTACCCACTGCCACCGCCCCCGCCCGGGCCGCCCGCACCGACCCAGCAGCAGTGGCCAGGCCAGCCTGCGTCCCAGCCTCCTGCTGCCGCGCGCAAGAACCCGACAGTCAGCCTGATCTGCTCCCTGCTGCTCCCGGGCGTCGGCCAGATGGTCAACGGCGAGACCGGCAAGGGAATCCTCATGCTGGCCGGCTGGATCGTCTGCTGGCTGCTCTTCCTGACGCTGGTGCCGATCCTGATCGCGATCGGGCATCTGGGTCTGGGCGATGGTCGACGCCTACCGCGGGGCGGTGCGCTGGAACATCGCCCGAGGGCTCGGCTAGCGAACCGCTGCACGCTCCCCTCCCCGACCTCCCCCCGGTTGAGCGGGGGAGGAAATTATTCGGGCGTGAGGTGCCGCTCGGAGCGCCTGTCAAACAGAGCGACTAAGCGTTCGCGGCCAGAGCGGCGAGCAAGCGGCCGACGGAAGCCTCGATCCCGAGCTCGCGGGTCAGCTTCTCCAGCTTCTCGGGGTCAGCCGGCTTGGCCGGCAGCCCGGGCTGCGGCGGCGGCAGCTCGATGTTTGTCACCGGCGCCACCACCGTCCGGGCTCGCTTGACGTAGTCGACGATCTCCGGGGACCAGTTCAGGGCGGCCAGCATTCCATCCAGGCCGCCATAGCGGCGAACCATGCCGGCGGCGGTCTTCTCGCCGATCCCAGGTACGCCCGGCAGCCCATCGGAGGGGTCGCCGCGCAGGATCGCGAAGTCGGCGTAGGCCCGGCCGGGGATGCCGTAGCGGCGCTCGATCTCGGCTTCGTCGACCTCCTTCAGGCCGCCCTTTTCCGGGTAGAGCACGATCACGTCGCGGTCGCGCACAAGCGCAAAGAGGTCGCGATCGCCGCTCGCGATCTCGATCGGCGTCTCGACCTTTGCCACCAGGGAGGCGATCACGTCCTCAGCCTCGAAGTCCTTCGCGCCGATCACGTTGAGGCCGATGGCGCCCAGCACCGCTTCGATCAGCGGCATCTGCGGCGCGAGCTGAGGTGGGATTGGCTCGGCCACCCGGTGAGACTTGTAAGTCGGCAGCGCTTTGACGCGCCAGGCCGGCCGCCAGTCCTCGTCGGTGGCGACCGCCAGGGACCGTGGATGCCGCGTCATGAGGAGGCTGGCCAGCCGGTCCAGCAGCCCACGCACTCCGTTGACGGGGCGGCCGTCGGGCGAGGTCATGGTTACCGGGAGCGCGAAAAAGGCGCGGAAGATCATGCTCGACCCGTCGACCAGCATCCAGTTGGGCCGGCCGGCCATCCGCGTCAGGAACCGGCGCCGAGCTCGGCCAGGATCTCGTCGGTGTGCTCACCCAGCCGCGGGCCGGCGCCGCCCTCGCGGACCGGTGTTCGCCCCAGTCGCATGGGCGAACCGACCTGGCGCACGGCGCCGAGCGTCGGGTGGGCCGCGTCCCAGAAGAAATGCCGGGCGGCGAGGTGGGGATCGTTGAAGACCTCTCCATAGTCCTGGATGGCGCCGCAGGGCACTCCCGCCTCCTGGAGGGCGTCGATCCAGTAGTCGACCGGCCGCGTTCTTGTCACGGCCTCGAGCAGGGGGATCAGCTCCGAGCGGTTGCTGTGCCGGTCCGGGTTGGTCGCGAAGCGCGGGTCGGCCGGCAGGTGCTCGAGGCCGAGGACCTGGCAGAGGGCCAGCCAGTTGGCGGGACTGCCGGCCCCGGCGGTGAAGAATCCATCGGACGCGCGGAAGGCCTGGTAGGGAGCCGTCGTCTGGTGGGCGGACCCGAGCGGACGTCCCACCTCGCCCGTTGCGAAGTAGCGCCCTGCCTCCCAGACCGCTAGCGAGACCCCGGCTTCGAAAAGCGAGACGTCGATGTGCTGTCCGCGGCCGTCGCGCTCACGAGCCTGGAGGGCGGCCACCGCCGCCAGGGCGCCGTAGAGCGCGCAGACCAGGTCGCAGATCGGGACGCCCACCTTGACCGGCTCCTCCCCGCCCTCGGGACCGGTGATCGACATCAGTCCGCTCATGGCCTGGGCCATGATGTCGAGCCCCGCCAGCTGCGCGTAGGGGCCGGTCTGGCCCCAGCCGGAGGCGGCCACATAGATCAGGCGGGGGTTGATCTGCTGCAGCCGGTCGTAGTCGAGCTCGAGGTCCTTCATCGTCCCCGGCCGGAGGTTCTCGATGACGATGTCGGTGCGCGCGATGAGCTTGCGGAAGACCTCCTTGCCAGAGGCCGACTTCAAGTCCAGGGCGAGCGAGCGCTTGTTGCGGTTCAGGCGCACGAAGTTGGACGACTCGCCGTCAAGGAAAGGCGCGGTCTGGCGGACCATGTCGCCGCCCGCCGGGTTCTCGACCTTGATCACATCGGCCCCCAGGTCGGCGAGCTGCATCCCGCAGAAAGGACCGGCCATGAAGTTGCCGACCTCGAGCACGCGCACGCCTTCCAACGGCGGGGGGCTCGGCATGGTCTAGAAGCTTAGGGAGTTACGCTTTGAGCATGGCGGGCGAATACGGAAGGGCGGACTTGAAAGGCTTTGAGGGCACCTTCCTGCACCGCCTCGACAGCCGCTCCGACGCCGACCTCGCGCGCCTGCCGATGACCGTCAAAGTCCTGCTCGAAGGCCTGCTCCGCGGCGCTGCCGCGGGGCGCGTCAGCGAGACGTCTCTGGTCGCCCTGGCCCGCTGGCCGGCGGAGGCGCCGGAAGACGCCGAGCTGCCCTACACACCAGCGCGGGTCCTCCTCCAGGACTTCACCGGCGTGCCCGCCGTGGTCGACCTGGCGGCCATGCGCTCGGCCATGGAGCGGGCAGGCAAGGACGCCGGGCGGATCGACCCGCTGGTCCCCGTCGACCTGGTGATCGACCACTCGGTGCAGGTCGACGCTTTCGGGTCACTCGGCGCCTACGAGAAGAACATCGTGCGGGAGTACGAGCGAAACCACGAGCGCTATGCCCTCCTGCGCTGGGCGCAGGAGGCGTTCCACAACTTCAGCGTTGTGCCGCCCGGCATGGGGATCTGCCACCAGGTCAACCTGGAGCACCTGGCGAAGGTCGTGCAGACTCGCCAGGAGGACGGCGGCCGGCTGGCGCTGCCCGACACGCTCGTCGGAACCGACTCCCACACCACGATGGTCAACGGGCTCGGCGTCCTCGGCTGGGGCGTCGGCGGGATCGAGGCCGAGGCGGCTCTCCTCGGCCAGCCGATGTTCCTGACGCCGCCAGTGGTGGTCGGGGTCAAGTTCGGTGGAGCTCTCCGCCCGGGCGCCACCGCGACCGACCTGGTGCTGACGCTCACGGAGATGCTTCGCAAGCACGGTGTGGTCAACAAGTTCGTCGAGTTCTGCGGCGCCGGCCTCTCCAGCCTGTCGGTGCCGGACCGCGCCACGCTCTCCAACATGTGCCCGGAGTACGGCGCCACCTCCGGGCTCTTCCCGGTCGACGAGCAGACGCTCAAGTACCTGGAGATGACGGGCCGCGACCAGGAGCAGATCCGGCTGGTCGAGGCCTACTGCAAGGAGCAGTCGCTCTTCCGGACCGACGACTCGCCCACCCCTACCTTCAGCGAGATGCTGGAGCTCGACCTGGCGTCGGTGGAACCGTCGGTGGCCGGCCCCAAGCGGCCGCAGGACCGGGTCGCCCTGCCGAAAGTTTGGGAGAGCTTCACGGGCGCTTTCGGCGGCCGCGAGGACCCAGACGAGCGGGCTCGTATGAAGGGCGAGGGCGGCGCCCACGAGGAGTCTGTCAAGAAGGCTTTTGCGGAGGCCGGGGCCGCCACCGCCGTCAAGCCCGCCACCGACCTTGCCGGCGGCGCCGTGGTGATCGCCGCCATCACCAGCTGCACCAACACGTCGAACCCGTCGGTCATGGTCGCCGCCGGCCTGCTCGCGAAGGCGGCCGTGGAGCGAGGAATGGACGTCCAGCCTCATGTCAAGACCTCGCTGGCGCCAGGCTCGCGCGTCGTCACCGACTACCTGAAAACGGCCGGCCTCATGGAGCCGCTCGAGAAGCTGGGCTTCTACCTCGTCGGCTACGGCTGCACGACCTGCATCGGGAACAGCGGACCGCTGGCCAGCCCCGAGATCGAAAGAGCCGTCCAGGACGGTGACCTGAACGTGGTCGCCGTGCTGAGCGGCAACCGCAACTTCGAGGCGCGCATCCATCCCCTCGTGCGGGCCAGCTACCTGGCCTCACCTCCACTGGTCGTCGCCTATGCCCTGGCGGGGACGATCCACAAAGACCTCTCGAAGGAGCCCGTGGGGACGGACCGGGACGGCAAGCCGGTCTTCCTTTCGGAGCTCTGGCCCGCGCCCGAAAAGGTCGCCGAGACGGTGTCCGAGTGCGTGCGTCAGGACATGTTCAAACGCGAGTACGACCGCATCTACGAGGGCGACGAGCACTGGCGGGAGATGGACTCTCCAACGGGCGCGGCGTACGACTGGGACCCGGAGTCGACCTACGTGCGAGAGCCGCCCTATTTCATCGACCTGAAACCAGCCGCGAGCGAGCTGCCGGACGTGGCCGGCGCCCGGGTGCTGGCAATGCTCGGCGACTCCGTCACGACGGACCACATCTCCCCCGCCGGCTCCATTCCGGCGGACTCGCCGGCCGGCAAGTACCTGATCTCGAAGGGCGTGGAGAAGGTCGACTTCAACTCTTACGGCGCCCGCCGAGGGAACCACGAGGTGATGGTCCGCGGCACCTTCGGCAACATCCGGCTGCGCAACGAGCTGGCTCAAGGCAAGGAGGGCTACTGGACCCGTTTCCAGCCCTCCGACGAGGAGCTGACGATCTACGACGCTTCGGTTCGCTATCTGGCCGAGGGCACGCCTCTGCTGGTCATCGCGGGCAAGGAGTACGGCTCCGGTTCGTCGCGCGACTGGGCGGCCAAGGGCCCCCTCCTGCAGGGCGTTCGGGCCGTCATCGCCGAGAGCTTTGAGCGCATCCACCGCGCCAACCTGGTGGGCATGGGCGTGCTGCCGCTCCAGTTCAAGCCGGGCGAGACGCGCCAGACGCTCGGCTTGACCGGTCGCGAGAGATACACGGTCAAAGGACTGGGCCAGGTCAAGCCCGGGCAGAGGTTGACTGTCGAGGTCGAGGCCGAAGATGGCGGCAAGACGTCCTTCGACGTGGTGGCCCGGCTCGACAACGAGACCGACGTGACCTACCTGCGCAACGGCGGCGTGCTCCCTTACGTGCTGCGGGAGCTGATGAAGTAAGCGCAGAGGCCTAAAAAAGAGGCCCGGGGGGCGCACTTCCCTCCGGGCCCGCCGACGAAATAAGACGCCAAAGAACGGCTAGGGTCGGTTGTAGGCGCGAACGAGCTGGCTCAAGATCGCCTCGTCGTTGAGCGCGGCCACCGCGTCGGCGCCCGCTGCGATCCGGTTGGCGGCCCGCCGCCGAGCGGCCTCGTCCATCTCCGGGTAGCGCGACATCAGCTGCTCGAACGTCTCGCGTTCCTTCTTGTTCTCCATCCCAGCCTGCCTCCAGTCCCCAAACCTTGCCCTGGAAACGAGAAGCCCCCGCTCGGGGAGAGGGCGGGGGCTTCCCTGCCTTGCTCTTGAGTTAGAGCGTGGCCGGCCCGGAAGCCGTCAGGCGACCTCCTGGACCGGGTAGCGTCGCTCCTCGCCGCAGTCCGGGCATTCGTAGGTGCCTACCAGCTGGCCCGGCCGCGACACATCGGTGTGAAGAGACCGAAGGGTCATGGTCACCTGAAAGTCGTGGCGTGGGCACGACGGGGAGTCCTGCAGCTCCATTGCAACGCCAAAGGTTAGAATTCAAAACCCTAAGTTCCTAGTCGGCCAGGCACAACGCTTGTCCCAGATTGTTTATGCCCCATGCACTAAGCGCCAAGATGGCTGAAACTCAGATCCACGACCCGGTCGTGCCCGGCCCCACCGTGCGTGAGGCGATGAAGCTGAGCGGCTTCGACCAGGCACTTCTGATCGGCGGCGCCGCCGGCCTGGAGCGCCGGATCGAATGGGTCCGCGTCATCGAGACGCCGGACACGGCGCGCAAGGCACGGCCCGGCGACCTCCTGCTTTCGACCGGCTTCCCGATTCGCGACGATCCCGCGGCTCAGGTCGACCTCGTCGCGACTCTCGCCGGCATGGGCGGAGCCGGCCTCGTCATCAAGCCCGAGACCTATCTCGGAAACCGCCTGCCCGAAGGCATGGCCGAGGAGGCTGAGCGGCTGGCGCTGCCGCTCTTCACGCTCCGGCAGGAGGTCTCCTGGGTAGACCTGATGGCGCCGCTCCTGGAGCGCATCATCAACGCCGAGCACTCCCGGCTGAAGCAGTCGATCGGCATCCACCGACGCTTCACCGAGCTGGTGCTGGACGGCAAGGGCGTCGACGAGATCTGCCGCACGCTGGCCGACCTCCTGGAGAGCGCAGTGGTGGTGGAGGACGCCACCTTCCACCTCCTCGCCCACGCCGGCGGCTCAGACGTCGACAAACACCGGCGGGAGACGATCGCCCGCCATGGCACGCCGCCTCGAGTCCTCTACGACCCCAGCATCCAGCGGATGCTCCGCGAGGTGGACGCCAGGCGCGGCCCAATGAAAGTGCCCGCCTTCCCGCGCCTCGGCCTCGATCGCGAGCGGCTCATCGCGCCCATCTACGCCGCCAACCAAGTGCTGGGCTACATCTCGATCCTCGACCATCCTCGCGAGGCTGAGGAGCTGGCGTTCATGGCGATCGAGAACGCTGCCACCGTCGTGGCGCTCGCCCTCATGAAGGAGCGGGAGGTAGCTGCCGCCGAGTCATCCGTCCGGGGCGAGTACCTGGAGGACTTGACTCAAGGCACCTACGGCGACGAACCGGCTGCGCACCGCCGCGCCCGCCACGTCGGCTACCCGCTGGCCGGCCACCATGTCGTGCTCATCGTCGACATCGACGGCTTCGTCACGTTTCACAAATCGCGGCAGCTGAACGAGGACATGATCCAGGCGTTGAAGCGTGACTTCACTCGCCGGGTGACGGGCGTCGTCCGGCGCAACTTCCCGAAGGCGCTGGCCGGCAGCCGGTCGGACAGCGTGGTCGCCCTGCTGCCGCTCGGCGCAGAAGCCGACGGCTACGAAGGGAGGATGCGCGCTCTGGGCGTCCAGCTGCGCGAGGCCATCGCCGAGTGGAAACCAGGCTTCACCGTTTCCGTCGGCTTCAGCGGCCCGGTGGTGGCGCCGGCCGGTGTGGCGGCCGCCCACCGGGAGGTTCGCAACGTGCTCGAGACGCTGACCCGTTTCGGCCGCCGCGACCAAGTGGTAGCCGCAACCGAGCTGGGCGTGACAGGCCTGCTGGCGGGAGTGGCGGACGACCGCCTCGTCGAGTTCGCCCGCCGCCACCTGGGCCCCCTTGCCGAGCATGACCGCAAGCGAGGCGGCAACCTGCTCGAAACCTTGCGGGCCTACCTCGAGACAGGCGAGCAGCAAGCCGCTGCCCGCCGCCTCCAGGTCCACCCCAACACGCTCCGCTACCGGCTCGACCGGATCTCGGAAATCGGCGACGCCGATCTCACCGACCCGGAAACTCGCCTCAACCTGGCCGTCGCGCTGCGGGTCCAGGGTCTGCTCACCTTGTAGGTGACCAACGACCCGAACGGCCTTCTCTTAGTGAGGACCGACTAGGCCCGCTCTTCGCGGGCGGGTAACGTACCCGCCATGTCTCCGCCTGCCACTACACGTGCCCGTTGGGATGGGGCGCCGGCGGTGCCGCGCTCGGCCTGTGGCATGGGTTTCGTGGCGACACCAGGCCAGCCCGCGAGCCACCGCGTGGTCGAGCTCGGCGTGCGGGCTTTGGGCCGCCTCTCGCATCGCGGCGGCATGGACTCGGATGGGCGCAGCGGCGACGGGGCCGGGCTCCTGATCCAGGTACCGCGTCAGCTCCTCGGCGACGTCGGCGTGGCGGTCCTCTTCGAGTGGGAAACAGGCGCCCGCGAGATCCTCGCCGCGGCCCTGGCGACGGCAGGCACCCCCGTGGCGGAGTGGCGACAGGTGCCGGTCGACCCGGCGGCGCTCGGCGACAAGGCTCGGGAGACGATGCCTGCGATCTGGCACGGTCTGATCCCGCGGCCCAACCTGGCTCCTGAGGACTGGGAGAACGCGCTCTACCGGGGCCGGAAGCTGGCCGAAGGCGAGGCGCTGCGGCGGAGCCTACGGCTCTACATCCCTTCGCTCTCGTCGCGGACGGTGGTCTTCAAGGGCCTTATGGCTGGGCCGCACCTGGCCGACTTCTATCTCGACCTCCAGGACCCCACCTGCGAGAGCCAGCTGGCCGTCTTCCACCAGCGCTACTCGACGAACACGATGCCGGACTGGCGGAACGCCCAGCCCTTCCGGATGCTCGCCCACAACGGCGAGATCAACACCCTCTCGGGCAACCGAGCCTGGATGCGCGCGCGGGAAGCCTGGCTGCCCGAGGAGCTGCGCCCGGTGATCTGGGCCGAGGGTTCGGACAGCGCCTCGCTGGACAACGTCCTGGAGCTGCTGGTCCGGCTCGGCAGCGACCCCGCGGAAGCGCTCATGACGCTGGTGCCCGATGCCTGGGAAGGGCGCGGCGACCTCGCCCCCGGCGTGCGCGACTTCTACCGCTTCCAGTCGACGCGGTTCGAGCCCTGGGACGGGCCCGCCGCCCTCGCCTTTTCGGATGGGATCGTGGCCGGCGCGGCGCTCGACCGCAACGGCCTCCGCCCGCTCCGCTACCAGGTCACCGACGACGGCCTCGTGGTCGCCGCCTCCGAGGCGGGCGTTGTGAGCCTGGAGCCGGAGCATGTCATCGAGCGGGGGCGCCTGGGCCCCGGCCAGCTGCTCGTGATCGACACGCGCGACGGCAGCGTCCTGCGCGACACCGAGGCCAAGGAGCGGGTGGCCGGCCGGCACGGCTACGGGCCCATGGCGGACGCGCTCCTCCACCCCGTCCCCCGGCGCTGGATCGAATCCGACGTACCCGAGCTTCTGCCGGGCTTGCAGCGCGTTCACGGCTGGGGCTCGGAGGACGTGAAGATCGTCATCAAGACCATGGCCGAGACCGGCCTGGAGACCGTCTACTCGATGGGCGACGACACGCCCATCGCCGTGCTCGGGAGGGCGCCGCGGCGCGTCTACAACTACCTCCGGCAGCGCTTCGCGCAGGTCACCAACCCGCCCATCGACTCGCTCCGCGAGCGCTTCGTGATGTCGCTCAGAGTGGTGCTCGGCACGCGCGACGAAGTCCTCGCGGCGGTCGAAGCGATGCCCCTGCCGAAGAAGGTGAAGCCCCTGCTGGAGCTGGAGAGCCCCATCCTTGGCGCCGGCGAGCTGGCCCGCATCCTGGAGACGGCGATCGTCCTCGACGCCACCTTCGGCGAGGAGGAGTCGCTGCGCGATGCCATCGCGCGCCTGCAGGCACAGGCCGACGCCTCGCCGGACGGGATCATCGTGCTAAGCGATCGCTCCACCGGCCGGCACCGGCTGCCGGTCCCAATGGTCCTGGCCGTCGGTGCCGTCCATGAGCGCCTGACGGTCGCCGGCAGCCGCCTTCGCAAGGACCTGGTGGCTCTCGCCGGTGACGCGGTCGACGTCCACGACCTTGCGATGCTGATCAGCGCCGGCGCCGCCGCGGTCCATCCCTACCTGGCGCTGGCGACCGCGCGGACCGTCAGCGAGGAGAAGGATCCCCAGGACGCCGAGAACGCCTACCGGAAGGCGCTCGAGTCAGGCCTCTTGAAGGTCATGGCCAAGATGGGCATCTCCTGCGTGCAGAGCTACTGCGGCGCCCAGGTGTTCGAAGTGCTCGGGCTCGGCGCCGAGGTGATGGAGCGCTGCCTTCCAGGCGTGCCCTCGCGTATCGGTGGCGCCGACTTCGCCGACCTGGAGGCGCTGATCCGCCAGCACCACGAGGCGGCCTGGACCTCCGACGAAGCGCCGCCCGACCTGGGCCTGGTCCGATTCCGGAAGCTCGGCGAATGGCACGCCCACAACCCCATCGCCGTGCGCCAGATGCAGAAGGCCGCCCAATCGGGTGATCGCGATGCCTGGGCTGACTACAAGAAGCTGGCGGACCTGGGCAGCGCTGCCGCTCTGAGGCACCTGATCCGCTTCTTGCCGACCGAAGAGCCCGTCCCGCTGGCCGAGGTCGAGCCGGCGGCCGCGATCTGGCCGCGATTCATCGCGACCGCGATGTCGCTCGGCGCCCTCTCGCCTGAGGCTCACACCGCGCTGGCGACCGCGCTCAACAGCATCGGCGGCCGCTCCAACTCCGGCGAGGGCGGCGAGGACCCGGAGCACTGGACTCACGAGGGCCCGCGGATCGACAACCGGATCAAGCAGGTCGCATCCGCCCGGTTCGGCGTCACGCCGCAATACCTGCTTCGCGCTGACGAGCTGGAGATCAAGATCGCTCAGGGCTCCAAGCCTGGCGAGGGCGGCCAGCTGCCGGGCATCAAGGTCACGAGCTTGATCGCCCGCCTCCGGCACGCGCAGCCCGGCATGCAGCTGATCTCGCCGCCGCCCCACCACGACATCTACTCGATCGAGGACCTGGCCCAGCTGATCTATGACCTGAAGGCGATCAACCCGCGCGCCCGAGTAGGCGTGAAGCTGGTCTCCGAGCTTGGCGTGGGGACGATCGCGGCCGGGGTCGCCAAGGCCAGGGCGGACTACGTCCTGATCAGCGGCCACGACGGCGGGACCGGAGCCTCACCCCTGTCCTCGATCAAGGGCGCGGGCGTGCCCTGGGAGCTCGGCCTGGCCGAAACTCAGCAGGTCCTGGTCGCCAACCGGCTCCGGGAGCGGCTGACGGTACGTACCGACGGCGGCCTGCGGACCGGAGCCGACGTCGTGAAGGCAGCGCTGCTGGGCGCCGAAGAGTTCGGGTTCGGCACGATGGTGCTGGTCGCGCTCGGCTGCGACATGGCGCGCCAGTGCCACCT
>Ga0209805_1001321_pt1 | contig 15107 bp, 15 predicted proteins | sample GraSoiAngelo_148_FD_185905 | JGI IMG/M metagenome (GOLD analysis project Ga0209805, IMG submission 185905) | Grasslands soil microbial communities from the Angelo Coastal Reserve, California, USA - 14_1009_09_20cm (SPAdes) (version 2) | ecosystem: Environmental > Terrestrial > Soil > Grasslands ... | reverse complement strand
CGGACCGTGATGCGGTCGCCCGCGCGGAGGTCGTGCTCTTCCTGGCCGTCGAGCGAGAGGACCGACGGCTCGTCCTGGGTCTCGAGCTCCAGCACCTGATCGGGATCGAACACGACCGCGTTGCCGAACGAAAGATGGGGCGCGATGGGGACCAGGGTGATGGCGCGCGAGGCGGGAAGGATGAGCGGCCCACCCACCGAGAATCCGTAGGCGGTGCTGCCCGTCGCGGTCGCGACGATGAGGCCGTCCGCCCAGTAGACGATGAGCGGCTCGCCGTCGACCCGCACGGCGACGTTTATCGAGCGAACCTGTTTGCCTCGCGCGACGACGACGTCGTTCAACGCGAGCGCGCGCACGATCTCCTTCCCCGCTCGGACCAGGCGGGCGTCAAGCAGCGCGCGCTCCTCGATCGTGAAGCGCCCGGCAAGCACGTCGCCCATGGCCTCGTCGAATTGGTCGATCGTCGCCGAGGTCAGGAAGCCAAGCCGTCCGAGGTTCACTCCAAGGATCGGAATGTCGAAGGGCGAGAGCGCGCGGGCCGCGCGCAGCACCGTCCCGTCGCCGCCAAAGACGAACGCGATGTCGGCGCGCTCGATCTCTTTGCTGAAGGCGCGAGAATCCAGCGCGAGCTCCATCGGCTCGTGGCCGGACTTGCGCAGCTTGTCGCTGACGGTCGTCGCGGCCTCGAGCGACGCGGGCCAATCCGGACGGGAACCGATCGCGACCTTCATCCCGCGGCCTCCCGCGCGGCCGCGGCAAGCGACGGCGCATCGAGAGTGGGCGCTCCCTTGCGCGCGTGAACGAATATCTCGCGGTTGCCCTCGCGGCCCGGGATCGGCGACGGCGTCACGGCGACGACGCCGAAGCCGCGCGACGCCAGATCGTTCGCCACGGAGACAGCGGCGCTCGCGCGGGCCTCCGGATCGCGCACGACGCCGCCTTTGCCGACCGCGTCGCGGCCCGCCTCGAACTGCGGCTTCACAAGCGCGACGACGTCGCCGCCGTCGCGTAGCTTCGCGAGGGACGGCGGCAGCGCCAGGCGCAGCGAGATGAATGAGACGTCGGCGACCACGATGTCTACGGACTCCTCGACCGGCACGCCTTCACGCGCGTTCACGCCCTCGTGAACGACGACGCGCGGATCCTGGCGGAGGCGCCAATCGAGCTGGCCCTTCCCGACATCGATCGCGTGGACCCGAGCCGCGCCGCGCTGCAGGAGAACGTCGGTGAACCCGCCGGTCGACGAGCCGACATCGATGGCGACCGTCCCGGAGACGTCGAGCCCGAGCGCATCGAGAGCGCCCGCCAGCTTGTCGCCCCCGCGCGAGACGTACTTCGGGCCGGCATCGACCGCAACGTCCGCATCCTCTGCCACGGGCGCGGCCGCCCGGTCGGCGCGGCCACCATCGACCCGCACCGCGCCCGCCAGGATGAGGGCCTGCGCGCGCTCGCGGCTCGGCGCGAGCTCGCGCTGCACCAGCAGCTGGTCAAGGCGTACCCGTTTTGTCAATGAGCGGATTCTCGCGCACATTCGCGATACTGCGCGGCAATGTCCCCCAGTTCGTATGTGCGCGCGGCCGGGATAGCGTCGGTTCTCGGCGCGACGTTCGTCCTGCTCGGCATCGGCATCGCCGGTGTCCTCACCCCCGACTACAACGCGATCCGCGACCTGATCAGCGCCTCGCAGCTGGGGCCATACGGATCTCTCGTGACGCTCGGGCTCACCGGCGGCGGTTCGTTGACGGTCGTGGTCGCCTCCCTCCTCCAGAGAACGCTGCCACCTGGTACGGCCATCGGGCCGGGCTTATTGGTGTTACGCGGTTTCGGGACGCTCCTCGCGGCGGCCTTCCTCGCCGACGTGGGTCCGGTTCGCTCCGTGAGCGGCCTGCTTCACGTCGTCGGCCTCGTCGGCGGGTCGCTGGCCTTCGGCATCGGGCTCTTCTTCCTCGCCGGGCGGATGCGCCTCGACGAGGACTGGCAGAGGCTGGCCCCGTACACCGTCACCACCGCGCTCGCCTCGCTTGCCGTCCTTGGGCTCCTCGTTGGACTCGGCCCGCGATATGTCGGCGATACGAGCGCACCGCTTAGCGCCGCCGGTGGCCTCATCGAGCGGTTCTTGACGGTCATGACGTGGAGCTGGCAGCTCGTGATCGGCGCATGGCTCCTGCTCCGTCCGGCGATGTCGCCGGCGCGGACCTAGTCGTGCCGAAGAGACTGCCCCGCGCGCGCACGCTCAAGGGCGATCCGAAGATCGCGCATTACGACTCCGGCGGTGGCGCGCCCGGCGAGCCGCCGATCCTGCTCCTGCACCAGAGTCTCGCGCGGTCCGAGGACTGGGAGAACATCTTCCCGCGCCTCGCGACGCGCTATCGCGCGATCGCCTATGACGCGCGCGGTCACGGTAAGAGCGGACGCGCGCCGGATTATTCGCTGCGCGCGTTCGCGGACGACGCGCTCCGCATCCTGCGCGAGATCGCGAAAGAGCCGTCGGTCCTGATCGGCCACTCGCTCGGCGCGCTTGCCGCGCTCGTCGCGGCGAGCGACGCGCCCGATCTCGTACGCGGCCTCGTGCTCGAGGATCCCCCTCTCAATTACCCGAAGGCGTGGATCGCCGCCGACTACGCGCCGCTGCGCGAGGGCATCGCCGCGCAGGACCCCGCGGTGCTCATGAAAGCCGTGAGCAAGCAGCGCCTGCCCTCGCCCGGCCCGCGCGGCGAGCGTACGTACGGCGAGCTCCGCGGGTTTTACGCGGCCGAGCGCGTGGTTACGTACTTTCGCGACGTCGATCCGGCGTTCATCGACGCGCGGTCGGCGGGCGACGAGCCGGCGGCCGCGCTGATCACGGACGCGATCGGGAAGATCCGCGCGCCTGTGCTCGTCCTCGCGGGCGAGCCGCGACTGGGTGGCGCCGTCGACGATCCCGCCGAGTGGAGGCTCAAGAAGCTCGCCGATGTCACAGTGAAGCGCTTCCCCGGATCAGGTCATCTGCTCCACGGTTTCCGTCCGGAGCAGTTCATCGAGAACATCGAGCCCTTCCTGCGCAAGCTTCGGGAGGCATAGCCCTCGTTCGCCGAATCTAGTTGGCGTGCTTCTTGCGGCAGGCCGGCTCGCCTCTCGAATAGCAGTTCATCGAGAACATCGAGCCCTTCCTGCGCAAGCTTCGGGAGGCATAGCCCTCGTTCGCCGAATCTACTTGGCGTGCTTCTTGCGGCAGGCCGGCTCGCCTCTCGAATGGTTCGAAATGTCCGCCTTCCGCCAGCTCGCGCATCGCCTGCTCGTCCGACCGTGAACTAACTATTTTCGGTTCCGCGTCGCCGTTCGTCTCCGAGCGAGCGCCGCGGTCAATGAGCAGGGGGATAACTAATGAACCTTCGAAGATTCGGGGCCGTCATGACCGCCGCGATCATCAGCGCTCTCGTTCTTGGAGCCAACACCGTTGCGGCGCGCAGTCCGGGTGCGGGAACATCACCGGTCTCCGCGATCCCGGTGAGCGGAACATTCGACGACGGGAACGGCCCGGGCACATTCAGCGGAACGTTGGACATAAGCCGCTTCGACGGGCGCGCGGGCGCGCTTGTCGCCGTCGGAACGATCGACGGAACCCTCACGAACGCGCTTGGCATCACCAGCACCGTCGCGGATCGACCGGTGAGTCTTCCCGTAGAGAACGTGAGCGCCGCAAACTCGGCGGGACCATTGGCCAGTGCGCCGGTCACGACGCAGCAGGCAGCGCAAGAGTGTCAGATTGTCCACCTCGATTTCGGCGGCATAACGCTCGACGTTCTCGGCATCGGAGTGAAATTGAGCCCGATCTCGCTCGACCTCACTCTGAGCGGGCTCCTCGGCAACCTCCTGTGCGGACTTCTCGGCGCTCTTGGCGGCGCCGCTCCGGCTCAAGCGCAGGCAGCCCAGTTGAATCAGGCGCTTGGACTCAACCCGTAGCGATCGGGGACTAACCCTGACGGCGTAGCCCTCGCGCGTGAGGGCTACGCCGTGAGTGCCGGCGCGCTGCTGCCACCCCTCTGCGCGGCTTCTACGCCGCCGGTTAGCCGCTCTCGCGCAGAGTGGACCCCGTGCGACGGAGGGTCGTCTCGAGATCCGCTCGCAGCTTCGCTCTGTCGGCTCGCGCGAGCCACTCATAAGGCAACCACATCAGAGCGATGATGAACGCGAAAACCGCCAAGACCCACACAAGCTCCGGAGTCCCGGCGAAGGAAGCTGGGATCACGACGACAGCGGTCAGGACAAGGAACCCCAACAATGCCGAGCGCGAGATCAACACGGTGGGATGCAGCCCGTACCGCACCGACACGAGCGCGCCGTCCTCAGCTGGGTCGATCTTCCCTCGCAGTACGACGACGCGCGGCGTGGTCGCAAAACCACGAGGTCTGCGAAGATCGAAGGTACGGTTATTGGCCATTTTTCCCACGAACACGGCGGACGTCGAGTCCGTGAGTGAATAGCCGAGAATTCCACCCTGGGCCAGCGATCGTGCGATCGCGTCGGCCACGCGATCAGGCGAGGCTTCCACGCGGTATCGGTCCACTGTTATTCGGCCAAACGCTTGCGGGTATTCAACCGTAGACGTCGAAATCGACAGGTATCTCTAGCTTCGCGATGCGCGCAAGCGTGACTGGTTCGAGAGTCGGTCCGCCTCCCGTCTCGTGTCCGGAGAGCACGCAGACCAACGCGACCTCGTATCCGTCGTCCACTAATGCATGAATTGCATCGGAAGCGGGCTCTACGCGGTCAAGGACCCAAACTAGGTGAGCCTCAAGATCATCTGACGAAACAAGGTCGCGCGAGCTCAAAATCCAGCCGCCAGTTGGATGATCTGAGTAGCGTTTTCGCTTTGTGACGATCGGTTCCCCGCGGCGGAAGGCGTCCGTCGGCTGCATTACGAGCCTGGCTGAGATCTGCGACGGCTCTAGCTCGGAGTGGTAAATGACGAGCTTGGCGCTCAACAATGCCGGTCTATCCACCACCTCGTTCGCGCGCCTGCTTCGCGAGGGCGTCCGCGAGCTGCGTGATCCGGAGGTCCGCGGCATCCAAACGCTTCGCGCACTCGGCATACAGGCGAAGGCCCTCTTCGTACAAGCGCACGGCCTCGTCGAGGTCGAGCGCGGGGTCCTCGAGCTTGTCCGCGATCGCCTCAAGACGCTCGAGCGCCTTGTCGAGAGAGACCTCCGGTTCAGCCATTGCGCTCGACAGTCTCCACCAACGCGCCGGCACGCCCATCGCGCATGCGGATCCGCACGTGCTCCCCTGTCCCGAGCGTGGCGACTGACGCGCGGATGTGGCCGTCTGCCCCCTCGACGATCGCATAGCCGCGTCCGAGCACCGCGAGCGGCGAAAGCGCTGCGAGACGGCGCTGCGCGGACACCGCGCGCTGCCGCCGGAGCGGTACCGCGCGCGCGATCGCGCGATCGAGAACTCGTCGCGCGTCGTCGATGCGCTGGCGCCGCACGGCGAGTCGCATCGCCGGCGCGCGGCGATCGATCATCCGCCGGGCCGTCTCGAGGCGCCGGCGCCGCTCCTCGATCCGTTCGCGAACTCGGCCCGCAACGCGCCGCCAGGCGCGGTTCGCGCGCTGCTGCGAAGCGCTGGAGTCGGGCACGACGAGCTCGGCCGCGGCGGAGGGCGTCGGCGCCCGCACGTCGGCCGCGAGGTCGGCGAGCGTGACATCGGTCTCGTGGCCGACGCCAGAGCACACCGGACGCGGGAAGCGTGAGAGCGCGCGGACGAGCGCCTCGTCGTTGAACGGCGCGAGATCCTCGGCAGCGCCACCGCCGCGCGCGAGGATGACGACGTCGAGGTCACGGATCTGCGCGAGCCCGTCGAGCGCCGCGATGAGCGACTCGACCGCCCCGACGCCCTGCACCTGCGCCGGAGCGAGGATCAGCTCGACCCGCGGGTCGCGCCTCGCGACGATCTGCTGGATGTCGTGCCACACCGCACCGATCGGGCTCGTGACCACGCCGATGCGCCCCGGCGCAGGCGGGAGCGGGCGCTTGCGTTCGACCGCAAAGAGTCCCTCGGCGGTGAGCCGCCGCTTGAGCGCTTCGAACCGGAGGTACGCGTCGCCCGCGCCAGCCGGCCGGATGTCGTCGACCTGAAGCTGGCACCGCCCGTCCTTGGTGTAGAGCTCGATGTAGCCGTGTGCCAGCACCTTGCTGCCGTCGCGCGGCGTGAGCGCGATCTGCGCGGCCTTCATGGCGAAGAGCACGCACTGCAGCTGCCCGACGTTGTCGCGGAGCGTGAAGTACACGTGACCGACGGGCGAGCTTCGCGCTTGAACGACCTCGCCTTCGATCCAGAGGTCCTTGAATTCGTCGCCCGACTGGATGTGCGCGGCCAGGCGCGTGACGACCTGCCCAACGCGCAGGATCCGGCTAGGCGCGCTCGAGGTAGTCACCGGTCCGCGTGTCGACCTTGATCTTGTCGCCACGCTCGACGAAGAGCGGCACGTTCACGCGAATTCCAGTCTCGAGCGTCGCCGGCTTCGTCGCGCCCGTCGCCGTGTCGCCCTTGAGTCCGAGGTCCGTGTCGGTCACCGTGAGGACGACCGACGCCGGCATCTCGACGCCGATCGGCGATCCTTCGTACTCGCTCAGGATCACGGTCATCCCGTCGGTGAGGTAGTTCGTCGCGTCGCCGAGCTGGTCGTCGTCGAGTGCGATCTGGTCGTACGTCGCCGTGTCCATGAAGTGGTAATGCGTTCCGTCCTTGTACATGAACTGGACATTCCGGTGGTCCAGGCGAGCGCGCTGGTAGCGATCGTTGGCCTGGAACGTCTTCTCGACGAGATCGCCCTTGCGAACGTTGCGGAGCTTCATGCGCATCTGCGCGCTCCCCCGTCCGAGCTTGATGTGCTGGAACTCGACGATCTGATAGAGGACGCCGTCGAGCTCGATCGTCATTCCGCGCTTGATCTCCCCGGCACTGATCACGTTTTCTTCGTCTCCTCGATGAGCCAGCGTAGGGCCAGCTCGTATCCCGCCACGCCTTTACCGATGAATTGCGACTCGGTCACCTCGGTCAGATAGCTCTTCTTCCGGAACTCCTCGCGCGCGGCGATCTCGCTGATGTGTACCTCGACCACCGGGAACGGGGAGTCCGCCACGGCGTCGCGCAGCACGATCGAGGTGTGCGCGAGCCCGCCCGGATTGATGATCGCACCTCGCGCGTCGCGGTGCTGCTGGAGGAAGTCGATCAGCGCGCCCTCGTGGTTCGACTGGAAGGCCACGAGATCGCACCCGGCCTGACGCGCGATCTCGCGACAGCGCGCCTCGACCTCCTTCAGCGTCGTCCGGCCGTACATCTCCGGATCGCGTGTGCCGAGCAGGTTCAGGTTCGGACCATTCATGAAGAGGAGCTTCATGCCGCGTGCTCCACGATCCGAGCGGCAGCCCGAAGTGCGGGCTCGCCCACGTCGGTCACCTCGCTGAACTGCCCGATCCGGCGCGGCAGGATCCAGCGAAGCTTGCCGGCGCGCGCCTTCTTGTCCTGGAGGACGAAGCTCCAGACACCCTTGGGAAGGCGCGCGCGCGTTGGGAGCGCCGCTCGATCGAGGAGATCCTCGAGCAGGGGGCGGACCGTGGCCGCCGTGAGCTCGAGCTGCTCGGCGAGCGCGGTCGCGTAGACCATACCGATCGCCACCGCCTCGCCGTGCGTCGCGCGGTAGCCAGACGCGGCCTCGTACGCGTGACCCATGGTGTGACCGAAGTTGAGGAGCTCACGCAGCCCGGCCTCGCGCGGATCCTGACTCACGATGCCGCCCTTCACCTCCGCGGCGATCGTGACCGCGGCCAGGATCGCACCCAGGTCGCCGGCGCGGACGCGCTCGAGCGATCGCGCGAGCTGCGCGACCGAATCCTGACTCACGATGCCGCCCTTCACCTCCGCGGCGATCGCGACCGCGGCGAGGATCGCACCAAGGTCGCCGCCCCGGACGCGCTCGAGCGATCGCGCGAGCTGGGCGACCGACTCGCGATCGGCGAGGAACGCGCACTTCGTCACCTCGGCGAGACCCGACGACAGCTGTCGCGGCGGAAGGGTCGCGAGTACCGCGAGGTCGGCGAAGACCGCGTCCGGTGAGTGGAACGCGCCGACCAGGTTCTTCCCCGCCGCGATGTCGATCGCCGTCTTTCCGCCGATCGACGCGTCGGCCATGCCGAGCAGCGTGGTCGGGACGTGCGCGAGGCGGATGCCACGGAGGTAGGTCGCCGCGACGAACCCCGCGACGTCGCCAACACTGCCGCCCCCAAGCGCGATGATCCCGCCGTCGCGGCCGACGCGGTAGCTCGCGAGCGACGCCCAAAGGCGCGCCGCGATGCGGAACTGCTTGCCGCGCTCACCGGCGGGCACCCGAAGCGTCACGGTCTTGAGTCCGACGGAGCCGAGAGATCGGACGAGGTCGGACTCGTAGCGCGCCGCCGTCTGCGCATCGCTCACGACGGCGACCTGGCCGCGCCATCCGAGGTCCGCGAGGTGCGGCCCCCCACGTGATCGAGGAGGCCGGCGCGGATGAGCACACGACTCGGGGTCGCCCGCTCCGGTCCGGCCACGTCGATGCGAATGCCGCGCGCCGAGACAAGCCACGCGGCGATCGCGCGAGCCGTCTCGTCGACGGTCGCGCCGTCGACGTCGAACGTCACGTCGGCGTCGGCATAGGCGGTCCGACGCTCCCGGAGCACCTGACGCGCGCGGTCGCGCGGAGCGACGTTCTGGTACGGCCGCTTCTGCTGCGTCGCCGCGATCCCGGATGCGACGCGGTCCAGCGAGCCACGCAGGCCGATGATCAGTCCAAGCTTGCGCATGAGCGCACGGTTCTCCTCGCGGATCGGCGCGCCGCCGCCCGTATCCACGACGACCCACGACGGTGTTGGCGCAAGCCGCATCAGTGCGCTCGACTCGACCTCCCGGAAGCGATCCATGCCGTCCTGCTCGATGACGTCTTTGTTCGGCTTTCCGGCGCGACGCTGGATCTCGCGGTCGAGCTCGATCACCGCGGCGCCAAAATGGTGAGCGAGCACCGGAGCGACGGTGGACTTTCCGATCCCGGGCGGACCCACGAGGAAGAGGTGCATTACCGTGCGTCGATGGGGCGCAGACGCTGCCGGTACCGCTCGACCGCAGCGCAGAGGTCGTCCACGCTGTCGTTCCCGAACTTCTCACAGAGCGCGTCCGCCAGGACGAGCGCGAGCATCGCCTCGGCGACCACACCCGCCGCGGGAATGACGCAGACGTCGCTCCGCTCGACGTGTGCGGGGGACGGCGCTCCGGTGCGGAGATCCGCCGAAGGCAGCGGCTTCATCAGCGTCGAGATTGGCTTGAACGCGATCTCGACGACGATGTCCTCGCCGTTCGTGACGCCACCCTCGAGCCCCCCAGCGCGGTTGCGACTTCGTACGAATGCGCCGCCTTCGACCGCGATCGGGTCATGGACCGCGCTCCCGCGCTCGTGCGAGGCGACGAACGCGTCCGCGAACTGCACGCCCTTCGCGCTCTGGATCGACATGAGAGCCTGCGCGATCCGGCCGTCGAGCCGGCGGTCCCACTCGGCGAACGAGCCGAGTCCGGGGACGACAGCGCTCGCGCGCAACGCGACCACGCCACCAAGCGTGTCCCCGGCCTCGCGCGCCGCCGCGATCGCCGCGATCATCGCCGTGCTCGCTTTTGGATCCGAGCTCCGCACCTCGCTCGCCTCGATCGCGTCGCGGTTGAAGCGCGGCTCGCTCGAGACGTCACCGATCGACTTCGTCTCGCTCAGCACGTCTGTCCCGACCACGCGAAGCAGCGCTTTCGCGACCGCACCCGCGGCCACGCGCGCCGCGGTCTCGCGCGCGCTCGCTCGCTCGATGACATCGCGGACGTCTTCGTGACCGAACTTGAGCGCGCCGGCGAGGTCCGCATGACCCGGGCGGAGTCGCGTCACCGCATCGGGCGGCTCGGCCACGGGCTCGACGCTCATGACGCGCTCCCAGTTGACCGCGTCGCGGTTGTCGATCTGGAGGGCGATCGGCGCGCCGGTGGTGCGCCCCTGGCGCACGCCCCCGGTGATGCGCACAGCGTCGCGCTCGATCTTCTGCCGAGCGCCGCGTCCGTAGCCGAGCTGCCGGCGCCGCAGGTCCGCATCGATCTCGGCCGGTGACACCGCGAGCCCGGCCGGAACGCCGTCGATGACCGCGAGGACGCCTGGCCCGTGGGACTCGCCAGCGGTGAGAACCCTCATACCGACCGAGGCAGCGCCGCGCGCATCTCTTCGATCGGCGCAGGCACGCCCGTCCAGAGCTCGAACGAGCGCGCCGCCTGGTGCAGGAGCATGAGGAGGCCGTCCATCACGCGCACATGTTGAGCCTCGCGCGCGCGCCGGACCAGCGGCGTCTCCGCGGCGACCGGGACGAGGTCGGCGATGATCGCAGGGAGCGGATCGAAGGCGAACCCTTCCAGCGCATCCTCGCCTCGCATCCCGAGCGGCGTCGCGTTGACGAGCGCGTCGACCCACGTGAGCTGCCGCGCTTCATCCCACCCAAGCGCGCGCAGCTCCCCCGTCTGATCGGCCGGCGAGGCGATGGAATCGACGAGACGCTGGGCTCGCTCGACAGAGCGGTTGGCGATGAGCACGTCGTTGCCGCTCTGAAGCTCGAGCGCGCAGGCACGAGCGGCGCCGCCGGCGCCGAGGACAAGAACGTCTTTGTTGGTGATCTCCAAGATCCCGGCGCTCTCGAGACCTTGGTGAAAGCCGAACCGATCGGTGTTGTCGCCGATGAGCCGGCCCTCGCGGCGGATCACGGTGTTGACGGCGCCGATGCGCCGCGCCTCAGCGGTGACCTCATCGACGAGCCGGAGCACCGCCTCTTTGTGCGGGATCGTCACGTTGGCGCCGAGCACGTCGTCGCGGCGCATGCGGTCGAGGGTCGCGGCGAGCTGATCGTCCGCGGTCTCCTTCGCCTCGTAGCGATGGGGTAAGCCGAGCTTCGTGAACGCCGCGTTGTGCATCGCGGGCGAAAGCGAATGCGCAACGGGATGGCCGATGAGCCAGACCTGACTCACGGGCTATTTGTTCCCGTGCCCGCTCAATCTCGGCTCCGCCGAGACACGCTCAGGCTGGTGGATTCGTTCGTCGCGGCAAAGCCGCTCCTCACTTATTTCCGTACTTAATCCGGTTGGCCTCGTGCTCCTCGAGGGTCGTCGCGAAGGCGTGGTCGCCCGTGCCGTCGTTCTTCGCGACGAAGTAGAAGTACGGGACCTGTGCCGGCTTGGCCGCACCCTCGAGCGCGGGCTGCCCGGGGCTGCAGATCGGCGTCGGCGGAAGGCCGGCGACCTTGTACGTGTTGTACGGCGAATCGACCTCGAGGTCTTGGAGCGTGGGCTCGCGCCACTCGCCGACCGCGTACTGGACCGTCGGGTCAGCGTCGAGCTTCATCCCGATCTCGAGACGGTTCGTGTACACGCCGGCTATGGTCGCGCTCTCCTGCCGGTCGCGCGCCTCTCGTTCGACGATCGAACCGAGCTTCACGATGTCGTAGATCGTGGTCTTGCGATCGACGGCGGCCTGTCGCAACGTTCGCCCAACTCGCAGCTCGAATTGGTCGAGGAGCGCGTCCACGATCTGGGTCGCCGTCGCCGTGGGCTTGAAGAAATACGTGTCCGGGAAGAGAAATCCCTCGAGCGACGTGTCCGCCGGGAGACCCGCGAGCACCGTGTTCTGCCGCTGCCCGACGACCGCTGTTTTCAGAAACTCCTCGACGGTGATCGCCGGGAAGGCCTTGTTCACGGCGGCGGCGGTCTCGCTCAGGCGCCAGCCTTCGATGATCCGCAGGACCGTTTGCTCGCTCGGGGCCTTCTCGAAGACGCGCGCGAGCTCGCGCGGCGTGAACGCCGGCGAGATCGTGTACGTGCCGGATTGAAGCGACGTCTCACGGCCGGTGTCGTAGAGGACGAACGCGAAGGCGAGAGCGGAACGGATGAAGCCTTGATCCTGAAGGTTCTGGGCGATCTTCCCGGCCGTCTCTCCGCGCGCGATGACGAAGCTGCGCGATTCGGCGTGCGGATCCTTCGCCGTGTCCGGCTCCACGCCGACGCGGTCGGCGACGAGCCCCCGGATGAATTCCTGTTTGAGCAGAGTGTCGTGCTCCTGGACCTGCGCGACGATCGCGTCTTCCGCGATGGGGCGGCCGAAGACGACGCCGCCGACGATCAGACCGACGATCAGCAGGACGAAGATGAATGGACCGGCCGCGGAGCGCTGACGCGCGGGGCGCGCCCCGCGGATCCCCATCAGCGAGCGAGCTGCGCGAGAAAGTCTTCGAGGAGGATGGTGGCGGCACCGGCGTCGATGTCGCTGGCGCCGCGGATCTCGGCCTCGCTCGAGGTGTGGCGCTCGTCGTACAGGCGCAGGGGGAGGCCGAGCTTTTCGGCCGCGGTCGCGAAACGGCGGACCCGCTCCGCCTGGTGCCCTTCCTCGCCGCGCAGCGTCAGCGGCAACCCGATGACGAGCGCGTCGATGTGCTCATCGCGCGCGATCCGTTCGAGCTCGGCGAGATCTTTGACCACGCTTCGTCGAACCGCGCAGCGTCAGCGGCAACCCGATGACGAGCGCGTCGATGTGCTCATCGCGCGCGATCCGTTCGAGCTCGGCGAGATCTTTGACCACGCTTCGTCGAACGAGCGTCCGGAGGGGTCGGCTGAGGCCGTGCGCGTCATCGCCCACGGCGAGGCCGATCCGGCGGTCGCCGACGTCGAGCGCGAGGTAGCGCAACCCCTCAGGGCGCCCCGGTCGTCACGGGTGCCTCGGGCTTGATCGTAATTCTGGAGTCGAGCACGGGAAGAAGCGGCCACCATGACGGCCATGTCTCCACGCTGAGCTTCTTGAAGCCGCGAGCGGCGGCCACCGTTTCGACCTCGTCCGGGCTCCTGCCGGTGAGGGCAGCCTTCATCTGGGCGGCATCGACGCCGGAGTACTGCTGCGCCTTGGCGCTGACCCGCCATTTCACTCCGGTCTCGCCAACTGTCGGTCCCAGGACGATGTTGACGGCCACGCTGTCATTGTCGAACGTCATCCCAGTCGCCAGCTCGCCGCGCAAGCTCGCGGTGGCCGCCGCTTGCGGCTGGCTGTTCGACACGCGATACGCCGTCGCTGTTCCGGTCGCTGTGATGGTGAAGGTCCCGTCCTTTGGCTCGGTGTTGACGACATCGCCCGGTGGCGAGATGCCGGTTTGCTTTATCCAAACGCCGTACACCCGAGTCTCTTTGTCGGCTGACGCGTCGCCATTCCACTTCGCGGTCCGCGCCAGACCAGCCTCACGTAGGGGCCCGTCGGCCTGGGCCGAAGCGGTGTCGTAGTCGACCCTCTGAACGACGGCGATCTTCTTCGTTTCGCCACCGGTCGTCGGCGCGGGATTCGAGACCTGGTACTCGCCGCTCGCCGCCTGCCTGATCTTGTCGGAGCCGACGTTTCCTTTTGGACCGCCATCGATCGCCTGGATGTTGACGCGGGCGGTGCCGATCGTGGGGGGCAGGATGCTGCTTCTTGGAAGGATCTTCTCCTCCGTCGTCAGAAATCGGATCGGCGAGCTGTCCGTGGTCTGGACGAGGGTGCCAACGGGGATGCGGATGTCGTTCGTCGTGAGGTTCCTGAACTCCTCGATGCCCGTCGCTTTGGTGTCCTCAGTGCGCGAGCCGGTCGCAACGCCCTTCACCTGCGCGGTCACCGTATCGGTGAGGGTGGTCGCATCCTTGATCTCACCTTGCGGACCCGCTCGCAGGTCGTACTCATACGGACCGAGAGTCGAGGTTGCCGCGGCGACCCTGATCGTCGCCGACGGAGCAACGATCGCCAGCAGGATGCCCGCAGCCATGACCAACGTCATGAACACGGCGAGCCCGCGCAGCGGCGAGATCCCGCGGCGCGGAACGGCCGGGCGGACCATCGTCTTCATCACGGCGCGCCGGGCGTCGGAGAGATGCTCGGTCGCGTCGAGCTCGTGGCGGTCGAGTGCGGAGACGCTCGCGAAGGCTTTCAAGTGCACCGACGAAGCCAGAGATCGCGCCCGCGCTTCCGATGACACGATGACGATGCGACGATCGCCGGCGCGACGCCGGAGCGCCTCCAGGAACACGGCGTTGCGAGTGAGCGGCGCACCCGAGGGGACCACGAGGACGACGTCCGGCGACTCGACCGCCGCGAGGCGTCCTGCGGCGTCGAGGATCGTCGCGTCCGGCCCGAGGTCGATGACCGTCCGGCGGGCCGCGGCGGTCTCGACGGTCACGAGTACACCCCGCTCGCTAGAGCGGCCGCACCCGCGGCCACGAGATCCTCCGCGTTCAGCGGGACGTCCGAGAACACGCGGCTGGTCACGCTTGGCGTGAGCGGTCCGATGCGCGCGGCGCGGCCGCGGGCGTCGCCGACGATCTTGGCGAGAGCGTTCGGAAGCGCGAGGAGCGCCTCGGGCACGCCGACGAACAGCCATCGCTCCGGCGGCGGCGCGTTGTCGGAGCTCACTGGAAGAGCGACGATCTCGGCCCATACGAGCGCGTCGTCGTCGCGCGTTTCCTCGCGCGCGGCGAACGCGTCGCGGCCGAGACCGAACACGCGTGTGCCGACGACGCGGCGCTCGCGCACGATAGCCAGCGCGGTCACGTCCGCGCCGACCCGAACGATGCCCGCGTCGGCGATGCCCGACGCGGCAACGAGCCGAGCGAGCGCGTAGATCCCCGGCACCGCCGTGGGCCGGCGGCGGACCGCTACCGTCGCGAGGGCGGCTCCCGACAGAACGAGCGGGGCGACCGCGACGTCGGTGTGCACCTCGAGCGCACGGCCGTGGTATCCCTCGACGGAGTCGAGCTCGCGCCCATCGAGCACGAGCGCGGCGACCTCATCGGTCATGCGCGCGGTCGCGACGCCCCGCAGAGCCGGGTCGTCGGCCACCGCGGTCTGGGCGGCGCGTGCCGCCTCCTCGCGCGCCTCGCGCACCGCCCGATCCGCCTCGGCGCGAACGATCGGCGTCCCCGACTCTTCGCGATCGAACGGCGTTTTCACGTGATAGGTACGCACGTCGTCGCCGTCGATCGCGATCACCATCCGCTCGGTCGGGACGCCGCGC
>Ga0209805_1001319_pt1 | contig 15122 bp, 13 predicted proteins | sample GraSoiAngelo_148_FD_185905 | JGI IMG/M metagenome (GOLD analysis project Ga0209805, IMG submission 185905) | Grasslands soil microbial communities from the Angelo Coastal Reserve, California, USA - 14_1009_09_20cm (SPAdes) (version 2) | ecosystem: Environmental > Terrestrial > Soil > Grasslands ... | reverse complement strand
GGGCGCCTGCTGAGACCGGGAACGCCGCTGCGCGCGCTGTGGCGTGGGCTTACCACGGTGGCGGTGGCGTGGCTCCTTCACGTCGCCGCGGTGTGGCTCTGGCACCTGCCGAGCGCGTATGACGCGGCCGTCGCGGATCGCGTCGTCCACGACGTGCAGCACCTCGCCTTCTTCGGAACCGCGCTCCTGTTCTGGTGGCCGATCGTCCAGCCGGCGCCTCGACTTCGGGCGCCGACAGGCTATGGGATCCGCGTGGGCTACCTGGTGCTCGCCGCCCTGCAGGGCGCGCTACTCGGTTTGCTGCTCGCGATGAGCCGCGAGAGCTGGTATCGCGCTTATCCAAGCGCCGAAGACCAGTCGCTCGGCGGCCTCGTCATGTGGGGAATCGGCGGCGCCGTCGACATGCTGGCCGTGCTGATCCTGGTCGGCTGCTATCTCGGCTCTCAGGACCGCGTGGAGCGATGCCACCCCCCGGAGCGGGCACCCAACCCGCTCGAGAGCTCGACGGGACGACGGACCTGAAGCCACAGCTTCTGGAGTGGTCAGCGAGGTGCCGCCACCGAGCTCCACGTGGCGCGCCAGTTCTGGGCCATACCCAGCGAAGGGTGAACGGTCTAACCTGGGCGGTCCAGGTATACCGCCGCTCGATGCGTGTCCGGCAAGAAGGCGTACACGGTGTTGCGGGCTGCGTCGAAGCCGATCGTGTGCGCGCCGCGTTCCGTCGGGACGCTCTCGAGACGGCGCATCGTCTCGGTATCGAAGACGTCGATGACGCCGGGATCGCCGATCGCGATATAGAGATGTTCGAGCGCGGCGTTGCGGAAGACGACGTCCGGCACGCCGCTGATCGCGTGCTCGCTCAGCACGGCGCCGGATCGCGAGTCCACCACGAGCAGCACCTTGCCGTCGCACGCGCAGAAGAGACGCCGTGTCGGCGGATCGAGATCCAGCCCGTGAGGGCCCATCACCGGCATCGGAAATGAGTCTGCGACCCGCACAGGGTCGGCGCTGTCGACGACGACGATCTGCGGCGGATCGGCGATGTTGACGTAGAACCGCCCGCTCTCGGCGTCGAAGACGGTCCACCGCGTCCGCCCCGCTACGGGAATAGCGGCGATCACGGCCCGCGTGCTGACGTCGACGAGCGAGACCGTGATCGCCTCTCGTCGCGACGGGTCGCCGACGTTCGCCGCAAGCAGCAGTCGTTGATCGGCGCCGTAGGCCAGCCCGTTGGGCCCGACGCCGACCTTCACCCTGGCCACGGCCTCCTGCCCGGACGGAGAGAAGATCCCGACGGTGCTCTCCCCGCGATTCGAGGTGAACACCAGGTCGTGCGCCTCGGAGACCAGCGCGCCGGCGACCCCGGTCAGATCTGGGATGGAGCGGAGGTACGTATTGGTCGTGCAGTCGATCACGTCGACGGCGTCGTTCGCGGTGTGCGCCACGTAGAGCAGCCCCCTCCTGCTATGGACCGCCGCGTGGTCGAACCCACCCGGCTTTGCGTGCGGGGGAAGATCGACGTAGCCGACGTGTTGAAGCCCCATGCGTCGCCCGTCAGCCTCTGGCCGGCCCTAGCCGTGTCGAGAGCCGGCGACGTTCGCGCGACAGTACGCGTACAGGGCGTCGTACGCGTGGAACTGCCGGGCCATGTTGTCGTGGTCGTCGCTGGCGATGGCCTGGAAGCCGGTGGCCAGCGCGTACAGGCCCGCCGACTCCGGCGTCAGCTGGCGCGCGTCGGTGTCCGCGCCGCGCACGATGAGAGCGAGCGCGCGGAGCGCCGGATCCTCGAGCTTGTGCTTGCCCAGGAACGCATCGAAGGAGCAACGGTCGCCGACGTGTCCGAGCTCCACCCCCGGCACGTCGTAGGGAATGGCGCCTTCACGCTCGGCAACCGTCATGACCTGATTGGCCGGCACGAAGAGGAACGTCGGGTTCTTGTCGATGAACCGTGTGATCAGCCACGGACAGGCGATGCGGTCGACACGTGCTTTTTCTCGGGTCACCCATTTCATCGGCGATCTCCCTTTGTTACTTCGCCTTGACGCTGTTGGTTTGCTCGAGCGCGGCCTTCAAGCCCTGAGCGAGCTTCGCCGGGTCGTCGTTGGCCCAGAAGTGCATGTAGAAGAGCCTCGGCGTGTCCATGAGCCCATGGTTGTGGATCGCGGTCACGTCGATGCCGTGCTGCCGGAGTGCCTTGGCGACGGCGTTCACCTCCCGGTCGACGAGCACGAAGTCGCCCGTGATCGCGGCCTTGCCGTCCGTCGTCGGCTGGAAGTTCAGCACCGTCACCACGCCCATGGCGGGCAGCAACGGCTGCCCCATCTCGGTGATCGCTTCCGCGCGGGGAACGGTGATCTGGAAGACGCCGCCTCCGATGTCTTTCCCCTGACGGCCGAGCGCCTGCTCGATCTGCTTGGGGTCGAGGGCGGGGCCGCCGGTGGCCGCGGTCGCCGGCGGGCCGCCCAGCGGCGTCGCACTGGCCGACAAGGCCTGGCGCAGGGCCTTCGCCAGCTGGACCGCGTCGCCGTGGCCCTCGTAGTGCATGTACATGACGTGCGGCGACATCTCGTTGAGGTGATTGTGAACGGCGGTAACGTCGAGCCCGCCGCTGAAGAGGCCGGACATCACCGCGGGCACTTCCTGGTCGAGCAGGACGAGGTCGCCCATGACCATCGCGCGGTCGCCCATCTGCTTGAAGGCCGCGTACGACCCGAGGGCAAACCCCGCCTTGACCGGCACACCCTTCACGGTGACCGCGAGGTCGGTCCGAGGCATCCCGACACGGAAGACATCGCCCGGCTGGAGCTGGCCCGATTTGCCGAGCGCTTGCTCGACTGCCTTCCAGTCGGGGTCGGCGGCGCGTGCCACGGCGGGTGCGATCACGATGCCGATGAGCCCGAAAAAGACGATCGCGCAACTGGAGACCTTGGATCTCATGATGCCTTCTCCTTCGATCCGCGAATGACGAGATCGTCAAACGCGGTAACCGAATCAGCTTTGGTCCACAACCCTACGCGCCCGGACTTGAAACGCTGGTCGCGATGGTCCAGGTACAGCTTGCCGTCGAGCCACGCCTGCATGTGGTCGCCGACCGCCACGAGGTGAACGGTGTGCCACTGGCCGAGCGCCGGCGCTTTCACCGTTGCCGTCGCGAGCTGCCGTCGGCCACGGTCGTAGGAATAGAGGCGGAAGTTGTCCTCGAGCGCGTTCGCGCGCACGACGTAGTACTTGCCGTCGGTGAACCGGAACACGATGCCAGCCGACGCGTCCTCCCGGCCGGCAACCGGCTTGAACTTCATCGAGACATCGACGTCGCCGTACGGCCCGCCCGGCGCCACGATGACGTTGAACTCGTTCTTCGTCGCTCGCTGCATCAGCACGTTCCGGCCGCTGGGCGCGCCCTCCATCCCCTCGACGGCCCATTGGCCGTCGACCGTCGTCCAGCTCGCGATCCCCTGGGTATCGAAGTCGAACTTCTCTTCGGGAACGTTGTCAGGCACCTTGATCTCCGTCACGCCCGCGAGGGCGGGCGCTCCGCGTGTCAGGCCATACGCACCGAACGCTGCCAGCGCCGCCCTGAACAGGGCGCGTCGTGACATCGTCAGACTCAGCATCTCTGCCTCCTGCATCGGGCTCCTTCACGAGCTTGGTGAACACGCTACGTCGTCTTCTGCTTCAAGACCGCGTGGAGGCCATCGAAGATGGCCATGCCGCGCTCGAGCAGATCGTGATCGTCCGGCGTGGCCTCGGCGAGCGCGCGGATGGCGAGATCCACGCCCGTCGCCTCGTTGCGTGTGAACTTGCCGTCGTGCAGATCCGCCTCGTGGACGATCTCCGCGATGAGCTTGACCCGCCGGTCCTTGAGCCCGAATCGCTTGACCAGCGTCTCGAACGTGCAGTCCTCGCCGTGATGCCCGAAATCCGCGCCGAGCACGTCGAAGGGGATGCCCTTGCGGGCGGCATCCGCCGCATCCGCGAAGGCAAACTTCGCGTCGGGATCGCAGAAGCGCTTGATGAGCCAGGCCGACGCGATGCGGTCGATGTGCGGTCGGGGCCGCGTCACCCAGGTGCTGCCCCGCGCGGGCAGCGACGTGCGATGGCGCCCGCCGGTGGCGCGCGGACGCGTCTCCGCCGCCCGCAGGCGCTTGGCCGTCGTCTCCCAGAGCGCGCGGGCGCGCTGGCCCGCCGGCGCCTCGAGATAGTCGATGGACTGGATCCGGTCCAGCTCGCGCTTGAGACCGTCGAGCTTGGCGCGGAGCGCCGCGACCGATCCGCGGTGGCTCGTCCGGTAGCGATCGAGCTGCGCGAGGATCTCTCGACACTGCCGCACGACCGCCTGGTATTCCGGGTTTCGGACTTTGTGGAACAGCGCCGCGATCTCGTCATCGGTCATCGTCTCGACGCGGTCGACCCGGAGCAGGGTCGCCTCGCCGCGAAACGACTGGATCTCCTGGACCAGCCACTGGAACAGCTCGGTCGTCTCCGGCGTCTCCGGCAGGATCCAGCCGGCGCCCCGCAGCCGGACGGCGCCCATGCGCTGGAGCTTCCGCCAGACCCCGACGCGGTGCCGGGTCGGCTTGGGGGGCAAGGCCGTGAGCAAGGTCAGCCAGCGCATCGAGCTCACAGTAACGCTTGCTACATAACGAGTCAAGCGTTACACTCCCGGCATGCCATCAGAACCGACCAAGCAGCGCGTGCCGATCCGCGAGCTCGTCCGGTATTACCTTCGCCTCGGCCTCCTCGGGTTTGGCGGTCCCGTCGCGCTCGTCGGTCAGATGGAGCGCGAAATGGTCGGCGAAAAGAAATGGCTCACGAAGGAGGAGATGCGGGAAGGGATCGCCGTCTGCCAATCCCTGCCCGGCCCGCTCGCGATCCAGGTCGGCATCTGGATCTCGTACATCCGCGGCGGCTTCTGGGGGGCGTGGGCGGGCGGCTGGGCGTTCATCCTCCCGAACTTCGTCATCGTGGCCGCGCTGGCGGCGCTCTACGTCCACTTCGGCGGCCTGCCGTGGGTCACCTCGATCTTCTACGGCGTCAGCCCCGCCGTCATCGCGCTGATCCTGCACTCGTGCTATCGCTTGGCCAAGCTCGGCATGGACGACTGGCTCCAGTGGGCGCTCGCCGCCGTCGCGTTCGCCGTCACGCTCGCCGTACGCGCCGAGGTGGCGTGGATCTTCCTCGCCGCGGGCGCCGTCGGGATCCTGTACTACGGTTCGCTGTTCCGCACGCGGTCGCCGGCCTCCACGACGTCATCGCTGCTCCTCGGCGTCCCGCTCGTCGCCGGAGTCGGCGGCGAGGTCGCCCTGGGCACGATGCTGGGCAAGCTGTTCACGTTCTTCCTGAAGGCCGGCTCACTCACCTTCGGAAGCGGGCTCGTGATCGTTCCCTTCCTGGAGAAGGGCCTGGTCCAGCAGACCGGGTGGCTCAACGAGCGCGAGTTCCTCGTCGCCGTCGCCATGGGGATGATGAGCCCGGGGCCGGTCGTCATCACGGCCACGTTCGTGGGGTACCTCGTCGCGGGCTTCTGGGGCGCCCTGGTCGCGACGATCGGCATCTTCCTGCCGTCCTTTCTGCTCGTTCTCGTCGTGGCCCCGGTGCTGCTGCGCTACCGCACGAACCTCAACGTGCAGGGCTTCATCAATGGCGCGTACGGGGCGGCGATCGGGACCATCCTCGGCGCCTGCGTGCTGCTCGGCCGGATCGCGATCGGCGATTGGCTCACGGCGCTCGTCACGCTCGTGAGCCTCGTCGTGCTCTTCCGCTGGAAGGTCAGCAACCCCCTGCTCATCGCCGCCGCGGCGATGATCGGGCTGATCGCGTTCCCGTTGCTCCAACCGCCGTGGGTCTTCGTGAAATAGGAGCCCGCCATGAGCTCGCGAGGGAACGTCCTGTTCGTCTGTTTGCACGGCTCGGCCAAGAGCCTCATCGCCGCCGAGTACTTCAACCGCCTGGCGGCCGCGCGTGGTCTCGGCGCGAGGGCGACGTCCGCCGGGACCGAGCCCGATGACGCGATCCCGCCGCGTGTCATCCAGGGACTACGGGCAGACGGCATCGACGTCGAGGGACGTCGACCGCAACGTCCGACGCCGGCCGACGTCGCGGGCGCGGCGGCCGTCGTGACCTTCGCCTGCGACCTCGGCGAGCTGGCGTCGCGGGCAACCCGGATCGAGCGGTGGGACGACGTGCCGGCGGTCAGCGAAGACTTCAAGCGGGCCCGGGGCGTGATCGTCGCGCGCGTGACGCGGCTCCTCGAGGATCCCGCGTTGGGAACATGACGTCCGCGGCCCTCCCATAGGGCTCCCGCATGCTCGGGTTTCTCTGGGAGATGCGGCCGTACTTCCGGCAGGTCGCCGGCCAGCTCGTGCTGGGATCCGTCGCCGGCATCATCATGAATACCGCCGTCGTCCTGCCGGCGATCCTCCTGGGTCGCGCGATCGACCGGGCGCTCTCCTGGGAGCGGGGCGCCGCCACGGCCGGCGACGTCGGCTGGGCCGCGCTGGCATTCGTCGGCGGCACGCTGCTCACCGAGGTGCCGCGCATCGGGAAACGCTGGTGGCTGATGACCGCCAATGCCCGGATCCGCGCGAATGTGCGCGCGGACGCGTTCCGTGGGGTGCTGGCCTGGCCCATGGCGGACGTGCAACGGACGCCGCTGGGAGATCTGATGGCCCGCATCGTCGGCGACGTCGAGGTGCTCGGGGTGGGCGTCCGCGAGTTCAGCATCGAGATCTGGGACACCGTGCTCTTCTCCCTTTCCTTCGTCGCGGCGATGCTCGTCTTCGAGCCGAGTCTCACGCTCCTGGCGCTGCTTCCGGCACCGTTGGCCATGGTGCTCGCGCACGCCACCGGCCGCTGGGTCGCTGGGCGAACCACGAGGGCGCGCGAGGCGAGCGCCGATCTCACGTCGGCGATCCAGGAGCATCTCACGGGTATCAGGGTGCTGCGCCTCTTCGGCCGGGCCAGTGCGTCGGTCGAACGGATCGGCGAGCTGTCGCAACGGTTCGCGGAAAGAAACTTGAGCCTCGCCCGGCTCAAAGGCGGCTTGCAGCCGATCTACACGACCCTGATGATCGCGGGCGTCGTCTTGATCGTCTGGAAGGGAAGCGAACGAGTCGTCGCGGGGATCATGACCGTCGGCGCCTTTGTCGCGTACCTCGAGCTGTTTCTTCGCTTTGTCAACCGCGGTCATCGTATTCCACAGCTCGTGAACTCGGTGCAAAGCGGTGCTGCCGCGTATGCCCGTCTTCGACCGCTGCTCGCCCCAGCCCTGGGAGTCGCGGGCGAGCCTCGCGTTGCGTCCTTCCGAGCCGGGCACATTGCAGGGATCTCCCGGACTCCGGTCAGACCCACGGCGAGGACTCCGGGCCCCGTCGCCGTCTCGCTACGCGGCGCGACCTTTCGGTACCCGGGCGCCGAGGCTCCAGCCCTGCGCGAGCTGAACCTCGATATCCCCGCCGGGTTTCTGGTCGGGGTCACGGGGCCCGTCGGCTCCGGCAAGAGCGCGCTCGCGCGGTCGATCCTTGGAGTCCATCCGGTCGAGTCAGGAGCCGTGCTCATCGATGGTCGCCCCCTCGCGAAGCTCACACCGGAGGAGCGGAGCGGACTCATCGGATACCTGCCACAGGACGCGCTCCTGTTCTCCGGCTCGCTGCGGGAAAATCTCACGCTGGAGCGCGGGGGCGGGTCGCACGACGATCCGTTCCTGCTGCACGCCGTGCGGTTGGCAACGCTGGAAGAAGACGTGCTCGGCTTTCCTCGGGGCCTCGACACCGAGATCGGCGAGCTCGGCGTCCGCATCTCGGGTGGCCAGCGCCAGCGAGTCGGCCTGGCCCGCGCGATCGCCGCCGCCGCGCCCGGCTTGCCGGGGCTCCTGGTCCTGGATGATCCGTTCTCGGCCGTCGACGTCACGACGGAGGCCCGCATCGTCATGTCGCTCAAACAGGCATTCGGCATGGACGCGCCGCCCCAGGACCGCGCGACCATCATCGCGTGCTCCCACCGCCTGGCGGTGTTTCCGTATGCCGATCTGGTCGTGGTGCTGCAAGACGGTCGGATCGACGCGGTGGGAACGCACGCCGAGCTGGTGGCCGCAGCGGGCCTGTATGCGCGAATCTTCCGGGCTCAGCTCAATGCCGAGTCGATGTCGGTCGACGGGACGCGTCGATGAGTGGATCCGTCGTCACTGCTGACGGCCCTGCCGCAGGGGCTGGCTCGCTCATCGGAAACTTGACGAGCCTGCTGCAGCCCTGGCGGGCGAGAGCCATCGCCGTCGTGCTGTTCGTGCTCGCCGCCGCGTCCTTCGAGCTCGCTCCACCGTTCATCGTGCGGACGATCGTCGACGAGCATCTGCTCGTCGGCCGGTCGGCTGGCCTGCTCCTGCTCGCGCTCCTCTATCTGGGCGCCAGCGCCGCCGTCCAGGCGATGACGTTCCTCTACACCTATCTCGCCGCGACCATCGCGCAGGGGGTGCTCAGCCGTCTGCGGGTTCGCCTCTTCGCGCACATTCAGCGGCTCTCCATCAGCCGCCTTGACCGGACGCCGGTGGGCGACCTCATCAGTCGCTGCACGTCGGACGTCGAAGCTCTGGACACCGTGTTCTCGTCGGGTGTCGCCGTCCTGGTGGCCAACCTGGTGCGACTCCTGACCCTCACGGTCGGGATGCTCATCCTCAGCCCCGCGCTCACGCTCGTCGCCGCGCTGGTCGCGCCGCCACTCGTGATCACGCTTCGCTTCCTGCAGGTACGCGTCCGCCAGTCCGAACGCGCGACCCGCATCGCGATCGGGGCGCTCACGGCCCGCCTCCAGGAGAGCCTGGGGGGCATCGAGGTCATTCGCGCATTCGGCCGGGAGAGCGAAGCGGTCGGAGGCTTCCGGCAGGTGCTCAGCGGTGCACTGGCGGCATCGAACCGCGCCACGCGCTTCTCCGCCCTCTACACACCTGTGACCGCCATCCTGGCATCGTTGGCGGTGGCCGCTCTCCTGTGGGCCGGAACGCGACCGATGTTCGAAGCCTTCGGCATCTCGCTCGGCACCCTGGCGGCGTTCCTGATTCTCCTTCAACGCGTCTTCCAGCCGATCACGGCTCTCGGCGAAGAGTGGCAAACGGTCCAAGGAGCCCTGGCCGGTGCCGAGCGCATCTTCGCGACCTTGGCCCTGGCCCCCGAGAGCGCAGGACCGAGCACGATTCATCCGAACAGCGGGGAGCCTCCGATTCAGCTGGTCGATGTCGTCTTCGGCTACGCCGAAGGCCAGCCGGTGCTGCATCGCACTTCGCTCGTGGTCAACGCGAGCGAACACGTGGCGCTGGTTGGGCGCACGGGAGCCGGGAAGACGAGCGCGCTCCAGCTCCTGGCGGGACTCTACACTCCGTGGGCCGGCATGGTCCGGATCGCGGGTCGCGATCCTGCCTCGCTGGAGGAATCGGAACGCAGAAAGGTCCTGGGCGTCGTGCCTCAGGTGGTCCAGCTTTTCTCCGGGACGGTCTTCGAGAACCTCACCCTCGGGGATGCCACGGTGCCCGAGGCGGCCGTGCTCGAAGCCGCCAGGATCGCGGGGGCCGACACGTTTGTCCGCGCGCTCCCGATGGGTTATCAGACCCTGCTCAGTAGTAGTAGCGGCGGCCGGGGGACGCAGCTCTCCGCCGGCCAGCAGCAGCTGCTCGCCCTGGCGCGCGCGCTCGTGCACAGGCCGGTGGTGCTCTTGCTGGACGAGGCGACCGCCGCGATCGACGGTGTCAGCGACGCCGCGTTTCGGGCGGCACTGCGACAGTGGGCCTTGCCGGCAGGATGCGCCGTTCTGACGGTCGCGCATCGGCTATCGACCGCCATGGAAGCCGACAGGGTCGTCGTCCTGGAAAAGGGCGCGATCGTAGAGGAAGGCTCTCCCGGTGAGCTCGCCGGTCGCGAGGGCCGCTTCGCCGCCTTGCTGGAGCTGGAGGCGGCCGGCTGGGATTGGCGATCGGGCCCCTGAAGCGCGATAATGCCCGGCACTCGAACCAGAATCGGTCGCCGCGCCTCGGCGGGCGGGGAAGCCCCGACCGCCTTGCAGCGCGAACCACACGGGAGGACCGCATGGCCAAGAAGATCCTGTTCGTCGGAGCCGGAGCCATTGGGAGCTACATCGGGGCATTCCTGTCGCGGGCCGGCCACGACGTGACGCTCGTCGATCCCTGGGCGGAGCAAGTCGAGACCATCCGCAAGAAGGGCATTTCGGTCACGGGGCCGCACGATCCGTTCGAGGCCCATCCCAAGGCGTTTCACCTCAACGAATCGCAGCGCATGCCCCGTGACTTCGACCTGGCGTTCGTCGCGATGAAGGTCTACGACACGGCGTGGGCCGCGCAGCTGGCCCTGCGTCACCTGAAGCCCGAGGGCTACATCGTCGCTTCCGAGAACTGCTGGCCCGATCCAGTCGTGGCCTCGGTGGCCGGCGCGTCGCGATCGCTCGGGCTGGTGATGTCGAAGATTGGTGTCGCCGTGTGGAAGCCGGGCCAGGTCGAGCGCGGCGCCGAGAAGGGCCAGGGCACGGGACATGACGTGTTCCGGGTCGGCGAGCACGACGGCAAAGTCACCCCTCGCGCCACCGAGGTGGCCGAGATGCTCAAGGTGATCGACGGCTCCCAGGTGACCGAGAACCTCTGGGGCGAGCGCTGGGCCAAGCTCTGCGCGAACGCCACCGGCAACCCCGTGCAGGCCATGTCGGGGCTCGGGTCGGCCGAGATCGCCTCCAGCGAGGTGGGCCGAGCGATCACGATCCACCTTGGCGCCGAGTCCGCGCGGGTTGGATTGGCGCTCGGGCATCGCGTGCCGAAATTCGGCGGCACCACGGCCGAGCAGTGGGCCGCTGCCGACCGCCGCGAGGTCTACGACGCCCTGGACCGGATGCTCACTCCGACCTCGGCCGGAGGACGCAACTGGCGCTCTTCGATGGGGCAAGACGTGACCAAGGGGCGCCCGACCGAGATCGACTACATGAACGGCTACGTGGTGGCGCAGGGCCGCGAGCGCGGCGTGCCCACGCCGGTCTCCGCCGCGACGGTCGACATCGTCCGCGAGGTCGACGCCGGCACGCGCAAGCCGGAGGCGCAGAACATCGGCCTCGTCCTCAAGCGCGCGGGGGTCTAGCCCCGCGACGGCCTGCAGCGCGCACAACATGAGTTAATTAATAGGCGCGCCTCGGCCGGTGGGGCCCCGGCCCCGCGACCGGCCTGCAGCGCGCACAACATGAGTTAATTAATAGGCGCGCCTCGGCCGGCGGGGCCCCAGCCCCGCGACGGCCTGCGGCGCGCACGACATTCGCGGGCGGACTCTGGACGTCTGCGTGTTCCAACGGGGAGGCTCGTCGTGAGTCGGTGGGTTCGATCGTTCGCTGCCGCGTGGCCGCTTGTCCTTTCCTGTGCGCTCATCACGTCCGTCACGATACTCGTCACGCCGCTCGCGAAGCTCGAAGCGGCACCGGAAGGCCAGGTCACCTACGCGTTCCACGTCACCCTGGCGCCGCGCTGGCTCGATCCAGGCGAGACCGAATCGGCCATCACGCCGTTCAAGGTCCTCTACGCGATCCACGACGCGCTGGTGAAGCCGATGCCGACCGGGCAGACCACGCCGAGCCTCGCCGAATCGTGGTCGGCGTCGCCGGACGGCACCAGCTACACCTTCGTGCTGCGTCAGAACGCCAAGTTCCACAACGGCGAGCCCGTCACCTCCGAGGACGTCAAGTTCTCCTTCGAGCGCTACAAGGGCGGCGCGGCCAAGCTGCTCCACGACAAAGTCAAGGACGTCCAGGTGATCGATCCGCGCCGGGTCAAGTTCGTGCTCCGCGAGCCGTGGCCCGACTTCATGACGTTCTATGGCACCACCGCGACCGGCGCGGGCTGGATCGTGCCGAAGAAGTACGTCGAGAAAGTCGGCGACGAGGGCTTCAAGAAAGCGCCGATCGGCGCCGGGCCCTACAGGTTCGTCAGCTCGACGCCCGGCGTCGAGATCGTCGTGGAGGCGTTCGAGGGCTACTGGCGCAAGGTGCCCAGCGTGAAGCGGCTCGTCTTCAAGAGCGTGCCCGACGAGACGACGCGCGCGGCCGCTCTCAAGCGCCGCGACGCCGACGTCGTTTACTTCCTGGGCGGCCCGGTGGCGGAGGACATTCAGCGGACGCCCGGCCTCAAGCTCACCGCCGTTCGGACCAACACCGTCATCTTCCTCGACTTCACCGAGCAGTGGGATCCGAAGTCTCCCTGGCACGACCGGCGGGTTCGCCTCGCCGCGAGCCACGCGATCGACCGCAAGACCCTGAACGAGGCCGAGCAGCTCGGGTTCGCCGGCATCACCGGCAACATCGTGCCGCGGCACATGGAGTTCGCGCTGGCGATCGATCCGCATCCCTACGATCCCAAGCGCGCCAAGCAGCTCCTGGTGGAGGCCGGCTACCCGAACGGCTTCGACGCCGGCGACCTCACGCCGAACCCGCCTTATTTCTCGATGGCGGAGGCGATCGCCGGCAACCTCGGCGCCGTCGGGATCCGGACGCGCGTGAGGACGATGGAGCGCGCCGCGTTCCTGGCGACGTGGGCCGAGAAAAAGCTTCGTGGCATCGTGATGGGCGCGCAGGGTGCGGGCGGCAACGCGGCGACGCGCATCGAGGGGCTCGCCACCAAGGAAGGACGCTACGCGTACGGCGTCCTGCCGGAAGTCGAGGACCTCTTCCAGCGCCAGGCCAAAGAGATCGACCGCAAGAAGCGCGAGGACATGCTCCACCAGATCCAGAAGATCCTCAGCGACAAGGTCGTCTTCGTCCCGATCTGGGAGAATGGATTCATTCGAGGCGTGGGCCCACGGGTGGAGGAGCCGGCCCTCACCCTGATCCCCGCGTTCCCGTATTCGGCTCCGTACGAAGAGGTCCGGCTCAAGAAGCAATGACGCCCATAGAGTGAGGAGCGCCATGAAATACACGCGAATCTCGGCCGACTGCCACATCGACCTGCCCTGGATTCCGCCCGATCTCTTCACCGCGAACGCGTCGGCGGCGATGAAGGAGCGGATGCCGTACGTCACGGACGGACCGGATGGTCCGTACTGGACCTGCCGGAACGGCCAGTCGTTCGGCCTCATGAACGGCGTCGGCCCGGCCGGACAGAAGTTCGTCCCCGGCTCGCACTACCGCGTCGACGTCATGGCCTCGACCGGGCTCTACGAGGACGGCAAGAAGGGCATCCGGCGGCCGACCGATCCCGCGCTCCGCGTGAAGGACATGGATCGCGACGGCGTGCAGGCCGAGGTCATCTACGGCATTCTCGGCGCCGCCACCCGGCTCAACGACGCCGAGGCCGCGAACGAGATGTTCCGGATCTACAACGACTGGCTGAAGAACTTCTGCAATCACTATCCCGACCGCTACATCGGCCTGGCGTGCCTGCCCTACGGCGATATCGACGCCGCCGTGAAGGAGATCTACCGCGTGGCCAAGCTCGGTCTGCGCGGGATGGAGCTCTCCTGCTCGTGGGACATGGAGCCGATGTGGCATCCGGTCTGGGAGCCGCTCTGGAAGGCCGTGAACGACGTGAACCTGCCGCTCCACTTCCACACGTTCCCGGCGCTGCCGCCGGGCAAGCTCGACGTGCAGAAGGGGCTCACGCGCCGCGCGGCGTTCTTCACGGTGGTCTCCGGTTTCCAGATGAACCTCGTCAACATTCTGGCGGCGGTGATCGGGGCCGCCGTGCTCGAGCGTTACCCGAACGTCCGCATCTCGTTCGGCGAGAGCGGGATCGGCTGGATCCCCTACGCGCTCGATCGCATGGACTTCGAGTGGGAAGATCGCTTCCGCGATCTCGGCCTCACGATGAAGCCGAGCGATTACTGGCGCCGCCAGTGCAAGGGCACGTTCCAGTTCGACCCCATCGGCACCAAGCTCATCGAGGACATGGGCGTCGAGACGCTCATGTGGGGCTCCGACTATCCGCACGGCGACGGCGTGTGGCCGGAATCGTCGAAGTACATCGAGGAGCAGTTCGGCCACCTGCCGGCCGACGTCACGCACAAGATCACCTGTGAGAACGCGGGTAAGTTCTACGGGCTCATGTGAGGCGCGCCGCCCGACGGGCAATCGAGGAGACCCGACGACGATGAGCCTGACGAGAACGACGCTATGCTGCGCCCTCGTGCTGGGCGCCGCGGCGTGGGCCGGCGCGGGACGCGCCGAAGCGCTCGAGCTCCAGGTGATCAGCGCGGGCGCCATGCGCTCGATCGTCACCGAGCTCGCCGCCGCGTTCGAGAAGGAGACGGGCCACACGGTGAAGCTCACCTTCGGCACGGTCGGCGTGATCAAGGCGAAGCTCGCGGAAGCGACGCCGGTGGACGTCGTGATCATGTCGGACGAGGCGATGAAGGACATGACCCGGCAGGGCGCGGTGGTCGAGGGTTCGTGGACCGCGATCGGTCGCACCGGCATCGGCGTGGCGGTGCGCGAGGGCGCCCCGAAGCCCGACATCGGCAGCCCGGAGGCCCTGAAGCAGACGCTCCTGTCGACGAAGTCGCTCGTCTACGTCGATCCCGCGCAGGGCGGGACCAGCGGCATTCACTTCGCGGGCGTCCTGCAAAAGCTCGGCATCGCGGACGCGGTGAAGTCGAAGACCACGCTCGTGCCGGGCGGCTATCCGGCCGAGCTGGTCGCCAGGGGCGACGTCGAGCTGGTCGTCCACCAGATCAGCGAGATCATCCCGGTGAAGGGCGTGACGCTCGTCGGTCCGCTGCCGAAGGAGCTCCAGAAGACCACCGTCTACGCTGCCGGGGTCACGGTCGGCAGCGCGTCGCGGCCGACGTCGGGCGCGTTCGTCGCTTTTCTCGCCCGGCCCGACTTCAAGCCCAAGCTCGCGGCGGCCGGTCTGGACTACAAGGAGTAGTCGTCGTCAGCGACCCGCGCCCTGCTGCGGGTCGAGCCAGTCGCGCAGGCCGTCGGCGAGCATGTTGAACCCGAGCACCGCGATCAGGATCGCGAGGCCGGGGAACACGACCACCCACGGCGCCTGCAGCATGAACCCGCGCCCGTCGGAGAGCATCAACCCCAGCGACGGGGTCGGCGGCCTCACCCCCACGCCCAGGAACGACAGGGCCGCCTCGACCAGGATCGCGATC
>Ga0209805_1001318_pt1 | contig 15141 bp, 17 predicted proteins | sample GraSoiAngelo_148_FD_185905 | JGI IMG/M metagenome (GOLD analysis project Ga0209805, IMG submission 185905) | Grasslands soil microbial communities from the Angelo Coastal Reserve, California, USA - 14_1009_09_20cm (SPAdes) (version 2) | ecosystem: Environmental > Terrestrial > Soil > Grasslands ... | reverse complement strand
TCGAGCCTAGAGCTGGAGACATAGACTTCTACGTTGTAACTCGACGATCTCTCAATTCGAGAGAGATCAAGGGCTTAGATCGTCTACATCGGGCTTTGGCTGCCAAGTTCGAGTTCGGAAGTAAGCTGGATGGATTCTACATTCCATACGCTTCTGTCCGTAGGCGGGCGAGTCCGGAAAATCTTGTCTACGGAGCCCACGGCAGGATTCATCGTGGAGGCTCCGACGATGCGTGGGCCATTCAGAGAGAACATTTCGCTCGCTCGGCATACATTCGACTCTACGGACCTAGGGCTAGCAGAATCTTCTCACGAGCAATCTGGCCGGAAATCAGAAGCGAACTCTATCGACAACTAGTCTATGCGAGGAAGATCATTGACAGTGATCCCTGGTGGTCAATCCTCAATCTCTGTAGGCTCGTCTACGATTTCAAGAGAGGAGGCATCGTCGTGTCGAAGTTGGGAGCGGCGAGGTGGGCTTTGAAGAGACTCCCATCGCGATGGAAACCAGTTATCAAGTCGGCTATCAAGACTTACAAGGGTATTGGAGATAGGAAGGACCGCACGATACTCAAAAGGGATGCGAGGAAGTTTCTTGGATTCGCGTCTATCCGAGTGATCGCTTTCGACATCGCATCGAATTCTCGTCGCCAGAAGACCGCATATCTTAGAAAGAGCCGGACTGGAACCGGGAGATAGTCTTGGTTCCTATCGGCGTCCTAGTCTCGGGGCGCGGCTCCAATCTAGAATCGATATTGGACGCCGTGGATGGAAAATACATTACGAAGGGCCGGGTGAGTGTTGTCGTCAGCAACAAGCCAAGCGTCGGAGCGCTTGAGATAGCCCGGAAACATGACGTGCCGACGGTTGTCCTTGACGATAAGGGACTAGCAAAGATGGACCCTGATTACGATCGAAAGACTATCGCCACGCTGGAGGCTCACCGTGTTACTCCCGATGACGGTCTTATTGCTCTTGCCGGCTACTTTCGAATCCTCAGCCCACAATTCGTCGACCACTATCCTAACAGAATCATGAACGTGCACCCGGCGCTGCTTCCCGCTTTCCCCGGCCTCGAAGCGCAGAAACGCGCTTTGGAGCATGGAGTGAAGGTCTCAGGAGCCACCGTCCATTTCGTCGCAAAGGAGGTGGATGCAGGGCCAATAATCCTTCAAGCCCATGTCCCAGTCCGAGATGATGATACAGTTGAGACTCTCTCAGAGAGAATTCTGCGGCAGGAGCATCGACTGTATCCGGAGGCGATCCGGCTCTTCACTGAGGATCAGTTGAAGATCGAAGGGCGGAGAGTCGTGCTCAAGACTTGACTGCGGTAATTTTAGATGGTAGGCTGGTTGCCTCTGAGATCAAGAAACAGGTCGCACTCCAAGTTGGACAGCTAGCGAAGCGTGGTATCAAGCCGTTCCTCGCGACCATTCAGGTCGGCGACGACCCTGCCAGCTCTAGCTATCTAAGAGGGAAACACAAGGCTGCTGAAGAAGTTGGAATCCACTCCGAGAACCATCATCTGCAAGCCAACACGCCTCAAGACAAGGTTGAGGCTCTGCTGGGCCAGCTGAACACGAATCCCAAGATCCACGGTATCCTTGTCCAGCTTCCCCTCCCACGCGGCTTTGATGAGGATAGAATCATTGAGAGAATAATTCCCTACAAGGACGTCGATGGACTCCACCCGATCAATCAGGGAAGGCTGGCAACCGGCATGGAGGAACTTGTGCCCTGCACTCCTAAGGGAATCATCAAACTCTTGTTCCATTACAAGGTCCCTATTGCCGGGCAGCGGGCAGTCATCATCAATCGAACCACACTGGTCGGCAGGCCCCTCGCAAACCTGTTTCTCAACAGAGACGCGACCATAACGATATGCCACTCAAAGACGCCTAATCTCACTGAGATAACAAAGAAAGCCGACATCCTTGTCAGCGCCGTGGGACGAGAGAGCTTCCAGATCAAACCAGAACACGTTAAGCCCAAAGCAGCTGTCGTAGATGTGGGTCTGACACGCGTTGAGGGGAAACTCCGCGGTGATGTAGATTTTGAAAAGGTCAACAAACTAGCGGGGTTCATTACTCCCGTCCCTGGAGGAGTAGGGCCTATGACAGTCGCATGCTTGCTTGAGAACGCGGTCCAAGCGGCTAGCATCCAAACGAGAGGATGATAGAGGGAAGAAGAGTTTGCCTCAATCAATTGTGAGGAATGCAGAGCCAGAAGAGATTGGAACGTTACCGAATAACTTGCAAGAATGGACCTCGGGCTTTATCGAGCTTCCCGGCACGAAGAATGTTCTGTCGTCTAGCGCTTTTGACCCAACTGGTTGTTTCGTCGCTGAAGACAAAGGATCCATTGTCGGCTGCGTGGCAGTCACAAATCTTCCCCGGAAGAACTGGCTGGTCATAAGATACCTCGCAGCCAAGCGCGCCCAGTCCCGGGTCTATGCGGTTGAGAAACTGCTCAGCAGAGCACTACAGTATGTCGAGACAAAGAAGCCCGAGTTCCTCAGAGCAACTACACCCTCGATACAGCCGTACGTCGATGTTTACAAGAGCTTCGCGTTCAAACCCATTCGAAGAGATTTCAGAATAACATGGGATCTAACAAGGACCCTTGAATCGCCTACCAAACCTGTTGAGATCAGGGAAATCACTGAGAAGACAGCCCCAGAGATCGCCAAGGTTCTTGTCGAATCTATCCGTCCATACTGGGACTGGCGAACCGAGGAACAGGGAGGCGAAGACGCCGTCGCCCAGAAATTCCAAGAAGAAATCAAAAAGGGCGAACGATGGCTCTCCGGATCCGTAGGAAAAGAAGTCGTCGGACTAACCGGACTAATCCCCGACTATTACAAAACTGGAGACGCCCGGTTTCGGGGAACATTTGTCGTCCCCAAACATCGAAGTCGAGGATACGGCCTAACCATGATGAGCCAAGCCTCAAGTTGGGCGAAGAAATTAGGCCAGGACAAGATGACGGTGTACACCTTCTCGTATCTTGAATCTCTAGCCCCGGGAGCATTACTGTACATCAAGTCAGGCGGCAAAATTGAGAGCGAGTATCTTCAGATGCAGCGAGCATGATTATACGCGGGACCATTCCCCATTTCGTTGTCTCACGGTTGAAGGAGCTGGTGTGATGGTTTGACCGAGGCTCAGATTGCGGTCGAGAAGGAGAATCTCAGACGGTACATGCTTCGTTTGAGAGATCGCCAGTCAGTTGGAGAGATCGAGCAGAAGAGCCAAGACATTATCGATCAAGTATTGCATCTCCACGAATATGTTCGAGCTCGAGGAATAGCGTGCTACGTTAACAAAGACAGCGAGGTCAACACTAGACCCCTGATCCGAGCGACTCTTGACCAAGAAAAACGCGTCCTCATTCCAGTCGTGAAGAAGGGAGACATCGAACTGTTCTACAGCGAGATCAAAGACCTAGGAAGCGAACTGGCTCCCGGCACGTTCGGCATTCTTGAGCCTAAACCTGAGAACGTTCATCCCGTCAGCCTTGATACTGTGGACGTGATGTTTGTTCCAGGCATCGTCTGGGACCGTGAAGGCTACCGATTGGGCTGGGGACGAGGATACTTTGACCGAGTCATCAAGAACCTGCCCCAACACGTCCGCTCGGCCGGTCTGGCTTTCAACATGCAACTCATCGGCAAGGTGCCGCGGGATCAATTTGATGTACCAGTAGACATAGTCGTCACGGAGTCCCGCGTGATACGGTGTCGTCAATGACAAGAAGCGTCAGCATTCTAATGGGATCCGAGAGCGACCGAGAGATCGCAAAGAAAGCCGAGACCATCCTGGATAAACTCGGAGTACCCTATGAGACGAAGGTCCTGTCTAGCCATCGGAATCACAAGGAACTTGACAAGTATGTTGAGACTTCGAAAGCTGATGTGTTCATCACGATAGCGGGTCTCTCCGCAGCTCTCCCAGGCTTTGTAGCATCATTGTCAACGAAGCCTGTTATCGGGGTCCCGGTCTCCGGAAAACTGAATCTTGACTCAATCCTTGCAATCGTCCAATTACCCTCAGGGGTCCCCGTTGGGACGGTTGGCCTCGACAACGGCACAAACGCTGGACTGCTAGCTGCAGAGATCCTGGCCCTGTCGGATGTGGGAGTCTCCAAGAAGCTCACACAGTATCGTAGCGGACAGCTGTAAGATGTTAGAGTCCATGGAGAATCTATCAACTCCGTTCAAACGGGGAAAAGTCAAAGACGTCTACGAGATAGGACATGACCAACTGCTCTTCATCTTCACCGACAGAGTCTCAGCCTATGACGTGGTCCTGCCATCAACTATTCCAAGAAAGGGCGAAGTTCTAGCTAAGCTAGCAGCGTTCTGGTTCAACAATCTCAACACGCCACACCACATGGTCCGGCTCGAAGATACGAATCGGATGGTTGTTAGAAAGCTGAAGATGATTCCTGTGGAGGCTGTGGTCCGTGGTTATCTTTACGGAAGCCTCTACGAGAGATTGACGAAAAACGAAATCTCGATTCCTGTAGAACCAATCTTGGCCGCGAAACTTCCTGAACCATATTTTGACCCTACGACAAAGTCTGATGTGAAAGACGAGCCTGTGACGATGGAGCAGATTGAGGAAGAGGGCTGGTTGGACCCGGCACAGTTGGATGCAGTTAGGAAGAAGACGGTCGAGATTTACAACAAGATGTCTCTGAGAGCTGAGAAAGCTGGATTCATACTTGCTGATCTCAAACTCGAATTCGGCTTCGACAAGCAAGAGAACATTGTGCTGGCAGATTCGATTGGACCTGACGAGTTCAGATTATGGCCAAGGGCGGACTACTCGCCTGGGAAGACGCAGGAGAGTTATGACAAGCAACCGATCCGGGACTGGCTTGGAAAGGTCGGCTACAAGAAGACCCTTGACGAGGCGAGAAGAGAGGGAAGACCCACGCCTCGTCCACCGGACCTTCCGGCAGATCTTATCCAAGAGACGAGTCGGCGGTACATTATGGCGTATGAGCGTTTGACTGGACTGAAGCTGTAGATTTGCCTCAGCCTCGCATGACCTATGCTAAGGCAGGGGTCGACGCGAGGCACATCCACGAAACTCACAAGCTGTTGGCTCGTAGACTAGAGTCGACTTTTGCGACGCGAAAGGGCAAGGTTGGATGGCCGATCTTTCCGATTGGACATTACGCGGGTCTTGTCGACCTTGGTCAAGGACGAGTGTTAAGCCTTCACACCGATAGTGTCGGAACCAAGGTCCTCGTTGCTCAGATGATGAGGAAGTACGACACGATCGGGATAGACTGCGTGGCGATGTGCGCAAACGATCTGATCTGCACAGGCGCGGAACCCACCAGCTTCCTCGACTACATAGCCATGAGCAGGCCTAACCGTGCGATCGTTGAGGAGGTGGCGAAAGGCCTCGTGAAAGGCGCAAAGGAGGCAGGAATAGCAATTGTCGGAGGAGAGACCGCAATCGTCCCAGAACTCCTGTCAGAAGATGGAGGATTCGATCTCGTCGGGTTCGCAACAGGATTTTGCAGGAAGAGGGATCTCATTCTCGGTGACCGTGTTCGGGAAGGTGACGTGTTGGTTGGAGTCACTAGTTCGGGGATTCACTCAAACGGACTTAGCTTAGCGAGGAAGATACTCCTAAAGAGATACAAGCTCGACGAGACACCGCTGGGGCTAGACAGAAGCCTTGGAAGGGAGCTTCTAGAGCCTACAAGAATCTACGTAAAAGCCGTGCAAGAAATAATCGAAAAGGTGGAGGTCCACGGCCTCGCCCATATCACGGGTGGAGGAGCCTTCCTGAAGCTGGAAAGAGTGATCGGACAAGCTGGACTCGGCGCAGAACTCGACGAAATGCCAACGCCCCCCGAAATATTTCGACTCATAAGACAAGTCGGACGCGTACAGGACACAGAAATGTACCGTACGTTCAACATGGGAGTAGGTTTGATCGTAATCTGCCCAGAGAATCAAGCCGAACGGGTAATACATGTATTCAGCAAGCACCGACAAGATGCAAGACGGATAGGACGAGTAGAAAGGAAATCGGGAATCAGAATCAAAGGCAAACCGCTGAATTGAGCGGCTCGGATCTACCCCTTGAGGTACCATCTTGATCGAGGAACTCGGCTACCGCTTTGTTGGTGACGGAACGGTTTATGTTTGAGCCAGCGAAGCCTCAATCGATCTTTCCATGGGTCTAAGGGAGCTACTGATCCCTCAAGAGAAGATATTCTTTCAACTCCTAGAGCAAGAGTCCAAGAACGTTCTCGGGGGCGCTCTTGCTTTCAACGAGCTCGTGCAGAATTTCGACCAACTGGCGGATAAACGTGACAAGATCAAGGATATCGAACATCAGGGCGATAACATCGTCCATTCAATCTACGACCGTCTCATTAAGACCTTCATTACGCCCATCGATCGGGAAGACATAAGCAAGCTAGCATCCCTTTACGATGATGTCTTAGACTACATCTATGCCGCAGTAAACCGCCTCTATCTTTACGAGATCAGCTCTCCCACTGAGCCTATGAGGAGATTCACTGAACTCGTGGTTAAGTCTGTTCAGGAGATCGATTTTGCCTTTGCAAGTATTCACAAAATCAAGGCACCCGAGATCGAGAGTAGGATCATCGAGGTTGACCGGTTGGAAAACGAGGCTGACGTTGTTCTCAACGAGGCTGTCGCAGCCTTGTTCAAGACGAATGACGCAATTTCAATAATCAAGCTTAAGGAGATTTACGAGTTGATGGAGACCATTACGGACAAGTGTGAGGATGTCGTCCAAGTGATTCGAGATATCATTCTCGAATACTCTTAGGTCAAGAGCTCCATGGCAACGGTCATCGTCCCAGTCGGGATAGTCATCCTTGTAATTCTCGTCGCGTTATTCTTTGACTTCTTGAATGGCTTCCATGACGCGGCCAACTCAGTAGCCACTATTGTGTCTACTCGGGTCCTGTCGCCGCGGATAGCGGTTCTATGGGCTGCCTTCTTCAACTTCGTAGCAGCCTTCGTATTCGGCGTAAACGTCGCGTCCACTATCGGAAAGGGAACGATAGACCCGGCGATCGTAACCGCTTGGCTTCTCCTCTCGACTCTAATCGGGGCGATCACGTGGGATATCATAACTTGGTGGTTCGGTCTGCCAACCAGCTCATCACATGCTCTGGTAGGCGGATTGATCGGGGCGGGCGTGGTCAAAGGCGGATGGGGAGTTGTCCAAGTCGCAGGTGTAAGTAAGATAATTCTCTTTATCGCGCTCTCACCATTGATAGGATTACTACTCGCTATTGGTCTCATCCTGTTGACGAGCAGAATCGGCGCCAAGTTCTCGCGTTCAACAGCGGACCACGCTTTCCGTCGACTACAACTAGTATCAGCAGCCCTCTACAGTCTTGGCCACGGGACTAACGATGCTCAGAAGACGATGGGAATAATCGCCGCTCTACTGTTCGCACAGGGGTTGCTCGGAGCGGTCTTCTTCGTCCCCTTCTACGTAATCCTGATGGCTGGAACAGCCATGGGCCTCGGAACATACTTCGGAGGCTGGCGAATAGTTCGAACCATGGGCATGAAAATAACAAAACTACAACCCTTCGGGGGATTCAGCGCAGAGACCGCCGCCGCCACGACCCTTTTCGCAACAGCATCACTCGGAATACCGGTAAGCACGACCCACACTATCGCTGGCGCGATAATGGGAGTGGGTTCCACACGCCGTTTGTCCGCAGTAAGATGGGGCGTCGCCAGACGAATCGTCTATGCTTGGGTCCTGACTATACCCGCTGCTGCTTCTATAGCCGGGGTGATGTACTATTTGCTCTCCTCAGCGGGACTAAGATAGCGCCCCACTGAAATGCCCATTTCAAGTTTTGAAATGAACTAGAGAACGGGCAGTAGTCTGCTCGGACTTGTCTAAAGAAAAAGAAGGGTCCGGTCCGACGCGTAGAATCGTGCCTTACATTCGGCGGGCGCTTTGCCAGAGGCCTACGATGTTTCCTTCGGTGTCTTTGAAGTAGGCTGTGAAGCCCATGTCAGTAACTGGCTCTTTCTTCCGGACGGTCTTGCCGCCTAGTTTCTCAATGTTCTTCAATGCAGCCTCGATATCCGGGACGTCGACTGTGATGACGGTGTTCTTGACTTCGTTGTTGCGTTTTGTTAGTCCGCCGTTGATGGCTCCTGGTTTCGTTGGCATCTGGGTCTTCTGGTCCATCTCTGTAGTCCCAACCATGTGGTACTCCATTCCGGGGTACTTGCTGATGTCCCATCCGAAGGCTTTCTGGTAGAAGCTCTTTGCGCGTTCCTCGTTGTCGGCCGGTATCTCAAAGTGTACGACCCTAGTGTGATGCATATTCTGCACGGGCAAGGGCGGCAAAAGGACGATCTAATAAGTCATCGCTATACTTTTTCTTCCCTGGCATCGCTACGCCCAATTCTTGATAATGGCAGCCCGAGTCTGCCCAGCAGGTTCGTTCCTGTCATTGTTGAATAGGTATCGTTAAAAACCCTCTTAGGCGTGGTTCGACTTGTTTGTATCCGAGCTTGCAAAGCTTGCAGATACGAAAGTCGAAGACCCTCAGTGCCTACTGGGAGTTAACGAAGCCGAAGATAGTTCTCCTGCTGGACTTTACAGCGCTGATGGCTTTCCTCGTTGCAGCCTCCACCGTCAATATTGTGCGGCTCATTGCGGTAATTGTCGCAGGAACTCTCGCGTCTGGAGGGGCGGGAGCCTTGAACTGTTATCTTGACCGAGACTTGGATAGGACGATGGGACGGACAACCCGCCGGCCGATCCCACAGGGCGAGGTCACTCCAGTCGAGGCTCTCGTCTTCGGTCTCGTCCTATATGGAGCAGGAATCGTCGTATCCGCGCTACTACTACCACTACTTGCAAGTCTCTCTATTCTTCTCGGCGCCGCTATCTACGTCCTCTTCTACACCACTTATCTGAAACCCAGAACAGCCCTGAATATTGTGTTAGGAGGGTTCGCCGGAAGTTGTGCTCCGCTTGCGGGCTGGGCGGCAGCGACTGGACAGTTGACGGCTCTAGCTCCGTGGTTGATGGCTCTATTGGTTTTTGTCTGGACACCGAGTCATTTCTGGGCGCTGGCAATGAGAGCCGTGGGCGATTATTCGAAGGCGGGAATCCCGATGCTCCCGGTGGTGGTGGGCGAGAAGAAGACTGCACAGTACATTGCCCTCAACACTTTCCTCCTTGTGCCCCTCTCGTTAATGCTTGTCCCGTTCGGCGGCCTAGGCATCGTCTACCTCTCAATTGCAGCGGTGCTGGGGCTTGGTATGATACTGGTTGATCTCAGACTCGTGGCCAATCCATCCAAGGCTCAGGCATGGATCGCTTTCAAATTCTCCAGCCCCTACCTCGCCATCGTGTTCTTGGCCATGGTCTTAGACGTTAAGGTTATTCCACATTATCCATTATGACGGATTGGTCTAAGATAAGAATAAAAAATTGGGGGATTAGGCGGAGAATCCTTTGTTTGGAAGCACCGTGATATAGCCGAACATGCCGCCTTTCTGATGATAGAAGCAGAAGAACTTGTAGACACCCGGAGTATTGACTACCCCGAGATAGCCAACGGACCAGAGATCACACGGGGGGGCACTTGAGGTTGGAGGATTTTCGAGTGTGTTGTTGCAATCCCCGTTAGGACCTGTGCCTCCATTTGCAGTGTCATCCATCTTTTGGGTGTTGCAGGCGACTGTGTTGCCATTATTGTCCATACATCCGTCTGGCTTTCCTGTGAAATTAAGGTTGTACCCAGGAGTCCCAGCCGTGATGAAGCTACCACTTGACAGGCCCGTCCAGCTGTTGTTCAGCTGGAAGAAGGTGCTGCTGGAAAAGCCTCTGAGTCCCAAATTGATAGTGAAGGTGTGAGCGTCTGTAGTGTCGTTGGTAATGAGTATGATCGTCAGATTGTCGCCTTGAACGACAGTGACGTACTGGGGGTTGTATCTGTCCTGACCAGAGTCGTCGAGGGTCCAATCGATTCTGATTGTCTTGTCCGCGCATGGCTGACTTGTTGAGCATGGTACATTTACAGTGACTGCGGATAGTTGGGATGGCAACTGGCTGAGACCAAGGTAGACGGCGTAACCCAGGGCCGAGGCACCGATGATGAGTGCGACGACTCCTAACGCCAACGCTGCGCGACCTGTTGACGATGCTGTTTGGGATTGTGACATCTTCCTCTGCAAGACCCGCGTTTCAGAGTATATAATGGTAGTTCATGTTCGAGAGGTGAAACCCTTCCGTCAGTTCACTACCAGTCTGCCTTTCATGAATGCGTGGACTGTGCAGAAGACGTTGCAGTAGATTGTGAAGCTACCGGGTTCCTTAGCGACAAAGGACACCTTGTATGCTTCGCCCGGTCTCAAAGTGACACCTGTGGGAAAATAGTGGTCGATGGCGAAGCCGTGGGACTGGATTGGGTCGAGGTTGCAAACTAGAATGTTGACAGTATCGCCTCGTTGAAACTCGATGGTTGGCTGGCCTCTGTGGATACTGTCGTTGAATCCGTTGTTGTCTAGAATCATCAGGACGTAGCCTGCGGGTCTTTCACATCTTTGGGCAAGGGACACGCTGAAGGCTGCGCTAGGCAAGTGGAAGTACTGGATAGTGATGAATCCGGAGAACGCAGTAATTGATATTGCGAGAATCGCCAGGGTCCTGCTGGTCAGCATGGTTTACCCAACCGCACGAGACCATCAGAGAAGACGGAACGAGCACTCTGCCGCGTGAGAGATGCCATATTGAAGGGCCTAGAGTCTGGCACTGACCATCGAACTAGCGCTTGCGCTCGTGTCCCGGTGTACTCACTAAGCTTAAATCTCGATCGGAGGGGACGAAGGCCTCTTCTGAGGCGCGGTCTGCTGGCGATATTAGCGCCCACGGCGGATACTTGGCAGTCTCTCTATAATCTGTACTGGGTTCTAGCTGTTGCTGCCGGTACAATCACGATAGGATCCCTCGTGTTTTTCGTAACAAAGTTCCGGGCTAAGCCTGGTTCCGGTCCAGCGCAGCATGTGGAGGATGGAAAGATTCCGATCCGGACGGTTCTCATAATCGTGATAGTCATGGCCTCCGTGCTTGCAGGCGCGGGCTATGCTAGCTTCCATGCCATAGGCGTCTATAACAACCCGCCGAATGGCTGGAATGATCCAAACGCGTTACACGTCAATGTCACTGGCCAGCGCTTCTCGTGGAGCTTCAACTGTACAAGCGGCTGCGGTGTTCCTGCCGTATTGACTGTACCCCACAACAAGATCGTGATTCTGAACATAACCTCGATCGACGTGTTTCACTCGTTCGGCATCCCGGACCTTCGCGTGAAGGCAGACGCGATCCCAGGCAAATACAACCTGATATGGTTCCAAGTATCCACCACAGGGACATTCCCGATCCTGTGTTACGAGCTTTGTGGGGCCGGGCACGCTTTCATGAGAGCAAAGCTCGTGGTCACCTAGGCGGTGTGAGCCTGAATACTGGTTGGCTGAAGAGGTGGTTGTTTACAACCAACCATAAGGAGGTCGGTATTCTCTATCTGGTAACATCGTTCTACTTCGCCTTCTTGGCTGGGATTCTTGCATTTCTCATGCGTACACAGCTCGCATTCCCCTCTGAGACATTCCTTCAGCCTCCACAGTACAACGAGGCGGTTACGATGCATGGTCTGATCATGGTACTCTGGTTCCTCTCGCCGCTGGGAATCGCTTTTGCAAACTATTTCGTTCCCCTCCAGATAGGAGCCGCCGACGTGGCGTTTGCAAGGCTCAACGCCACGAGCTACTGGATGTACGTATTCAGTGGAATAACCGCTTTCGCAAGTTTCTTCGTTCCGGGAGGCTCTCCCGCATCGGGGTGGACGAACTATTCTCCACTTACGTCGCTCCAGTTTAGCCCTGGCTCCGGCGAGACGTTGGGAGCTGCAGCCCTCATCGTTCTAGCCGCCTCGAACACGGTCGGCACCGTAAACATACTCGTCACGATCCTCTGGCATAGAGCACGGGGTGTCAGCTTTGTCAAGCTGCCCATGTTTACGATGTTCACTTTCTGGACAATGCTCCAGTTTCTATGGGCCTTCCCCTCTCTCATCGCAGGTCTCATTATGCTCGAGGCTGACAGACTTCTCGGGACCTCCTTCTTCACCTCCTCTGCCGGTGGTTCTATCCTCTGGGACCATGTCTGGTGGTTCTTCGGTCACCCTGAAGTCTACATCGTCTTGCTGCCCGCGTTCGGAATCGTAGCCGGAATAATCGCGACTTTCTCCGGGAGACCAGTCTATGCAAGGAAGCCGCTGTTCGCCGCGGTCGGAATTGTCGTTCTGCTGAGCTACATGGTGTACGGTCATCACATGTTCTTGACGGGGATCAGTTTGACGGAGCGTGAGGTGTTTACGATCAACACAGAGATGATCTCAATTCCCTTCGGGGTTCTGATGCTTTCTTTCATAGGAACCATGTACAAAGGAGCGGTCAAGCTCACTACTCCTATGCTCTTCGCGCTGGGCTCCGTCATCATCTTTGTAATCGGTGGACTGTCAGGCGTCTTCAACTCGTCACTGGCTCTCGACATCGCCCTAAGGGGCACATATTTTGTTGTGGCGCACTTTCACTACGTGATGGTTGGAGCCTCGGAGTTCGGGCTGTTCGCGGGAATATACTACTGGCTGCCCAAGATGACTGGGAGGATGTATAATGAGACCCTTGGAAAGACCCATTTTATACTCTCCTTCGTCGGATTCAACCTCATCTTCTTCCCAATGTTCTTCCTCGAAGATATGCCGAGGCGCATCGTCACCTATGTCGCGTCGACGGGGTGGGGCCCGGCCAACTTTGTCGCAACCGTTGGGGCATTCATCTTCATCCCATCTCAGCTTCTCCTCGTCTATAATATGGGAATGACCCTGCGAGGTCCGCGTGCCCCTATGAATCCTTGGAATTCGACAGATAGAGAATGGGTTAGCGGCCCAAGTATGCCCCATCCTGTCGGAGCTTCAAGTCATGGTATCGGGATTGGTCTTGGGAATGGGGTTTCTCACGCAACGTCCGAATCCGCTCATGAGGCAAGTCCTCTCAGTTCGAGGCCGATAATTCTTTGCCTCGGCTTCGCGGTGAGTATGGCAGGGCTTGCCTTCGGCCTACCAGTAATTATCATCGGTCTTGTCATTCTCGCCGGGGGAGTCTTCGGCTGGGCCTGGGACGATTACAGAGGCAGATTCAGACTTCCTGAAGAAGAGGAGGGCGAGCGCTGGCCCTTCAGCAAGGTACCGAAGGACAAGCTGGCCATGTGGACCTTCCTAGGGTCTGAAGCGGTGCTTTTCGGCATCCTCTTGGGAAGTTACGCGTTCATACGAGTCAACTTCCCCTACTGGCCAACCCCAGGCGTTCTTCACGACATCAATTTTGGAACCATCGACACCCTCATCGTCATTACGAGCAGCCTGACGGCCTATCTCGGGCTTCAGTCGATAAAAGCCGGTAACAGACGAGGCCTGATCGGCTGGCTGGGAGCGACTCTTCTGCTCGGGATCATTTCCCTAGGAATAAAGGGAACCGAGTGGTATGGTCTCATAACGAACTTGGTGCCCGGCTCCCCAATTGGGCTGCCTGTGAGCAGCTACCTCGTCACGACGGGAATACACGGCGCTCATGTCCTCGCCGGACTCTTGATAATGATCTATCTCATGAAAAGGGCTGCCACTGGCGGCTTCTCAGCCGAACACTACGGCTCAGTAGAGAACTTCAACCTATACTGGTCATTCGTGAACTGTGTCTGGCTCGTCGTCTTTCCCCTCTTCTATTTGTTGTGAGAAAGATGAACAACACAACCCCGATAGCGGTCTGGTCCTACCTGGTTGTTGCAACTCTCTTAGAATGGGTTTTGGCGAAGAACTTTCTGAGCCCAACTACAATCTATACGAACATAGTCATAGCCGCACTCGCTGCGAGCCAGATCCTTGCCGTAGCCATGGTATTCCTACGCCTCAAATATGAGCCCCGTGGAATCGTCGGGCTTGCTGCTGCTTCACTCTTCTTCGCTGTACTTGCCGTGGTTCTCGCGTTAGGCTCGATAGGGCACTAGGTGAGAAGATTGACAACTTCTACATACCAGCCGGATACAGTTGTGCTCTCAGCCCTCCTCCTTGTCGGGCTTGTACTCGGTGGGTCCATGTTCTATGTGCTGGTTTTTCCCGCCAAGCCTAAGCCCATCGTGTGTCCAAGCCCCACCGCGACCTGCGTAGACATTCCGTCTGGAGTCTCGATTGACAGCCACCTGAACTTTGCATCCTCGAATGTGAAGATCAAGGTGGGAACCTTTGTCCAGTGGAAGAACCATGACGACTCACCCCATACCGTCACCGCTACACTTGTCCCTAGCGGGGCTACCAAGTTTGATTCAGGGGAACTGGACAGTGGTAATACTTTCTTCGTCCAGCTGACCACTCCCGGTCTCTACACGTACCACTGTAATTTCCATCCTCTCTGGATGAGAGGCTTCATAAACGTCACGCTCTGACACGTTCAAAGAGCGATAGCCGTCTAACGATTCTCCGCATGGTGCCTCGACCCGACGATCCATAGAAAATCCGAGATACTGGGCAGTTGGGCCGATGGTGACGGATTTCTTAAGCCTCCCGCTCGAATGCGGGTTATTCGGTTCCTGATGCGCGAAACGATGTTCGACGACTCTTACAACATACGAGAAGTCTTGGATGATGTAATAGAGAGAGTAACTCTTCGCGAGAAGCTCATTCAGACAGCGAAAGGGTTTGGGGAGAAAAAGAAGGAAGAAAGATACACACTGGCGATTAGACAGTTTGAGAATCTCATGACCGATTTTCTGAGACTCTACCAGCCCATACTCGACAGACTACGCAGCTATCGAGAAGCTCTCCAGAAAGAACTCTCCACCTTGAAGTCATCTCTCGCAACCGTCAACGGAATGCTGGAAGTCTCGAAAGGAATCGAGGGACTGGCCGCAAGACTGCAACGACTAGAGAGTGATGGCCAGGAGCTTGATGAGACGATCAAAGCGAAGAGCAAGATAGGCGATAAGATAGACGACCTCTTCAACAGAATCAGGGCTCACAATCCAGGAATTCCGGGACCTGA
>Ga0209805_1001316_pt1 | contig 15148 bp, 11 predicted proteins | sample GraSoiAngelo_148_FD_185905 | JGI IMG/M metagenome (GOLD analysis project Ga0209805, IMG submission 185905) | Grasslands soil microbial communities from the Angelo Coastal Reserve, California, USA - 14_1009_09_20cm (SPAdes) (version 2) | ecosystem: Environmental > Terrestrial > Soil > Grasslands ... | reverse complement strand
CGCCCGGCGGGGAATGCGGGCGCTGAATGAGCCTGGCTGAAAGCTGCGCCGCCACTCGGCGAAATTGGACGCCTCCACGGCGGCCACCGACTTCGGTGTGGTGGCTACATATAGAAGGTAGAGGCCGAGCTCATCCTCGCGCCGCATCGGGCGCCAGCCCGCTACCGGAGGCGCATGCCGGGGCTCAACGGTTTCTTTGAGGAGGGCGTGCTCGGTCGCGTAGGCGCTGAATCCGCGGGCCTTGAAGAGGTCGGCGATCGGGTCACCTACCGGCACCCGAACGATGAACTTGGTCACACCTCGCTTCAGACCCTCATTGAAGAGGTGATCGAGCAAGGCGGTACCATCCTGAAACCGGTCCAGGTCGGGGCTGAGGCACAGGTTGAGGATCTGCCAGACATGTGCACCAAGGGCGGCGTTCTCCGCCTGGATGAAACCCTGGATCACACGGTGACGGCTGTCTTCCATCACATAGACATGGTCAGCCGCCGACGTGATCGGCAGGATCGAGGCGAAGGTGTTGTTCAGCAAGAACCACAGTCGCGTCGAGGCGAACTGGCGCTTGAGGGGTGGGCGTTCTGCTTCACGAGCCTGCTGGCGGTAGAGCGCTTCGATGGCGCCCAGGTCCTTCAGCTGGGCGGGGCGGACGTGCTGGCTCATCGAGACTCACCATCGAGCGAAACGAAATACTGATGCCAGCGGCGGTCCGGCGTCAGTTCGGGGTGGAAGGCCAGCGCCAGCCGGTTGCCCTGCTTGAGCGCGACGGCGTGGCCGCCATGACTGGCGAGCTCTTCCACGTCCGGTCCGCGTTCGGCGACCTGCGGAGCCCGGATAAACACCGCCGGGCCGGGGGCACCGATGGCCTGGGATTCCACCTCCGCCTCGAAGCTGTCGATCTGGCGGCCGTACGCGTTTCGCCGCACCGAGATGTCCATCAGCTTCAGCGGCTCCTGGTCCGGTCGCCCGTCCTTGATGTCGCGGGCCATCAAGATCATCCCCGCGCAAGTGCCCATCACGGGCATCCCGTCCGCGCTGCGTCGCTGGATCGACGCTTTCAGTCCGGGTTCCATGAGGCGCGCCATCGTCGTGCTTTCGCCGCCAGGCAGGATCAGGGCGTCGACCCCGTCGAGATCACTCGCGAGGCGGACCGGCACGCCCTCGACCTCGCAGGCGCGTAGCGCCGCCAGGTGCTCACGAAAATCCCCCTGTAGCGCGAGCACGCCGACGCGGCGTGGACGCGTCACCAGCCTCTGCCGGCGAGCAGCTCCTCCTGGGGAATCGCCCCGATCTCCAACCCCCGCATGGCCTTGCCGAGGCTCTTGGACGCATCGGCAAGTATCTCCGGCCGATCGAAGTACGTGGTCGCCGCCACGATGGCCTTGGCGCGAGCCGCCGGATTCTCCGCTTTAAAGATGCCTGAGCCGACGAAGATCCCGTCGCAGCCGAGCTGCATCATGAGGGCGGCGTCGGCGGGGGTGGCGATGCCGCCGGCCGCAAAATTGACGACCGGCAGCCGTCCCAGGCGAGCGCTCTCTTCGAGCAGGTCCGCGGGGGCGCCGATTCGCTTGGCCTCCATGACGATCTCCTCGGGCCCGGCACCGTGGAGCTTGCGGAGGGCGCCGGTCACCGCCCGCATGTGCCGGACCGCTTCGACCACGTTCCCGGTGCCGGCCTCACCCTTGGTGCGGATCATCGCCGCACCCTCCGTGATGCGTCTGAGGGCTTCGCCCAGGTCCCGGCACCCGCAGACAAACGGGATTTTAAAAACGTGCTTGTTGATGTGGTGTTCGTCGTCGGCCGGGGTCAGCACCTCGCTCTCGTCGATGTAATCGACACCGAGCGATTCCAGGATCTGCGCCTCGACGAAATGCCCGATGCGACACTTGGCCATCACCGGGATGGTGACGGCATCGATGATCGCGGCGATCAGGCCGGGGTCGCTCATCCGCGCCACCCCGCCCTCCCGCCGGATGTCCGCCGGCACCCGCTCCAGCGCCATGACCGCCACCGCTCCGGCGTCCTCGGCGATCTTGGCCTGCTCGGGGGTGACGACATCCATAATGACGCCGCCTTTGAGCATCTCGGCCAGGCCTGCCTTGACCTTCCAGGTCCCCCGGCGGTCGATCAGGGCGGGGGTCAACTCCTCCACGACGACATTTTACCGCCCCCTCCTTACAATTCATCCGCAATGCGGGGCGCCCGGTGGACGCGGCGGCAGCAGGTGATCGCCGTGATCGTCGCCAGCACGCTGGGCCTCCCGGCGCTGTTCGGGATTGGGGTGGTTGTCGGGCTCATCGTCACGCCCGCGATCGACGACATGCCGAAGCGGGTGGATGCCGTCTTGAAAGAGCACGGTGGCACCCGAGTTCCCCTGGCCCAGGTCCCCGATCAGCTGAGCGAAGCCCTGATCGCCATCGAGGATGAGCGCTTCTACCAGCACCGTGGAATGGATACCCAGGGGTTGATCCGTGCCCTGCTGACCGACCTCTATCACCATCGGGCGCTCGAGGGCGGGAGCACCCTGACCCAGCAGCTGATCAAGCTGCTCTACATGGGCAACGATGACGATGGTTGGCGCAAACCCGAGGACCTGCTGCTGGCGCTGAAGCTCGAGTCCCGATTCGACAAGCACACGATCCTGGAGAGCTACCTCAACGCCGTTTATTACGGTCACGGGGCCTACGGGATCGGCCAGGCAGCCAAGGTGTATTTCCAGCTGAGACCCGACCAGCTGGACCTGGCGCGCGCCTCGATGCTCGCCGGCATGCCCCAGGCCCCATCGTTCTACGACCTCTTCCGCAATCCGTGTTCGGCGCGGGCGCGGCAGTTCAACGTCCTGGCCCAGATGGCGCACGATGGCTACATCAGCCACGAGCAGGCGGCCGCCGCCTACAACGAGTCGATCGGCTTTCCGTGCAAGTATTGAGCGTGCCGCTCGATCTCGTGCTCTTGGGGCCGCCAGGATCCGGCAAGGGGACCCAGGCGGCCGTGCTGGCTGCCAAATACCGGATCCCGGCGATCGCGACGGGCGACATCCTCCGGGCGGAGGTCGAAGCCGGCACCCCGCTCGGCGTCCGGGTAAGGGCCTACCTCGACCGTGGAGAGCTGGCCCCTGACAGCCTGGTCATCGACATCATCCGGCACCGCCTCTCGGACGCGGATACACTCCGGGGATTTATCCTCGACGGTTTCCCGAGAACAGTCCGCCAGGCCCAGGCGCTCGATGCGCTGCTGACCGAGCTCGACCGGCCGCTCGACGCGGTCGTGTATCTGCAGGTCGACCGCCAGTCCCTGCTCGACCGGCTCGGCCACCGCGCCGAGATCGACCAGCGCAGCGATGACCGCCCCGACGTGATTGCTCACCGGATCGACGTTTTCCTCGACCAGACGGCGCCATTGATCGACTATTACCGTCGGCAGAGCAAGCTCAGGCTGATCGATGGGAGGCAACCCGCGGAACAGGTCGCCGCCGCCATCGACGCCGTGGTCGGCTCGCTCCCCTAGCGGTCGTTTGGCGCCCGCCAAATTGGGCATAAACGAAACATCTCGCGGGTTGTTCCCGACGAGAACACTGAGGAGAAGCAACAAATGCCTGAACTAAAAACTGAACTCATCCCCCTGCTCCCGCTCAACAACGGGGTGGTGCTGCCGAACATGGTTGTCACGATCCCGCTGGAGCGCGAGGAGGCGCAGGCCGCCATCGCCGCGGCGCGCGAGGGCGACCGCCTGGTTCTGCTCGTCCCACGGGTCGAAGGACGCTATGCCAGCATTGGCACGGTCGCCAAGCTCGAGGATTCGCGCAAACTGCCCAACGGCATCGAGGTGGCGATTTTGCAGGGGCTTCACCGCGCTGTCGTCGGGAGTGCGGCGGCCGGCACCGGCCCGGCACTGCGCGTACAGGCTCAGCCGGCTGGCGACGTCAACCCACTGTCCGAGACCTCCCATGTGCTGGCCCGAGAGTACAAGGCGCTGATCGAGAACCTGCTCGAGCTGCGCGGCGCCGGCGAGGTCGTGCAGATGGTCCGCGGCATCGACCGTCCATCCCAGCTCGCCGATCTGGCTGGCTACTCGCCCGATCTTTCACTGGAGCGCAAGGTCGAGATCCTGGAGACGCTCGACGTCGAGGAGCGGCTGAAGAAGCTGATCGCCTGGACCCGAGAGATCCTGGCCGACGCCTCGCTCAAGGACAAGATCCGCAACGAGGTGCAGGAGGGGATGGAGAAGCGGCAGCGCGAGTTCCTGCTGCGCCAGCAACTCGACGCCATCAAGAAAGAACTCGGCGAGTCTGACGGCGACGTCGCGGCCGAGTACCGCAAGAAGATCGAGGACGCCGGGATGCCCGAGGCGGTCCGCAAGGAGGTCGAGCGGGAGCTCGACCGATTCGAGCGGACCAGCGAGCAGAATCCGGAAGGGGGCTGGATTCGCAACTACCTGGACTGGATGCTCGACATGCCCTGGAACAAGCGGACGGTCGACCAGTTCGACGTCGTGGAAGCCCGCCGCGTCCTGGACCAGGACCACACCGGGCTGGAGGACGTCAAGGACCGCATCATCGAGTTCCTCGCTGTGAGAAAGCGGCGCGATTCACGTGGCCTCCAGGTGATTGGCGGCCGGGGTTCCGGTGCGATCATCACCCTGGTGGGACCGCCGGGCGTTGGCAAGACGTCGCTTGGCGAGTCGGTGGCGCGGGCGCTCGGGCGCAAGTTCACCCGCATCTCACTGGGCGGCATCCACGATGAAGCCGAGATCCGAGGCCACCGGCGCACCTATGTCGGTGCGCTGCCGGGCCGGATCGCCCGTGCCCTCAAGGAAGCCGGCACCCGTAACCCGGTGATCATGCTCGACGAGATCGACAAGGTCGGTAATGACTGGCGTGGCGATCCCTCGTCGGCGCTGCTGGAAGTGCTCGACCCGGCGCAGAACCATTCCTTCCGGGATCACTACCTGGAAGTCGACCTGGATCTTTCCGAAGTGCTGTTCATCCCGACGGCGAATGTGGCGGATACCATCCCGGCGCCACTGCTGGACCGAATGGAGATCATCCGGCTCGACGGCTACACCGAGGAGGAGAAGCTGGCCATCGCCCGAGATCACTTGCTTGCGCGGCAACTGGAGCGCAACGGCCTGGCTGGCGATGAAGTGAGCGTCGACGATGAGGCGCTGCGGCGCATCATCGCGGACCACACGCGCGAGGCCGGCGTGCGCAATCTCGAGCGCGAGCTCGGACGCTTGCTGCGCAAGGTCGCGACCCAGATCGAAGCTGGCAAGGTAACCGCACCGCTGCACGTCAGCGGCGAGGACGTCAAGACGTACCTGGGTCGCGCCAAGTTCCACGCCGAGGTCGCCGAGCGGACCGAAGTCCCAGGCGTGGCCACCGGGTTGGCCGTGACCGGGATTGGCGGTGAAGTCCTCTTCGTCGAGGCGGCGGCCATGACCGGGCAGAAGGGTCTGACGCTGACCGGCCAGCTGGGCGATGTCATGAAGGAGTCGGCGCAGATCGGCCTGTCGTATGTGCGGTCGCATGCGACCGAGCTGGGCATCGCGCCCGGGTTTGAAGAGAAGGCAATCCACGTGCACGTGCCGGCGGGCGCCATCCCGAAAGACGGGCCGTCGGCGGGCGTCACCATGGTGACGGCGCTGGTCAGCCTGTTCAGCGGCCGGCCGGTGAAGAGCACCGTGGGTATGACCGGCGAGGTGACGTTGCAGGGCAAGGTCCTCCCGATCGGCGGCGTCAAGCAGAAGCTGCTGGCGGCCCACCGGGCCGGCCTGACCGAGGTCATCCTGCCCTATCGCAATGAGGCGGATCTCGATGATCTACCGCCGAGCGTGCGGGAGGCCATGACGATCCACCTGGCCAGCGATGTGCGCCAGGTGCTCGACTGGGCCCTGGAGCCGAAGAGCGTTACGCTGCCCCAGGCAGCGTAACCTCGCCAAGGCCGTCCTCCGTCTGTGAGCCGGGCATTCGTCAAGGAAGGCGATGGCGCGGTCAGCGGTTCGGCGATCGATCGCTTCTACCAGGGTGTGCTCGGTCTCAGCGATTCGGCCCGGGCACTGATTGCGAAGCGGCAGCAGCAGGCCTGGCTGCAGGCCAGCGACCAGGTCGAGCGTGCGCGTGAGGCGGCGCGCAGCGCGCTCGGTGTCGACTCCTATCGCGAGATCCTCGAGGCCGCTGCCGAGCGAGCCGGGGATCCGCCGCAGAGTCCGACCTGGTGGGCTACCGGCGATGCGGCAACCGGCCTGGCAACGCGGCGACGGCTGACCCCCGAGCAGTTCCTGACACTGGTCGCACCGCTCTCCGTTGCGCTGCCGTGGTTGAAGGACGCAGCCGGCCAGAGCTAACTAAGAACCAATGACGTCCATCAGGGCCATAGGTGACTGACCGTCATTCACCTGCGGCGCGCGCGAAGCCGCTGAAGAGACGCTGGACCCAGGGCAGCTGATCGACTTCTTCGGGATGCCATTGCACCGCGATCAGAAAGCGCCGGTCGTCGGACTCCAGCGCTTCGATGATGCCGTCGTCGGATTTCCCGGTCGCTCGCAGCCGCGACGCCACGGACTTTACGGCCTGGTGATGAAGGCTGTTCACCTCGATGCTGGTCTCATCGATCAGTTGCGCCAGCCGCGAGTCGGGGTCGAGCCGAACGCGGTGGATCAACGCGGTCCTGGCACGGCCGTCGGCGTCCGAATGCTCGACGCTCGTGACCCCCTGGTGATGCAGGTCCTGGAAGAGGCTGCCGCCCAGCGCGACGTTCAGCAATTGCTGGCCGCGGCAGATTCCCAGCGTCGGCAAGTCGTCGTCAAAGGCCCAGCGGGCGAGCGTTAATTCAGTTCGATCGCGCTCCGGCTCGACGACGTTGAGATTGTCGATAGGCTGCTCGCCGTACTCCTCGGGCGCGACATCGGCCCCACCGGGAAACACGATCCCGTCCAGCCGGTCGTAGATGGCGCGCAGCCGATCAAGATCATGGATTAGCGGAATGAGCACCGGGGCGCACCCGGCCGCCGTCAGGGCGCGCACGTAACTCTGGTTGATACCAAAGCGGGCTGGCTTCACACCCGCCGGTATGGCAAGGGTCGGCAGACCCACCAGGGGATTCGCCATTCAACTCGTGAAGGTGAAGGCCTTGAGCCGGAGTGCTGGCACGCGCGTGGCCCCAAGATACTCGCCGATCTGCAGCTTGGTCGTGCGGCTCAATGCCACGGTCCCATCGAGCGCAGCGAGGATACTCTGCGTAAAGCGAAGATCCTTCACTGGCCGGGTGATCCGGCCATTCTCGATGAGGAATGTGCCTTCGCGCGTCATGCCGGTAATGATGGACGCTTTGGGATGCACGATGCGCACGTACCAGAACCGCGTCACCCAGATACCCCGCTTGATGTCACTCACGAGTTCCGCCTTGGCGGTGGTCCCCGGCTGCATGAACAGGTTGACGGCGAAGGGTCCTTCGGTGTTGGGCGCCGGCAGGCCATGACCCGTCGACTGGCGACCTGCCCGGGTCGCGGTCTGCATGTCGTAGACGAGCCCGCTGGCGACCCCGCGAGTGATGAGGTCCACCCGCTGCTTGGGCACGCCCTCGAAGTCGAACGCCGCCGGCAGGCCAGTCCGATCGAGACCGTCGTCCCAAATGCTGACCTGCTGGCCAGTGATCTTTTCGCCCAGCCGCATGAAGCTGCGCTCTTCCTGGGCAGCCAGGGCACTGAACCCCATGAAGCTCATGAACTCCAGCATCTCGGCCACGGCGTATTCCTCGAGTATCACCTCATAGTCCCCCGGTTCGACCGGCCGCGCGTTCTGGTTGCGCTGCGCCTTGTCGATGACCTCGCTGGCCAGCTCGTTCTTGTCCAGTTCCGAAACGTCGATCGCCCCGCGATCCGCATAGCCTGAGCCGGCGTCGCCCATCACGACCGAATTCACGATCGCCTGGGTGGAGTGCTGATGGTGGAAGACACCGAGCGAGTTCGCAATCGCGAGCTGCCCGGCGCTGGTGCTGAAGGCGCCGAAGGCCTTGAGGCCGGCGCGGCCCGCCTGAACACAGATCGCCTCGACGAAGTCGGCCCGTTCTTCCGGCGTGGCGGCCGCCGTGGCATCGGACCACGCCTCGACCGGCCGGACGGGCGCCGGCCCGGGCACCGGCACGACCTCGCTCTTCGGTTGCAGGTCGGCGATGGCGACGGCCCGCTTGAGGACATCTGCAGCTGCCGCCTCGTTCATCTGGTTGATCGACGCCACCCCTGTCTTGCCATCCTTGACGGCCCGAACCCGGACGTTGACGTTGCGCTCCGCGACATTCTGATGAATCCCGTTGTTGGCGAACCGGGTGAGCGCGCTGTCCCACTCGGTCAACATCACTTCCGTCTGCTGCGCCGGTGAGCGCTCGAGCAGGGTCTGCATGAAGCGCTTGAGTTCGCCCTGGTCCGTGAGGCGAGCAACTTCCATGCTTTTCATTTCAGGATCCCGACCTTGACGTTCTGAAACCGCGCGGGCGCGGCGCCGTGCGCCACGTGGGCGACCTGCGGTGGCTGTCCCTTGCCGCAGTTCGCGAGTCCCCAGACCCGCCACTCGGACGTGCCGGCTACGGCATCGCAGGAGTTCCAGAATTCGGGGGTGATCCCAGCGTAGGTCGCATTCTTGAACATCCGGCCGCGCTTGCCATCGACGATCTCATAGGCCAGCTGGGTGCCGAACTGGAAGTTGAGCCGCTTATCGTCGATGCTCCAGCTCCGGTTGGTCTCCATGTAGACGCCGTCTTTCGTCTCGGCGATCATCTGCTCCAGCGTTGCATCGCCCGGCTGCAGGCTGACGTTGGTCATCCGGATCAGCGGAATTCGGTTCCAGCCATCGGCTCGCATCGTGCCATTGCTCTGCTGGCCGAGCACGCTGGCGGTTTCCCTCGACGTGAGATAGCCGACGAACAAGCCTTCCTGGATCAGAAAAGATCGTTGCGCGGGAACCCCCTCATCATCCCAACCAAACGTTCCCAGCCCGGTCGGCGTCAACGCATCGGCCGTGATGGTGACCCTGGGAGAGCCATAGCGCAGGTGGTTCAGCTTCTCGGGAGTCATGAAGCTGGTCCCGGCATAGGCCGCCTCCATGCCGAAGACACGGTCCAGCTCCGTCGGATGGCCGCAGGACTCGTGAACCTGGAGCGCGACCTGGCTGGCGTCGAGGATCAGCGTCTTGACGCCACTCGGGCACTGGGGCGCGGAGAGCAAGGCGACCGCCTCTTCGCCGATCCGTTGCCCGTGCCGGTCGAGTTGCAGCGCCGTGACGTACTCGTAGCCGCCCGCTCCCTGGTGCCGGCCGAAGGAATTCGGATAGGACCGGTTCTGAACCTCCTCCGGCGAGGTCGCCGTCGCCTCGATCCCGGCACCGCTCTCGAAGAGCTCTTGCTCGGTGAAGGCGCCGTCCGTCGATGCAAAGATTTTCTTCTGCCGGATGAACTCCATCGAGCCTTCGCGGATGGTCACGCCCTTCACGGATCCCATCGCCTGATCGGCGCGCAGCAAGAGTTCGACCTTCTCGCTCAGCGGCACGCTGAACGGATCGCGCTCGACCGGCGTTCGATAGCGACCCCGCGAGGTAACGGGCGGCCCCAGATCAACCGGCACCGTGCGGGCGCGGGCGCTGGCCCGGGCGATCCGAATCGCGCGGCCGACGACCTCCCCGACTTCGTCCTTGTCGAGCCGGGCGCTGCCGGCGAATCCCCAGGCGCCATCGACGAGCACCCGAACGCCAAGCCCTTCGCTGGCGTCATCGGAAACCGCGGCCAGCTGGCCGTTCTTCACCGTAATGTCCTGTTGAATGCGCTCGTCGAGGCGCACGTCGGCGTAGCTCGCCCCCTTCAGCTGCGCCGCGTTGAGGGCGGCGTCCGCTAGATCTTTCATGGTTAGAAGATTAGCGAGGGCGCAGGCCGAGCCGCGTTTCGCGCGCTACTGGTTGATGTACCAATCGGCGGTCTGGCTCATCCACCAGAATTCGTTGCCCTTGTAACCGCCAAGTTTTTTGTTATAGGCTTCGACGTCCACTGCCTGGTAAAGGGGAATCTCGGGGATGAGATCCGCCAGCCGGCGCTGCGCGGCAATGTATTTGTCCTTCCGTTCCGACAGCCTGACCGAGAGGCGGGCCTGGTCGAGCGCCTGGTCGAGTTGCGGGTCACTGATATACGTCGTGTTCTGACCGGCGCAGCCATTGACATCCGTCGGGATCTGCGAGCTGTGGTAGGCCGTGTAGGCCAGCGCGTCCGGCTCGGCCGGGTAAGCGTAATTGTTTGTGTACATTGCCAGGTCGAAGTTGTGACTGTAGATGATGCCGCCGCTGGTACAGGATCCGAACATCCGGCTCGATGGGACATTGGCAAACGGTTTGATGATCTCGATGCCAATGCCCTGCAGGTCGGAGGCGATCACAACTTCCTGCTCTTCGCGTAGGGGCAGGGTGGTAGTGATCAGGTGAAGTTGCACACAGCGCCCCTGCGGATCCGTGCGAAACCCCTTGCAGTCGCCCGAGTCCTGGAGTTTGTAGCCGGCATCGTCGAGCAGCTTGTTTGCCGCGGCCGGGTCGTACGGGCTGTGTTTCGCATTTGGGTCGAGGCACCAGGCGCCGGTTTGAATGCACATCCAGGCATCGGGCGGCACCACCGTCTTGCCCAGCAGCAGTGTGTCGACGATCTTCTGGCGATCGATGCCCATCAGAATGGCTTTTCGAAGTGTCACATCCTTCAGGAACGTATTGTGCAGATTGATGTCGAGGTGCTCCGACGCGCTGTCCAGGATGGTTACGGTGGTGACGTCGCTCAGTCGCGACAGCGGCGGCAACAGCGACGGACGGAGGTCCAGTCCCATATCAATCGTGTTGGTCCGCAGCTCGTTGAGCTCCTGGTTGGCATCGGTGTCGAACTTGACTCGGATCTCATTCAGGTAGGGACGGCCGCCGCCGCCCCACCAGTGAGGATTGCGAACCAGCGTCAGATGGTCCCCGGTTACCCACTCCTTGAACATGAACGGCCCGGTGCCGACCATCACCTTGTCGAGGGTGTCCGAACCGCTATAGCCGCCCGGGATGTTGACCGTGACCTTGTCGTGGGTGATGTCGCCGGTTTGCGCCCAGACCTGCTGCAACAAGTGATCTGGCAGGATGCCGTACGGTCCGCTTCCTAGCGTGAGGTAGGCGGCGTAGACGATGTGGAAGTGCACCGTCGCCGTGTAGTCGTCGGGGGTATCGACACCTTCGACCTGGTCCCAGCCACTGGTCGACACCAGTGGCGTCGGGTTCTTCTCGCGGTACTTGAGCCACCAGAATTCAAAGGTCGCCTTGACGTCCTTGGAGGTGAAGGCAACTCCGTCATGCCACTTGACGCCGTGGCGAAGCTTCCAGGTGACGTCCATCTTGTCGCCGCTGACCTTGACGCCGCCGTTTTCGAGGGTGGGGACTTGCGTGGCCAGCTCCGGCACCCAGTAGTCAGACAGCTTGGGGTTGCTCGGCAGGGGGTCCTGATTCGCCTTAACCGTGAGCAAACCCTCCATGGCGGGGTTGACATAGGCGCAGGCATGTGAGGCAGCGGCCGTGATGTTGCAGGAGAGCAGGCTGTCCTGCTCCTGCCATGACGCAACGGTGACTTTACCGCCGGGCTTGATCGGCGTCGTGTTCGTGCTATTCCCCGGGGAGCAGGCGACCAGCAACACCAGGCCGGAAGCTCCGAGCACAGACAGCCTCAGCCTCCATCGGGGGCGGCGATGCCGGGTGATGGCGCTGATATCGGGCAGCATTCTACGAGCGGTTACCGGCAAGGGTCAACGAAAGATCGCCTTTTCTAAGATTGCCTAACAAGGCCGCTCAATCCATCCACCAGTCGGCCGCATTCCACAACGTCGTATCGGGCGCAGGGTTGGGTGCGACATTGTGCAGATGCGGGCTGGCCAGGACGACGAGCACCCGCTCGAACAGCGGCAGTTCGAAGCCGAGGCGTGCGTAGGCTCGCTCGAACGCGGCATACGACCGGGCGCGCTCGACGGTGTTCAGTGAGCTGCGTCCCCGGTCGAGGTTGCGGTCGAGATCCGGACTGCTGAAGCGACCGAAGTTCGAGCCGCGACCCTGGTTCTGGTCAGATGGGATTTGCGATGAGTGCTCGAGCGGATAGGCACCGTCCGGGTCAGGCCCGGTGCTCCAGGTCCACAGCCCGGCCTCGAACTGGCCGCGTTCGAGCAGCCCACCCTCGGCATAGCCGCTGAACAGCTCGCTGGGGTGTGCCTGCGTGGCACTGACCTCGGCACCGAGTTTGCGCCACTGCGCGATCAGGTCGTCGCGAACACCGTCGCGGAGCGGACTGCCCAGCGCGGTGACCAACTGGAAACTCAAGCGCCGCCCCTTCTTGCTGCGAACGCCGTCCGCCCCGGTCGACCAACCATCGCCATCGAGCAACTTTCGCGCGCCACTCAGGTCGTAATCGAGTGCCACGTCGGGATCGTGAAATTGGACCAGGGCTGTCGGAATCGGTGAGTTGGCCAGCTGGGCCTGGTCGTGGAAGAACTTCTTCACGATGGCGGGCCGGTCGATCGCCTGCCGCAGCGCTTGCAGGAGCACCGGATCGTTTTTCCAGAGCGGGGACTGACCGGTCAGTGGATTCGGATCCGCCTGGTTGAAGGTGACCTGTTCGTAGGCAAGCTGCGATCGTCGTTGCACGGTCATGGCCCCGGTGTTCGAGAGCGTGGCGAGCTGGTCGTCGGGAAGTTCCAGCGCGAGGGCAACCTGTCCGCTGCGGGCCGCCGCGAGCAACTGCCCCGCCTCGGGATAGATCTTGTAGACCACACTGTCCAGGTGGGGCCGGCGCCCCGGCCGTCCCTGCGACCAGGCGTCATTCCGCACCAGGGTGATGTGGCCGTCGGGAACGAGCTCCGAGATCTTGAAGGGGCCGCTGACGACGTCCGGACGGGCCCAGAAGGGGTCCCCCGGCAGCTGTTCCGGCGGGACGGCAGCAAGACGGTGCTCTGGCAGGATGGCAGGAAACAGCGTCAGGTACTTCGGATAGACCCGGTCGAAGTGGAGGGTGAAGCGCTGCGGGTCATGAATGTCGATCCGCGAGATCGCGGCGTAGCCGTCCGGTGAGAGAACGCCCTGCACCTTGGGGTTCACGACCACTCGCCAGGTGAACGCCACGTCGTCAGCCGTCAAGGGCTGGCCGTCCGACCAGCGGAGCGAGGGCCGCAGGCGGTAGGTGACGTCCATGACCCCGGTGGCGTGGTTCCACGCCACGTCGCCGTTCTGGAGCGTCGGCACCCGCTGCACCAGGTCCGCGACGGGTTGCAGGTTGGTATCAAACCGCACCAGGCCGGCGTAGAGCAGGGAGTCGACCTGCGCGGCCGGTACCTCTTCGTTGAAGAGTGGCGAGAAGTTTGTCGGACTCTCCCAGTCGCCCACCACCAGGGTGCCGCCTTCGTGACGCGCGGGCTCCGGCCGGTAGGGCGCCGGCAGCGGGCTGGCACTGCCAAGCGGGAGTCCCTGCACCGAAGGCAGTGAGCTGCAGCCGACGATCAGCGGCAGCGCCAGCGCGAGGAGCGCGGCTCTAGATGTTATCGAGGATCTTGCGGCGCTTCCGTTGAAATTCGCTCTCGGTGATGGCTCCGCGCTTGCGAAGCTTGTCCAGCTGACCCATGTCAGAGATCAGGTCCACGAGAGGCGAGGAAAGCCGCTTGTTCAGATGCCGATCTTCCTTCCCGTCAAACTCGACCGGCCTGGTATCCCAGGATTTCAAGTAGAAAAGGGCCTTGAGGGCCGTATAGGGGATGCCGAGGGTCTCGATTCGATCCTTCTCGACGCTCAGCAACCGCAAGGTAAGCCCGTGGCTGGCGTGATGCAGCTCCCCGTCGAGATAGCCCTTGAGGACCTCCCCATCCTGGAAGCGAATCGCCACCTTCCGCTCGGCCCGCGCCCGCTCCTCCGAGGAGGGTTCGCCAGCGGTGAGGGTAATCCGCTTGATCGAGGGGAAAGGGATGAGGGCGCGCTCGTTGTTGCTGGCCTCGTCCGGCATCTCGAGCTCGATATTTGGCTGATTCAGGCTGATGGTGCCCACCCGGCCCTCCATGATCTCGTCGTCTAGAAATCGGACGGTGACGGTGGTGGCTTTTCTGGCCCCCGGACTGCCCATTTGTGGCCCTCGTGGAACTGGACGTCAGCGGCATTATAACGACCTAATTGCAGAACTCCTGCGAAAAGATCGCGGCCGTGTGACAAAGTTGGAAAATGCCTCAGAGAGTGTTGCCGGGCGCGCAAGACTGGGTGCTATGATTCGCCCGCGACTCGGCGGGAGGGACCTCACGTCGAACGATTTTGCCGAGTCCGGGTGGTATTCAGGGTAGTGACGCGAGTTGCCCGGGGGCCCTCGGATCTCGATCTGATCCGCGATTATCTCGCAGGCGATGTGGCCGCCTTCGATACGCTCTTCAGGCGCTACCACAAGGCCATCTATGGCCTGACCTTCCGGCTGCTGCGCGACCGGCAACTGGCCGAAGACCTGACCCAGGAGACCTTCTTCCAGATTCTCCGGACGATCCATCGCATCAACGACAGCTTCAACTTCTCGGCATGGATCCACCGGATCGCCACCAACCTCTGCTACGACGAGCTGCGACGTCGCAAGAAGTTCCCGGAGGCCCAGGAGATCGACGACGAGGAGAACGAAGACTCCGTCCTCCAGGTGCCTGATGCGGACGCCCGCAAGAGCCCCGAGGTGGCACTCGAGATCAGCGAGCTGCGGGATGCCGTGTGGTCGGTAGCCAGGCGGCTCCCTGAGAAATACCGGCTCGTGTTGACGCTGCGCGAGCTCCAGGGTTTGAGCTACGCGAACATCGCGCGGAAGATGAAAGTCTCCGAAAGCGCGGTTGAAACGCTGCTGCACCGGGCCCGCCGGCGCTTCAAGGAAGAGTATCTCTTCATGGAGGGCAAGGCCCAGACCGAGGAGTCGCGCTGCCCGACGATCGCGTACTTGCTGGACAACTTCCCGCCCGGCACCCTGCGGCGCGAGCAACGAAAGATGGTCGCCCAGCACCTCGATTCCTGCCCCGCCTGCACCGAGCGGTATCCCAATCCTCCACACCTCCAGCGCAATGACGTAGTGGTCCAGCTCAACACCGCCATCATCACCCGCCGCCTGAC
>Ga0209805_1001313_pt1 | contig 15156 bp, 18 predicted proteins | sample GraSoiAngelo_148_FD_185905 | JGI IMG/M metagenome (GOLD analysis project Ga0209805, IMG submission 185905) | Grasslands soil microbial communities from the Angelo Coastal Reserve, California, USA - 14_1009_09_20cm (SPAdes) (version 2) | ecosystem: Environmental > Terrestrial > Soil > Grasslands ... | reverse complement strand
TCAGCCAGGAGGCCCGAAGATCCTGATCGGCGGCGGCGGCGAGCGGCGGACGCTGCGCATCCTCGCCCAACACGGCGACATGGGTCACTGGTTCGGCGGCAACCTCGAAGACCTGAAGCGGAAGAAAAAGGTTTTTGAGGAGCACTGCGCCGCGGTCAACCGGGATCCGTCCGAGGTGCTGCTGACAGTCGGTCTCATGCTTGTCCTCGCGGACAACGAGAAGGACGCCAAGGCCATCGTCGACAGCCTGCACCCAGAGCGCCGCGCGATGGCCGTGATCGCCACCGTGCCTCAGGCGGCTGAGGTGATCGCCCAGTACATGGAAGCGGGGTTCGGCGGCTTCACCTTCAACAACAACGTGTTCTCGACGAAGGAGTCGATCGAGCGCGCGGGCGAGCTGATCAAGGCCGTTCGCGGGAGCGCGGTACCAGCCTAGCTTTTGTAGACGAGCTCTCCGGCGCGCACGGCGACCTGGAGGTGGTTTTCCGGCGGTGCGAGCGGACACGCCCAGCGCGGGCTGTACGCGCACGACGCGTTGTAGGCGTAGTTGAAGTCGATGAACACGTCGGGCGATCTCGGCTCGAGGTCGAGGACGAGTCCATCTGTGTCCTTGGCGGTGTCGAAGAGATAGCGGCCGCCGCCATACGTCTCGTGGCCTGAAGTCAGGTCGCGAAATGGCACGAACAATCCTCCTGCGTACTGGACGAGGCTGAGCACGGTGAGCGCGCAGGACTGGCCGAGCAGAGTGAACTCGAGCCTGCCGGCTCGGCGATAACGCACTGCGCCGTCCTCGCCGCCGGTGTCGATCACCAGCTCGCTCCCATCGCCCGCCTCGAAGTGCGCGGTGACGCGAAATGCGGGATCGTGCTCGAAGTAGCGCAAGCCCGAGAACGCCTCGCGCTCCTCGGGCTCGATGGGCGTCTGCGGATGGTCGCGAAACAGCTGGTCGCGTCCCAGACGGAATCGCCTCAGCGCGTCCGGTCCAGTTGTCCGGTAGAGGTCGCCGACGCGTCGCCGCCAGTCGACCAGGTCGAGATACGCCTGGGCGTCAGCGTCCGTCAACGGTCTGTTCCGTCGGTGTCAGCTTGTAGCTGGCGTGCGGCGGGAGCTCCGCCAGCGCCTGGTGGACATCGTCGTCGGTCGCGTCGGTGACGATCAGCGTGTAGCGGCGGGCGCGCGGACCGAGAGTCTCCGCCGCGGGCGCCGCCTCCTTCGCCGCGGACGGTGTTGCAACGACGGCGAGGGCCGCGGCGGCGGGTGCCGGCGCAACGGCTGCCCTCGGTGGTCGCGACGCCGCGTCAGCCCGCAGGACGCGCCAGTGGTAGAAGCCGACGCCGGCCGCGACCACGATCACGGCCAGGTAATGACCGAAGTCGAGGTTGTTCGTGTCGTTCAGTCGCGGATGGGCGCTGAAGACCTGCTGCAGAAGAGAGTTGAGCATCCCGACTCCACCGCCGAGGACGGCAAGGATGCTGCCGAGAAGGGCGGCCCAGACGTAGAGCTTGCGGCTGAGCGACTGCCGGTCGGCGGCCCACGGCGCCGGGCGCCAGTGCGCGACCCACACGCCGGCGCCGACGACCAGCAGCGTGACCCACAAGCTGACCGGGTCTCTCCAATCGTGCGCCTGGACGCCGATGATCGGCGCCTCGAGCTGCTCGGCCAGCGTCCACAGCAAACCGCCCACGCCGATCGCCCACACGACGAGGGAGACCAGCGCCGCCAGGTTCGTGTACAGGCGCCGCACGCCCGCCTGCCGGTCGGCCTCTTGCGTTCCTGCATCCCGCGCCAGGCGGCGGCTGATCAGGAACCAGGCCACTCCCCACACGAGGAGAAACGAGCCGGGCGCTCCCAGGGCTGCCAGCACGTTGGTCCCGGCGCCGCCGGGGTCGCTGACGCCGAGAAGACGCGCCAGGCCGTAGTAGAGGATCTGGCTCGCGCCGAACAGGGCGTACACCATCGCATTGGCCACGGCGATGAATCCCGCGAGGGCGCGCAGCGTCGAGTGGCGGTCGTCCGACAGGTGACGCAAGGCGATCGCCCGCGCGTGGAAGCCCCAGAGGACCGCGCCGGCGATTGTCGGGCCGGCGGCAAACGCGAGGGCCGACACGAAGCCACCGCCGCCGCCTTTGGGAAAGGCAGTTGTAGACGGGCCCACGACCAGCTGCGCCCAGCTTTGCTGGAGCAGCAGTGCGGTGTTGGTCAGCATCATGAGCAGACCGGAAAGCAGCGCGATGTACATGTACCAGCGCCGCAGCGTGGCCGAGGCGCCCTCCTCGCCGACCGCCGCGCGGTCCCTCGCCGCGGTCCAGAAATGGAAGGCGAATATCGCCACCAGGACTAAGGTCGCCCAGCCCAGCTGAGCGGCGGTCAGCCAGCTTCCCTGTTGGTTGTCGAGGACTGGCTGCAGCGCCATGGCGAGCGCGTAGGCGAGTGTTTGGGTCGCCACGAGGGCTGTCACCAGGCAGGCGAAGTACAGGTAGAGGCGGCGCAGCGCCGACGCCCGCTCGAACGGGTCGCGCATCGCGAAGCGGCGGGCAAACCAGAAATGGACCGCCCAGACGGGCGCTGCGACCACGGTCATCGCGGTGAAGATGGCGAGCTGGGCGCGGCTGGAATCGGCGGATGGATCGTTGAAGATGAAAAGCAGGACCGTGGCGCCGAGAAGGGAGAGGCCGGCCGCCAAAAGGCCCAGCGCCGCGGCGCTCACCAGGTACAGGTAGAGCCGCCTCAAAATCACAGGCGCAACCGTACTACCATGCGCGCGTGATCTCTCAAGAACTGCTTGAAATCCTGGCCTGTCCCAAGTGCCACACCAAAGTGGAGTTCAAGGCGCCCGATCAGCTGCGGTGTCCCAGCTGCAAGGTGCTCTATCCGATCGTCGACGGGATTCCCGTGATGCTGATCGAGGAGGCTAAGCCCGAGTCAGAATCGGTCTAGGCGGCGCACTCGTAGTGGCTCGTGTCCTTGACCGATGGGTTCGACTCGGCGTCGCGGATGTCGGGCGCGATCTCATCATCGGTGAGTGCGTAAGCCTGGTTCGGGTCGCTCGCCGAGGTGGCGAACACCATGCCCAGCACGTGGCCCTGCAGGTCGATGAGCGGCCCGCCTGAGTTGCCCGGCCGCACGGTCGCCTGGAGGACGTAGATCTGGCGCGTGATCAAGTTCTGGTTGTAGATGTCGCGGCCTTCGGCCATCACCGCGCCGTCGACCACCGCGGGGACGGTCTTCTCCCCCTGTCCGCCCGGATAACCGATGACCGCGCCTTGCGTGCCGCGCTGCGCGGGGGCGAACGCCATCCCGGGCGCAGTGAAGCCCGGCGCGTAGAGCACCGCCACGTCGCGCTCCGGGTCGAAGTACACGACTTCGGCGCGCAGGGTCGTGCCGTCGACCTTCTGGATCGCGTGTGACGTCGTGCCCGAGACCACGTGCGCGTTGGTGATCACGTAACCGCTGCCGAGGGGAAATCCGCTGCCGGTCACGATGCCGCCGCATCCAAGACTCGAAACCTTGACGACGTTCTGGTCCGCCTGCTTCACGCCAGGGGTGTCGATGGACGCAGGCACCGGTAGGGCGCCTGGCAGCGTCGGCTCGAGGCCGGCGAAGACCGGGGGAAACTGCACACCTGCCAGGACCTGCTCCACGCTTGCGAGAAATGGCGGCGGGCGTGGCGCTATCGAATCCAGCCCATGCAGCACGACCGACTTCTGGATCTGCTGCGCGATCTCGGGGCTTGGCCCGCGCGAGAAGCTGAGACCGAGGAACCAGCACATCAGGAGGACCGCGAACGCGGAAAGGGCGGCGCCCGCTACGGAATCCGTAGAGGTGTGGACGCCGGTGCGCAGGATCCGGCGCCGGATGGGCTCGCCGACCGCAAAGCCGATGCTCGAGCCGAGGCTTCCGCCGATGACCAGCACTAGCACGGCGCCGAGCGGCCGAGCGCTGGCGTTGTTGATTCCGAGGTAGTCGAGCACGATCCGTGCGGAGGCCGCGCCGAGCAGCACGCCGACCAGCAAACCCACGTATTGGGCGAGGGAGAGCCAGAATCCGCGCCGGTATCCGTTGGCGAGCCCGACGACGGTGGCAATCAGGATCAGGATGTCGATGAGGTTGATCAACGGCCTTTGCCTGGTAACACCCTACCGGCACGCAGCGGCCGAAGGTCGTCGGTTGGCGATAATGTTGACCCGTGGTCTTTCTCGCCGGTGAATGGGTTCCCGCCTGGCTCGGGATGAGCGTGGCGTTCCTGGTCGCCGGGCTGGGCGTCGTCGGTCTCGGTTGGTGGGTGATCCGCGGCGACGCGCGGAATCGCGCCGCTGAGGATGCGACGCTGGAGACCGAGTCCGCCGAGCATCACTAGCGACGGCGAAATCGGGGTTCGCTTCAGCCCCTCCGGCGCTGCGCGCCACCTCCCCATAAATGGGGAGGACATTCCGGCGCTGCACGCCACCTCCCCATAAATGGGGAGGACATTCCGGCGCTGCACGCCAACTCCCCATAAATGGGGAGGACATTCCGGCGCTGCACGCCACCTCCCCATAAATGGGGAGGACATTCCGGCGCTGCACGCCACCTCCCCATAAATGGGGAGGACATTCCGGCGCTGCACGCCAACTCCCCATAAATGGGGAGGACATCTAGACCGGGTTAAGCGGGGGCCGGTAGTGGCTCCGACTCGACCAGCTCGCCTGACTCGCGCAGGTCGCGGACGGGCATGAAGCTGCGAACCGGCGGCACGCGCTCGAAGTTGTAGGGCGGAGGCGGAGAGCTCGTCGCCCATTCCAGCGTGTTGGCCTTCCAGGGATCATCGCCCGCGATCTCACCGTGGGCCCAGCTGCGCACGATGTTGACCAGGAGCAGGGCGACCGAGAAGGCGATCAGGAACGAAGACAGCGTGATGATCAGGTTCGTCGCCGCCCAGGCCTCGTTGGCGTAGGTGGCGATGCGGCGCGGCATTCCCTCGAGGCCGAGCGTGTGCATGATCAGGAACGTGCCGTTGAAGCCAATGAACAGTGTCCAGAAGTTCCACTCGCCGAGCTTGTGTCCAAGCATCCGCCCGGTGATCTTGGGGAACCAGTAGTAGATCCCGGCCATGATCGTGAACACGCTGCCGCCGAACAAGACGTAATGGAGATGAGCCACGACGTAGTAGGACTGGTGCAGCTGCGTGTCCACCGGGACTGAAGCGAGGTAGATGCCGGTCAGACCGCCGATGAGGAACGTTGCTAGAAAGCCGAAGGCGAACTTCATCGGGACGGTGAACTCGACCGAGCCCCACCACGTGGTCGCGATCCAGTTGAAGAACTTGATCCCTGTCGGGACCGCGATGAGCATGGTCATCAACATGAAAAAGCCTTCGACGTACACGTTCATCCCGACCGTGAACATGTGGTGCGCCCAGACGGTCATCGACAGGAACACGATGCCGAAGAGCGCCGCGACCATCGACATGTAGCCGAAGATCGGCTTGCGCGCGAAAACCGGGATGACCTCGGAGATCATTCCGAAGCCGGGCAGAATCATGATGTAGACCTCGGGGTGGCCGAAGAACCAGAACAGGTGCTGGTAGAGCACTGGCCGCCCCGCCGTCGTGAAGAACTGCGTGCCCAGCTGGCGGTCGAACTCGAGCAGGATCATCGCCGCGGCCAGCGGCGCGCCCACCACCAGCAGCAGGATCGAGGTCGAGATCTGGGCCCAGACGAAGAGGGGCAGGCGCGAGAACCTCATCCCGGGCGCGCGCAGGGCGACGATCGTGGTGAGGAAGTTGGTCGAGGCCATGATCCCGCTGATCGCCCAGACGATGATGCTCAGGGCCCAGAAGTCGACGCCGAGGGAGTGGCTGTTGTAGGCCTTCTCGGTCAGCGGCGCGTAGCCAGTCCAACCCGCATTCAGCGCGCCGCCGGTGAAGAAGCCGCTGTAGTACAGGATGATCGACACCGGGACCAGCCAGAAGCCGAGCAGGTTCACGCGCGGGAACGCCATGTCGCGCGCGCCGACCATGATCGGCACCATGTAGTTGGCGATGCCGGTGAGGAAGATCGTGACGAAGAAGAAGATCATCGTCACGCCATGCGCAGAGATCAGCTGGTTGTAGGTCTCGGGGTCGACGACTTTGAGGTTGGGCTGCGAAAGCTGGAGGCGGACGATCAGGGCGAAGATGCCGCCGATCACGAAGCTCAGGACGCCGGTGACCATGTACATGATCCCGATCAGCTTGTGATCGGTCGTGGTCAGCCAGAGGCTGATCGGCTTGAAAAATGTGTCGTCGTAGGCCTTTGGCCTCGGAAGGGCGGTGGTGGCCATCCGCTACCTATCCTACTTAGACGGCGATGGTGAAGCCAACGCCGCCTTTTTCTGGTTCATCCAGCTGTCGAAGTCGCCCTGGTTCATCGCCTGCACGTTGATCTGCATCGTCGCGTGGCCGACTCCACACAGCTCCGCGCACTCGCCGTGCCAGGTCCCCACCTGGTCGATCTTGAGCCACGAGAAGTTGTCATAGCCAGGCACCGCGTCGGTCTTGCCCGAGATCGCCGGCACCCACCACGAGTGGATCACGTCCGTGCCACGGAACCGCAGCTTCACCAAGGTATTCGTCGGTACCACGAACGGCGTGACCTCACCGGCAAGCGTGCCCTCCTGGTGAACCACCACGCCGTTCTCGTAGTCATAGTCCCAACCGAACTGGTGGCCGCTGATGGTCACCTCCATCTGTGCGTTGGTGATCGGCTGGAAGTCCTTGAGCAGGGTGTTGAAGCTGTAGCCGGCGATCCCCAGGACGATGATCAGCGGGATGATCGTCCAGACCACTTCTATCGTGGTGTTGCCGTGCACCTGGGGCGGCACATAGTTCGCGGGCTGGCGGGAGCGGCGGTAACGGAGGACGACCCAGAGCAGCGCCGCCTCGACCCCGATGAAGATGATTATTGCGGGAACCGAGATCCAGAGGTACGTGGTGAAGATGTCCTGCCCGTTCGGCGAGACGGGGTTGGGGAAGATGGGGTGGAGGCCGCCGAGTTCGCAGGCTCCGAGCACGAAGGGGAACGCCGCGATGCCGACTGCGGCAACGAGCGCGCGCACGACGCGGGTCACGAGCGAAGTATATAAGCGGCCGGATTGGCGACCGGGTGCCGGCTGCGGCGACCGGATAGAATCCAGAAGCGACTGTGGCCGCAGCCCATAAGCCTCGTTACGTCGACGTGTCCAATCCGAGCCTGTCCGTGGACTGCCCCCGTTGCGGCCTCCGGACGGCCCGTTTCGTGGACCACTGCCGGAACTGCGGCTACAAGCTCTGGCCGTCGAGCGTGATGGCGTCCGCGGCCTTCAAGGCCTGGCGCGATGCAGACCCCGCGCGTGCGAACGCGTCACGGTTCGACATGGAGCTGCCGCCCGAACCGGTCGACGTCACGATCGACTACGCGGCGCGCGCGCATGAGCTCGGGATCCACCTGTTCCCCAACAGCAACTTCCCGTTCATCATCTGCGTCGGCGCGCTGTTCCTCGGCCTCGCCGCGATTCCGTTCTCGGCCACGGCGCGCATCGTGCTTGCCGTGATCGGCGGCGTGATCTTCCTCTACGGAGTCGTAGGTTGGGTGCTGGTGGAAGACGTGCGGATGTTTCCCGCCGACGGACCCCAGACGCACGGTGAGGGGCATAGCTGATGGCGGTCGCCTCGATGCAGCGGGAGCCGACCCCTCAGTACCCGGCGATCAAGCCCGGCATGATGGGCATGTACATCTTCCTGGCCTCCGAGGTGATGTTCTTCGGAAGCCTGTTCGCGATGTACTTCTACCTCTTCGGGTCTGCCGGCCAGTGGCCGCCAAAGGCGCCGAGCGCCTCGCCCGAGTACTACGTCAGCTGGTTGGGCATTCCCGCCATCAACACGGTGCTGCTCCTTTCGAGTGGTGTGACCTGTCACTTCGCCCTGGATGGCCTTGCGCACGACAACCGGCGCCGATTCTTCATGCTCCAGATCACGACCATCGTCCTTGGACTCGCATTCGAGCTCGGCCAGCTGTACGAGTTCATCAACGCCTTCCATCGCGGCCTGAACCTGACCGCGAACACGTTCGCCAGCGCCTTTTTCACGATGACCGGCTTCCACGGCGCACACGTGCTGGGCGGACTCGTCCTTCTGACCCTCATCCTCTATCGCGCGTCGCGCGGACAGTTCGATTCGCGCAACCACGTCGGTCCAGCGGCGGTGACCCTGTACTGGCACTTCGTCGACGTGGTGTGGATCTTCCTTTTCATCATTCTTTATGTGGGGATCACCGCGGGGAGATGAGAGCATTCGCGGTCGGGCTTGTCGCCGTAGCCCTGCTTGCCGGATGCGGCGGGAGCAGCGGCGGGGGCCAGCCGGCGGGTTCGATCCAGGTGACGATGACGGAGTTCAAGTTCGATCCCGGGACGATCAACGCCCCGCACGGCAAGATCATCTTCTGGCTCGTCAATTCGGGGAGCACGCAGCACGACCTGGCGATTCGCGACAGCTCGAACAACCGCATCGCGACGAGCGAGCTGATATCGGCAGGCGACTCGAAGGAGTTCGACGTCAACGACATCCCCGCCGGGACCTACGTGATCTTCTGCACCCAGCCGGGCCATGAAGGGTCCGGCATGAAGGGGACGCTGACCGTCACCTAAAAAACGGGGTCGGTTCAGCCCTCGTCGGCATGAACTACGGGCGGGAAACGATCTGCTGCACCGACCACGTGTTGCCGTCAGGGTCGCTGAAGTAAATGAACCATCCCCACGGCTGCTTGTCGACTGCGCTGGTCTCGACTCCGCGGCCGGCAAGCTCCTGGCGAAGTGCCTCGACGTCACCGACCACAACCTGCAGCCCTTTCTGAGAGCCAGGTGCCATCTCGGTGATGCCGGTTCCGATCACGATCGAGCACGCGGATCCAGGCGGAGTGAGCTGCACGAAACGCAGCTGCTGCGTCACCTGATGATCGTGGTCGAGATGGAATCCCACCTGGTCGACATAGAAAGCCTTGGCCCGGTCGACGTCGGCAACAGGAACAGGGACGAGCTCGAGCTTCATGTCCACACGCCCCAGTCTAAATCGCGTCTCCATCCCGACATCTGTGCAGAAATGGCGGAATCCGGAGTCCGGGATTCGACAATCTGCGCCCGAATGGCGGAACGACGAACGGTGGTGGGCCGACTCACCCTATATGCGCTGCTAGCCGGCCGTCGAGGTAGCTCTGCGCTTTGTCCCAGGCTATCTGGGCGACCTTACGCCCGGCGCGCCGGCCATCCAGGTCTCCCTGCTCGAAGTGGATGCCGCCGTAACGTCGTGAAATGCCGGCCTGGTCCGCCGCCTGGCTGAAGGTCGCCCAGCTCAGGGTCAGGTCATGTGCGGGAACAACTCCCGGCTCAGTCCTCGAGCTCCCCGCTGGCAGAGTAACCGAGGCACCGAACCGGTCGCTTTTCGTAAACAGTCTCAGGATCTCGGCGCCCGCGGCGCTGAAGGTGCTGTGCCCCGAACTGTATTCAGGAAACGGCGGCGTTGGAAAAGTTGTTGGTTGGTAGGGGAACCAGTCCTCGCCCGCGATCACACGAGTCCCGCGATAGGGGCCCGCCCACGCGAGCACTTGCTGTCCCTCGAACAAATAGCGGAGCGCGGTGATCGGGCGGACGGACGCAAACGCACGCTTGCCGTCCCAGCAGCAGATGCTTGCGTCGAAGATCGCGTTCGTGAGAGCGAAGAAGAGCTTGACGTCGGCGTCAACACCGACCTCGCCGGCCCCGTGGTCGTCTCGGCGTGAAACAAACTGACCAAAGAGATTCCAATGCCCAGGCGGCAGCTCTGAATGCGGCCCGTCCGCCCAGTATTCGGCAATCATCTTGTGCTCGTCGGTGAGACCGGCGCTCAGCTCGAGCAAAGCCTCAGCCTGCGCCCGGTAATCGTTAGAGCCGAACCTTGCCGGCCCGGTTGGGGAGCGTAGCTGTGCGCTTGACGTAAGCGCGAATGGAGCCACATGCTGCCATTGGGCACCGACGAAGGGCTGGGTCACCAGTGCTCCAGTCACGTCGACGTAGCGCAGCGGCTGCCACAGGTTCGGGTCATGAACCGTCGCCCGGTCGAATGGGGCCCGGGTGTCCATAGGATCGTTTGGCGACCGGTAGCCCGAATAATCCGAGTACGGCATGCCGGGCACCCCGCCGGGCTCATCGCCAAGCTGGTTGGCACCGTCCCTGTGGCGGTATTGGAGGACGGCCGCGGCGGCAACGTTTCCCACGCCGATTGGCGTAGAGGCATCGGTCGTCGTGTTATCTGGCTCAAGACCCAAGTCGCGCATCAGCGGGTCGAAAGTGCTGGCCTTGTCGGCGGGGAAGAGGTTGATTGCCGCGCGGTAAGCCGCGTAGCTGATCGCAATGTTCTTGTTGGCCAACCCTCGCTCTCGAGGCGGCCGGCGAAGAGTCCCGCCAAGGCGCGTTCCGATGGCGTGGTGGTCATATGCGGCCCAAGCGTCGTACGCGCACGTGTGAACGATGGCGAGGGCGCGTGCAACCATTGGCGGCCCGAGCTTCGAGTGGCGAACGCCCTCGAGCGCGGCATCGTTCCAGAGCAGCACAACGCTTTCGCCTGTTTTCGGCTTGGCTCTTACGCCGACCAGCGAGTCCGCAGCCGACGCAGATAAGGGCACTGGAAAGACAGATGAGGGCCATGGGAAGAGCAGAAGCGCTCCGCCGGCGCCTACGCGCACGAGGAACTCACGGCGCGAAAGCGCGGCCGCCAGGACTCCCCGTCTTATCACCTGTCCCTCATTTGCAGAAATCGGTTATTGAGACGGACGGAGGGTGTGCGATTGGCAACCCTCCGCCCCTATTGCCGCGTGCCCAGCTACTCGTGACAAAGACCGCTGTTTCCTTCTCGGGCGATATTCGTCAAGTTCCGATGCTGATCCGACCGTGTACGACCGTACCGGGAAAGTCCATACCAAGGATCTTGAGATCCTCGTGCCCCACTCCGGGTCCGCCAGCGGCAACCGAAGCCGTGAAGTCCGCTCCAACGGCCATCGGCCCAGCCGGCAATCCAAAAGGATTGTTGTGGGCAAGGGTCACGGTCGCCACTCCTGTGAAACTGGCCGTACCGCCGCCTATCGCCGTGACCTTTGTCACCGTCGCCTCAACAGTCATCAGTCCTGGCATCAGGCACTCGAAGTGCCCGGTCCCGTCGTGAACGGCAAGAGCGAATCGAGTCATGGTGTCCGTCATGCCGCCTCCGGTGATGTTCGGGCCACCTGACGCCGACACCGGGGCGGCGGCCACGGCGAAGAGACTGAGCACCACGCCCAGGCTGAGCGCCCCCCGGAGCGCTACCCGCTGCTTACGTCTATACGCACCGGCTACTCCCATGGCGATCTCTCCTTTTGCAATCGCGGCAAAACGCATCCTTCAGGGCGTGAGCGGCCAGCCCTCGCGGCTAGTCCAACGTCCGATGGCCTCCGTCCTGCGGATCTAGGACGGTGCGCCGAAGGTGAACAGCGAGGCGCCGACCCCTGACTGTTCGAAAGTCTTGCCGTCGACGGTGAGGACGAAGCCCTCCTCTCCGCCAGAGAACCGGCCCGGTCCCGGCAGGTCGCAATAGATTGTCAGGCTGGCCGGAACCCTCACGTTATTCACCGGAATGAGGTCGATGTCCATGACTGCGACGCCGGACGTACCCAATCCAAGCGGGGTGCCCACCGTGGTGAAGCTGTGCAGCCTCTTCGTCTTCCAGACCCCGGTGGCGATGAGAACCGGGACACCTGTACTGACGGTGAAGTGGACGAACGTGCCGCCCCCTGTCGCCTCTGAGGCAGTCATCAGCCCCTCTCCGGCCAGGATCACCCGCTCCGCTCCCATCTTGCTGGCTGCGGTCAACTTGAAGCCGATCCGGTCGCTCGCCAGCGCGGGCGTTGCAAGTAGCTCGCCAAGGGCCGGCAGTGTCGCAAGTGCGGCCGACCCGATCCCAGCCTTCTTGAGAAACTCCCTCCTGCTGGTCCTCGATGTGAGTCTTTGTTTCTCCATTGTTTTCCTCCAGCGACTTGCGTGCGGTTTGCGGCCAACGGCTTAACTTGGACTATCACAGTCTGAGGGTGCAGTCAATGTGTCGAGCGTCCCGCATTTGGCACCAAGTGCTTCCCTCGCTACGCAAGGGCAGAGCCGAATCTGGAGCTACCTGCTCCCGACTGATCGGCTGTCAGCGCCGCCGCATCGCGTTCGGTCAGCGTGGTGGGCCCGGGGTTCCATAACGCGAACCACATTCAGGTCGTCGGGCGAATGATCGACCTCAGGTCGGACGAGGCGATTGTGAGCGGAGTGAGCCATGCTCGGCTGGGCGTCGCCTCCAGTTCATTCGGCTAATTACGCAACCTGGGTTGCTCGCTCGCGGGCGCTTGAAATACCGGCCAAAAGAGCGTATGACGGGACTGCGCTAGCACGCCCGAGTGGCTCAAGACACCAGGGAGGTTTGAAGCCTATGGTGAAATTCGAGATCTCCACGCATATCAATCGACCGCTGGCCGAAGTGTTCAAGTACATGGCGGACCCCACCAAGCTGCCCGAATGGAACTCCATCGTCGAGGAGGCGGTACCTTCGGAAACCCCAGTCAGGATGGGGACCAAGATTCAGACTCGGGCAAGGTTCCTGGGTCGGAAAATTGAGTCGACGGCCGAGGTGACGGAGTACGAGCTCAACAAGCGCTTCGAGCAGAAAAGCGACAAACCATTCCCGCTCAAGATATCCAACTTGTTCGAGGCAGAAGGTGGCGGGACCAAGGTTGTTGCGGTCTTCGATGGCGACCCAAGCGGATTCTTCAAACTCGGCGAGCCGATCCTCGCCAGGATCGCGAAGAATCAATTTCAGGCGCAGTTCGACACGGCGAAAGAACTCCTGGAAGCGCAGGTTCCGGCCCAGAGGTAAGGGAGCCGGCGGGCGGCTAGCGCCCTCTTGAAGCAAGTTGTGGGCCGTAGTTTGGTAACGCGAACCGCCGCCTAACGATCGTCGGACCTGCGATCAGGCTTTCTCCGCCGACCGGCTAACGCTCACTCGGTATCCAACCGAGCGTGAACGGGATTACGCAAGAAGTAACGCGCAATTGCGCCGGCAAACACGAGAGAAATCAAGGCGATTAGGATCTCGAGTACCGGTCGACCTGGCGAGGGCAGCAACCAATACGCGCCGCCAAGCGCCGCCACGGCCACGCCTGGGACCACGGCGTACTTCCAATCGCCCGGCCATCCTTGCACAAGCATCTGGAGTCCAAGGGGAACCGCCTTGACCACCTTCCGTGTTGAGTAGGCCAACGTCGGACTGATGAAGGTGCCGGCAACGTCTAAAACAAGGATGTATGCCGTGACACTAATTCGCCAGCTGAGAGACTCGAAACTGAACGTGTGCCAACGGATCGCAGTGAATACAAGAACGAATAGTGGGATCAACGCCAGAAAGTAGAGCCGCACATACCGGGCGATGAAGGTCCAGGTCATAGGCAACAGCTCTCCGAGATGAGCTGGCTGGCCGTTGAAAGCTTGCCGGTAGCGGACGAACTGAGTGCCAAACCATCCAAAGGAAAACAAGCCGAGCACAAGTCCGACGAGCAAGATCGCAAAGTTGCCGTGCGACGGCATTGTGACTGCAACGCCGGCAGCGAGTAGGAGGGTGACGATGGGTAATGGGAGGTCCTTGCGCCAGGCCTCCAAGGACGCTTTGACGTCATCAAGGAACCGATCAGCAAGCGCCGGAGTTCCGATCTCCATCTCAATGCAAGATAAGGCGCCGTAATAGGTTGCTGTCGTTTCAGGGCGTGCGTTTGGATATTCCACTTTGGAATAGACCGTTATCCACGGCGTCATACCTAGAATGCCCAAATGCGACCTGGCCTCAGCCCGCGCTTTTGGCTATTCATCTGGTGGCTTGCGATCGCCGCTGTGGGCGCCATCGTCGCGCTGGTGCTGGTTGATGTTGCGTACTCGCGTTCCGTCTACTACTTCATTGTGATGCCGGTCGGCGGCGTGCTGTTGTTTCCGGCCGCGTATGCCGCCAACCGTTGGCTCACGCCTGTCCTAAGTTCGTGGATCAGGCGGATGTGATCCGGGCCGACCGGGGCAGATCCAAGCGACCCTACGGTGCGCCACCTAGCATGGTCCAACTTAATGATCCGTCGCCTTCGTTGGCAAAACGGTGGTGGACCGTAGTTTCCGTAACGCGAACCACGACCTCGTCATCGAAGCAGCACGAACGAGTCATCCGAATTACTTACGGCGGTGGCTGGGCGGATCAGCCCATTTCGGCTGCCAGACATAGGAACCGATTCCGACAATGCCGCCGAGGATCAAGACTGCCACGCCGATACTGGTCAGCTCTTGCGGCAGAAGCATGACTGCTCCGATTCCGATGAATGTCGTGCCGGACCCGGCCATTGGGAACGGCATCGTCCACGGCGCGACACCATAAGGCATCACCTGCGCAAGTCGACGATTCGCCTCGTAGTACTTACCCGACCACATCCGCGCCGCAACCACGATCAGAAGTGATCCCGCAACAACGAGGGTGGCGCCGAGGATTGTGATCACCTGGGCTGGCGGTTAGTCGATCCGCATCGCAACGATCGCGAGCACGAATGCCACCAGGATCAGCGCGACCCCGACGATTCTCTTGGCGAGGAGTAGCACGAGCGCCGAGAGAAAGGCAATCCCGAAGAGCACCCAGAGAATCCTCACCCGGGCCTGCGTGTTTATCCAAGCCGCTCGCCGACTGGCCAACTGCCCCGTACCGCCGTATGAGATGCCTGGCGATTGCCAATTGTTCTGAGCGGCTAGCAAAGTGAACAGGACCAGGCTCTCTGCCATCACGGCGAATCCTATCGTCAGGACAACGCCAACCCTCGCCGCGCCGGTAACGAACAGCCATACGGCAAGAGCGCCCAACCAGACGGTCACCAGGAGGTGGAGGACGAAGGCAGCCTTTGGATGCGTATCCCAGAGCCGGCCAAGGCCTACCCCGACCATTGGCTCGGCATCATAGGCTCTGGGACCGTGGGCTCGGCCACGTTCGGCGCCTTCGGTTCGCGTTATGGAAGAGCTGCGCGAACTGGAGTGGGCCGTAGTTTCCGTAACGCGAACCACTCGATCGCTGTGCCAGGCCTCCCGATCAACCTCCGCCCATGT
>Ga0209805_1001309_pt1 | contig 15170 bp, 10 predicted proteins | sample GraSoiAngelo_148_FD_185905 | JGI IMG/M metagenome (GOLD analysis project Ga0209805, IMG submission 185905) | Grasslands soil microbial communities from the Angelo Coastal Reserve, California, USA - 14_1009_09_20cm (SPAdes) (version 2) | ecosystem: Environmental > Terrestrial > Soil > Grasslands ... | reverse complement strand
TCCGGCGAGGCTCAGCGCTGGTTCGACCAGGGCCTCCGCCTCGTCTACGCGTTCAACCATCTCGAGGCCCAGCGAGCCTTCAGGGAGGCCGCGCGCCTCGACCCGGCGTGCGCGATGTGCTACTGGGGCATCGCCATCACCGAAGGCTCGAACTACAACGACCCCACGAACGCCGACCGTGAGAAGAAGGCGGCGACGGCCGCCCAGGAGGCGCTCCGGCTTTCGGCCGGCGCTCGCCCGCCCGAGCGCGCCATGATCCAGGCGCTCGCAAAGCGTCATTCGACCGATCCCGCGGCCAAGCGCGAGACCCTCGACCGCACCTATGCCGACGCCATGCGCGAGGTCGCGCGCCAGTTCCCCGACGATCTCGAGGCCGGAACGTTCTTCGCCGACTCGATGATGAACCTCCGGCCCTGGAATCTGTGGACCGCCGACGGGGCGCCGCAGCCGGGCACGGAGGAGCTCGTCGCGACGCTCGAGCGCGTGATCGCCAAGAATCCGAATCACCCCGGCGCGCTGCATCTCTACATCCACGCGGTCGAGGCGAGCCGAGAGCCCGGGCGCGCCGAAGCCGCCGCCGATCGGCTGCGGCCGCTGATGCCGGGGGCGGGGCACCTGGTCCACATGCCCTCGCACATCTACTGGCGCATCGGCCGCTACGCGGATGCGGTCGCCGTCAACACCGTCGCCGCCGACGCCGACCGCGCGTATTTCAAGACCGCGACCCCGAGCCCGATCTATCGCGGGCTCTACTATCCGCACAACATCGACTTCATCTGGCAGTCCGCTGCGATGCAGGGGCGCAGTGCCGAGACCATCCGCGCGGCGCGCGAGTTCGCCTCGAACGCGCCGGCCGAGATGATCAAGCAGATGCCCGACATGGAGACGGCGCCGGTCGCGCCGATCGTGGCGCTCGTGCGCTTCGGCCGATGGGACGAAGTGCTCGCGTATCCGGCGCCTCCGCGCGAGTGGCCCTACACGTCGGGCGTGTGGCACTACGCTCGCGGCGTGGCCTTCAACGCCAAGGGCCTGGCCGCCGACGCGAAGCGCGAGCTCTCCGCGCTGGAGGGCATTCTCCAGTCCGTGTCGCCGGACCGCACGGTCGCGTTCTTCTTCCGCGCGAAGAACATGCTCCAGCTCGCGGCAAATCTGCTGGCCGGTGAGATCGCGGCGAAGGCGGGCGACTACACGACCGCCGAGCGGTTGCTGCGCGCCGCGGTAAGCGAGCAGGACTCGCACTGGTTCACGGAGCCGCCGCCCTGGTATTTCCCCGTGCGCCAGTCACTCGGCGCCGAGCTGCTCCAGGCCGGCCGGGCGGGTGACGCCGAGCAGGTCTACCGCGAGGATCTTCGAAGGAACCCGAACAACGGCTGGTCGCTGTTCGGGCTCGCCCAGAGCCTGCGCGCCCAGGGCAAGACGGCCGAGGCCGGGCAGATGGACGAGAGCTTCCGAAAAGCGTGGTCTCAGGCCGACGTCAGGCTGACCGCGTCCCGATTCTAGCGTCGAGACGCCCGGAGCGCCGCCGCTCCGGGCTACTTTCCCTTCTGGATGACTTCCGCCAGCTCTTTCGCGCGTCCCGTGTCGAGCGGACGCAGCCGATCCAGCACGCGGCGGGCGTCGTCCAGCCGGCCGAGCTTCACGTAGGCCTCCCCCAGGTACTCGAGCGCCTCCGGGTAGTTCGGGCGCAGCCGGAGCGCCTCGTCGTAGGCCTCGAGTGATTCAGGGTAGCGGCCCTGGTTTCGCAGCGCGAATCCCAGCTCGTTCCAGGCCTCAGGAAACGCGGGTTGCATCGTGACCGCGGCGCGCTGAGCCTCCACGGCGCCCTTCCAGTCCTTGGTGAGGCGCGCGCGAACTCCCCGGTCGTACTCGCTCTCGGCGCTTGGCGTCGCCGTCGGCTGCCGAACTTGACCGGCGGCTGGAGTGCTCGGCTCCGCGAGCCCGAGGGACGGCAGGAGCGCCGACGCCGAGATCAAGAAGCCCAGAACGAGGCGTCGCAGGATCATCTGGCTCGAGCCTTCCCTCTGCATGCCGCTAGCATAGCGCGCCGTTGTTCCGACGATCGTTACGACTTCTGGGCGCGGCCGGCCATGAGTGCCGCGACGGCCTGGAGGTCGGCTTCCGTGTCGACGCCGATCGTCGGCTCGGCCGTCTCGACGACAATGATGTCGATCCCGTTCTCGAGGAACCGGAGCTGCTCGAGCTTCTCGGTGAGCTCGAGCGGGGAAGGCGCCAGATGGTGGAACGCGTCGAGCGCCGCCTTGCGATACGCGTAGAAGCCCGGGTGCTTGAAGCGCACGACGCCGATGCCGTCGCGATCGTAGGGGATCGGGTACTTCGAGAAGTAGAGCGCCCGGCCGTCGACGCCGCAGACGACCTTGTTCACGTTCGGGTTGGAGACCTCGTCCGGCGCCAGTCGGATCTTGAGCGTGGTCACCTGCGTGTCCGGGCGCTCGCGGAACGGACCGACGAGAAGCCGGATGTGATCTGGCGTGATCAGCGGCTCGTCGCCCTGGACGTTGACGTACACGTCGGCGGCCCGGGCTTGCGCGACCTCCCAGATCCGGTCGGTGCCCGAGGGATGCTCGGACGAGGTCATGACGGTCGGGACCCCGTGCTTGGCGCACGCGTCGACCACTTCCCGGGAGTCGGTCGCGACCAGCAGATCCCCGAGGTCCGGCGCGCGCCGCGCCGCCTCGTAGACGTGGACGATCAGCGGCTTGCCGGCAATCTCGCGGAGCACCTTGCGCGGCAGGCGCGTGGACTGGAGGCGCGCGGGAATGACGCCCAGGACGCGGAGCGGCGGCGAATCGCTCACGGAAAGGCGCGGAGCGTACGGAGCTGCGCGGCGCGCGCGTCGCCGCCGGCGCCCGGCGCGAACGGCACGATCACCGGCTGCGTGAGCCCGGCCCTCGAGAACTCCGCGATGCGCTCGCGACAGAGGGCCTCCGGCCCCACGACGCCGAGCCCGTCGAGAAAGCGCGGCGAGACCTGCTTCACGGCACCGCCGCGGTCGCCGGCCCGCCAGGCCGCGTTCACCGCGTCGACCTCCTCGGCGAAACCGGCGTTCCGGAAGAAGCTCGCGTAGGCGTCCACCGTCGTGTAGCCCGTGATGTCCCGCGCCAGGGCCTCGCGCGCGGCGGCCGGGTCGTCGGTGACGCACGTGCGGATGAACGAGGCGATCTCGAAATCGGTGAGCGTGCGGCCGGCCTTCTTCGCCCCGGCTTCGAGGTGCTTGATCGAGGAAGGCACGGTCTCGGGCGGGATCCAGTTCAGCACCACCCCGTCGGCGATCTCGCCGGCCAGCTCGAGCATCTCCGGCCCGAGCGCCGCCAGGACGACGCGCACCGGCTTGATGGGCGGTGGGACCGTCAGGCGGAAGTTCTTCACCTTGTAGAACTTGCCCTCGAAGCTCACGCGCTCGCCGGAGGCGACCGCCCGGATGATCTGCACGGCTTCGCGAATCTGCTGGAGCGATGGCGCGAAGCTGAGCCCGTGCCAGTCCCCGACGATGACCTTGCTCGAGAGCCCGATGCCGAGCACCACCCGGTCGGGTGCCAGGTGATTGAGCGTGGCCGCGCTCTGGCCGAGGACGACGGGCGTTCGCGTCTGGACGGGTAAGACCGCGGAGCCGACGTGGAGTTGCTCGGTGTGGGTCGCGATCATCGCCATCAGCGTGATCGCGTCGTAGCCGGAGGCCTCACCGGTCCACGCTGCGTGGTAGCCGCGGGCCTCGGTCTCGCGCGCGACGGCCACGAACTCGGCCGCGGGCAGGGTGGCGAATGGAGCCAGGACGATCCCGAGTCGTGCCATGAGCCGCGAGTATACCGCCTCAGCCGTGGCCGTGATCGTGGTGGGCGTCGGGCGTGTGCGGGTGCTCGTGCTCCATCGGGCCGGTCGGATGCGGATGGCTGTGCGGCTCCGGGCCTTCCCAGCCCTCGTGGGCGTGCTGGTGGTGATCGTCGTGGACGTGCACGTGGATGTGCGTGCCCGTCGGATGGTGATGTCGATGCAAGTGGCGCTCGAGGACCAGGAGCCATGTCGCCAGCGCCATCAGCCCCGCGGCACCCAGGAGGCCGAGGGTCGGTGACTCGCCGAGCAGGAGGAGGCCACCGGCAGCGCCGAAGAACGGCGCCGTCGAGAAATAGGCGCCGGCTCGCGCCGCGCCGAGCTCCCGCATCGCCAGGATGAACAGGACGAGGCTCGTTCCGTAGCTCACGGCGCCGAGGGCCATGCCGAAGCCGATCGTCCCTGGAGACGGCCACGCCTGGCCGCTCGCGAGAGCCAGAAGGATGTTGACGCTCCCGGCGACCAGGCCCTTGACCTCCACGATCAGGAGCGGGTCCCCCTCCGCGATGAGACGGGTCAGATTGTTGTCGAGCGCCCAGAGGAAGCAGGCGAGCGTGACCACCGCCGCGCCGGTCGCGATCGCCGCGTCGCCGGGCGTCCAGCCCAGCACGATGCCGCCCGCAGCCATGACGATGGCGGCGACCGCGACGCGCGCGCCAAGATGCTCGCCGAAGACGATGCCGGCGAGAACGACCGTGAAGACGACCTCGAGGTTGAGAAGGAGCGCGGTCGTCGTCGCCGAGCTTCGCTCGAGGCCCCAGAGCAAGAGGGGCGGTGCGAGCACGCCTCCCGTGAGCACGACGCCGGCCAGGATCACGCGATCGCGCACGGTCAGCGGCCGGCCGGTCGCCGGCCGGCGGCGCCAGACGAGGCGCACCAGACCGAGAAACACGCCCGCCCCGAGGTAGAGCAGACCCGCCAGGAACAGCGGAGGCACGACGTCGAGCAGCCGCTTGGCGAGCGGCGCGCTGAGCCCGAAGGCGAGTGCGGCGATCAGGACCTTGAGGATCGCCATGACGAACGCGCCGCCATTGTACTCACGGCGCCTCTGATCGTCGTGCGCGCTGCAGGCCGTCGCGGGGCTGGGGCCCCGCCGGCCGAGGCGCGCCTCTGATCGTCGTGCGCGCTGCAGGCCGTCGCGGGGCTGGGGCCCCGCCGGCCGAAGCGCGCCTCTGATCGTCGTGCGCGCTGCAGGCCGTCGCGGGGCTGGGGCCCCGCCGGCCGAGGCGCGCCTCTGATCGTCGTGCGCGCTGCAGGCCGTCGCGGGGCTGGGGCCCCGCCGGCCGAGGCGCGCCTCTGATAGAGTGGCGCTTGATGGCCTCGCTCACCGAGCGCCCCGCCACTCCCGTTCGAGCGCCGCGCGGGACCGAGCTCAGTTGTCAAGGCTGGCCTCAGGAGGCGGCGCTCCGGATGCTCATGAACAACCTCGACCCCGACGTCGCCGAGCGGTGGGAGGATCTCGTCGTCTACGGAGGATCCGGCAAGGCGGCCCGCAGCTGGGAGGCCTATCACACGATCGTACGAACGCTCCGGCGCCTCGGGGGCGACGAGACCTTGCTCGTCCAGTCCGGCAAGCCGGTCGGAGTGTTCAAGACGCACCCGGACGCGCCACGGGTCCTCATCGCCAACGCCCTCCTCGTGCCCGAGTGGGGCGACTGGGAGCACTTCCGGCGATACGAGGCGATGGGGCTCACGATGTACGGTCAGATGACCGCGGGCTCCTGGATCTACATCGGCACGCAGGGCATTCTGCAGGGAACCTACGAGACCTTCGGCGCCTGTGCCCGCAAGCACTTCGGCGGCTCGCTGGCCGGTCGGCTCGTGCTCTCCGCCGGCCTCGGGGGAATGGGGGGTGCCCAGCCGCTCGCCGTCACCTTGAACGGCGGCGTCGGCCTCTTCGTCGAGGTCGATCGCGAGCGCATCGAGCGACGGCTCCGTCTGCGGTACGTCGACCGGGCGACCTCGTCGCTCGACGAAGCCCTTCGCTGGGCCGAGGAAGCGCGGACGCGACGCGAGCCGCTCTCGATCGCCGTCCACGGGAACGCCGCCGCGGTGCATCCCGAGCTCGCCCGCCGCGGCGCGCGCGTCGACATCGTGACCGATCAGACCTCCGCTCACGACATGATCACCGGCTATATCCCGGCCGAGCTCACGGTGGAGCAGGCTCGGGCCCTGCGCGTCCGGGATCCCGAGGCGTATCGCAAGCGCGCGTACGAGTCGATTGCCGCGCAGATGCGCGCGATGCTCGAGCTCCAGCGGGCCGGCGCCATCCTTTTCGATTACGGCAACAACTTCCGGCGGGAGGCCGAGAACGCGGGCGTCTCCGACTTCAGCTATCCGGGCTTCGTGCCGGCGTTCATCCGCCCGCTCTTCTGCGAGGGGCAAGGGCCGTTTCGGTGGGTGGCGCTCTCGGGCGACCCCGAGGATATCTACGCGACCGACCGCGCGCTGATGGAGGCCCTTCCCGAGAACGAATCGCTCGTGCGCTGGCTCCGCCTCGCCCGCGAGCGCGTCAGCTTCCAGGGCCTGCCGGCGCGGATCTGCTGGCTCGGCTACGGCGATCGCGCCAGGGCCGGGAAGATCTTCAACGACCTCGTCGCGCGCGGCGTCGTGAAGGCCCCGATCGTCATCGGGCGAGATCATCTCGACTCGGGCTCGGTCGCCTCGCCCAACCGCGAGACCGAGTCGATGCGCGACGGCTCCGACGCGATCGCCGACTGGCCGGTGCTCAATGCGCTGCTCAACACGGCGTCGGGCGCCACGTGGGTCTCGGTGCACCACGGCGGCGGCGTGGGCATCGGCTACTCGATCCACGCCGGCATGGTCGTCGTCGCCGACGGCACGGCGGATGCCGCCCGACGGCTCGAGCGCGTGCTGACGACCGACCCGGGTACGGGCATCATGCGCCACGCCGATGCGGGCTATCCGGAGGCGGTCGCCGCGGCGCGCCGTCACGCCATCGATCTGCCGGGGATCACGACGTGAGGCGGGTGGACTACACCGTCTGGCTGGCGCCGGAGTGACCCTGAGGCTCGTCCCCGACCTGGTCCTGACCGAGCACGGCTTCACGTCGGGGCAGGCGGTGACCTTGGCCGGCGGCCGTATCGCCTCGGTCGAGCCGGTCGGCCGCGGCGAGCCCGGCGACGTCGCGCTCGCGGGCAAGGCGCTCTTGCCCGGCACCGTCAACGCACACTGCCACACCTTCCAGTCGCTGCTGCGCGGCCTCGGTGACGACCTCGACTTCGCGGGCTGGCGCGATCGCGTGCTCTACCCGTTCTCGGAGCGACTCGACCGCCGCGGGATCGCGCTGGGCGCGTCGTTCGCGTTCGCCGAGATGCTCCGGCACGGCGCCACCACGTGCGTGGACTTCTTCTACCTCCAGGACGACGGCAACGAGAACGCCGAGGCGGTGATCGAGGCCGCGCGCGCGGTTGGCATCCGTCTGGTCCTGGCGCGCACGATGTACGACTGGGCGGGCGCGCCCACGCGGTATCGGGAGTCCGTCGCGGACGCGGCCCGGCGCACGCGCGAGCTGATCGCGGCGCACCGCGGCGACGAGACTACGCTGGTCCAGCCGGCGCCTCACAGCCCTCACGGCGCCTCCCCCGCGATGATCCGCGCCGGGTTCGAGCTGGCCGAAGCGGAGGCCACGCGGTTTCACATCCACGTCGCCGAAGGACGCTACGAGGGCGAGCGGACGCTCCGCGAGCACGGCGCCACGCCGATCCGCTTCCTCGATCGCCTCGGCGTGCTCGGCCCGCGCATGATCGGCGTCCACTGCGTGTGGCTCGACGACGAGGAGGTGGCGCTGATGGGCACGCGGCGCGCCGCGCTCGCCTACTGCCCGAGCTCCAACATGTTCCTCGGCGACGGCATCACGCGCCTGCCCGAGCTGCGCCGGGCCGGCGTCCGGGTCGGCCTCGGCACCGACGGCGGGTGCACCAACAACCGACTCTCGGTCTTCGAGGAGATGCGCATGGCGGCGCTCCTCCAGCGTGTGCGGCTCCTCGACGGCGGCGCGCTCGACGCGGCGACCGCGTTCGAGCTGGGCACCAGCTCGGGCGCCGAGATCCTCGGGCTCGAAGCGGGCGCGATCGCTCCGGGGCAGCTCGCCGATCTCGTCGCGGTGGATCTGGGTGATCCGTCGATGCATCCGCGGATCGACCTGCTGAAGTCGGTCGTCTACGCGATGTCCGACCGCGCCGTCACCGACGTCTGGGTTCACGGCCGGCGCGCCGTCGAGTCGGGTCGCCTCGTGAGTCTCGACGAGCGCGACCTCCTCGCGCGTGTGCGCGAGCTGACCAGGGGCTGGCGTGTGCCCGAGGCCATCGAGCCGTGATCGATCTCGACGGCGGCGCGCTCTCGCTCGAGGCGGTCGAGGCCGTCGCGCGGCGCGGCGAGGAGGTGAGGCTCTCGCCGGCCGCGGCGAGGACGCTCGGCGCCTCGCGCGCCTTTGTCGACCGGCTGGCGGCGGGCGTCGAGCCGATCTACGGGATCACGACCGGGGTGGGGAAGCTCAAGGACGTCGTCATTCCACCCGGCGAGCGCGCCGAGCTCCAGCGAAACCTCGTCCTGAGCCACGCCGGCGGCATGGGCGCTCCGCTTCCGGACGTCGAGGTCCGCGCGATCATGCTGCTGCTCGCGGCCTCGCTCGCGCGCGGCGCGTCCGGGGTGAGACCCGCGGTCGTCGAGACGGTGATCGCGTGCCTGAACCGGCGCGTCCATCCGATCGTGCCCGAGCTCGGGTCGGTCGGGGCGTCGGGAGATCTTGCGCCGCTCGCCCACGTGGCGCTCTGTCTGGTCGGCGAGGGCGCGGTCTCGGACGGCGACGGTCAGATTCCGGCCGCCCAGGCGCTCGCGCGCGCCGGCCTCCGGCCGCTCGTCCTCGAGACCAAGGAAGGCCTGGCGCTCCTCAACGGGACCCATCTCATGGCCGCGCTCGGCGCGCTGGCGATCCTCGATGCCGGACGGCTCGCGCGCCTGGCCGACGTCACAGGCGCGATGTCGCTCGAGGCGTTGATGGGCTCGAACGCCGCGTTCGATGCGAGGATCCACGCGCTCCGTCCTCATCCGGGCCAGCTCGCGACCGCCGCCAATTTGAGGAAGCTCACGGCCGAGAGCGCCATCATCGCCTCGCACCGCGACTGCACACGGGTCCAGGACGCCTACAGCCTGCGGTGCATGCCGCAGGTGCACGGCTCGGCGCGCGAGGCGGTGGCCTTCGCGCGGTCGATCGTCGAGCGCGAGCTCGGGGCGGTCTCCGACAATCCGCTGGTGTTCCCCGACGACGGCACGGTGCTGAGCGGGGGCAACTTCCACGGGGAGGTTCTCGGGCTCGCCCTCGACACGTTGAGTCTCGGGCTCGGCCAGCTCGCCGGAATCTGCGAGCGCCGGATCGATCGGCTCGTGAACCCGCTGACGAACGAGGCGCTGCCACCGTTCCTCTCGCCGCACGGCGGCGTCCACTCCGGCTACATGATCGCCCAGTACGGCGCCGCGGCGCTGGCGTCCGAGCTCCGGACGCAGGCCGTCCCGGCAAGCGTGGAATCGATCCCGACCTCGGGGCTGCAGGAGGACTACAACTCGATGGCGGCGGGCTCGGCGTTGAAGGCGCGCCGCGCGGTGGGGCTCGCGCGCCGGGTGATCGCGATCGAGCTCTTGCTGGCGGCTCAGGCGCTCGATTTCCGCGCGCCGCTGGTGCCGGGACGCGGCAGCACGGCGGCCCACGCCGCCGTGCGCGCGCGGATCTCGCCGCTCGACCGCGACCGCTATCTGAAGGCCGACCTGGACGCCGCGCTGGAGCTCTGTGAGGAAGGCGCCGTGCTCGCGGCCGTGGAAGCCGCGATCGGACCGCTGGAGTGAGGGCACGTCCGCCGGCCGGCCCTTCGTATTCTTGAAGTGGCCCTCGAAGAGCACGCCCTCCTCGACGACGATCACCGGGGCCTCGACGTCGCCGTAGACGCGGGCGGCGCCCCGCAGCTCGACTCGCTCGGTGGCGAAGACGTTGCCGATGACCTCACCGTTGATCAGCACGACCCCGGCGCGCACGGAGGCGTTGACGCTGCCCTTCTCGCCGATGATGAGGCTGTCGCTGGTGACGATCTCGCCGCTGAACTTGCCGTTCAGCATGACGGTGCCCTTGAAGGTGTACTTGCCCTCGATCTCGGAGCCTTCGTCGATGAAGGCCGTGAGGTCGCTGCTCCGGCTCGCCGGCTTGCTCTTGCGCCACCGCATAGCGTTTCGGCCCGGCGGGGGCCGACTACCTCTGCCCGCTCAGCTGCGCGGCTCGGGTGTCGTCCATGAGATAGATCGGCCGGTGGCCGTTGGGCTGCTCGTTCATCTTCGAGACGTTGCCGTTGAAGAAGCCGCCCTTCGAGATCACGAGCGAATCGGTCGTGATGTTGCCGGTGACGCGGCCCGAGTCGGTGATCTCGACATTCCCGGTCGCGATCATGTTGCCCTGGTAGTGGCCCATGATGATCGCGTCGACCGTCTGGACGTTGGCGTTGACCACGCCCTTCTCGCCGATGACGAGCTTGCCGCCGACGTTCATCTCGCCGCCGACCTCGCACTCGACCTGGATCGAGTCGGCGATGTCGAACTTGCCCTCCATGCGCGCACGCTCGCCGACCACCGACAGCAGCGGAATCGTCGGGGCGGCGGGCTGCCCGTTCTCCGACGCCGGCAGAGACCCCGGCTTCTGGGCACCCTTCTGGTTACTGAACATCGGAAAACTCCTTACGCTGTGAGGCCGCTCGGATGAGCGGGGAGGCTCAAACTCAGCATCTTCAGGCGTAGCACCCCCGAACAGGCGGTGTCAACCTTTGCGGCGCGGCCCTTCCGGTGGTGCGTGGAGGCTTCGAAGCGTCTCCCGGTTGTGCCCGGCTCGACGGCCCCCGACGGGGCAAACGTGGCTAGAAGGAGCGGATGAGCCGCTCGACCCGCTCGTCGTGGGACTGGAACGGATCCTTGCAGAGGATCGTCTCGCGCTCCGGGTCGTTGAGCTTCAGGTAGACCCAGTCGACGCGGTAGTCCTTGCCCTTCAGGTTCGCCTGCCGGATGAACTCGCCGCGCAGGCGCGCGCGCGTGGTCTGCGGCGGAACGTGCTTGGCCTGCTCGATGGTCTCGTCGTCGGTGATCCGGTCGACGTGATCGTTGGCGATCATGCGGTAGTAGACGCCCTTGTCGGGCCGGATGTCGTGATATTGAAGATCCAGCAGCGACACCTTCGGATCGCGCCAGGACAGCCGGTGGCGATTCATGAAGTTGTCGATGAGCTGGCGCTTGATCACCCAGTCGAGCTCGCGGCCGAGCTGCATGGGGTCGGACTCGAGCTTGGTGAGCACGTCGGTCCAGCGGGCGAGGACGTCCTTGGTCGTCGCGTCGGCGTGGATCGATGCGACGTACCGCGTGGTGTACTCGAGGTACTCGAGCTGCATCTGGAGCGCCGTGATCGAGCGCCCGTCCTTCAGCTTGATCGCCTCGCGCAGAGTCGGATCGTGCGAGATGTCGCGGATCGCCTGCACCGGCGACTGCAACGAGTAATCGCGGTCGAAGAACCCGTCCTCGATCATGTCCAGCACGAGCGCGGTCGTCCCGATCTTCAGATAGGTCGCCACCTCGGACATGTTCGAGTCGCCCACGATGACGTGAAGGCGCCGGTACCGCTCGGCGTCGGCGTGCGGCTCGTCGCGGGTGTTGATGATCGAGCGCGACGACGTGGTGGCGCCGGAGATCTCCTGGCAGATGTGCTGGGCCCGCTGCGACAGGCAGTAATGGAACCCACGCGGCGTCTGGAGCACCTTGCCCGCCCCGGCGAAGATCTGCCGGGTCACGAAGAAGGGGATGAGGGCCTCGGCGAGTCGCTGGAACGAGACGTCACGAGAGACCAGATAGTTCTCGTGGCAGCCGTAGGAGTTACCGGCCGAGTCGGTGTTGTTCTTGAAGAGCAGGATGTTGCCGGAGATCCCGTCCTCCCGCAGGCGCTTCTCGGCCTGGTGCAGGAGGTCCTCGACGATGCGCTCGCCGGCCTTGTCGTGGATGACCAGCTCGGCCACGTCGTCGCACTCGGGCGTCGCGTACTCGGGATGGAACCCGGTGTCGAGGTAGAGCCGGGCGCCGTTTTCCAGGAAGACGTTCGCGTTGCGGGCGCCGGGAATGACCTTCTCGAACAGGTAACGGGCGACGTTGTCGGGAGACAAGCGACGTTGACCGTTGAGGGTGCAGGTGAGGCCGTACTCGTTCTCGAGGCCGAAGATCCGACGCTTCATGGGCCTGTCCTGCCCAAGCGTAACACGGCTTACCTCGCCGTGCCCAGGAGTTGCCCCAACGCCTCCAGCGGGATGCGGCGAAACTTGCGCCGCGCCTTCGTCCGGTCGAGCACGGCGACCTCGAGGTCGCGCTCGGTCAGCGTCTTGTTCTGCGTGACCGTGAGGGCGCGCACGCCGAGCTGCACCGCGTCGCCGAGCTCCATGCCTTCCTTGTGGTGATCCTTGAGAAATCGGCGGATCTCGTCGGACTGGCCGCCCATGGCCGCGTAGTTCCGCTCGTCCTCGATCGTGCCGTCGTAGAGGATGTGGTAGATCTCGTTGCGCGCGCCGTTGGCATCGCCGACTTCGGCCACCAGCACCTCGACCTCGAACGGCTTGATGTCCTGCGTGAAGATGTTGCCGAGCGCCTGCGAATAGGCGTTGGCCAGGGCCTTGGCCGTCACGTCGCCTCGGCTGTACGAATACCCCTTCACGTCCGCGTGCCGGATGCCCGCGATGCGGAGATTCTCGAACTCGTTGTACTTACCGACGCCGGCGAACGCGATGCGGTCGTAGATCTCGGAGATCTTGTGCAGGAGCGTGGACGGATTCTCGGCGACCAGGAGGATGCCGTCGCCGTACTCGAGCGTGACGAGGGACCGGCCCCGCGAGATGCCCTTGCGGGCATACTCGGCCTTGTCCTTCATCATCTGCTCGGGGCTCACATAGTAGGGGAGCGGCATGGTCAGGCCCCGTTTCCGCTGCGGGAACGCTCGGCCAGGATCGCTTCGCAGAGGCGTCGCACTTCGTCGTCCGGAACGTCCCCGAAGCCGGACCGCGTGATGGTCTTCACCGAGGGGAAGATCCCGCGCACCAGATCGGGTCCGCCCGTCCCGACGTCCTCGTCGGCGGCGTCGATGAGCGCCTCGAGCGTGACGCGCAGCGCCTCGTCGCGCGACATGTCGCGCTTCCAGAGCTTCTTGAGCGAATCACGCGCGTCCTTCGAGCCCGAGCCCTGGGCGTCGAAGTTGGTCTCCTCGTAGCGGCCGCCGGTGATGTCGTACTTGAACAGCCGGCCCAGTCCCGCCTTCTCGTCGAAGCCCGCGAAGATCGGGACCACGACCAGGCCCTGCATCGCGGCGGGCAGGTTCATCCGGATCATCTGACTCAACCGGTTCGCCTTGCCCTCCAGCGAGAGGTTCTCGCCCTCGACCTTCTCGTAGTGCTCGAGCTCGGTCTGGAAGAGCTTCGCCATCTCCATGGCCGGGCCGGCGGCGCCGGCGATGCCCACGCCGGAGAGCTCGTCGGACTTGAAGATCTTCTCGATGCGGCGGCTGGCGACCTGATAGCCCGCGGTGGCCTGGCGATCGCCGGCCATGATCACCCCGTCGCGGTAGCGTACCGAGAGCACCGTGGTGCCGTGAATGGGCTCGGGAGCGGCCGCAGCCTGCGGAGCTTCGTGACCGGGGATCAGATGCGGCGACTCCCGGCGGAGCACGTCGAGGAAGCTGGAGTTGGAGTAGTCGTTGAAGAGCGACCGCCAGCGCTCGTCCATCGTCACATCCCGGACGCGCGCGAGATGTTGCGCAGGAGATCCGCGGCCGTCGGCGACTCGGTCAAGAGCTGGCGCACGTGCGCCTCGGTGCCCCGCAGGGGCTCCAGCATGAAGATCTTCTTCAGCGGGCCCTCCTTGAGGTCGAAGATCACCGAATCCCAGCTCGCCGAGACGATCTCGTCGGCGTAGCGCTGCAGGCACATGCCGCGGAAGTAGGCGCGGGTGTCCTTGGGCGGATCGTAGATGGCCTTCGAGATCTCGTCGTCCGTCGCGATGCGGTCGACCGCCTCGGACTCCTCGAGCTTGTAGTAGAGGCCGCGGCCGGGCCGGATGTCGTGGTACTGGAGATCGATCATCGCCACGCGCGAGTCGTTCCACTCCAGCTCGTGCTTGGCCATGTAGTTCTCGATCAGCTGCCGCTTGATCACCCAGTCGAGCTCGCGGCCGAGCTGCATCGGGTCCTCGGCCAGCCGGTCGAGCGTGTTCTCCCAGCGGGCCAGCACCTCGCGGACCCACGGCTCGGCCTCGCGGTCGCGATAGTAGCGGTGCGCCAGCGCGAGGAACTCGCGCTGCAGGTCCACCGCGGTGATGCTCCGTCCGTCCTTGAGCCGGATCGTCTCCCGGCAGGTGAGGTCGCGCGACACCACGCGGAAGGCGCCCACCGGACCGTCGACCGAGAGGTCGCGCTCGATGAAGTCGTCCTCGACCATGCTCAGCACGATCGCCATCGTGCCGACCTTGAGGTAGTTGGAGACCTCGCTCATGTTGGCGTCACCGACGATGACGTGGAGGCGACGATACTTCTCCGGGTCGGCGTGCGGCTCGTCGCGCGTGTTGATGATCGGGCGCGAGTGCATCGTCTCGAGGCCCACTTCGGTCTCGAGGAAGTCGGCGCGCTGGGAGATCTGGTAGTCGCACGGATCGGCGTTGTTCTCGGCGCCCACCTTGCCGGCACCAGTGAAGATCTGGCGGCTCACGAAGAACGGCATCATGTGCTGCACGATGCGAGCGAACGGCACCTTCCGGTCCATCAGGTAGTTCTCGTGAGTCCCGTACGAGTTGCCCTTGCTGTCGGTATTGTTCTTGTAGATCAGGATCCGCTGCTCGGGCGGGGAGACGGCTTCGGCTCTCTGCCGTGAAAGATTCAGGATCCGCTCGCCGGCGCGGTCCCAGATGACGAGGTCACGCGGGTTGGTCGTCTCGGGGCTCGAGTACTCCGGATGCGCATGGTCCACGTAGAAGCGCGCGCCGTTGGACAGGATCAGGTTGATCAGGCGCGATTCTTCTTTGGAGGTGCCTTCCTTCTCCTCCATGTACTCGAAGCCGCGCGCGTCGCGCAGCGGGCTCTCGGCCTCGTAATCCCAGCGCACGCGCGAGGAGCGGAACGTCTCGTAGGAATTGATCAGCAACAGCGAGGAGAGGATCGGGTTGAAATCGGGCTGATTCCTGACCGTGATCCCGTACTCGGTTTCGATGCCCATGACTTTCGGGATCGCCATGCCGTCCCCTAGAGAGATCGC
>Ga0209805_1001307_pt1 | contig 15198 bp, 12 predicted proteins | sample GraSoiAngelo_148_FD_185905 | JGI IMG/M metagenome (GOLD analysis project Ga0209805, IMG submission 185905) | Grasslands soil microbial communities from the Angelo Coastal Reserve, California, USA - 14_1009_09_20cm (SPAdes) (version 2) | ecosystem: Environmental > Terrestrial > Soil > Grasslands ... | reverse complement strand
TCGCACGTTCGCTGAGGGGACTGGTGTCCGGTCTCTGAGGCGACTCGGGCAAACTTTTAGGAGAGAAGTTGCTGCTACACCGCTTGCTGGCGCCGCCGTTGCTCGCGGTCGCCATCGTAGCGTCGTTCCTGGCGACGCCGGCGATGGCCGATGGCCCCACGTCCACGCCATCGACGAGACCGTCCCCGAGCCCGACGCCAACAAGCTCTCTCTCGACCTCGGCATCGCCGTCTGCTCGTGCGTCTGGCTCGCCGTCGCCGTCTCCCTCGGACGCGACAGCCGCCGCCACCGCTTCGCCGGCTGCGGCTGCGCCGAGCGCGAGTCCCGATCCCGAAGCGGCGCGACGTGAAGCCGAGGCCGCCCGAGCTCGCGACGCGGCGCTCCTCGCGAATGCCCGCTCGCTGGCGCAGGTGATCGAGGCTCAGGCACGCGTTGCCCAGGACGAGCTCGCGGGTCTCGATCCACAGATCGCGCAGGTGGCGACCGATCTCGATGCGGTGAACGCGGACATCGCCGCGTTGCAGGCCAAGTACGACGCGCGCCGGGCGCTCCGCGACCGTCTCGAGCGGGACGCTCTGCGTCTGGCTGCGCTGCCCTCGGCCGCGATCCCGGCGGACCTCAGCGACGCGCAGCGCGAGGCCCTGGACGACCTCCGCACGCTGCAGAGCGGACTGCTCGCCGCCCAAACCAAGCTCGCCGAGCGCGCTGACCTGCTCAACACGCTCAAGGGTTCGGTCGGCGCGAAGCAGACGTATCTCGCGCGGCTACGCGACCGCGCGCGTTCTCTCGCGGCTGCAGCGGCATCGGGCGACACCGATGCGAAGGCCGCGCAGGTCGCCGTGCTGACGGCACTCGCGCAGGACGCGACCAATGCGCAGACCGCGCTGGCCCAGCTCGTCGCCTCGGCCATGGTCCGCGACGGGCCAGCGGGCGCGTGGTCTCTCCCGGTCCGAGGCATCCTCACGCAGCCGTTCGGTCCGACGTCGTTCGAGCTCGAGCCGGCCGCCACCTACAAGGGTGTGTCGTACGCTCACTTCCACGCCGCGATCGACATCGCGGCGCCGCTCGGCACTGCCGTGACCGCGGCGAGCGACGGCGTGGTCGCGTTCGTCGGCCACCTTCCCGACGGCGCGATGATCGTGCTGGTCGCGCATGCGGGCGGTTACGTGTCGGAGTACGCACATCTCGACGACACGTTCGCGTTGCCGCCGGTGAAGGCTGGTCAGGCGGTGAATGCTGGCCAGGTCATCGGATTCATCGGGCTCACCGGGATCACCACCGGCGCACACCTGCATTTCGCTGTCATAAAGAACGGCGCTCCGATCGACCCCCTCTCTGTGGTGACCGCGGGCGCGTCCTAACCGGACGCGCAACCGACCTCGGCATCACTCCATCGAGTCGAATTTCCCTGCCCTCGTGGGAGGCGGTGAAGCTGGCCGTCGCGAAGGGCGCGGGAGTCAGCGGCCCAAGCCGCTACGCCGTGATGACCGAGCTCGCCGCTGGGACGCTCGAGATCCTCAAAGTTCCGGGCTGGCGCGTTCGCCGGCATTTCTCGCTCGTCCATGCGCGCGACATTCCGCTTTCGCCCCCCGCTGAGCGCTTTCGGGCGATCCTCGTTGGCGAGATGCGAAAACTCGCGGCCGCCGGGTCGAAGCGAGTGCCGCGGAGGAAGCCGAGCGGACTGGTGCCAAGACCTGGCCGAGCCGTTCCGGCGCTCAAACGCCCCCGTTAGCGGCTTGTAGCACGGCGCCGAGCGGCTTTTTCGGCCAGGTTTAGGGCCTCAGGTGGCGAGCCCGTCTATCTTCTGGCTCGGTTGTCTGCTCAGGGGGCGACAGGCTTACCGAGTTGACGCACCATGGCGGCGAATTGGTGGTTGGTGACCCGCGGGCGCGGGCCTCTTACGAGCGCCGCATACGCATCGCGTCGGAGGCTGCGAGCTGGGGCATTGGCGCCACCTTGCTCGGTACCGCCGCCCTGCCGACGACGGACCAGGCCTCCCGGATCGGGCTCGTCGCGAGCTCGCTCCTGCTGTTTCTCTTCGCGACCCTATGGTTCCACGTCTTTCCAGATAGCTGGCTCGGAAAGAGCCGTTTCGCCGTGGGCGCGGCCATCACCCAGGTCATCGCAGCGATCCTCCTCGTTCTGACGGGCGGGATCGACTCTCGGTACTTCCCGTACTACGTCCTCCCGATCCTCGCGACTGTCTTCGGGATGCGGATCTCGGGGACGCTCTTCACGGGCACCATCGCGGTCGTTGCGTACCTCGCGACGCTCGTTGCCGAGGTCTTCTTCGGAGGCGAGCGGGGGCAGATCGACGTCGGCGTGATCCGCCTCTTCGCGCTCCTCTCGGTGATCGCGATGACCGCCCTCATCTCCCGCACGATCCAGGAGACGCGCTTCACGCTTCGTCAGCGGACCGAGGAGCTCGCGACCCAGAACGCCGAGTTGTCGGTCGCGCGGAACACCGCGGTGGGACTCGCGCGGGTGAGCGACCTGCACGAGCTGGTGCGCGTCGTGTATGAGTCGGCCAAGAACGCGCTCGCCGTGGACCGTCTCTACCTGTTCGCCTCGAAGCCCGACTTCGCCGATGGCTTCACCGTCGGACCGGACGGTGCGGTCGAGGAGTTCCACGCTGACCCCACGCTCCCCGAGGACACGCCGCGGCGCCGCGCGGTTCGCGAGAAGCGCACCGTCGCGGTCAACGATTCGCGCGACGACAAGGGCTCCGATCGGGGCGAGCACCAGCACTTCGGGGCCGGGCTATTTGTCCCCCTGGTGCACCGGAGCGAGGTCATCGGGCTGATGGCCGTTTCCAGCCATGAGAAACGCGAGTGGACGGCGCACGAGATCCGGGTGGCGGAGGTTGTGGCCGACGCGTCGGCCGCGGCCGTGGCCTCATTCTTCGCGTTCGAGGAGGTCCGCGGCCAGAGCGAGCGGCTCGAGGCGCGGATGAAAGTCCTCGAGAGCATGGACAACCTCGTCGACGCGCTTGCCCTGACCACCGACGAGGCGAGCCTCGCGCAGACCGCGGCGCGAAGCCTTCAGCAGGGCTTCCATTTACCGGCGGCCACTGTGCTCTTCACGGATCCATCGGTCGCGATCCTGGAGCCCGTCGGTACCGCCGGGCGCGCAACTCCACACCCCGTGGTGAATGGACCGACGAGCTGCCCGGCGATCCGCAGCGGCCGTTTCTTCGAAGTCACCTCGGCCGACGATCCCGTGGTCTGCCCGTACATGCCTTTCCGCTCCCATTACTCATGCGTGCCCCTCGTCGCCGGCGGCGACACCGTGGGCGCGCTCTTCCTCGAACCCGATAAGCAGTCGATCCTCGATGTGACCGTCTTGCGCGCCGCCGCGGACCGCGTCGCCCTCAGCCTCGCGACGCGGCGTGTGCTCGAGACGGCCCAGCGGCAGGCGACGACCGACGGCCTGACGGGTCTCCACAATCGTCACTTCCTCACTGAGCAGCTCCGGCTGATGCATTCGCTCGCCGTCCGTCATGGCCAGCCCTACAGCGTCGTCGCGATCGATGTGGATGGCCTCAAGAACGTCAACGACACGTTCGGCCACGAGCAGGGCGATCTCGCCCTTCGCGGACTCGCCAACACGATGCGCAAGACGCTTCGCGCGTCGGATGTCGGTGTGAGGACCGGCGGCGATGAATTCCTCGTGCTCATGGCCCAGTCCGGCCTCGAGGAGTCCCGCGTGGCCGCGGAGCGGGTCCGTGAGGCGGTCGAGCTGCAGGGGCGCACCGACCCGAAGATCGCGATCAGCGTGAGCGCCGGAGTTGCCGCCTGGCGGCCCGGTCGGAGCGCCGAGCAGGTCCTCGAGGCGGCCGACGCGATGCTCTACGCGGCCAAGCGAGCCGGTAAAGACCGCGTTCTTGCCGAAACCAGCCTGGTTGAGGCCGGCGACGGCGAAGGCGCGGCTTGACAGTCTTTCTCCTAGTCTTCTAGAGTCATTAGCAGTCACGCTCGGAGAGTGCTAATCCGAATCCGTGGGTCTGCGGCCGTTCGCCGCGCCCAAAAAACTCCAAAAGGAGGGGAGACACATGGCAGTCGCAACCGCGCCCAAGCCCAGTCCCAAGTCGAAGACCAAGCTCAAGCCACTCGGCTCTCGCGTCGTCATCAAGGCCCTCGAGCGTGAGGAAATCACGAAGAGCGGCATCGTCCTGCCGGACACCGCCAAGGAGAAGCCCCAGGAGGGCCGCGTCCTTGCCGTCGGACCCGGCGACCGCCACCCCGACACCGGCCAGCGCATCCCGGTGGACCTCAAAGAGGGTGACCGCGTTCTCTTCCAGAAGTACGCCGGGACCGAATTCAAGCTCGACGACGAGGAGCTTCTCATCTTGAGTGAGAAAGACGTCCTCGGTCTCGTCGCCGATTAAAGGGGAGGGTACCTATGGCAAAGCAGCTTGCCTTTACTGACGAAGCGCGCAAGAAGCTCAAGAACGGCATCGACATCATGGCGAACGCCGTGAAGACGACGCTCGGCCCGAAGGGCCGCAACGTCGCGCTCGACAAGAAGTTCGGATCACCGACCGTCACCCACGACGGTGTCACGGTCGCCCGCGAGGTCGAGCTCGAGGATCCCTTCGAGAACATGGGCGCGCAGCTTCTCAAGGAAGCCGCGACCAAGACCAACGACATCGCCGGTGACGGCACCACGACCTCGGTCGTGCTCGCGCAGGCGATCGTCCACGAGGGTATGAAGAACATCGCCGCGGGCGCCAACCCGATGCTCCTGAAGCGTGGCCTCGAGCGCGGCGTCACCGCCGTGGTCGAAGAGATGAAGGCGCAGTCCACCAAGGTGGAGGGCGAGCACCAGAAAGAGCAGATCGCGCAGATCGCGACCATCTCCGCCGCCGACAAGCAGATCGGCACCCTCATCGCGGACGTCATGGAGAAGGTCGGCAAAGAGGGCGTCATCACGGTCGAGGAGTCCAAGGGACTGCAGTTCGAGACGGAGTTCGTCGAAGGAATGCAGATCGATCGCGGTTACATCTCGGCCTACTTCGTGACCAACGCTGACCGCATGGAAGCGATCATCGAAGACCCCTACATCCTCATCACCGACAAGAAGATCTCGGCGATCACCGACATCCTGCCCGTGCTCGAGAAGCTCGTGCAGGTCTCGAAGAACCTCGTGATCGTCGCTGAGGACATCGACGGCGAGGCGCTCGCAACGCTCGTCGTGAACAAGCTCCGCGGCACGCTGAACATCCTCGGGGTCAAGGCCCCGGGCTTCGGCGACCGCCGCAAGGCGATGCTCGAGGACATCGCGACACTGACCGGCGGCGCGGTCATCACCGAAGAGGCCGGCCGCAAGCTCGACGCGACGACGATCCAGGATCTCGGCCGCGCGCGCCGCGTCACGGCGAACAAGGACGACACCACGTTCGTCGAAGGTCACGGCAAGCAGGAACAGATCATGGCCCGCGTCAAGCAGATCAAGGCTCAGATCGAAGAGACCACCAGCGACTTCGACAAGGAGAAGCTCCAGGAGCGTCTCGCCAAGCTCGCCGGCGGCGTCGCCGTCATCAAGGTCGGCGCGGCCACCGAAGTGGAGCTCAAAGAGAAGAAGCACCGTGTCGAGGACGCGCTCTCCGCAGCCCGCGCGGGCATCGAGGAGGGCATGGTCCCAGGCGGTGAGATCACTCTCATCAACGCCATCAAGGCGCTCGACAAGGTCAAGGCCGAGGGCGACGAGAAGACCGGCGTAAACATCCTCCGCCGCGCCCTCGAGGAGCCCTTCCGGCAGCTCGTCTTGAATGCCGGCGAGGACGGGTCGGTCATCCTGGCCCAGATCCGCCGCAAGCAGGAAGAGACGAAGTCCACGAACTGGGGCTACGAGGTCATGAGCGGCCAGATCGTCGACCTGCCGAAGGCCGGGATCATCGACCCGGTCAAGGTCGTCCGATCGGCCGTCGAGAACGGCGCATCGATCGCGGCGATGATCCTCACCACCGAGGCGCTCATCACCGACCTTCCCGAAAAAGAGAAGGCTCCCGCGATGCCTGGTGGCGGCGGGATGGATTACTAGCGACTAACACGTATTCAATCCGCGAACGCGAGAGGCCCGCTGTGAACCAGCGGGCCTCTTCTTTTATCTAGCCGTCAGCGTCAGCCGCGGCCGGGGTAAGGCGCGGGCTGGCCAAGTAAGTCCTTGCCGATGATCGCGTGGTCTACAGCGCTCTGACCGACGTAGCACTGCCAGGTCATCCCACCACGGTCCAGACCGAGGCACCCGCCGGCCACTCTTCCCCCGATCACCAGCGACTCTTTCGCGTCCAGGAAGTTGGAGATCTCCGGCGCCGGAGCTCGCGACAGAGTGCAGCGGAACGAGGTCTGATCTGCGCTCAGCACACACTTCGGATCCGTGGCCGCGAAGATAGCCGCGCCCGAGGGCATACCGGCCTCGACCTGCTGCGCAGTCACTTCAGTCGCGGTAGGAGCGCGGCCGCCTGGGAACGGCGGCGGTTCAGTCGGCGCGGGCCCTGGAGAGCTTGGGTTAGCCGATGACCCAGGCGTCAGCGAGAAGGTGCGAATCTCCTCGAACGAAACGCAGCGCACGAACTTCGCGGGGGAAATGAACCACGTTTCGTCTTGAAGGATCGTGGCTTCGTAGGTGTCCGTGCCAGCGACAATCCAGACCGGGGCCCGCGGCAACGACCCGTAAGGGAAAAGCTCGAAGTCACGAATTGCCGGGTAGGCGCTTCGGAAAGCGGTTTCGGGCGTTGCGCCTCCGTGCATGGTGGGCTGGGGCAATCTCGCGATGTCCATCAAGGGACTGCCGTTCGTGCAGTCCGGCGCCCCGGCTGCGCTCAGGACGACGAACCGCGTCAGCGTGTAGGCGCCAGACGCCGTCTTGGGCGCGAGCGCATCGAACGCGACCTGCACCCTCCCGCCGGGCTTAACACCTGCCGCGCCGATGCTCGATGCAGCTGGCTCGATCCGAGTGCGGGCATCGGCCTCGAAGAGCGCCGGGTTCTCGAAGTCGGCGGCGATCGTCAGCGCGTCGGGAGTGACGCGCACGAGCTGCGAGCCAAGCACCTCGACGACCCGCCCGGTGATGAGTCTGCAGGCAGGTGACGTTGCCTGATCTGGTGTTGCGCAAGCCAGAGCCGCAGCTCTCGGCGCCGTCGACGATCCCGCCGCGCCGACTGCCTCGCCGTACGAAGGGATCCGCTCGAGCGCGGGAGCGGCGATGACCACCGCGAGAGCGATGACGGCAAACGTCGCGGCGAGCGCCGGGAGAAGACGACTTCGATTCCGCTCGGGTGGAGTCCAGCGCTCCCGCGGAGGGAGAGGAATCCGCGCAACCTCACCCTGAAGCCGGTCCACCACCGGTCGCTCGTACGGACTCATCGGACCTCCAGGCGCTTGCGAAGCTTCGCCAGGCCCTGGGTCGTATGTGCTGCGACGGTTCCGCGCGCGATCCCGAGTGCAGCCGCGGTCTCGTCCTGGGAAAGGCCGACCAAATACCGCGCAGCCAGCACCTGCCGCTGGCGCAGGGGCAGTCGTCGCATCTCGGTCAAAAGCTCCGTGCCCTCCCCGTTCATCTCGGTCGTGCGATGAACGAGCGAGAGTGGCGCAAAGATCGCCGAACGGATGCGATGGCTACGCCACCGCCGCAGGCCAACGACAAAGAGCCACCCTTCCGGACGAACGATCTCGTCTTGGCGCGTAAGCGCCTTCTCGAACGCGTCGTGCAGGGCGTCTTCGGCCTCATCGGGTCGAGCCCCGGCGGCGACGAGGGCGCGAAAAACCCGCGGAAAGCACTCCTCATAGATGCGTTGCCATTCGGATCGATCCAACCTCGCCTCTACCGCGCTTTCACTAGTGAAGAGGGCTGGGGGACCGGTTCTGCTTAGGCCCATGAACTAGCCGAGCCTAGGGAGGCGCACCAACCGAGGTGCCTCCGCGTCTGTTACGGAACGGAGGTGGGTGGCGCGATGCGCGACTCCATCACAACGACGCCGTGCTTGCCCCAGGGAGAATCGTCGAGCGTGACCGCGCAGCGGTCGAAGCCCGCGACCTCTGAGCTGATCTCGACCACCTGGATGTCCTCACCGTTCGGTCGGAACGTTGCGGCGCGCGCCCACGTGCTGTCCGGGCTGACGAGCCAGATCGTGAGGACCTTGTCCGCGGCGATCGGCGGAAGATCGTGAAAAAGGACGAAGGGTTGTTTGCCAGTGGCGCGCGGGTCGTAGAGAGTGGCGCCGGAGCCAGCGAACGAGCCGGTGCCGGCCATGTACCAGGTGCGGGCACCTTCGCGGATGCTTTCCATCGTCCTGTTGTACTGATCTCGCTCGGCCGTGACCGCCACCAGGCGGCGGTAGGCATCGACGTCCGCAGCACCGAGAACGATCACCACCGCCGTGACAGCCGCGATCGCGAGGCGCCACGGACGGATCGGACCGAACGACCAGCGGCGCGAGCCGGCGGCGACGCGTGAACGTGCCTCGGTTGTCGCGGCCTGCAGAAGGCGGTCGCGAAGCGCCGGTCGCGGCTCACGGAGCGCGACGGTGTCGGGCAGGCTATCCACGACCCCCGCGAGCGTGGCCGCTTCGGCGCGACAGGACGCGCACGTCGAAAGGTGCTGAGCAACGCGCTCGGCGTCGGTACTGCCGAGCGCGCCGAGCGCGTAGGCCTCGAGCTCATCCAGAACGTGTTCGGTCATCGGGTCCGCTCCAGCGCGCGACGCATCTTCTGGAGCCCGATGCGCATGCGGCCCTTCACCGTGCCAAGAGGGACCCCCATGAGCTCCGATAGCTCGACGTGCGTGTAGCCGCCGAAATAGGCGAGCTCGATCGTCCGGCGCTGGGCCTGGGGGAGCGCTTCGAGCGCGTCGCGGACGGTGCGCTGCTCCACGTTCTTCTCGGCGGCCAGCGCGGTGTCGTCATCGCTCGGCTGGGATTCGGCCATCTCGAGGGGCGCCGGCCGGAAGGTCGTCTTGCGCCGGAGGATGTCGACCGCCCGGTGGTGGACGATCGAGAGAAGCCAGGCACGCGGGTTGCCGCGCTCGCGGCGGTACGTCGCCGCCCCTCGCCAGGCCGACAGGAAGGCGTCCTGGACGACGTCCTCCGCCGCCTCGCTCTCGCCGAGGATTCGATAGGCCAGGGAGTACGCCAGACGTCCATAGCGGTCGTAAAGCGCGGCGAGGGCGCCCAGATCCCGGTCCGCGAGTGCGGTCAGGAGAGCGTCGTCGGCCGGCTGCTGCTCAGGCACTACGAAAAATGTACGGTCGACGAACAGTGGTGGATGTGGGGGAAAAGAAAACGCCCCGAGCGACCTGCCTCCGTGCCCTACCGCAGCTTCGAAGCACTGCGGCCTGGCCGTGGAGCCGATCCTCGATTTCCTCTCGGACCGCCTTTGATGCTATCTCCGGTTGCGCTCCCGGGGAACGTTGACCTTGATGGAATCTCGGACCCGTTCCCTTTAGCAGACCCCTCGGGACAGGGAGAAATCTACGGCGCGATCAGAGGTCAGGCAATCAACTTATCCACCAAATCGAGACCCTCGTGCGGCAGGTTGTCCACGATTTCGGGCGCTTATCCACGACGAATCAACAGTCCGCTTCCTCCATACGATGGACACGATGGCCGACCCGATCCTCGATCCCCTGAATGACGAGCAGCGCGTTGCCGTGACCCACGGCGACGGGCCGCTGCTCATCCTTGCCGGCGCCGGCTCCGGGAAGACCCGTGTCCTGACACATCGGATCGCCTACCTCATTCGCGACCTCGCGGTGCCCGCGAGCGCGATCCTGGCGGTGACCTTCACGAACAAGGCCGCCAAGGAGATGCGCGAGCGGCTTGACCGGCTTGTCGGCAAAGAGCGCCTTGCCGAGCTGACGGTCGGGACCTTCCACGGCTTCTGCGCGCGGCTGCTTCGTCGCGAGGGTCCCCTGGTCGGGATCGATCGATCCTTCGCGATCTACGACGAAGCCGACCAGCGGGCTGTGCTGCGCCAGGCGATGGCCGACACGAACGCGAGCGAGCGCGTCTTCGCGCCGGGCGCGATCTCGTCGGTCATCTCGAGCGCCAAGAACGAGCTCAAAGGGCCGGCCGACCTCGCGTCGAGCCCGAAGGGCCAGCTCGATCGGATCGCGGCGATCGTCTGGAAGCGGTACGACGAGCTTCTCCGCGAGAACAACGCCGTCGATTTCGACGACCTCCTGCTCCTCGCCTGCCGGGTGTTCGAAACGAGCGACCGCGCGCTCGAAAAGTGGCAGGACCGCTACCAGCACATCCTCGTCGACGAGTACCAGGACACGAATCGCGCCCAGTACGTGCTCCTTCGCTACCTGGCGGGGTTCAAGCAGAACCTGGCCGTCGTCGGCGACGACGATCAATCGGTCTTCAGCTGGCGCGGTGCCGATGTCCGCAACATCCTCGACTTCGAGCGTGATTACCCGAACGCGAAGGTGGTGAAGCTCGAGCAGAACTATCGGTCCACGCAGCGGATCCTGGACGCCGCGCACTCGGTGGTCCGCAACAACGCGGCGCGCAAGGAAAAGAAGCTCTGGACCGATCGCCAAGGCGGCAGCGACATCGTGGTGATGCAGGCGTACGACGAGTCGCACGAGGCGGAGATCGTGGCGCGCGAGATCGAGCGCCTGCAGCGGGAGGGCGAGGCTCACGGAACCCGCGACGTCGCTGTGCTGTACCGGACGAACGCGCAGTCCCGTGCGATCGAGGACAAGTTCCGCGCGTTCGGCCTCGCATACCAGATCGTCGGCGGCGTCTCCTTCTACCAGCGGCGTGAGGTGAAGGACACGCTCGCGTATCTCCGGCTCATCCGAAATCCCCAGGACGCATTCGCCCTCGCGCGCGTGCTAAATACGCCGCCGCGCGGCCTCGGTGACAAGACGCGCGCCGCGCTCCTCGCGAGTGCGCGCGAGCACGAGATCAGTGTCGGGGAGGCTCTCGAGAAGGCCGAGCTCATCACGACGATCCCGCGGCGGCAGCAGGAGGCGCTCGTGGCGTTCGGCAAGATCATCGCGCGGCTCCGGGTCTCCGGGGAGCAGCTCGCTCTCCCGCGGCTCATCGACGAGCTCGTCGAGCGAACCGGCTATGAGACCTATCTAAAGGACGGGACCGAGGAGGGGGAGGAGCGCTGGGCCAACGTGCAGGAGCTCCGCACGCTCGCCGAGGACTACGTCGCCCTGCCTCAGGACGAACAGCTTCCGAGCTTCCTCGAGGAGATCGCACTCGTTTCCGATGTCGATGAGTACCAGGACGCCAAGCCGGCCGCCACGTTGATCACGATGCACGCGGTCAAGGGCCTCGAGTTCCCCGTGGTCTTCATGACGGGAATGGAGGAGGGCGTTTTCCCGCACATGCGCGCGATCGAGAGCGGCAAGGAGTCGGAGCTGGAAGAAGAGCGAAGGCTCTGCTACGTCGGTATCACACGCGCGAAGGATCGCGCGTACCTGACGTATGCGCGGCGGCGATCCCTCTTCGGTCACACCAACATGAATCCGCCCTCACGCTTTCTGACAGAGCTGCCGAGCGAAGGCGTCCAGCTTCGCGGCGACGTCGAGACCGAGGAACGCGACTCGTGGGCCGAGCTCGATTGGGAGCGCGATCGGGGTCGCTACGAGGAGCGGAAGCAAGCGAGGCGCGACGCGATGCTCGCGGGTCTGCCCGGGTCGTGGACCGGCCGCGCGACGAAGCAGCGCACCGCGGTCGTATCCGAAACGCGCTTTCGCGCCGGCGATCGCGTGATTCATCCTTCCCTCGGCGAAGGGATGGTCGTGTCGAGTGTCGCGCGCGACGACGATGAAGAGGTCACAGTCGCATTTCCTGACAAAGGCGTGAAGAAATTGATGGCGAGCTTCGCAAAACTCGCCCGGGCCGAGGGGTCGCTCGGTCGCTAAGGGCTCAACCGGCACGCTGCTTGCCCGGATTCAGGCGTGGCTCAGGTTGGGGGAGCTATTCGTCGGGCACCACCGCGTCTCGAGGTCCGCCTGCCGCTCACCGGGTCGGCCGATATCGCTTTTGGTCTCGTTCTCCGAAGACCACGCCGGCGGCGGCGCAAACGGAGCGCGCTCAAGCAATGGACCCGCGTCGTCACGACGGCGGCGTGCTGCGTCATCGCGGCCGTGATCCCCATATGGACGGTGATCGCCGCACCGGAGCTGGAGCGGCTCGGAGCCGTCGCGCTTGCGAAGCCCACGTCTCCGCTCGTGGCCATGTCCCCGATCGACTCGGTGGAGCGCGCGGTCGTGGTCGCGCGGGGCGCGCCGATGACCGCCCTACGGAAGGACCCGCCGGGCCTCCAGGTCCACGCGGTCGCGCCAGGCGAGACGCTTCTTTCGATCGCGGCGCGGTACGGGATCACGCCGCAGACCATCGCTTACAACAACGGGATAAAGGACACGGCCGAGCTCCGGCCGGGTCAGTCGGTCGTGATCCCGCCCATCGATGCCGCCATCCATGTGGTTCGCGACGGCGAGACGGTCTCGAGTATCGCCGCGAGCTTCGGCGCGGATGCCGACACGGTGCGGAACGTGAACAGCGTCGCTTTTGAGCCTGCCGATGTGACGGTCGGCCGGCTCCTGCTTATCCCAATGCCCGAAGGCCGCTACCCGGGCTTCCGCCTCGTCGTGAGCGACGCGCCACGCGTGTTCGCGCCGCGCATTCGATGGCCGACCGAGGGCATCGTGACGCAGCTCTTCTCGCAGATGCACACCGGCGTGGACATCGCCGCGCCGTACGGATCGGCCGTCGTCGCGAGCGACTCCGGCACCGTCACCGAAGTCGGTTGGCGCGGCCCCGGTGGGCTGTCGGTCTGCGTGCTCCTGGACTGGGGCCTCGAGATATGCGACTACCACCTCTCGGGCACGAACGTCGAGCTCGGCGAGCGTGTGGTCGGCGGAGAGCGGATCGCCTCGGTTGGTTCGAGCGGAGTGTCGACCGGGCCACACGTGCACTGGGAAGCGCGGACGAACGGTGTGCTCGTGGATCCGATGACGTATGCCCCCGCGGGACCGACCGTGCTTAGGGTCGGAGGCGCGACCGGCTCGCCCTGAAAACGCGGTCCTAGGCCAGCGCCACTTTCCAGGTTCGGCCGCCGTCCTCTGTCCGCCAGATTCGGGCTCCACCGCGTCCAGCCCCGTAGGGGTCCGATCGTGTTGTGACCCACCCATGGCTCACGTCCGCGAACCAGACCAACGAGACGTCTTCGCTCGGCAGCCCATCGACGCATGACCACGTCGCACCGCCATCAACGGTAGCGATCAGACCTGCCGCGTTCGAACCCGAAAGACCGCCGACGCCGCGCTGCAGTCCGATCCAACCGTGCTGGGAGTCGACGAAGAAAGGCTCGCCCAAAAAGCCGCCGCATCCTTGTGCTGCCCACCAACCCGACGTCGCCGTCTCGTGGACGATCGCGAGCTGGCCGCTGGCAATGCGGAAGAGCCCGTACTTGTTGCAGAGGCTGGCGGTGCAGTAACCGCCGGCGCGTGCGAGCGCGACAGCAACGTCGACGTTTGGCACCGAGAGTCCGAGGATTTCCTCCCCTGCGATCTGCCGAGCCCATGTGGTCCCGCCATCGGCGGTCGCGATCACGTCGACGCCGCCTTCCGAAGGGACGAGGCTCCAGCCATGAGTCCGATCGACGAAGCGCAGGTCGGTCATCGCCGTGCGGGCTAGCACCGTCCGCCATTGGTTACCGCCGTCCGTTGTCGAAAGAAGGTTGAAGCACGGCTTGCCGATCTCGCAGGGGGCGGGCCCGTCTCGTTCGAGGAGCCATCCCGTCGTTGCGTCGACGAGTTGAATCTCTTTGAGTCCGGGACTGCCTGCCGGTGCGAGTGCCATGACGCGCAAGCTTGTCCATGTGCGGCCGCCGTCTCTCGTTCGGTAGAGGATGTCGCGGCATCGTGGAATGTCGGCCGGCGCTGCCTGATCGCATCCATACTGAAAACCTCGGCCGGCGAAGCCGAGCATCCAACCATTCCGTTCATCGACGAACTGGAGTTCGGCCACATACGCGACGTCGGCCGGGAGCGCGAGCTCGGTCCACGTTCGGCCACCGTCCACCGTGTGGAAGAGCGCTCTCGCATCGGTCCGCCAGGCGGCAACCCAGCCGAGCTCGCTTCCGACAAAGGCCTGCGCCATCACCTCGAAGCCCCGGTTTGGGTCCGCCGTCGAAACTTTCAGCGCGCAGTCACTCGTGATCGGATCGACACGCACGACAAAGCCCTCGCCCGGAACTCCCGATCCCTCCGAGACCGTGACCATGAGCTCCGCCTTGCCCCACTGCGCGCTGGCGAGGCCGGAGGCGCACATGCCCCAGCCCTGGCCGGTAAGAGGGGCATTGAGCGTTCCGCGCGCGTTGGTGTTTTTCGGCTCGCCGCAGTCGAAGCGCCACCGCTGCGCGCCGATCGCCGCGACCTTGCACTCCGGAGGCGGGCTGAATGGGACGTCCGAAGCTGGCGCGATCGTCGCCGACGGCGATATCGATGGCGAGGCCGGTGGTGACGCCGAAGGTGACGATGCCGAGGGCTCGATCGTGGCGGTCCCAGCGGGCGCCGGCGTGCATGCAGTTAGTAGGGACAGCACTCCGGCCACAACGCATGCTCGAGCGCGCATGACGTCACGTTAGTCGTGGCGAATCGTGCCGCGCGCCTGACTGAGAGCTGCTAACTCGTACGCGTCGAATAGGACTCCCGGCCTTGGCGACAAAGTCGCGCTATCTGCGCTGGATGTCGAAGGGCCCCGCCCGAACGCGATCGACGCGGACGATGACGGCAACCCCCTGCTTTTCCTTGTCCGTGTCCTTCTCGACCTGCCGCACACGACTCCACACCTGTTCCCGAACCTCCGGGTCGTCGACGACCCGGGCCGTCCCGTAGAAGCGGAGCGTGCGCCGGTCGCGCGTCGGGTTCCGAACGAAGACTGCGACTCGCGGGTTGGTGCCGAGCGCTGCGAGGGTCTCTCGCTTCGAGCGTTCCCACCATGCCAGATGGTCTTTGTCCCAGACCATGAGGCTGCCTTTGAGCGCGAGGTCTGGCTGGCCGTCGTTGGACGTCGCGACCAGGCCGGTCGTGAGCGCCTGTTCGTGATCAGTCCGCGCGTTGTCCACGATATCGGCGAACGGCGTGAGATCGATCTCGGTGACCGCCGGGATGGGCGGAGTTGAGGCCATCTCCCGACGCTAACACCGCAGGATCGCAGACAATTTCCGTGTG
>Ga0209805_1001305_pt1 | contig 15209 bp, 10 predicted proteins | sample GraSoiAngelo_148_FD_185905 | JGI IMG/M metagenome (GOLD analysis project Ga0209805, IMG submission 185905) | Grasslands soil microbial communities from the Angelo Coastal Reserve, California, USA - 14_1009_09_20cm (SPAdes) (version 2) | ecosystem: Environmental > Terrestrial > Soil > Grasslands ... | reverse complement strand
CCACCTGGTCGTACGTCACGTACGTCGCCAGCCCCTTGTCCGCCGCCACCTTCGTCAGCGCCGCCGTCAACGTCGTCTTCCCGTGGTCCACGTGCCCAATCGTCCCCACGTTCACATGCGGCTTCGTGCGTTCGAATTTCGCCTTCGCCATGGTCTCCCTCTAACTGGTGCGCGGTCTGCGGTGCGCGGTTGCGGACGGTGCAGCGGAAGCTACCGCGCACCGCGCACAGCGCACCTGGTGCATCAGCCTTTCACCTTACTGACAATCTCTTCCGCCTTCGTCTTCGGCACTTCCTGATAGTGACTGAACTGCATGCTGTAGATCGCGCGGCCCTGGCTCATCGAGCGCAAGGTCGTCGAGTAGCCGAACATCTCGGACAGGGGCACGCTCGCCGCGACCACCTGAGCCCCGGCGCGCTGCGTCATGCCGCCGATCTTGCCGCGGCGCGCCGACAGATCCCCGATCACGTCTCCCATGTAGTCGGCCGGCGTCACCACCTCGACGTCCATGATCGGCTCGAGCAGCACCGGGTGCGCCTGGCGGGCCGCCTCCTTCACCGCCATGGACCCCGCGATCTTGAAGGCCATCTCGCTCGAGTCCACGTCGTGGTACGAGCCGTCCACCAGCTCCACCTTCACGTCCACCATCGGATAGCCCGCGAGCACACCGTTCTCGAGCGCTTCCTTCACGCCCTGCTCCACCGGCCCGACGTATTCGCGGGGGATCGTGCCGCCCACGATGTTGTCCTCGAACACGAAGCCGGTGCCGGGCTCCCCCGGCTCGAGGTTGATCACCACGTGGCCGTACTGGCCGCGGCCGCCCGTCTGACGGATGAATTTGCCCTCGACCTCTTCCACGCGCTTCCGCACGGTCTCGCGATACGCGACCTGCGGCCGGCCGACGTTGGCGTCGACCTTGAACTCCCGCTTCATCCGCTCGACGAGCACTTCCAGGTGCAGCTCGCCCATGCCGCTGATGATGGTCTGCGCCGTCTCGGCGTCAGAATGCACCCGGAAGGTGGGGTCTTCCTCGGACAGCTTCTGCAGCGCGATGGAGAGCTTGTCCTGGTCGGCCTTGGTCTTGGGCTCGATCGCCACCGAGATCACCGGCTCGGGGAACTTCATGGCCTCGAGAATGATCGGGTGGCCCTCGTCCGAGAGGGTATCGCCGGTCTTCGTGTCCTTGAGGCCGATCGCGGCGGCGATGTCGCCGGCGCGCACCTCGGCGATCTCCTCGCGCTTGTTGGCGTGCATCTCGAGCAGCCGGCCGATGCGCTCCTTCTTGTCCTTGGTGCTGTTATAGATGTAGGAGCCGGCGGCGAGCACGCCCGAATACACCCGGAAGAACGTCAGTTTCCCCACGTACGGATCGGTCATGATCTTGAACGCCAGCGCCGAGAACGGCTCTTCGTCCGAGGCGTGGCGCACCGCGTGGGTGGCGTCGTGGTGCGGCAGGTGACCCTGGATCGCCGGGACGTCGACCGGCGCCGGGAGATAATCCACGACCGCGTCGAGCAGCGCCTGGACCCCTTTGTTCTTGAAGGCGGCACCGGCGAGCACGGGGACGACCTTGCCGGAGATGGTCGCCTTGCGCAGCACCGTGCGGATCTCGTCTTCGCTCAGCTCGTGCTCCTCGAGGTACTTGTGCAGGATGGCGTCGTCCTGCTCGACGATCGCCTCGAGCAGATGGTGGCGCATCTCCTTGACTTTGTCTTTCAGCGCCGCCGGCACCGGTCCCTCGACGTACTTCTTGCCGAGCGACGCGTCGTCGTACACGATCTCGACCTGCCGAATCAGGTCGATGATCCCCGTGAAGAGCTCGCCCGAGCCGAGCGGCAGGTGGATCGGCACCACGTTGGCGCCCAGGCGCTCGCGCACCATCTTGACGCACATCTCGAAGTCCGCGCCCACGCGATCCATCTTGTTCACGAACACGACGCGCGGGACGTGGTAGCGATCGGCCTGGCGCCACACGGTCTCGGTCTGCGGCTCGACGCCGCCCACCGCGTCGAGCACGGTGATGGCGCCGTCCAGCACACGCAGCGAGCGCTCCACCTCGACGGTGAAGTCCACGTGGCCCGGCGTGTCGATGATGTTGATGCGGTACTGGTCACCGCGGCGCGGCCAAAAGGCGGTGGTGGCGGCGGACGTGATAGTGATCCCGCGCTCCTGCTCCTGCTCCATCCAGTCCATGGTGGCGGTGCCGTCGTGCACTTCGCCCAGCTTGTAGGTCCGGCCGGTGTAGTACAGGATCCGCTCGGTCGTAGTCGTTTTCCCGGCATCGATGTGGGCCATGATGCCGATGTTGCGAACCTTGTCGAGCGGCGTGGTGCGAGGCATTGCGCTCCCTTACTCAGCAAAAACGCGGGGCGACCGTGACGCCCGTCACCCGGGCCGGTCTCGCTCCGCTGTCGTCCGGGGGTGCGACCCCCCTGCGACGTGTACCCCGGGCTTGCGCCCGGGGTGAGTTGTGAACCCTGGGCTTACCTGACCCCCGGTGTGAGCCCGGGGTGCCCGGGACCTACCACCTATAGTGTGCGAACGCCCGGTTGGCCTCGGCCATCCGGTGCGTGTCTTCTTTCTTCTTTATGGTCTCGCCCTCGCCCTTCGAGGCGAGGATCAGCTCGGCGGCGAGCCGCTCCGCCATGTTCTTTTCACGCCGGGCACGGCTGAACGAGATCAGCCAGCGCATGCCGAGCGCGGTACGCCGCTCGGGCCGGACTTCCACCGGCACCTGGTACGTCGCGCCGCCGACGCGTCGTGACTTCACTTCCAACGCAGGCTTCACATTTGACAGGGCCTGCTTGAACACGTTCACGCCCGGCTGCCCCGTGCGCTGCTCGATCAGGTCCATCGCCGAATAGAATACCCGTTCCGCGAGCGACTTCTTGCCCCGCTCCATCAGGTTGTTGAGAAACTTGGAGACGGTCTGGCTGTCGTAGCGCGGATCGGCCGGGACGGGCCGGCGGACCGCCTTCTTTCTCCGACTCATGACGCTGCCGCCTTGGGCCGCTTGGCGCCGTACTTGGAGCGCGACTGCTTGCGCTCGTTCACGCCGGCGGCGTCGAGCGTGCCGCGGATGATGTGGTAGCGCACCCCCGGCAGATCCTTCACGCGGCCGCCGCGGATCATCACGATCGAGTGCTCCTGCAGGTTATGCCCTTCGCCCGGGATGTAGGCCGTCACCTCGAACCCGTTCGTCAGCCGGACCCGCGCGACCTTGCGCAGCGCCGAGTTCGGCTTTTTCGGCGTGGTCGTGTAGACACGCGTGCAGACACCACGCTTCTGCGGATTGCCGCGCAGGGCGGGCGCCTTTTCTTTTCCTTCCACGGTGCGCCGGCCGTGCCGGACGAGCTGATTGATGGTCGGCATAACCCCAAGGTAAAAGTTGCGAAATAGACTCACAAAATAGAGGGGGGATTGGGCTTAGGGCAACCCCTCAGTGACAGGCGGTTAGACGGGTAGGCGGTTGGATACGCCGGAACGAGAAGCGCCCGGAGTCTCCCCTGGGCGCGCCCGTTAACCAACCGTCTATCCGTCTAATCCGCTTCCACTTCCTCCGGGAACGAACTCGGCACCGTGCCCGGTACCGGCTCGACCGGCGGCGGCGGTGGCTGGAACCCCTCCGGCGGCTCGATCTCGATCTCGTGGTAGCGGTAAATCCCGGTCCCCGCCGGGATGAGATGCCCGATGATGATGTTCTCCTTGAGCCCCAGCAGATCGTCCTTCGCCCCTCGGATCGCCGCGTCGGTCAATACCCGGGTCGTTTCCTGGAACGACGCCGCCGAAATGAACGACTGCGTGGTCAGACTCGCCTTGGTGATGCCCAGGAGCAGGGGCTCGCTCGTGGACGGCTTGCCCCCCTTCTTCACCGCGCGCTCGTTCACCTCGCGGAACGTGAGTTTGTCCACGTGCTCGCCCTCGAGGAACTCGGTGTCGCCCGGATCCACGACCTTCACCTTCTGCAGCATCTGGCGCACGATCACGCCGATGTGCTTGTCGTTGATCTTCACGCCCTGCAGGCGGTACACCTCCTGGACCTCGTTGAGCAGGTACTCCTGCACCGCCCGCGGACCCTTGATCCGGAGGATGTCGTGCGGGTTCACCGGGCCTTCGGTGAGGCGGTCGCCGGCGCGCACGCGGTCGCCCTCGTGCACGCGCAGGTGCTTGCCCGCCGGCACCTCGTACAGCTGTGGCTCGCCCTCCTCGGGGTGCACGTAGATCTCACGCTTGCCGCGTTTGATCTCGCCGAACCGCACGGTGCCGTCGATTTCGGAGATCGTGGCGGGGTCCTTGGGCCGCCGTGCCTCGAACAGCTCCGCCACCCGCGGCAGGCCGCCCGTGATGTCGCGCGTCTTGTACGCCTCGCGCGACACCTTGGCGAGCACCAGGCCGGCGTACACCTCCTGGCCGTCCTCCACGGTGAGCTGCGCCCCTTCGGGAATCACGAAGTCGCGCAGCCGCTTTTCCTTCTCTCCCTTCTTCTGGATGATCTCGATGTGCGGGTGCAGCTTCTTGTCCCGGTCCTCGATGATCACCCGCTGGCGCCGCCCCGTGAGCTCGTCCAGTTCCTCGCGCACCGTCTCGTCGTCGACGATGTCCACGAACCGGACCACCCCCCCCACGTCCGTCATGATGGGGTTGGTGTAGGGGTCCCACGTGAACAGCACCGAGTCGCGCGCCACCTTGGCGCCGTCCGGCACCATCAGCGTGGCGCCGAGTGGCACGTGGAAGCGCGAATGCACCGCGAGCTTCCCTCCGCCCTCGCCGTGCGCGTGCGCCTTGAGTACCAGCTCGCCTTCGTAGCTCGTCACGATCTTCTGCTTCTCGGGCGTCTCGACGAAGGTGAGCCGGTCGCCGAACTCGATCACGCCTTCGACCTTGGTCTTGCGCACAGTCTGCTCGGCGATGCGCGCCGCGGTGCCGCCGATGTGGAAGGTGCGCAGCGTCAGCTGCGTGCCCGGCTCGCCGATGGATTGCGCCGCCAGGATGCCGACGGCTTCGCCCAGATCCACCATGTCCATGGTGGCGAGGTTACGGCCGTAGCACATGCGACACACGCCACGTTTCGCCTCGCAGGTGAGCACCGAGCGGATCCGGACCGCCTCGATCCCGGCGTCCTCGATGGCCTGCGCGGTCTCCTCGTCGATCAGCTTGCCGGCCTCGACCAGCACCTTGGGCCGCTCGTCCTCGTCCAGCTCGTGTGGATCGGTGACTTCGTCCAGGGCCACGCAGCCCACCAGACGCTCGCGCAGGGGCTCGATGATGTCCTCGCCCTCCTTGAGCGCCGACATCTCGAGACCCAGGATCGTGCCGCAGTCTTCCTCGGTGATCGTGACGTCCTGTGCCACGTCGACCAGGCGACGCGTCAGGTAGCCCGCGTCCGCGGTCTTGAGCGCGGTGTCGGCGAGACCCTTGCGCGCGCCGTGCGTCGAGATGAAGTACTCGAGCACCGAGAGACCCTCACGGAAATTCGACTTGATCGGGCTCTCGATGATCTCCCCGATGCCGCCGGTGAGCTTCTTCTGCGGCTTCGCCATCAGGCCGCGCATCCCCGCCAGCTGGCGGATCTGGTCGCGCGAGCCGCGGCTCCCGGAGTCGAACATCATGAACACCGGGTTGAAGCCGCCCTTGGAGCGCTGCATGGTCTTCACCATGGCGTCCGCGATGTCGTTGTTCGCGTGCGTCCAGGCGTCGATCACCTTGTTGTAGCGCTCGCCGAAGGTGATCTGGCCGGTCGCGTACGCGCGCTGGAACCGCTCGACCCGGCCCTCGGCATCGTGCAGCAGGCTCGACTTCTCGGCCGGGATCTCCAGATCCTCCACCCCGATCGACACGCCGCCCATGGTGGCGTAGCGGAAGCCGAACTCCTTGAGGTTGTCGAGGAACTGCACCGTGCTCGCCAGCCCCGCGAAGCGGTAGCTCTCGAACACGAGCTCCGACAGGTCACGCTTGCGCATCACCTGGTTGCGGAATCCCTCCCGCCGGATGCCCTCCGGGAGGATGCTGTTGAAGATGACCCGCCCCGCGGTCGTGTAGACCCAGGCGGGCTCGTCCCAGAAATACACCGGCGAGTGATAGGCGAGCTGCTTGGTGGCGAGCCCCATGTCGAGCTCGGCGAGCGAGCCGAGGCGAGCCGCCTTGGCCTTCACCTCCGCCTGCTCGAACTCGGCCGGCTCCTTGGTGAGGAAGTAGCACCCCAACACCATGTCCTGCGACGGCTCGGCCACGGGCCGCCCGTCCGACGGCTTGAGCACGTTGTTGGACGAGATCATGAGCAGCCGGGCCTCGAGCTGGCTCTCGAACGAGAGCGGCACGTGCACGGCCATCTGGTCGCCGTCGAAGTCCGCGTTGAACGCCGCGCACACGAGCGGATGGATCCGGATCGCTTTGCCTTCCACCAGCACCGGCTCGAACGCCTGGATGCCGAGGCGGTGCAGCGTCGGCGCGCGGTTCAGGAGCACGGGGTGGTCCTGGATGATCTCCTCCAGGATCTCGAACACCTCCGTGCTTTCCTTCTCCACGATCTTCTTGGCTCGCTTCACCGTCTCGGCGATGCCCTTCTCCACCAGCTTGTGGATGATGAAGGGCTTGAACAGCTCCACCGCCATCGCCTTCGGGAGCCCACACTGATGCAGCCTGAGCTCCGGACCCACGACGATCACCGACCGGCCGGAATAGTCCACGCGCTTGCCCAGGAGATTCTGGCGGAACCGGCCCTGCTTGCCCTTGAGCATGTCGGACAGCGACTTGAGCGGTCGCTTGCCGCGCCCGCGGATCGCCTTGGAGCGGCGGCCGTTGTCGAACAGCGCGTCCACCGCCTCCTGCAGCATGCGCTTCTCGTTCCGGAGGATGACCTCCGGCGCCCGGTGCAGGATGAGCTTCTGCAGCCGGTTGTTGCGATTGATGACGCGGCGGTACAGGTCGTTCAGGTCGCTCGTGGCGAAGCGGCCGCCGTCGAGCGGCACGAGCGGCCGCAGATCGGGCGGGATGACCGGAACCACGTCCAGGATCATCCAGCGCGGATCGTTCCGGCCTTCACCCGCGTTGCCGGAGTTCCGGAACGCGTCCACGATCTTCAGGCGCTTGAGCTGTTGCTTCTTGCGGTGCTGGCTCGTCTCGCCCGCGACGGCCTCGCGCAGCTCGTCCGCCAGCTTGTCGACGTTGAGCCGCTCGAGCAGCGCCCGCACTGCCGGCGCGCCGATGTCGGCCTTGAAGGCGCCGTCGCCCTCGGCCTTCGCCTTGGCCCGGAGCTCGAGAAAGCGGTCCTCGTCGAGCAGCTCCTTCTCCTGCACCTCCTGCTCGCCCGGCTCGATCACCACGTAATTCGTGTAGTAGATGACCCGCTCGAGATCGCGCAGGGTCATGTCGAGCAGGTTGCCCATGGGTGACGGCAGCGTCTTGAAGAACCAGATGTGCGCCACCGGCACGGCGAGCTCGATGTGGCCCATCCGCTCGCGGCGCACCTTGGACAGCGTGACCTCGACGCCGCAGCGATCGCAGATGACGCCGCGGTAACGGATGCGCTTGTACTTGCCGCAGTGGCACTCCCAGTCCTTTACCGGGCCGAAAATGCGCTCGCAGAACAGCCCGTCGCGCTCCGGCTTGAACGACCGGTAATTGATGGTCTCGGGCTTGGTGACCTCGCCCCACGACCACCAGGTCCGCTGGCCCTGCAGCTCGAGGCGCTCACGCTCCTTCGAGTCGCGCGGGCCCCGGATCTCCTCCGGGGAGGCGATCCGGATCTGGATGTAATCGAAGCTCGAGCTCTTCGGCTCGCGCCCGCTCCGGAAATCGATCATCGATGCTCCCTCCCCTTACTCTTCAACGTCTTCGGTGGTGCCCAGGGTGACCTTCAGCCCCAGGGCCTGGAGTTCCTTCACCAACACGTTGAAGGACTCGGGGATGCCGGGTTTCGGCAGGTTCTGCCCCTTGACGATCGCCTCGTACACGCGGCTCCGGCCGTTGACGTCGTCCGACTTGACCGTGAGGATCTCCTGCAGCGTGTGCGCCGCGCCGTACGCTTCCAATGCCCACACCTCCATCTCGCCGAACCGCTGGCCGCCGAACTGCGCCTTGCCGGCGAGCGGCTGCTGCGTGACCAGCGAGTACGGCCCGATGGAGCGGGCGTGAATCTTGTCGTCCACCAGATGTGACAGCTTCATCATGTAGATCGAGCCGACGGTCACGTCGGACGCGAAGAACTCGCCCGACCGCCCGTCGCGCAGCCGCGCCTTGCCCGTCGGGGTGAGGCCGGCCACCTTGAGCAGCTCGTTCGCCGCCTGATCGAGGTCCGCCTCCGACTTGGGCCCGAGCAGCGCGGCCAGCGCCGGCAGCTCCACCGCTTCCAGCACCTCCTGCGGCTTGTCGTGCTCGACGAACTTCTCGCTCTCCTTGAGTCCCGCCTTGAGGGCCGCCTGCTCGGGCTTCGACAGCCCCTTCGCTTCACCCTCCAGGCGGACCTGGTGGAACTCGCGCTCGACCTTGCGCTGGTCGAGCTCCCGCTCGGCCAGCTGCTTGGCCGCGGCGCGCAGGAAGTCCACGAACCGATGGTGCACGTCGCGCGTCTCCTGCGTCAGCGCCCGGCCCGCGAGCAGGCCGATCCCCGCTTTCGCCAGGTCGGGCCGGCCGCCGTTGGTCTGCGGCAGCCGTCGCAGGTCGTCGGCGATCCGGCGGACCGTCTCCGAGTCGAGCTCGGGCGGGCGCACCACCAGCCGCAGTGCGTCCGCGGCCCACGTGAGCCCGGCGAGCCGCAGCAGCACGCCGATCTCGGTCTCGTCCGCCCCCTGGAACACGGGAGTCTTCGCCTCGAAGCCGAGGATCGTCGCCGCCCAGCCGAGGTGGGTCTCGAGAATCTGGCCCACGTTCATCCGGGAGGGCACCCCGAGCGGATTGAGCACGATGTCCACCGGCGTACCGTCCGGGAGGAACGGCATGTCCTCCTCGGGCACGATCCGCGCGATGATGCCCTTGTTCCCGTGGCGACCCGCCATCTTGTCGCCCACGGAGATCTTGCGCTTCTCCGCCACATATACCTTGACGAGCTGGATCACGCCCGGCGGGAGCTCGTCCGGCTGCAGGATCTTGTCGATCTGATCCTCGGACTTCTCCTCGATCTTGGCGCGCTCGGCGGTGGCGGCGTCGAGCACCGCGCGGATCCGCTCGTTGACCGCCTTGTTGGTGACGCGCAGCGTCTTCAGATCGACGTCGGCGAACTGCACGCCGTCGAGCTGCGGCTTCGTGAGCTTGGTGCCCTGCGGCAGGTACTCCTCGACCGTCCCCGCCTTGAGCATGAGGCCCACCTCCTGCCCCGCGAGCAGCTCCGCCAGCTCGGCGAACATCGCGTCGGAAATGCGGGACTTCTCCTCCGCCTCGAGCCGGCGCACCTCGCCGATCCGCTCGCCGCGGTCCTTCTCCACCACCTGGTCCTCGATGCGCGAGAAGATCTTCACGTCGATGACCACGCCCTCCATGCCGGGTGGCACCTTGAGCGACGAATCCTTCACGTCCTTCGCCTTCTCGCCGAAGATGGCCGTCAGAAGCTTCTCTTCGGGGCTCAATTCCGTTTCGCCCTTGGGGGTGATCTTGCCGACCAGGATGTCGCCCGCCTTGACGTGTGCCCCGATCCGGACGATGCCCCGCTCGTCCAGGTCCACAAGCGACTCCTCGGCCACGTTCGGGATCTCGCGCGTGATCTCCTCCCGGCCGCGCTTGGTGTCGCGGACGTGCAGCTCGAGCTCCTGGATATGGATCGACGAGTACACGTCGTCCTTCACCAGGCGCTCGGAGAGCACGATCGCGTCCTCGAAGTTGTGCCCGTACCACGGCATGAACGCCACGAGCACGTTCGCGCCCAGCGCCAGCTCACCTCGCTCGGTGCCCGCGCCATCGGCCACGATCTGCCCGGCCTTCACCTTCTGCCCCGCGTGTACCAGGGGCCGCTGGTTGATGGCGGTGTCCTGGTTGGTGCGCCAGAATTTCTTGAGGCGATAGCGGTCGTGCTGCTTGAGCCGCGCCAGCGGGTGGTCGCCCGCCCGCGCCTCCTCCTCACCCGCGTCGATGATGATCTCGTCGGCGGTGACGCGGGTGGCCACGCCGGCGCGGCGCGCGATCACCACCGCGCCCGAGTCGCGCGCCACCGTCTCCTCGAGCCCCGTGCCCACCAGCGGCGCCTGCGGGAACAGGAGCGGGACCGACTGCCGCTGCATGTTCGAGCCCATGAGGGCGCGGTTCGCGTCGTCGTGCTCCAGGAACGGAATCAGGGCCGCGGCGATCGAGACGAGCTGCTCGGGCGCCACGTCCATGAAGTCGATCCGCGTCGGCGCCAGCAGCGGGTAGTCGTCGCGCTTGCGGCACAACACCAGCTCGTCGGCGAATCGGCCGTCCTCGGTGAGGCGGGCGTTCGCCTGCGCCACGGCGTATTCCTCCTCTTCGGAGGCCGAGAGCCAGCGGATCTCGTCGGTCACCTTGCCGCTCTTTACCGCGCGGTACGGCGTCTCGATGAAACCGAGATCGTTGACCCGGGCGTAGCACGACAGACTGGTGATCAGCCCGATGTTCGGCCCTTCCGGGGTCTCAATCGGGCACATGCGGCCGTACTGGCTGTAGTGCACGTCGCGCACCTCGAAGCCCGCCCGCTCGCGCGTCAGTCCGCCCGGCCCGAGGGCCGAGAGACGGCGCTTGTGGGTCAGCTCGGCGAGCGGATTCGTCTGATCCATGAACTGCGACAGCTGCGAGCTGCCGAAGAACGCCTGGATCACCGCGCTCACCGTGCGGGCGTTCACCAGGTCGTCGAGCGTGATACGCTCGGGATCGTTGTTGATGCTCATCCGCTCTTTGATGAGCCGCGCCATGCGCGACAGCCCCACCGAGAACTGGTTGGCGATGAGCTCGCCCACCGACCGCACCCGGCGGTTGCCGAGGTGGTCGATGTCGTCGGTGTAGCCGCGGCCTTCGCGCAGCTCGATCAGGTAGCGGATGATCGCGATGAAGTCGTCCTCCGTGAGGACGGTGTGGTCTTTGGGGACGTTCACCTTGAGCCGCTGGTTGATCTTGTAGCGCCCCACCCGCCCCAGGTCGTAGCGCTTGGGGTGGAAAAAGAGGCGCTCCAGCGCCTGGCGCGCCGTCTCGAGATTGGGCGCCTCGCCCGGCCGGAGCAGCGCGTAGATCTGCTCCAACGCTTCGGCCTCGGTGTGGGTCGGGTCTTTGAGCAGCGTGTTCTTGATGAGCGGCGACTCGCTCCGCCCCGGCGGCAGCAGCACGTCCACCTTGGTCACGCCCGCCTTGAGGAGCTTCTTCTTGAGCGCGTCCGACAGCTCGCGCCCGCCCTCCGTCACGACTTCGCCCGTCGCCGGGTCGGCCACGTCGAACGCCAGGATGTACGCGCCCTGCCGCTCGCGCGTGGTGGTGGGCTGCGCCTCGTCCCGCAGGTCGAGGGAGGTATAGCCCGCGAACACCGTGACCTTGCTGATGCCGGCACGGCGGAACGTGTTGAACTTCTCCAGCGTCAGCTCGTCGCCGACATGCCCGAGCGCCTCGCCCTTCTTGTTCTCGGGGTCGGGCACGTCGGTGGCCAGCAGCGTGCCCAGCACCTCACGCTTCTGGGCCCGCCCCTCGAGCTTGCCCGTGATGTCGATGTCCTTGGTGGCGTAGAACAGCTTCAGCACGTCCGCGTTGGTGCCGTAGCCGAACGCCCGCAGCAGCGCCGTCGCGGGGAACTTCTTCTTCTTGTCGATGTGGACGTAGATCACGTCGTGGATATCGATCGTGAACTCCACCCAGGAGCCGCGGAACGGGATGATGCGCGCCGAGAACAGCCGTTGCCCGTTCGGGTGAACGCTCTCCTCGAACACCACGCCCGGCGAGCGGTGCAGCTGCGACACGATCACCCGCTCGGCGCCGTTGATGACGAACGTGCCCAGCGGCGTGAGAATCGGCAGCTCGCCGAGATAGACTTCCTTCTCGATGATGTTCTTGGGCCGCTTGGTCTTGGTGACCTCGCCCACCTCTTCCATCACGACCAGCTGCAGCGTCGCCTTGAGCGGCACCGAGTAGGTCATGTCGCGCTCGATGCACTCCTCCACGGAGTACTTCGGCTCCCCCAGCCCGTACTTCACGAACTCGAGCGAGTAGTTCCCGTTCACGTCCTGAATCGGGAACACGTCCTTGAACACCCGCTCCAGCCCGACGTCGGTGCGTTCGGCACCCTTGCCGTCCGGCTGCAACAGGGAGGCGAACGCCCGCGTCTGGATGTCCAGGAGGTGCGGCATCGGCATCCCCTGATCCAGCTTCGCGAACGACAGTACCGGCAGCGTCTTCGTCGTCATGTCGCAACCTCAAGCAAATGCGAAAAGGCCCCCGCCCCCGACCGGAACCGCCGACCGGGGGTGGACCGAGGGGCTCGTGCAAGCGAGCAGGAGTGTGGCAAATCCGCACATGGCGTCGACCAAAGAGACCCGAGGAGTCGCGTCAGCGGGCCCCTATGGCCCGCCACGTCAGCCTCCCCCGAGTCTACTTCAGCTCGACGACCGCGCCCTGCGCTTCGAGCTTCTTTTTGATCTCTTCGGCTTCCTGCTTGGACACGCCTTCCTTCACGGTGCCGGGCGCGCCTTCCACCAGATCCTTGGCCTCCTTCAGGCCCAGGCTAGTGATGGCCCGGATCTCTTTGATGACCTGGATCTTCTTCTCGCCGCCGCTTTTCAGGACGACGGTGAACTCGGTCTGCTCCTCGGCGGCCGGCGCGGCGGCGGCCCCCCCCGCTCCGGCGCCCGCGGCCGCGGGCGCCGCTGCCGGGGCGGTGATCGTGACGCCGAACTTCTCCTTGAACGCCTCGATCAGCTCCGCCAATTCAAACACCGACATGTTCCCGATGGCTTCGAGAATGTCGTCTTTGCTCAAACTCGTCTGAGTCGCCATTGGTGTCTCTCCCACCCTTATTGAGAAGCGGCGCCCGCCGTGGAGGCGCGCTTGGTCCGGAGCGCCTCGAGGGCACCCACGACGTTCATCAGCAAGCCGTTCAGCGCGCCGACGAACCCGGCCATCGGCGCCTGGAGCGTCCCGCCCAGCTGGGCGAGCAGCTCGATCCGCGACGGCAGGCTGGCGAGCCGCTTTACCTGCTCGGCCGTCACCGCCTTTCCGTCCACCAGTCCCGCCTTGATCGCGGGCTTCTCGAACTCCTTCGCAAAGTCCGCCAGCACCTTGGCCGCCGCCACCGGATCCGCCCCGGCCAGCACCAGGCCCGTCGGCCCCGCGAGGTGCTGCTCGAGGCCCCCCGCGTCACCCGCCATGTGGGCATCGGCCAGGGCGCGACGGGCGAGCGTGTTCTTCACGACCACGAACTCGGTTCCCGCCTGCCGCAGGCGGCGGCGCAGCTGTGTGATCTTCGCGACGGACAGCCCGGTGAAATCGGTCACGTAGACCGTGGAGGAGCGGCCCAGCCGCGTGGCCAGCGTCGTGACCAGCTGCTGCTTCTGCGCCTTGGTCCGGATCATGCGAACACCGCCGGGTCCAGGGGCACGCCGGGCCCCATCGTGGTCGACACCGTCACCGACCGGATGTAGTGGCCCTTGGCCGCGGCCGGCTTGGCCCGCACGATCGCGTCCATGAACGCGCGCAGGTTCTGCTCCAGCGCCTCCGGGCTGAACGACTTCTTGCCCACCGCCGCGTGCACGATACCGCTCTTGTCCACCCGGAATTCGATCTTGCCCGCCTTCAGTTCCTTGACCGCCCGAGCCACATCCATGGTCACAGTGCCCGCCTTGGGGTTGGGCATCAGGCCCCGGGGCCCGAGCACCTTACCGAGGGGCCCGAGCTGCCCCATCACGTCCGGCGTGGCCACGATGACGTCGGTGTCGAGCCAGCCCTCCTTGATCTTCTGGACGTATTCGACCCCCACGTAGTCCGCGCCCGCCGCCTCGCCCTCCTTCGCCTTGTCGCCCTGCGCGATCACCAGCACCCGGATCTTTTTGCCGGTGCCGTTGGGCAGGCTCACCGTACCGCGCACGACCTGGTCGGCGTGCTTGGGATCGACGCCGAGGCGGACCGCGACGTCCACCGACTCGTCGAACTTGGCGTACGCCGCTCCTTTCACCTTGTCGACCGCTTCGCGCGGGCCGTACAGCTTGCGGGGCTCGAGCGTCGCGACGGCGGTGCGATAGTGCTTGCCGTGCGTGCGCATCAGTCCACCACCTCCAGCCCCATGGAGCGCGCCGTGCCCGCCACCATCTTCATGGCCGCCTCGATGTTGGTCGCGTTCAAGTCGGGAAGCTTGATCTCCGCGATCTTCTTAACCTGGGCGCGAGTGACCTTCCCCACCTTCTGGCGGTTCGAGGTGGGGGAGCCCTTCTCGATGCCGGCCTCCTTCTTGAGGAGCACGGCCGCGGGCGGCGTCTTGGTGATGAAGGTGAACGTCCGGTCTTTGAAGATCGTCACCTCGACCGGCGTGATCATCCCCTGCGCCTGCGCCGTCTTGGCGTTGAACTGCTTCACGAACTCCATGATGTTCACCCCATGGGGTCCGAGCGCCGTGCCGACCGGCGGGGCGGGTGTCGCCTGCCCCGCGGCCACCTGGAGCTTCACGACTGCGGTGATCGGCTTCGCCATCTAATGAGCCTTCAACTGTAGGTAGTCCAATTCCACCGACGTGGGGCGGCCGAACAGCGAGACCGCCACGCGCACCTTGCCCTTGTCGGGAATCACCTCTTCCACCGTGCCGGAGAAATCCGAGAACGGCCCCTCGGTGATCTCCACCACCTGGCCGATCAGGAACGGGATCGTCTCCTGCGGTTCCTCTTCCTTGATCGCCTCTTCGATGCCGAGCAGGCGGTTCACCTCGTCGGGGCGGAGCGGCATCGGCTCGCGTCCCGTCCCGACGAACTTGATCACGCCCTGGATGCCGTTGATCGTGTGGAGCGTCTCCTGGTTCTTGATCATGTCCACGAGCACGTACCCCGGGTAGATCTTGCGGTCCGCCGTCACTTTCTTGCCGTTCTTGATCTCCACGACCTCTTGCGTGGGGACCAGGGCCTGCCGGATCGGCTTCTCCTCGTCGGGCCGCGGATCGTCCTTGATGCGCCGCGCGATCAGCGAGCGCACCTTGTTCTCGTGCCCCGCCGTCGTCTGAATCGCGTACCAGCGATGCTCCGACATCAGAACAGCTTCGCGATCGCGGTCACGAACACGAGCTGCAGGAACGAATCCAGCAGCCCGAT